>Ga0208360_1000010_pt1 | contig 112399 bp, 105 predicted proteins | sample LakMenE27Jul10ns_FD_150739 | JGI IMG/M metagenome (GOLD analysis project Ga0208360, IMG submission 150739) | Freshwater microbial communities from Lake Mendota, WI - 27JUL2010 deep hole epilimnion ns (SPAdes) | ecosystem: Environmental > Aquatic > Freshwater > Lake > Epilimnion/Euphotic zone ...
GGCGCCAGGGCCAGACGACCGCTCCGGCCTGAGCCTCCCCGGATGGCCAAGTCCCCATCGCCGCTGCGGGATCTCTATCCCCGCATCACCAGCTTCCCCGCGCCCTGCCGCTGTGGCCGCAAGGCGAGCAAGGGCAAGCGCTACCGCCCCGATGTGCTCGCCTTTGCCGCCAACCTGGAGGCTGAACTGTTCCAGCTACTGCACGAGCTGCAGAGCTTCACTTACGCTCCCGGTCCCTACCGGCAGTTCCTGGTTCGTGAGCCCAAACCCCGGCTGGTGAGCGCCGCCCCCTTTCGCGATCGGATCGTGCACCATGCCCTGATCGCGGTGATCGCGCCGCCGCTGGAGCGGCACTTCATCCCCACCAGTTGCGCCCACCGAAAAGGCTTCGGCAGCCATAGCGCCCTGCGCCGCTTTGCCCGGGCCTGCCACGACTATCGCTGGATCCTTCAGTCCGACATTCGCCTCTACTTCCCCTCCATCGATCACCTCGCGCTGATCGCCCAACTGGAGCGCCGGATTGCCTGCTCCAGCACCCTCTGGTTGCTCCGCTCCATCCTGGCCAACGGTGCCAGCGGTGGCCCCGCCATCGATGTCTTTCGCGGCGACACTCTGCTCACTCCTCTGGAGCGACCCAGAGGCCTGCCGATCGGCAACCTCACCAGCCAGTTCCTGGCGAATCTCCACCTCGATGCCCTCGATCACCATCTGCGGGCACTTCCCGGCGTCAGGGCCAGCCTGCGCTATGTGGATGATCTAGCCCTGTTCGCCAATCAGCCTGAGCCATTGCAGCAGGCGCTGGCCGTTCTGCGGGAAGACCTGGCTGGCCTGCGGCTCAGGCTGCATCCGAACAAGACCCGCCTCCACCGAACCTGCATCGGTGCAAGTTTTGTGGGTTTTCATCTGATCGGCGGTCGCATTCGTCCCCGCAACCACAGTCTGCTCCGCATTCGCCGGGGCCTGCGGCATTGCGATCGGGCTATCGCCCAGCGTCGGCTCAGCAAAGAGAGGGCCCGCGCCTCGGCCCTGAGCTGGAACGCCCACCTAGCCCATGGCCACACCCTCCAGCTGCGCCAGCGTCTGTTCGCGCCCCATAGCTTCTGCACTGGCTTGCCCCCACTCCCGCAGTACAGACTTCTGAGGTAAGTCGCCAACCGGAACAGCAATCACCCGGTCAACGTCAACACCAACAACAGCGTTCGCCCCAGCTGCCTCCTCCCCCCAGCACCCTTCACCCTCAGAGCCGTTGGAAGGGATTCCAGCGGGAGCACCAGAAGGGTCCAGACCCGAGGGTCCAGACCCGCTCCGGTGATCGGCGATCCCCGCTGGCAAGGCCTGCCCCAAGCCAGCGACCGCACGATCCGCACTACCCCGGCCCACGGCCCCAAACCTGGGTGATACGGTGGGCCTTCACTCTTGTTTCCCCCAGCCAGCGGTGTCCTCCCAGAAAGAAATGCCTGAGAACTTATAGGCTTCACACACCATGGATCTCATCACTGGATATTTCCTCAATCACTTTCTCGGTTTGGCAGCGAACCTGCATTCCGATTACATCATCACGGCGTCGAAAGATAGACAAGCGGCACAATTTCTGGAAGCTGATCAGGCTCGCGAGGCGCTGAAAGCCTGGCGTTCAATTGCCGACGATTTCCGCATCGCTTGCCTTGAGTTGGCAGACCAGCATGAACAGCTGTGGGTTTCGCCGGCCCAGAAGCAGTTGAGGCCGTTGTTGCGCGACCCGAGTTTTCATCAGGATTTCGTCGAGTGGCTGCAAGTTGGTGGCATTGAGGAGGGAGAACCAGTCAAGGCGCGCATGATTCAGAAGATGGAGACCCTGCTTTCGGGAGCTGAGATTAGCGAGGAACAGCGCCAGTTTTTGCACAACCATTTCTTTGCAGCCCTGGAAAAGGCGGTCTTTGCGGATGATGTTCTTTCGCGATGGCGCTTCGATCTCAGTCTTCGCTTTTTGCGAGAGCAAGTTGCTGAAGGAAAACGATTGGCTGAGGAAGCTGCAGGGAAGTATGCACCAGAGCGTCAATTGGCTGCACTTGAGGCTTATTGCCGCCACGCCTTGTTGAGTTGGGACATTATCGACCTTGCCAGTTTGCCGAATGACCCAGATATCGCCACCCAAAGGCTGCTGTTGCGGCAGCTGTATATGCCACTACGTATTGGATTTGAAGCGCAACAGTCTGATCGCGATGATCAGGTCATGCTGGTCAACCTCGAGCAGCAGCGTGAAGCTTCCCGCCTGCGCGATGCCGGCCGTCGCGATGCACGTGATGCGCACGCGACCCATGCCCTAAGCGACCCGGTGGCGATTGGCGAGCGTCTTGGGACTGGCCAGCGTTTTGTTGTGCTTGGAGACCCGGGGGGTGGCAAAACCACCATGCTGCGCTGGCTGGCCACGGCCTTTCTGCTCCGCCATATCAACGACCCCGCCTTTGACCAGCTACCGGATGTCCAGACACTGCCAGAGCAGAACTGGATTCCTGTGTTGATTCGCTGCCGCGAGATTGGCGACGATGATCTGTGCCGCTCATTCAAAGATGTGCTGAAGATGCATCTTGATAAGTCAGAACTTCAGCCTCAAGAAGCCCAAGTGATGTTTGCTGTAATCCTCGATCGGCTCGCCAAAGGTGAGGTGCTGCTGTTGGTGGATGGGTTGGATGAGATCAGTAACCTGCGAGTGCGGCAGGCCTTTTGCCAGCAGCTGGAACGCACCGCCGTGCGTTATCCAAATGCGCCGATCCTGGCGACCTCTCGGATCGTTGGTTATCGCGACATGCCCGATCGTATGCGCACAGGATTTGCCCACGGTGTGATCGGCGACTTGCATCCAGAAACCAAAGACTTGTTTGCTAAGCGCTGGGTGGAGGCGACCGAGGCACACCAACCCAAGGCGAACCGGGAGAAAAGTGCGAAAGACCTGATGGCAGCCTTGCATTCGTCTGATCGCATCGAGCGGCTCACCAGCAATCCGATGCTGCTGACTACCATGGCATTGGTGAAGCGAAAGGTAGGAAAGTTGCCCACACGCCGCCATAAACTCTATGCCGAAGCTGTTTCAGTGTTGCTGAACTGGAATCCAAATATTTACACCGTGATTGAGGATGAAGAGGCTTTACCTCAGTTGGCTTTTCTGGCCTTCGAGATGTGCCGCCGCGGTGTGCAGCAGCTTTTGGGGGAGGAAGTGCTGGATCTGCTGGATCAATTGCGTGACGATTATCCGAAAATCCGTGCGCTACGTCAACGAAGTTCGCAGGAATTCCTGCATCTTCTCGAGGAGCGCTCTGGTCTGTTGATGCGATCTGGTGTGCACTGGCAGCCGAATCATGCGCAGGAAAAAGCCATCTGGGAATTTCGCCATCTCACCTTTCAGGAATACCTCGCTGCTGTGGCTTTAAACATGGGCTACTACAAGGGCCGTGACGCCAGTCAATCTCTGGCCATGCAGGTAGCCCCCCTCGCCTCACCCTCGCCCAAAGAGGCTCAGGAGACAGGCGATTTCCAGGAGAGCGTTGATGCTGTTTCCGACTCCTGGCGTGAGGCTTTGCGACTGCTGGTTTCGATCTGCAGGAACGATGATGTTGATGCCGTGCTTAAGAGCATCCTCGACCCGAGCCCCGGCGAAGAAGCGGAGAGCACCCAGAGGCCGAGGGTAATCCTGGCGGCCCAATGCCTGGCCGAGGAACCGAATGTCGACGAAGCCACGGCCCGTGAGGTGCTGAAGCGGTTGGCAGCGTCGATTGGTGAGAATGACGGGATCGCCGCCATCGAATCAAGCCTGGAGAAGGTGGCACTGGAGGTGTGGCATTCGCATCCAGACCATCGCAATGCCCTGCAAGCGTGCTTGCTGGAAGCCTTCGCTGAGCCAGCCACCTCCATGGGGCGCCACTGCGGCGCGGTGTTGGCCCAGCTCCTTGGTGCCTCCAATTCCATCACCACCGAGGCGGAAGAAGAGAGCCTGGGGACGATGCGCCACTGCCTGGCCTCTTCTGACGACTCGGAAGCAATCTGCGCAGCCCTGCAGGTGCTGGAACTGGCCTTTCAAGGATTGCTCGGTGGGAGAGAGGGGCTGGAGCAGAATTTGCTGGCGCTGCTCGGGCGTGGTAGCGCGTGTGCCCATGGGGCTGCATGGGCGCTGGCTTGGTTGAGCGTGGACGCACCCACGGATCGGGCAAAACGCGGCTCCTTCTCCAACAACCGCCTGAATCCCCCTGTTTTGGCCACGGTGTGGGAGGGAGTGGGCGGTGGTGGTGGCTGGCAACCAACCGAAGAACAGACGGGGCTGCTGTTAGGGGCTCTTGAGCGAGCCGAGACCTCCGATGGCGATGAGAAGCGCTTCCTGATACCGCTCATTGCCAAGACGGCTCAGCCCAGATTCGTCTTACCCCTTCTGGATTGCCTGGCGGATGCCGATGCCGCCGTACGGAAGGCGGCCTGTGCAGCCCTGGCCTGGTTGGCGAACCACCTGCTCGCCCCCCTGCCTGCTGCCCAGCTTGCAACCCTGGAGGAGCAGGTTGGCGCGCGCTTGGTGAGGAACGAATCATTGGCGGATTCGGAGCGCTGTGAGGCGCTGATGGTGCTGGCGTTGTTTGGGGGGGATCGGCTGTTGCGAGAGGTGTTGGCGGATCAAGGAGCACCTGTGGCGCTGCGGCGCCAGGCGGCGGAGGGCTTGGGGCTGGTGGCGTTTCGGTGCGGTGATGGTGATCAACGTCAGCGCCTGCGGCAGGAGTTGGAGGGCTGGTTGCGCAGCGATGGGCTGAATCTGTTGGTGAGGGATGAGGCGGGTTGGGCGGAGCACGACCGGCGCTTGCCACTCCTGCAGGGAGCCTCCAGGGGGTTGCAACTGGCGGCCTCCGCCGATCTGCCCCTGGTGGGCGACGTTCCTGGCCGGGAGGTGCCGATGCTCACGCTCACTGCCCTGCAGGAAGGGGAGGGCCTGCGCATCCGCACGGAGGTGGTGACCCCGCCGGTGTGGCAGCTGCCGTTGCCGGGCGGCGAACAGCTGGAGCTGGTGGTGGTGGAAGGCCGGGAGTACCCGATCGGCTCCCCGGAGGAAGAAGAAGGCCGTGATGTGTACCCTCTGTTCCGCCGCAATTCCAAGGGGGTGAACGTGGAAGCCGAGCGCCGGGTGGTCCTCGGGGATTACGCGCTGGTGCGCCACCCGCTCACGCAGGCGCAATGGTGCGCGGTGGCGGCGTTGCCCCGACTGGAGCGGGACCTGAATCCCACCCCTGGCAGCCATAAGCCAGACGACATCTGGGAACGCTTTGCCCAGCCCGGCGGACTGGCGGTGGACTGCGTGAGCTGGAACGACTGCCAGGAATGGCTGCAGCGCCTGAACCGCTGGCTGAAGGAGCAGTGGCCGAAGCTCGGCGGCGAGGGGGATGCGCCCGTGTTTGGCCTACCCAGTGAGAGCCAGTGGGAGGTGGCCTGCCGGGCCGGGGCGAGTACACCCTTCCATTTCGGCGACACGCTCGATGCCAGCTGGGCGAATTACCAAGGCGGCTCCACCTACGGCCCTGGCCGCACTGGTGATTACCGCCAGCGACCGGTGCCGATGGGCTTCTTTGGTCTTGTGAACCGCTGGGGGCTGGCGGAAATGCACGGGCAGCTGCTGGAGTGGTGTGCTGACCAGTGGCATCGCGATCCAAGGGACGGCTCGACTGGCGACGGGAGCCCATTGGAAGACCCGGATGCAGATCTGGAAGGAAATCAGGAACAGGCCTTCAGGCTGCTGCGCGGCGGCTCGTGGCTCAACATTCCGCACTACGCCCGCGCCGCCTTCCGGCTCAGCCGCCCTCCGGGCATTGTCTACCCCTACGTTGGCGTCCGTCCCGGCTGTTTCTCCCCCCCAGGCTCCCTTCTTGGTTCTTGAGCCCTCGGGCCCTTGGCCCTTGGCTGTTTGGCTTTGCCCTGGCTGTTGGTTTGCTGGCCGTTTGTTGCTCCGGGATGGCGCCGCAGGCGCCTCGAATGATTTTTCATTTCGCTCCACCTATCCCCCTCTGCTGCGCACCTAAGTTGCAATGGAGGGCGGGTCGCCCAGCTGCTGCGCGGCGGCTCGTGGATCAACAATCCGCACAACGCCCGCGCCGCCTTCCGGAACAGCAACCATCCGGACAATGTCAACACCAACGTTGGCGTCCGTCCCGGCTGTTTCTCCCCCCCAGCACCCTTCACCGTCAGAGCCGTTGGAAGGGATTCCAGCGGGCGTACCAGAAGGGTCCAGACCCGCTCCGGTGATCGGCGATCCCCGCTGGCAAGGCCTGCCCCGAGCCAGCGACCGCACGATCCGCACAGCCCCGGCTCACTGCCCCATGGCCCTCGTGACCTGGGTGATTCGGTGGGCTTTTGCTGCCCTCACACCCACCACACCTCCCCCTCGCCATGGGCGACCTGCAGCTCCCGCGCCCGCCGCAAGGTCGCGCTGCGCAGCACCAGCCGGCAGCGCACTGAGGAGGCAGCAGAGCAATCGAGCAGCCACAGGCGCACCCAGCGGCGATCACCCCCCGCCGGCTGGAGCTCGATGCCGATGGAGAGGGAAGAGGCCATGGGGAAAAGAGCACCGAAACCGTGCCGATCCGCGTCGCCTGCAGCTTGCGGGCCACCGAGAGGGCGGTGAGCAGGGGCATCAGGCGAGGCTTCTGCACCGGCCGGCCGCGGCGACCGAGATGGACCGTGACGCGGGGCTGATCAAAGGCTTTACTGGCGCCGCGGTAGACATGCACGAGCATCTGGCGAACCGAGCAGCAGAGGGCGGAGGAGGCCATGGCCTTGGCTTGATCCGGGAATGCTGTCGCCTGTTGGAGGTGCTGATCTCGGGTGTTGCTGGTTGAACCCAGCGGTTCACGGTGCCGGCCGGCGGGGGATCGGGGTGTGGAGCCACTGCGCAGGTCGTGAGGAGGCCGCGGACGCATGACTTGCCGGGTGGCATGCAGAGCTGGCAGATCCATGAAGCCAAGGCCCGGCTCTCGGAGCTGATCAAACGTGCCCAACGTCGGCCCCAGCAGCTCACTTCCCGCAGCGAGCCGGTGGCGGTGGTGATCTCGGCGCAGGAGTGGGACCGATGAAGGGGGTCACGTCAGTTCAGCCTCCTTGAAGATGCGAACGACAGAAAGAGCCCATTCAATATCTGCGCCCTGCGAGCATTCGCGATCACCCCCGGAAGTCGGCGATCGCGGGGGTCTTCGTGGTCGCTGGATCAACATGGAGGGCATTGCTAGCAACCAGTCGAACCTCAATCGCACTGGCGTCAGCGCTTTTTAGGAAAAGGGCGTTGAGCTGCGAGAGCACCCTGGAGCGGAGTTCTTCGTCGCCACCGTCGGCAACCAGCAGCAAGGCCACGCAATCGCGACCGGCGGGCGAGGTGCGCAGCTGGATCTGGAAGGCCTCAGAGTCTTCAAGTAACTCGGCCACCGTGTCCAGGTCGTAGGTCAACTCGTCAAACTGGAACGAGCGGGCGTCGCGACCGCGCAACTGGAGGTAGCTGATGCGGTCGATGGTGACGATCCGTCCGATGTCACCGGGTCGATAGCGGAACAGCGGGAAGCGACGCCGGAAACCGTTGCTGATTGCAAGCGTGCCGTAGCCGTCAGCGTCGGGATCGAGGATCTCCACCGCCACCTGCGGCAGAGTTTCGAAGAGGCCGGGCCGTCGCGTCGCGTCGCACCAGGCCCAAATTCCGCTTTCGGCGCCGCCGTACAGCGACCAGATCTGCTGCGTTCCGAACGCGTCGCGCAAGACCTCGCGGGTGGTGTCGCGCAGCACTTCGCCGCCATACAGCAGTTGCGGGATCTGCAGCGGCTGGGCGCTGGCGGCGAGAAAATGCCCGAACAGGGCAAGCTTGGACGGTGTGCCAAGCAGGTGGGTGGGGCGGAAGCGCAGCGCCGCGGCGTACATGTCCTCGTAGCGGGCATGCGCACTGAGCGGCAGAGCAGTTGCGGCACAGCGCTCAAGTAGGTCGTCGAGAATCGCGGCGGTGCGGTATAGATCGGCATAGCCGAACACATTCAGCGCCACCGTGCGCGGGCCGAACACACCAGCCTCCCGTAGGCGTCCGGCCAATGCGGCTCGCTGGGCGTTGTTCTCGCCGATGTCCACCGGAAAGATCAGCGGCGCCTGGGTACTGCCTCCTGAGCGCACCAGGTACACGCCGAGTGGCTCATCGTGTACAGAGAAAGCCCGCAAGGCCGGAAGCAGATCACACTTGTCGATAGCCGGAGCCGCGCGCCAGTCGGCGATGCCCCGTAAACGCTCTCGGTGGAATGGATGTTCGCGAGCGGCTTCGAAGCAAGCGCTCATCACCGCTTCGTCCGCGAGGGCCATGATCACGGGGTGCCTCCCAGGTCGACCACGCCCCATCGGGCAAGAAAGACAGCGTGATGATTGCAGAAATCCCGCCATTGCGCGGGATCGGCCAGGATGACACTCGCATGGTCAACCCAGCGTCGGGCCAGCATCGCGGCGAAGCGCTGGTCCTCTGCGTCGCCGCTGTCGGCGTAGCGCAGAAGTGAGGGCGGCACCTCCAGCTCCCGCCAGTTCGCGACCAAGCGGTGCGACAGGCTGTCATCGAGAATTCGGAAACGAATCAGCGGCGCCGTGATCAGTCCGACCCGCGCGCCCTCGTGCACGGCGGCCTTCAGGACGCGGTACCAGAAGTCGATGCCTTCGTTGAGCTGGGCGCCGGCGTGGTACCTCAGGCCGTCCAGCAGCGTACGCCGGGCCGCAACATTGCTGGCTCGGCCCATCACGAACGCGGGATGCGCGGCGGTGCGCAGCGGCTCAGGGATTAGGAAGGTGTCTGACTCGAGCGCGATAAGTTCGGCATCAAGCGTGCCCAGCTGCGGGAAGCGTTCCGTGTGCGGGGCGGTGTCGTAGCCCAGCACCGCCACGGATAGTCGGTGCCTGCGCATGCGTTCATCGATGGTGCGCAGGGCGTCGGCGCGGTAGCGATCGTCGGCATCGAGGAAGCTGATCCTTTCACCCTCGGCACGAGCTAATCCTGCGTTGCGAGCCGCACCGGGTCCGCCGTTGCGCGGCAGCTCCACCACATCAATGCGAGATCGGGCCAGCGCTGCGGCTTGCGCGGAAAGAGCCTCATATGCCGTTGCCAGGCTGCCATCAGTGCTGGCGTCGTCGACGATCACCAGCTGGTCGGGCGGCTGCGTCTGCGATGCCAGCGAGACGATGGTTTCAGCGATCCAGGCCTGCTTATTGTAGAGAGGAATCACCACCGTATGTCTGCAGCGGCTGGATCTACTGGCGAGATTCACGGGCGCACAAGCGTCGGATACAGCCTGCCGCGGCTCTGGTGCAAGTTGATCACAGCCTGATCCGAACCGCGGAACACGCCGAGCCCAAAACTCAACGCGTCGCGACACAGCTGCATGCCAACGAGGTGGATCCGCGCCTCGCCGGAGTCGTCATCGGGCGAGACGAACGCACGCTGTGGCAGATAGGACTGGAACATGTACTCGGTCCAGTCTCCGCGCACCAGATCCCACCACTGCGCCAGGTCGCTGCCGTCTCGCACGACCGTGCCAAGACCGCGGCCGCCGCTGTTGCGTTTGGCGATCAAATTCTCCGGCCGCGTCAGCAGGCTTTCGGCTTCTTTGAGCGATGCCGGCGCCCAGGACGGGATCAGGTACGGCCGCAAAGCGGCGAGATCGTTGGCGGGCAGGTAGTCGCGCATGATCGCCTCGTCCCACAGCACGGCGAGCACGCGTTTGTCGTGAACCAGGATCAGGGTGCGGACATCGTTGAAATAGGCCTCGCCGTCGAGAAGGGCGGCGAGTACGTCATCGGCGATCATCGTCAATTCGCTGCGATCCAGTTCCAGGATCGCGCGATCGATTGGGCGACCGTCGACGGTGAGTCGGCCGCGCACTGCCCCCAGTCGTCCAGGCGCGACCTGCACGAAGTCGGTGCCCTGGCGCCGCAGGGCCTCGCGCAGTTGGAAGAGTTCAGTGCCGGCCTCGCGCTCATGCACCATCGCGACCGTGCTGCCGGGGGGATGCAGGCTGAGCAAATCGCGTAGGAATGCATGCTGGCCGGTCTGGGTGCGCAGCCCCAGACGTTCTGCAGCCGGCCCATAGGCCTCGGCGGCGAACCGACTCACCATCCAGCCATTGAGCGGATAGCGCGCGCCGATCTCGCAGATCCGCGGCTGGCCAGCCGTGTCGTACACGAAATCAGGGCGGTAGTAACCAACCCGGTACGGCCGGTCGTGGCTCTGCCTCAGGATCCGATTGAGGGACTCCGGCAGCCGGTAGATGGCGCGGATGCGCGAGTCGTCGAAATAACGCGCCACGACGGCACGCAAGGCGGCATCGAGCAACTGCGCAAGTCGCTCCAGCGCAGTCAGGTGAGCCGCGTCGACGACCGCCGGCACCGACGCGAACTGCGCGAACAGTGAATTGGTCTCGATGCCTGTCGATGTCGCGAAAGCCGGATCACCGCCGGCGTCCAGCGCCCGGGTGCCCAGCTCCGGAGGGGGAATCACCACTTTCAGTGCGCGATCACGGCAACGTCCGGGAACAGCGCTTCCAGTAACGAGGCCTTGCGCCTGAGATACGTGCCGACGATTTCGCCGAGGCGGTAATCCTTGATCTGCAAATCCATCGCGTCGGAGTAGTGGCCAACCGCGTCCAGCGCGTGGAAGAAATGGTTCTTCTCGGTCGGCCCGCAGTGGACGGTGATCCAGGCCAGAATCCGCGCGGATTGGCGATCGTCAAATTCCAGGTGCTCGCGCAACCAGCGCTGGAACAACGGCAGAATGAACTCGACTTCGCCGTGGGTGTAGATCTCGTGGACCAGGGTGGTTAGCAGCGCGATAACAAGATCTTCCTCGCGTAGCGAGTTCGCATCCTTCCAGGCTTTAAATGCGAGTGCCTCGGGATGAATATAGCGGTGGGAGAGCCAGTCATCGTCACCAACGATGCCGGTAGCCATATCGTAAAAGAGCTGCGAATGCAGAGTGCGATTAGTCACAGCCAAATCCTCGTCCACGATCCGGTCGAGGCTTACGAGGGCTCGCAACAGCGCAGCCTCATCCGCGATCGGGCGCCCCTCGCGCACCATCAGCGTCATACGATTGCCGATGCCAACCACGGTCATCGCGCTGTTATTGGTCTGGGCCCAGCTGTGGAAGAAGCGGCACAGTGTTTCTCGACCGTGACGATCGGATGTTAACCGACGAAAGCCCCATTCGATCGACTCGAAGCACTGGCCATGCGCTGCAAATCCACCGATCAGTTCCAGCTTGAGATGCGAGGCTGGCATCCGAGCGAGTACCGGCATTATTATCGTTTCGAGACTATTCATCGCTTGGCTTTTATTGGTATGTTGGTTGTGGCAAAATTGATGGGGAAGAGGTGGTGGAGTTAGCCCGCGCGCATCGCTATCAGGCATGAGGCGCTCCTAATCGCATAATTTGTCCGGCATCATAACTCAATCGCTTGCTGGTGTGACCCAGGGCTCAGCAGCCATGGGATCCCGACGGCTGACGTGCAATCGCGCCCAGGCCAAGGCCCCACGTAGGGCGGGATCGTGACCCCACGGTCTGAGGGTTTGCCACCCTGGCCGATCCAGTTCGGCGAGGGCTACATTCCTGAAATAGTTTCTGTGCGTCAGGCCCTAGAACCGTGCAGACGGAAATGGGGCCTGGATCAGCCCGCCGGGTAGTCGTCGAACCAGGCCTGCAGGTCGCCAGGCTCTGTGAAATCAAGCAGGTCTTCCGCCAGCTGCTCTAATTGCTGCAGGGTCAGGGTGGAGAGCCGCGCCCGGCTGCCCTCATCGAGGCTTCCGCAGCGGCGGCTGAGCTGGCGAATGGCCAGGGCAGCCGCTTCCTGCTGCCGGCCGGCTTCCAGTCCTTCCTCGCGGCCCTCCTGCCTTCCCTCCTCCAGGATCTCCTGCACCGCGCGGGTGTGGCGCAATTCCTGCAGCGGCAACCCGGCGATCATCAGAATCTCCTCCTTGCTCAGCTGTGGAAATCGCTCAAACAGCATAGAGAAAACCACCGGTTCCAGATCCCGTCGGCTCGCCAGGATCCGCCGGCAGCGCTCACCCAGCTCCTGCTCGGAACGCACCGGCAGGGTGAGCAGATCCACTGCTGCATCGAGGTTTTCCTGTTGGCCTAGCTCTTCCAGGCTGATCCAGTGCACCTGCTCCAGAAAACCCCGCAGGGGCATCACCGGCCCGAGCTGGAGCCGCAGGTGCGGTGTGATCAACACCACCCGCCAGAGCTCGATGCGGGGGTGGAGCTGCAGGAAGCGGTAGGTCTGGGCCGCAAGGCGATGGTGGAAGCCGATGTCGGCACGCATCTGCACCTCCAGGAGCACCACCGGCAGATCTTCTGAGCCCGTCTCGCTTCCCAGGGGCCAGAGCACGCCATCGAGGCGATGGCTGCCCGCTTTGAGTTCCGGCGCCGAGAAGCGGTACTGGCGGTCGAGCTCAAGGGGAACCGCACCGAGGGAGGCGTTGAGGTCTGGGGATGGCTCAGACAGCCAACGGATCAGATCCGGTGCGGACTGGAACACCCCGTAGAACCAGCGGCCGGTGTTCAACGCGGGGTGGAGGGCTGCCGACAAGGTACCTGGCGCCAAGCCAGAGCCATCCGCCGAGAACTGAACCGCTACCCACCCCAAGCAATCCGCCTGAGCCAGCCCCTGCCCGGGGATAGCTGGGGCCGCCACGAACCCAGGGCGGTGCTGCCCCACGTAGTGGATTCGTGCCATCCCTACCGGATGGAAGAGGCCCTGCCGCCCTGGGTGCTCAATGGAGATGCGGCGCTGCGACACTGACTTTTTCCCTATGGCGGCGCCATCCGCCTGGAAGCTCCCCAAGCCCTGGTGGAGGAGCCGCGCCAGTGGCTCAAGGACGCCCTCGCCACCCACTGATCAAGATTCAATCGCGATCGAGCAGCCACGCGCCCGCCGATTCGTGAGTGGGTTCTGCGTCATCGCTCAGACCATCGATGACCGGGACACAGCTTGTTGATCAGGCCTCAGCGCTGACAATCTCCCGCAGGATTTGCACACAGGCTGGTCGAAGATTCTCTGGCAGCTTGCCGATCCGTGGACGGACGAGCGTCACCGCCAAAGTGGTCATGCGGCTCAGACGGCAACGGGATGACACCTTCAGACAAGCGAGCCAGCATCAAGCGGCCACGATCGGTTCGCCGTCCGTGAAGCTATAAAGATCAGCTTCCTGGGCGAGGTCCTCGAAGGCTTGACCCATCAAGGCGAGTTCGACCAGTTCTTGGCTACTGAGATCAGAGGTGTCTTGGCCGAGCTGCTCCAGCAGCCAGCGGCGATCCTCATCAGGCAGGCTCCGGATCACCTCCAGGAGGTTCTTGGTGAGCTGGGGGTTGGCCATGGCCTGAGGCTATCGCCGCTGGGCTGGCCTGCAGCTTCAGGCGAAAAGCCTCCCACACGTTCACCAGGATCAACGTCCGATCGCAAAGGGTTTGGCGCCCAGCAGGCCATGGAGCGAATGACCTCAGGGATGATGGCTACCTGGATGAAACCGGTCCACCCCCCTTCTCTAGTACCCCGCAAGCCGCTCGGGTGTTTCCTGAGGGCGACACAAGCAAAAACGGAGGGGGCGGGATTCGAACCCGCGGAGGCTTTCACCTCGCCGGTTTTCAAGACCGGAGCCATCAACCACTCGACCACCCCTCCAGGGGTTGGCACCGGACCGGCCGGCACCATGGTCATGATCTCATGGATCCCGAACCGGGCGCGGTGCTCAAGGGCGCCGCGACCTCGACTCCAACTGGCTAGGGATGCCCTTGCAGCCCCCCGGGATGGTGGCCCGCGAGCGGGCTCCGCTCCAGGCCGCCAGGTACTGGTGGGTGGCGGCATCCAGCCGCTGTACGCCGCTGAAGTTGGCGTTTTCCACCAGGGCGCCGCTGCCAGCACCGGAGATGAAATCAATGCGTCCTTGCAGCAGGCGGGGGGTCGCGGTCTGGCTGCGGCCGTAGAAGAGGCGAGCCCCGTCTAGCAACGCCAGCTCCAGATTCGCTCCGGCCAGATTGCAACCCGCCAGGTTGGCGCCTGACAAATCGGTGTAGCTGAGGTCGGTGCCGCTCAGGTCGGCGCCGTTGAAATCCACCCCCCGTAGATCGGTGCCGGAGAGATCCACCCCCTTGAGAATCTGCTGCAGCCGAATCACCGGCACCCCATTGAGCCGGTCCTCCTCATAGCTGCCATTGCCATCGAGGATGGCTCGGCCCAGCCGGTTGTCGCGCCGCAGCGGCGTGAGCAGGCGTGCATGGGAGAGGAAGCGCAGGATGCGGGAACGGCCGTCCCTGTCGATGCTGCCGAACACCGCCGCCAGCCGGCCCTCGGCCAGCATCCGCTCCAAGGGCCAATCCTCGAGCATCCCTTCGGGATCGCTGATCAGATCGGAGATGCCCTGGATGAAACTGTCGATCGTCTGGGCCTGGGTGATGCGGTTCTGCTGGGTGGTGAGCCGCTGGTCGAGCAGCACCTGACGCCAGGCGATCGCCAGGGCCACTAGGGCCACCAGGATCTGCCCGAAGGCGCCGATCACCCCCTCACCCAGGGCCCCAATCGCCTCCCAGTTCCGGCTGCGGTAGATCTCGAGGAAGGGATCCAGCCAGCCCAGGGCCAGGGGCAGGGCCACGGCGGCCAGCAGCAGGGAGAGCGCCGCCAACACCCGCGCCGTGGGCCCCTCATCCAGCCGGGTGCTGACCAGCCGCCAAAGGTCGGGCAGCAACTGCAGGAGCGCCAGCCCCAGCAACACCACGCCGGCCGACACCGCCAGCAGCGGCCAGCGGACCAGCAGACCCACCAGGGTGAGAACCGTGGCCAACAGCAGCTGAAAGGATGCCGATCGATTCAGACGGCTGAGCAGATTGCTCGCCTGGAAGGGGGGAATGGGCGTGGCATCGGCGCTTGGCACCAGAAGCGGAATCCCCGACTCCGGAGCAATCCGTTCGCTCACCGAAGGCGGGGGCAGACCCGATTGATCCTGGCCAATCGGATGAAAGGCCGATGGCTCGTCTGATGCCCAATGGTTCTGAGCTGCCGCTCCAGGCTGCCGGGCGGAATCCTTAAGGCCCTGGGAAGGGGTGGCGGCTCGCCCCTCCCGCGACCACCAACGGAAGGCCGCTCCACGGGGAGAGAAGAATCCCCTCGGCTCGGGCGGTCTGCTCATGCGATCGAAGGGCTCTGGAAGAAGAAACCGGCCGCCAGGATTAAGTAGGCGGCCAGGAGCAGCACACCCTCCAGCCAGTCGGAGCGGCCATCGAGGCTGGCCAGGTTGCTCACCAGCACGGCCATGGCGATCGCCACCAATTCATAGGGATTGAAGCTCAGATCGAGCGGATGGCCCAGGGCCGGCCCCACCAGCACCAGCACCGGCACCACCAGCAGCGCCACCAGCAGGGTGGAGCCGAGCGCCACCGAAACCGCCAGATCCATCTTGTTGCGGCGCGCCATCGAGACGGCCGTGATGTATTCCGCCACCCCGCCCAACAGCGGCAGGAGCACCACCCCGGTGAACATGGCCGAGAGGCCTACGCCCTCACTCACCGTTTCCACCACCCCAACGAACAGCTCGGATTCGTAGGCGATGCCCACGGTGGCGGCCAGCAGCACGAGCAGCCAGGGCAGCAGGGGCGGACGGTGTTCCAGCTCCCCCTCCCCGGCTGCCACTCCACCGGCCTCGGCCCCCTCGACGGCCAGCTCAACCTGGGCCACCTCATAAAGGGAACGGTGAGTGCGCAGCGAGAACACCAGCGTGAGCCCATACACCAACAGCAGCAGCCAGGCCACGAAGCGGGAGAAGGCCTCATTGCCGGCGGTGCTCTGGAGTGGATCGAGGCTGGTGAGACTGGGGATCAGGATCGCCAGCACCGCCAGGGTCATCGCCGAACCGTTCACCCGCGCCACCACCGGCTGGAAGGTCTGCTCCTTGCGGCCGATGCCTCCCACCAGCATCGAAAGGCCGAGGGCAAGCAGCAGGTTGGCCATCACCGTGCCCGTGATGCTGGCCTTCACGATCACCACCAGGCCGGCCTTCAGGGCAGTGAGCGCAATGATCAGCTCGGTGGCGTTGCCGAACAGCGCATTGAGCAGGGCGCCGATGTTGGGGCCCAGAGCCAGCGAGAGCTCCTCGGTGGCGATGCTCAGCCAAACCGCCAGGGGCAGGATCGCCAGCACCGCCAACCCGAACACAGCGCCATCACCCCAGTGGAGGCGCTCGGCCAGCGCAGAGAGGGGCACGAACAACACCAGGAGCAGGGCGAGGATTTGGCGCAGCTTCATCCCACCGACCCAGCCCCGAGGAGCCCATGCATCAACCCATTGTGAACACGGCCGGCCCCGCTTGCCCGTCCTGCCAGCAAAGCCAAGACAGGAAGCACCGGAAGCGTCCTTCCTCCACACTGCCTCCCGAGGTCAGCCGGCAGGTTTAGCCAGCGGCAGCAGGCACTTATCGGAGTCGCAGCCGGCAGGACCCGCCTCCTGCAGCTCACCGCTGTCGTAGCGCCGCAGGGCCTCGAAGAAATCGGTGCTGCTGCGCCGCCCTTCCACCTCGGCCGAGAGGCGTTGGTAGGTGGCCGCATCGATCGGCTCGAAGGGCAGCCGCGGGAAGGTGGCATTGGCATCGAAGCGGGCCAGCAGGGCGGCGGAGATGTAGCCGTCGCCGTTGTCGATCGCCCGGTGAATCGCATCGGCCAACCCCTCGATCTCGTGCTCGCGGAACTCCACCGTGGCCGAGGTGTTGTGAGCCGTGTAGTGCTTCTGCACCTGCATGTAGAAGTCGAACTGGGCCAGGGCCGAGAAGGTGTTGATCTCCACCGCATCGGCTCCGGGGATGTTGGCCCAGCTCACTTCGGTGGGGATCTCCACCAGCCATTCGGTGCAGCGGGGATCAAAGGGATCATCGAGCAGCCGGCCTTGCTCGTCCTTATCGGATTGGCTCGGAACGATTGTGTAGCCGAAATCCATGCAGGCCAGGGCCACCGGATCGTTCTTGCGGAAGGTGATGCGGCGGATGAAGCGCTGGGCTTTGGGCGGATGCCAGCCCGGTGAGGCACCGGTGAGCAGGCTCTTGGTGCCGGCGGGCTGCACGGTGGTGCAGCGGTTGGGCCGGCGAATGCCGTGGCGGTCGCAGTACTCCCACACCGCCTGGTTCACGATCTCCTTCCAGCGGCTCAGGTAGCGCGCCTCCTGGGCCCGGAAGGCGCGACCCTCCTCGGAATCCGGACGGCCCGCCTCCCACCACTGCAGCCATGGGGTGCCAAAGGCGTGCACGAAGAAATCGAACAGGCCGGTGAAGCTCACCCCCACGATCGGATCCCAGGCCCGGCTCTGGCGGTAGCGCTCCACCTCGAAGCGGTGATTGAGCAGGCAGGCCACGGCGATGCCACCGGCCTTGAAGGCATCCTCCTGAGCCTGGTGGTCGGCCGGATCGATCTGGTTGAGGTGGACCTCGGCCAGGTTGCAGTGGAAATCGGCGCCGAGGATCTCGCCGCAGGGGTTGAGGCCATAGCGGCCGAGACGGTGCTCCAGCTCCTCGGCTGTGATGCCGGCGTGGTGCAGTTGCAGCCAGCGGCCCGCCTCCTCGCGGCCCTGGTCGCAATAGATGCCCACGAATTCCTCACGCAGCTCGGGGGTGGTGAGCAGGTCGGCGTTGGAGCGGGCGATCGCCTCGGGCGCGAACTGGATGGCCCCCTCCCCACTCTGGAACTGCTTGGTCACCGCCTCCAGCACCGTCTGGCGGCTGGGCCGGCTGTGGAAGACGCGGGTGTGGTTCGCCATCCGCAGGGAGTCCCGTTCCGGATCGATGCGCCAGTTGCCCTCGCTGTCCTGCTGCCACAGGTTGTCCTTGGCGGTGGAGGCGGCGAGATCGTCGGCGGCGAACTGGCGCATGCCAGCGCTGCGGCGGATGTTGCCGGCCACGATCGTGACCGCCGCCTCATCGATCAGCAGGCAGCACTCCACCGAGCTGAGACGGCGGCCGATCGCCTTGCCGAGGATCTGGGCCACACGCCCATACAGATCACCGAGCTTCACGGGGTTGGCCATGCCGCCAAAACCCTTGAGGCTCTCGCCCACCGGCCGCACATCGGAGAGGTCAACACTGATGTGGATCGGGCCTTCGAAGCCTTCGGCACTGCTCAGCTGCAGCAGCAGCCGGTAGCTCTCTACCCAGCCGGCGCGGGTGTCACCCACCTTGATGGCCACCCGGTTGCCCGCAATCGTGTGGGTGGTGGTCTGCTGACGGGTACTGGCCGGGGTGATGCCGATCGGGCTGACACTATCGATCACCAGGGCGTTGAGCACCACTGGCAAACGATCGATCAGATGGGGCTCGATGATGGCGCCGGTGCCGCAGCCCATCATCGCCAGGTCCATCATCAGGGCGAAGGCCTCCCAGTCCACCAGGTTGGTGGAGGTGCAGTTGTAGGCCCCGGAGAAGTTTTCGGAGCGCTCGATCCAGTCGGTGCCGCCGATCCAAAGCCAGCGACCAGAAGGGAGGGCCTTCTGATGGCGCTGCATGCGCCGCAGCAGCCGAACCTCGTCGTCGTTGAGATGGCCAAGCTTGCGCAGGCCCTCCAGGTTGCGTTCGGCCACCTCATGCCAACTCTCGCGGCCGGATGGGGTCTTGCGGGAATAGGTGCGATAAAACACCGGGTTGGCGGCCGGGGCTGTCGGTGGAAACACCTCGCCAGCTTCTGCACCCTCACCACCCCAAGGCTGACCCGAAGCGCCACTGGTCTGCGCCGAAGCCGATTCCGTCTGGGGAGCGAGTTCGGGCCGGGAAGGGGAGAGGGTCACAGCGGCGCTGACCTGGGAGAACGGCACCCTAACGCCATCAGTGGTGTGGTCAAGCAGGTGGCGGCACCAGTGGCGGTGGCCTTTGGATCATCTCCCCGCCGAGCTTTCACCTGAGCCAGTGGCGCTTCTACCGGCACCTGCAGCACGTTGTTGGTGAGAGCTCGGCGCTGGCGATAGTGGTAGCAAGCCGCTGGCGATGATCGAGCCAGAGCCACCGATGGGATGAACCGGATCTGCGAGCCTGAGCTGATGCTGGAGCCGATCCAGGCCAGGGCCTATGCCGAGGCCGACTTCAACGGCTCTGACCGGGCGTTCACAGCACGCATCCTGACCCTCCTGGCTACGCCGGCTGCGACGCAGGCCGAGCGGCCGCCGCCGCGGATCGTCGATCTCGGCTGCGGTCCAGGCAACATCAGTTTTCGCCTCGCCAGCGCCCTTCCGGAAGCTCTCCTGCTGGGAATCGATGGCGCCGCCGCGATGCTCGAAGCGGCCCGCGCCCGCCAGGCGCTCGAACCGCGTCGCTGGCCGGGGCTCCGCTTCCTGCAGGCGCGGCTTCCCCTCGCGCCGGAGGCCCTGGCGGGGCTCTCCACCCCCTTCCGGCCCCCCTACGACCTGCTGGTGAGCAACAGCCTGCTGCACCATCTGCATGATCCGGCCGTGCTCTGGGGGGCGATCCAGACGCTGGCGGCTCCGGGCGCCCTTGTGGTGGTGCGGGATCTGCGTCGTCCGATGACGGAAACAGCCGTGCGAGGCCTGATGCGGCGCCATGCGGCCAGCGCGCCGGCGGTGCTGCGCCGCGATTTCAGCCACTCCTTGCGAGCGGCCTTCAGGCCCCGGGAGGTGGCCGACCAGCTGACGGCAGCAGGACTGAGCCATTTCACGGTGACGGAGCTGGGCGACCGCCACCTGGAGGTGTTGGGCCGTCTGGCCTGAGCCGAACCAGTCCCTCCTGGTCACCGCAAGCGGAAGGCGATGGTGAGGATGCCGCGCTTCAGCCGAGCCCCCCTCTCCTCCAGGTTGCTCCCAGCGCCGCCTCCGGCAGATCGATGCCCACAACGATGTTCAGCCCCGGTGCCGTGATCGGCCTGTTTCAAGTTGAACCGCTCAGCATCCGCCGGCTGGGCCCGTGAAGCGCGGCGAGGTCCCCCGTTCTTCCGGCTCCCGCCGGCTGGCAGGCTGGAGCCCATGAGCACCGATTCTCCAGTGACCGCGCCCATCGGCTCCGCGGCTAGCCCAGCCGACCCGGAGCGCGCCGCCCTGTCGGAAGCGGTGGCCCGCCGCCGCAACTTCGCGATCATTTCCCACCCCGACGCCGGCAAGACCACGCTCACCGAGAAACTGCTGCTCTACGGGGGCGCGATCCAGCAGGCGGGCGCCGTGAAGGCCAAGGGGGAGCAGCGCAAGGTCACCTCCGACTGGATGGAGCTGGAGAAGCAGCGCGGCATCTCGATCACCTCCACCGTGCTGCAGTTCGACTACAGCGGCAGCACGGTCAACCTGCTCGACACCCCCGGCCACCAAGACTTCTCCGAGGACACCTACCGCACCCTCGCCGCGGCCGACAACGCGGTGATGCTCGAGGACGCCGCGAAGGGCCTGGAACCCCAGACCCGCAAATTGTTCGAGGTCTGCCGGATGCGGCGGATCCCGATCTTCACCTTCATCAACAAGATGGACCGGCCCGGCCGGGAGCCCCTCGAGCTGATCGATGAGATCGAGAAGGAACTGGGGCTCGCCTGCTGGCCGGTGAATTGGCCGATCGGCAGCGGCGACCGCTTTCGCGGCGTGATCGACCGCCGCAGCCACGAGGTGATCCTGTTCGAACGGGCCGAGCGGGGCCGTCAGAGCGCCGAGAAGCGCCTGGCCGGCGATGCCCCAGAGCTGGCCTCCCTCGTGGAGCCCGAACTGCTGGAGCAGGCCTTCGAGGAACTCGAGCTGCTGGAGGGAGCCGGCGCCGACCTCAATCTGGAGCTCGTGCACGCCGGTGAACTCAGCCCGGTGTTCTTCGGTTCAGCGATGACCAACTTCGGGGTGCGGCCCTTCCTCGATGCCTTTCTGGAGCTCGCCCAGCGGCCCACGGCCCGCACCAGCCGCGAGGGTCCGGTGGATCCGCTGCGGCCGGGGTTCAGCGGCTTCGTGTTCAAGCTGCAGGCCAACATGGACCCCCGCCACCGCGACCGGGTCGCCTTCGTGCGGGTCTGCTCCGGCCACTTCGAGAAGGACATGACCGTGCAGCACGCCCGCAGCGGCCGGGCCATCCGCCTGTCGCGGCCCCAGAAGCTGTTCGGCCAGGACCGCGAGGTGGTGGAGGACGCCTACCCGGGTGATGTGATCGGCCTCAACAACCCCGGCATGTTCGCGATCGGCGACACCCTCTACCTCGGCCCACGGGTGGAATACGAGGGCATTCCCTGCTTCAGCCCGGAGATCTTCGCCTGGCTGCGCAACCCCAACCCCTCGGCCTTCAAAAGCTTCCGCAAGGGCGTCAATGAGCTGCGGGAGGAGGGGGCGGTGCAGGTGCTCTACGACACCGATGCCAGTAAACGCGATCCGATCCTGGCGGCGGTGGGCCAGCTGCAGCTGGAGGTGGTGCAGTACCGCCTCGAGAACGAGTACGGCGTCAAGACACGGGTGGAGCCGATGGAGTTCAACGTGGCTCGCTGGGTGAGCGGCGGCTGGCCGGCCCTTGAGGCGGTAGGCCGCATCTTCAACTGCAAGACCGTGAGGGACCCCTGGGACCGGCCCGTGCTCCTCTTCCGCAACGATTGGAACCTCAACCAGCTCCGGGAGGACCACCCCGATCTGGAGCTCGCCTCGGTGGCACCCGTGGTGAGCGGCGTCGAGCCGATCGCCCTCTAACCCGGAGAGGCTCACCGTCCCCGGAGGCATCCGCTACCGCACCCGCCCCCGGTGGACGCCAGAATGGCGCAATAAATCGTCATGCCGACCCACGGTTGCCCGAGATGACGACAGCTGCGATGCCGAGCCCCCTCTCCCATGCCGCCCCGGCTTCCAGCCCCTGCTGGCTGGTCCGCCCCCGCAGTGATGGTGGTTGTGATTACGTAAGCTTCTCCCCCCTCCATGGGGCGGTGGAGATGCGTGAAGGCAGCCACCTCCCCCCCCAGATGCCTCTGCTCAAGCGCCGCCGCCATCTCGCCGCCGACGAGGCTGACGCCTGCCGCCGCCTGCTCCAGCTTGAGGCCGGGTTCCGCCACAGCGACCCCCTGTTCTGACCTGGCCTGCGTACGCTCATTGTCATGAACCAAGGCTCACCCCCGGCACCGGGTTCCTCCGGTTTCCGCCCCGATGGACCGGACCCCTATCAGCGCCTGGGTGTGGAGCCTGACGCCTCCTTTGACGCGGTGCAGGCCGCCCGCACCGCCAGGCTCGCGGATGTGGGGGAGGACCCCCTGGCCCGTTCAGCCATCGAGGCCGCCTACGACGCCGTGTTGATGGACCGGCTCAAGGAGCGTCAGCAGGGCAAGGTGAGCAGCGCCGCCCGAACGGCCTCCCAGCGGGAGCAGGCGGCACCGCCACCCTCCAGACCCGTGCTGCCCTCCCTGCCTTCGCTGCCTCAACTTCCTGCCGGGCGGGGGACGGTAGTTAGACCCACCCTGCCAACCCTGGCCCTAGCCGAGGGCCGCGAGCGCTGGTTTCCCCTGGCAGCCCATGGCGCCCTGCTGGTGCTCCTGGTGGCTCTGCCCGGCCTGCCCGCCGACCTGCTGCTGGCCCTGGCCACCAGTGCCACCGTGCTCAACCTGCAGCGCCGCCATGGACGCTTCCTGGCCGCCGTGGGCTGGTCGGTGCTCCTTTTGGTGCTGGGCCTGGTGGTGGGAGCCCTGCTGCTCTCCGCCCTGGCACCCGCCCTGCCTCCTGCCCTGCCCCTCACCCCCGTCCAGATCGAGGCCGTTCCGGCCCTGCTGCTGCTGCTGCTCGGCGCCCTGTTCCTCGCCTGAAGCAACCAGCGCCGGCCCAAAAAGCAGCCTCGAGCCGGCGAGCCGGCGCCAGGCGTCACACCACAGCGCCCGCCAGGCGCCCCAGCGGGGCCGTGATGCCCATGGCGAGGGTCCCCCACTCCAACATCCGCAGGCCAGCCGCCGCGATGGCTGTTGTGCTGCTCCCCGTGGCGCCCGCCCGAAAAGCGGCGGCCCTGTCCCCCCTCCGGCCCAGCCGATCGGGAGGCCGGCATCCAGACACCGGAGCGGTGATCGCTGGGACTGGCCATCGGGCGGCCGGAATCGGATCCCAGCATGGCCCAGGTGGGAATCCGCCGCCCGGGAGGGATCGGAAGCCACAAGGGAAGCCCCAAGGAACCCGTAGGTCGCAGCCAGCCAGGGTGCCTCAGACCAGAAAGGGGCGGCCCTCAGCTAGGTGGCGGCAGGCTTCAGGCCGCATCGAACTCAGCGATCAGCTCCTGGAGTTCCTCGGCAAGGACCCGGTAGGTGGTGCTGCAGAAATGGCACACGAGTTCGGCCTGGCCGTCCTCGCGCAGCATCGCGCCGAGCTCCTCACGGCCCAGCAGCTTGAGGGCGCCCACGCTGCGGCTGCGGCTGCAGGGGCAGTGGAAGCGCAGGCTCTGGCGGGCTTCGGCCTGCTCCAGGGGGAGCGGATCAAGGTCGGGGAAGATATCCTCCAGCAGCAGATGGAGCTGATCGGCGCTGGCGGCCAAACGACCCGCGAAGCCCTCGATCTCCCGGCAGCGCTCCTCAAGCAGGGCCACCAGGGCCGGCTCCTGGGCCGCCTTCGGCAGCACCTGCACCAGCACGCCGCCGGAGCAGCGCACGCCATCGCTGCCGATCTCCTCACCCACGAACAGGGCCGAAGGGGTCTGTTCGGAATGAAGCAGATAAGAGGCCACGTCATCACCGATGCCACCGCTCACCAGCTCCACCGTGCTGCTGAAGGGCTCACCCTGGCCGATATCGCGCACCACGTGTAGATAGCCGGTGCCGGTGGCGCGGCGGAAATCGAACTGGGGCACCCCGGCTGGATCGGCCACCAGATCCAGCTCCAGGCCAGGATCCCCCACATAGCCGCGCACCGTGCCATCCCGGCCGGCATCCACCATCAGCCTCCTTAGGGGCCCATCGGAGCGGATCCGCAGGTTCACCCGTCCATGGGCCACCTTCATCGAGCTGGCCAGCAGCAGGCCGGCAGTCATGGCGCGCCCCAGCAACGCGGTGGTGAGAAACGAAAGACCATGGCGCCGCTGAGCCTCCCGGCAGATGCCGGTGGTGTTCACCGCCACCATGCGGATGCCGCCCCCGGCAGCGGTGGCCCGCAGCAGCTCATCCGCCATCGCTAACTCCTTCTGGCGGCATCGTAAGGATTGGTGTGAGGATCCGTTCCCTTAGCGGACGCAGGGCGCCCTGCTCCAGGAACCACCCCCCCTCCACCACAGCGGCGAACAGATCGGGCTCGTGGGTCACCACCAGCAGGGCCCGGTCGCGAGACAGGACAGAGAGGAGTTGGAGCACCTCGTTCCGCACGGTCCAGTCGAGACCGGCGGTGGGTTCATCGAGCAGCAGCACCTTCGGATCCCGGAGCAGCTGCACCGCCAGGGCCAGGCGCCGCTGCTGACCGCCACTGAGCCGCTCCGGCGCCTGTTGCAGGGAGATCGAGGCAAGACCAACCTGACGCAGAACCCGCTCCACGGCCTCGCCGCCGAGGCGGCGATGACCGAGCCTCAGTTCCTGGCCCACGCTCAGGCCGAGGAAATGGCGCTCCGGAAACTGGAACACCAGGCCACAGAGCCAGCGGCGCTGGCGGGCGTTCAGCACCTCACCGTTCCAGAGGATCTGGCCGGCATCGGGATCGGCCAGACCCCCGATCAGTTCCAGCAGGGTGGTCTTGCCCGAGCCGCTGCGTCCCGCCACCAACCGGGGTGCTCCCGCCGCCAGCTGCAGGGAAACGTCGCGCAGCACCGGCTGGCGCGCGGTGGCGGGCTGATAGCGAAGGCCGCGGAGTTCGAGCATCCCCCCAGCTTGCCGGGGCAGGGTGGGCGGAGTGGTTGCATGGGGAGGCATCCTTCCCATCGCTGCCCACACCCATGGAGGTCCGCTTCCGCGAGGTCGACCCCTTCAACTGCTGGATCTGGCTGCGCTGCGGCCATCCGCCCGGAGCGGCGGAACGTAGCTACTTGGAAACCGTGTTCGACAGTTGGTTCTTCCTCGGCAAGCTTGGGGGCTTCAACGCCGAAAACCTCCAGGCCCATCAGGAGGGGGCCGACCTCAACTGGCTGGTCTACGAGGCGGATGAGGCGGAGCGGGCCCTACCGGCCCTGATGCACAACATGGGCCCGATGGAATACGAGGAGGAATGGGCGCGCTGCTGGCTCGATCTGGGCACCAGCGATGCCTTCGCCCTCGACGTGCTGATCAACACCCTCAGCCGCCTCAATAGCGATGTGCTGGAGATTGAGGAGGTGCTGATCGGCGGCATCAATGAGGACTGGCCGATCGAGGAGGCCCCCGACAGCCCCTTCGCCCTGGACGACTAAACCTCCCCCCAGATGGCCCGAGAGCTACGCCGGCTGCTGATTCCTCCAGGGAGGCTTGAGGCGGCCGCGGCCGGGATCGGTTTGGAGCAGGAGGAAGGGCTTGTGGAACTTGAGCCGGAAGAAGCCCATTATGTGGCGCGGGTACTGCGCTTCCGCCATGGCGATCGGCTCTCCCTGATCGACGGCGAAGGTCGGCTGTGGACCGCCACCCTGGAGCAGCCAGCCATGCTGAAGCTGGAGCAGCCTCTGGAGCAGCCCCTGGAGCGGGCCGGCCGCCCAAGGCCAACGATCACCCTGGCGATGGCGGTGCCCAAGCGGGATGCGGAGCTGGCGTGGCGCATGGCCACGGAACTGGGGGCCAGCCAGCTGCAGCCCCTGCTGGCCAGCCGCGGGGTGGTGCGTGGCGCTCTACCGCTGGAGCGCTGGCGCACAATCGTGCGGGAGGCCACCGAGCAATGCGAGCGCCTCTGGCTGCCGCAGCTGGCTGAACCGATAGAAGCCCTGGCCTGGTTCAGCAGCCCCGCGCCAGGGGGGTCCCTGCTGGCCACGACCCGTCAGGAGGCCCTGCCAACCCTGCCCGAGCTGCTGCCTTCTCTTCTGATGGAGCGCCTGCCGAACCGGCCCGATCAGAGCCCGCCGGAGCTGCGGCTGGCGATCGGGCCTGAGGGTGGCTGGAGCGCCGAAGAAGAAGAGGCGGCCCTGGCAGCCGGCTGGCAGGCGGTGAGCCTGGGGGGCGCCATCCTCCGCACTTCAACTGCGGCGGTAGCCGCCCTGGCCTGGCTGGCCCTGGCCTCGAAGCGGAAGGGGTGAAGGCAGGCCGATGTTCAGTTCTTCACGAAGGAGCGCGCGATCGCCTTGAACCCGGCGAGGTTGGCTCCACCGCTGCGGCGACGCCGGGGGGTGGCTCCACCGGGAACCAGGGCTTCCGGCGCGAAGGTGGCCAGGGAGGGGGCAGGCCGGTTGGCCTGGGCGGCGGCGAGTTCGGCGGCGATCGACTCGGCGGTGGTAAGGGAGGTGCTGGCTGCGGGAGCTGCAGCGGCGACCGGGGCTATGGCGGCGACGGGGGCTTCGGCGGCGACCATGGCTTCGGCGGCGATCTTGGCCGGCTCGCTCGCCCTAGGGGACTGGGCAACGGGGGCAACTCGAACCGCCACTTCAGCCGCCTTGCTGGCCGGCGCCTTGGCGGGGGAGGCCTTCTCCCTCACCGGGGCTACCACGACGGGGCCTGCCGGCAGCTCGTCGTTTCCACCGGTCAGGTCGAGGAAGAATTTCGGTTTGAAAATCATGGGGGCAGCCGCGATGGGGCGATTATCCGCCAGCGGCGGCGCGTCAGCCCCCGGCACTTAGACCAGTGCAACAGTCCCGCTCCCCTGCAGGGCCGCTCCCTCCGTCCGGTTCCAGCCGCCGCAGGGGCCGGCTCGGGGAGCAGCTGGTGGTCCGCCCACTGTCCTCTCCCCATGCTCTCCCTGCCGCCCCAGGATCCCGCCCACTGGCTGCTGGCCCTGGCCCTCAACGCCGGACTGATCGCCCTGGCCCAGCGGGCTCCGGTGCTCACCCGATCCGGCTGGGTGCATGCCGGCATCCTCGGCACAATCCTGTGGGGCACCCTCGGCTGGCGGGGCTGGCTTGCGGTGGTGCTGTATCTCGCCCTTGGCTCCCTCGTCACCCGGCTGGGGCTGCGTGAGAAGCAACAGCGCGGCCTGGCCGAAGCCCGCGGCGGCCGGCGGGGCCCGGAGAACGTCTGGGGGTCCGCCCTGGTGGGCGCCCTGCTGGCGATGCTGGCCGCCCGGGCGCCCCTCAGCTGGATCAGCCCGCTGCTGGTGGCCTTCGCGGCCAGCTTCAGCGCCAAGCTCGCCGACACCTGCGGCAGTGAGATCGGCAAACGCTGGGGGCGCCACACCCTGCTGATCACCAGCCTGCGGCCGGTGCCCGCCGGCACCGAGGGGGCCGTGAGCCTGGAGGGAACCGCCGCCAGCCTGGCCGGCGGGCTGCTGATGGCCTTGGTGATGCTGGCCCTGGGCCTGATCCCCGGCCCGAGCACCTGGCTCCTGGTCGGAGCCGTGGCGCTGCTCGCCACCCTGGCCGAAAGCGTGATCGGCGCCACCCTGCAGCGCCGCTGGAGCTGGCTCAGCAATGAGCTGGTGAATGGGGTGCAAACCCTGGTGGCGGCGCTGCTGGCCCTGGCGGCGCTGGCTCTGCGGGGCGGCTGACCCCGGGAACCGGTCGCTCGCTCCCCCCACGAACCCTGAACCACCGCCTTCAGGCGATCCCAGCCCCGCCGCGGGAGGCCTGCCACCGTTCCGCCGCCAGCCGCAGCTCATGCATGGTGGCGTCGCAGCGCCGCTGGGCCATGCGGGGATGGATGCCCAGTTGCCGACCCAGTTCCACCCAAGTGCAGCCCAGCCGCAGGCGACCCTCCACCAGCTGGCGGCGTATCGGATCGAGAGCCGCCATCTGCTGCCGGAACCAGACCCGCTCCGCCGCGAGCGGATCAACCCCGTCAGGCTCAGGCAGATCACCAACCAGCGAACGCGGATCAGCAAGGCGATCCAGCAGCACGCCGGCGTCGCCGGCATCGCTCCCCGCCGGCCCCCGCTCAAGCGGCGCATCGAGGCTGCGGGGTAGGGCCGCTGCCCGCAGGTCCTCGATTTCGAGCAACCGCTCCGGCGTACAGCCGAGCCTCACCGCCAGGGCGGATCGATCCAGGACAGGCAGGCCCCGCCCCCGACGCTCCTCCTGGAGGCGGGCCGACTGCTGACGCAGTTCCCAGAGGGGCCGGGGGATCCGCACCATCGGCTGGCGATCGCGCAGCTCATGCAGCAGGGCCCCACGGATGTAGGGCACCGCAAAGCTGCTGAAGCTCACGGCGCGGCTGGGATCGAAGGCCTCCACAGCCCGGATCAGGCCCAGGCTGGCCACCTGCATCAGGTCCTCATGGGGCAGCGGCGGCCGTGGGGAGAAGCGGGCCACCACGGCCCTGGCCAGGGGCAGGTTCGCCTCCACCAAGGCATTGCGGCGGCGAACCAAGGAATCGCTGGCCCGAAGTCGTCCGGATGGTCGCGCTCGCACCGATGCACGTCCGGTCTTTGGGGCTGGCGAGGAGGGTGCCAGTGAGGGGGGAGCTCCAGCAACGGCCGTAGGTCGTGCAGCGGCAACGAAGGCGGCAGCCACTGGGATGGAGGCATCGAAGTGGATCGGACGGCTGGGAATGGGGGGAAGGAAGGCGGCCATGGCCGGCATCAGCATCGGTGTTTCCACGATGCGAGCGGCCCGGGGGGCGCACTGTCACCGGATCGGCGGAACAACGTTCACCCGATCGGGGGATGGCGAGCTCCGGGAGGGCGATGGGCGTTTCAACCGGCTGGACGGGTGGAACGGATCCGGCCGGCCCTTAGACGGTGCGCCTGAACTCAGAAACTGGATGTGGGCTGCAGCCGCATCTCCAGGCCAGCCCACTGCAACAGAGCAGGCCAGGTTCGCACCCGCCTGTAAACCTCCGCATGGCCTTCGCTGTTGAGATGAAGCCCATCGGCATCCAGCCAGCGAAGCCAGCGGGAATCGGCGAGCAGGGGCTCGAGCATCGGCAGAAAGGGCACATCGGCCTCGAGGCAGGCCTCCTCCAGAAGACCCTCGTAGCGCCGGACGGCCTCCAGCTGATACCAGAGCACCTCGGCATAGGGCATGGCGGCCCCATCCACGGGGGTGAGGCCCACCACCAGGGTGGGGGCCAGCTCCCGGGCCTGGCGCAGCAGTTGCTGGAAGCCGAAGCAAAAGCCCTCGGGATCAAGCTGATGGCGGCCGTCGGGCCGGCCGACCCGAGCGGTGTCATTGAGGCCCACCGAGATCAGGATGCCCTGAGGCCGCTGACGGCGCAGCTCACCCCGGCACAGCACCTCAGGGCAAAGACGGGCCGCCAGCCGCTCCAGTCCATCACCGCGCACGCCAAGGTTGTAGAGCACCGGTGCCCCTGGGGTGGCCATCCAGTGGCGCCGGAGCCGTTCACACCAGCCACCCTGTTCGGGATCGCCCCAGCCAAACACGCCGCTGTCGCCAAGCACCACGAGCTTGCGGGGAAGGAGAAGGCTCATGGAGTGCCGGGCTGGAGGTCTAACCGGGAGCGATCTTCCCCGATCACCCGCTGAGGGGGCCACCTCCGTCAGCCCCTCAGCGCCGTTTAGCTTCGGCCCCAACCGCTCCGGGGCTTCGGTGGATGGGCTTCACCTGGCTGCTGACCCTTTCGGAACACGCCGACAGGGTGTTTTCCACCGCCATGGGCACGATCCTGCCGCGGGGATTCTTCCTGGCTACAGGCGTCATGTACATCCTGGCGCTGGGACTCCATCGACTGGCCTGGCGGCTGGCGATCCCCTCCGCCCTGCCGATCCTGGCGCTGGCCCTGGTGGTGAACTGGCTGCACCACGGGCTGCATGTCGTGAGCCATGGCCAGGTGGAGACCCTGCACACCACCAGCCTGGCCCTGCTGCTGTTCTACGCGGGCCTGAACACCGATCTGGATCGGATCCGAGGCCGCCTTTCCCTGGCCCTAACCCTGCCCACGATCGGGATTCTGCTCTCCGGGCTGCTGCTGGGTCTGCTGCTCTGGGCCCTGGGCCACATCGGGCTTCCGTTCCTCCCCAGGGCCGGTCTGGCTGCCCCCCTCCCTCTGGGGGTGGCCATGCTCACGGCCACCTGCCTACTGCCCACGGACGGCTCCGCCAATGAGGAACTCACCCATCAGTGGGGGCACCATGCCCCTAAGACCGTGCAACCGGTTCTGGCCTTCGAGGCGGCCCTGGGCAGTGCAACCGCGATCCTCTGCTTCGGCCTTGTGGTCACGCTGTTCCTAGGCTTTCAGCACGGCGGCCAGGGCGATTTTCGTTTCGGTGCCGTGCAGGCGTTACCGAGCAGCCTGCTGGAGTTGCTGCGGCACCTACTGGCGGGGCTGGCCGCAGGCCTGCTGGTGGGGCTGTTGGCCAACCGCCTGATTCCCCTGCTGGTGAGCCACAGCGAGCACCTGCTGATCCTGGCGGTCTCGGTGGCCTTTGTGGCCTACGCGATGGGCAACCTGCTGGGAGGGGGAGGGTTAATCAGCGTCTACATCGCGGGCCTGGTGCTGGCCAACCGGCCCCAGACCCGCGGGCCCTTCGGCCATGCGGGGCTCCGCCACGTGCTTCTCCCCTTCAACACCACGGCCGAATTCACGATGCTGCTGTTGCTGGGCCTGCTAGTGCATCCCGGTGTCATGGTGCAGATGCTTCCCCTGGGGATGGTGCTGGGGCTGCTGCTCGAACTGTTGGTGCGTCCACTGGTGGTACTGGGGCTGGGGGGAGCGCCACGGGGCCAGCGGCTTGAGCGGTTGCTGATCGCTGCCGGCGGGCTGCGGGGGGCTGTGCCTCTTGCACTCTCCCTGGCACTGCTGGAACAGGTGCCGCGGCTGCGGGATGTGCATCCCCTCGAGGCCGTCGACCTGGCCACGCAGATGGAGGCCCTGGTGGCGGTGGCGGTGATCACCAGCCTGGTGCTGAAGGGGGTGGTGCTCCCGCGGCTGCTGCAGCGGTGGGTCTCCCCCGAGCCGCCCCCGGCCGAAGCGGCCTGAACGCCACGACCCAGGCCATTTCCCCACCCTTCGACGCAGCGCCACAGCCCGGGGGCTCCCGGCGGCAGGGCCAGGAAGGGCGGCCCCTGTGGCTGCCTTCCAGACCCGCCTTCGCTGGCCAGAGCTGCCGTTCCTGCTGGTCCGGATTCACCGAAACAGCCCCGCGGCGACGCCCTCCTTCAACCCTCCTCCCAGCGAAAGCCCTGGTCATCCCAGGATTTCGGGTCCTCGATCGGTTCGAGGTGAGTGAGCACATGGGTGCGGGGCAGGGCGGCGGCGATCTGCTGCTCCAACTGTTCACAGAGGTCGTGGCCGGCCTGCACGCTCCAGGCTCCCGGCACCAGCACATGGAAGGCCACAAAGCGCCGCGATCCCGCCACCCGGGTGCGCAGGGCATGAAAACGGATCTGCTCACTCTCATGGGAGGCGAGCAGGGCCTCCAGCTGGGCATGATCCTCCTCCGGCAGGGCGCGATCGAGCAGACCGGAGACGGTTTCGTGGAGCAGCTTCCAGCCGGTCACCACGATGTTGAGAGCCACCGCGATGGCGATCAGCGGATCGAGCATGGTGAAGCCCGTGATCTTCACCAGCGCCACCCCCACCACCACCCCGAAGGAGGTCCACACATCGGTGAGCAGGTGGTGGGCATCGGCCCGCAGGGTGATCGAGTCGAAACGGCGGGCGGCCCGCAGCAGCACCCAGGCCACCACACCATTGAGGGCGGTGGCCAGCAGCGAGAGGGCCAGCCCGATGCCCACCTGTTCCAGGGGCGCAGGCTGCTGGAAACGGCCGATCGCGGCATAGATGATGGCGAGGGCCGCCACCACGATCAGCACGCTTTCCAGGCCGCTGGAGAAGTACTCCGCCTTGAAGTGGCCGTAGTGGTGCGTGCGGTCGGCGGGCTTCGCCGCCAGGGTGAGGGCCCAGAAGGCGGCCAGGGCCGCCACCAGGTTCACCACCGATTCGAGCGCATCGGAGAGCAGCCCCACCGATCCGGTGAGCCGCCACGCCGCCGTCTTCAGGGCGATGGTGGCCACAGCCGCCGCCACCGAGAGCAGGGTGTAGGTGCGGGGGGAGGCGAAGGAAGCGGCGATCGGCATGGCGCCAGGGTCGGTCGAGGGATCCGGGGAACCCCCCGACGAAGGCGAAGCGCATGAGGTGCACTTCAGGTTTCAGATTGCCATGGGTGGCCACCCTTGGGGTGCATGCGCCAGGGACTAGGCCGCCATGCCTGCCGGAGCTCTTTCGATGCCGGATCCCCGTATCCCAGGCAGCACCCCGATGCGGGTCGAACCCGGCAGGGTGGACCCATGGGAGGAGCCGAAGCAACAGGTATGCGAGAGATTGTTTTTCTGGTCACGGCCGAGCAGCCCGGCAGGATTGAAGCCAAGGCCCAGGATCGGGGGCTTGTGGTGGAAGCCCCAACCCTCGAAGAACTGCACCACGAGGCGCGCGATGCCCTGATCAGCCAGGTCGGGCCCTCCCATGGCACCTACCGGATAAGGATCCGGCGTGATGACCACCCTGCGCTCCCCGCGAGCGGAGATCAACCCGCCCAACGGCATCCGTTGCCCAAGGCACGGCCTATCCCTCCCGGGAAGCCGATCGGGACCAGCAGGGGCATCGGCCGGGCCATTGGCGGGGAATTGGACCGCACCGGCCCCATCAGCCCCATCACAGTGGTCAACTACGCCCGCTCGCCGGAGGCCGCCCCTGAAGTGGTGGCCACGAGCACCGCGGCCGGCATCAAGACTTCGCGCCTCTAAGCAAGACTTCGCGCCTCAAAGCAAGACATAGAGCCTCTATAAGGATGTGGCCTTTTAGGTTGGTTGCGGCAAAGGGTAAGCGGCGCTGGAGGTCAATGGAGGCTTAGCAGTGCTGGTCAATACCGCCAGCATGAGCCGCAACGGCCTCCATTTATGGCACGGGATTGCTTCTGGGGCTGACCCATTACTACGGCACCCTTTATGTGGCCATCCTGTTAGCGATCGATGCTGTCGAGCGCAGGCTCAGCCGCTCGCGACTGCCGGGTATCGGATTGTTTTCCCTGTTGCTGATCTGGCCGCTGTTTCAGAAGCTGTTTGGTTCACTTGAGATGCAGGTCGAGTCGAATCAATGGGTGGAGGTATTGCTTTTCTTCAGCACGTTCAATAACTTTCTCATGGGGAATTTCCCCGTCATTCTGGTTTCTCGTCAGCCTGCCTATCTGTTTGCCACCGCAGTGTTCGCAGCCCTGGTCGTTGCCATATGGCGATCGCCTCAAAGCCATCGCGCCGGCGCTTCCACGTCATCGCCGCCACCGTTCAAAGCTTTGTCCTGGAAGCGGCCCCTCCGTGAGCTCCTGGCCAACCGCAGTTTCTATCTTGCCCTGATAGTCGGCTTGGTCTACCTCGTCTCAGCGCTGGTCGACTTCGCCATACCCTTCTCCACGCCCTACTACTTCCTCGTCTGCCTGCCAGCCACCGTCCTCCTGTTCGAGACTTTCTGCAAAGCGATCAAACGTCGGCTCGGCATCTGGCCCGCCGTTCTTTTTACGGGCGGCGTGGTTGTCTGTCAGTTGATTCTCTCTCAGCCGAGGCGGGCCCTGCCCTGATCCCCTAACGGCCTGGTTCCTGATAAAGGTCTTCCCAATCTCCTCCCGCAGCCGGATCTTCCGCAGCAGCCCAATCAGCCGGCTGCGGGCCGCTGAGAGTAAGAACCAAGCGGATCGGCACCCTCACGGATCGTGCTCAGCATCCAAGGCGAGGCTGTGCTGCAAGCAGCTGGCATCGTTTCCACGAGTTGCCGTGTGGGAAACTAACCAACCTTGTGCGCTTGAGCGCCCCTCCCCATGGCCAAGCTGATCCGGTTCTCCGATGCCTCCCGCGACTCCCTGGAGCGGGGCGTCAACGCCCTCGCGGATGCGGTGAAGGTCACCATCGGTCCGAAGGGGCGCAACGTGGTGCTGGAGAAGAAATTCGGAGCTCCGGACATCGTTAACGACGGTGTGACCATCGCCAAGGAGATCGAACTGGAGGATCCCTTCGAGAACCTTGGCGCCAAGCTGATCCAGCAGGTGGCCTCAAAAACGAAAGACACCGCCGGCGATGGCACCACCACTGCCACGGTGCTGGCCCAGGCGATGGTGAAGGACGGTCTGCGCAACGTGGCCGCTGGCGCCAACCCCGTACAGTTGCGCCGCGGCATGGAACGGGCCGTAGCCCAGGTGGTGGCAGGAATCGCCCAGCGCTCCAGCCCCGTGGCCGGTGATGCCATCCGCCAGGTGGCCACGGTGAGTTCAGGGAATGACGAAGAGATCGGCCGGATGATCGCTGAGGCGATGGACACAGTGAGCGCCGATGGAGTAATCACGGTGGAGGAATCGAAATCCCTGGCAACCGAACTGGAGATCACCGAGGGGATGGCGTTCGATCGCGGCTATTCGTCCCCCTACTTCGTGACCGACAACGAGCGGCGTGAGTGTGTGTTCAGCGATCCGCTCCTGCTGATCACCGACCGCAAGATCGGTGCCGTGGCCGATCTCGTGCCCGTGCTGGAAGCCGTCTCCCGCAGCGGCCGCCCCCTGGTGATCCTGGCCGAAGAGGTGGAGGGGGAAGCGCTGGCCACCCTGGTGGTGAATAAGACCAGAGGCGTGCTCCAGGTGGCGGCCGTTCGCGCTCCCGGCTTCGGAGATCGCCGCAAGGCGATGCTGGAGGACATCGCCATCCTTACGGGCGCCACGGTGATCAGTGAAGACAGGGCGATGACCCTCGAGAAGGCCACCCTGGCGGATCTGGGCAGCGCCGAGCGGATCACCATCCGCAAGGACGAGACCACCATCCTCGCCAGCGACAACCGCAAAGCCGCCGTGGCCGACCGGGTGGCGTCAATCAAGCGTGAACTGGAGGCCACCGATTCCGACTACGACCGCGAAAAGCTCTCCGAGCGGATCGCCAAGCTGGCCGGAGGAGTGGCCGTGATCAAGGTGGGGGCCCCCACCGAAACCGAACTGCGCAACCGCAAGCTGCGCATCGAGGATGCCCTCAACGCCACCCGAGCCGCAGTGGAGGAGGGCATCATCGCCGGGGGCGGGAGCACCCTGCTGCAGCTGGCTGACGGCCTCGATGGTCTTATCGCCGCCAGCAGCGGTGATGAGCGCACCGGCATCAGTATCGTCAAGCGGGCCTTGGAGGCCCCGATGAAGCAGATCGCCTTCAATGCCGGCAGGGATGGTGATGTGGTTGTGGAGGAGATCCGACGGAGTGGCCTGGGCTTCAACGCCCTCACCGGCACCTATGAGGATCTCCTGGCCGCCGGCATCCTCGATGCCGCCAAGGTGGTGAGACTCGGCCTGCAGGATGCCGTGTCGATCGCATCGCTGCTCATCACCACCGAAGCGGTGATCGCCGACAAACCGGAACCCCCGGCTCCTCCCGCTGGTGATGGCGGTATGGGAGGCATGGGCGGTATGGGAGGTATGGGAGGTATGGGAGGTATGGGAGGTATGGGCATGCCCGGCATGATGTGATCCAGCCGTTGAAGCCCCGGCTGGAAATCGGCCTCACAGGCTGCTCAACAGCCGGGCGTGCAGACGGCAGACGTTGTGCGCCTGAGGAGGCGGTTGGGAACACAGCTTGCCCAGCTCCCGGTTGAGGGCTTCGAACTGGGAGAGATGATTGGCACTGAAGGGAAGGCCCAGCAGGGGCACGCCGAACAGCACCACACCACTGAAACCGGGAATCAGCCCTGCGGTGAGGAGTCGAAGCCATCCCTTCGCAGACCACAACTTCCATGCCCCACCCTTGCGGCCCTGGCTCGTCATGGGTTCCCCTGTCCCTTGCTCGTTCTGCTTCCATGGTGTCCAAAGCACACCCCATAGACGCCTGAGCTACAAAAAAAGTTGAGTCCGGTCTGATTTCTGGCAGCCCACCGCCCAGGCCCCGCATTTCAGGCGTTTCAACGGCTGCTCGGTTCCCCAAGGGCCCGGCGGTAGGCGGCCACCTGGAGGTCGACGCCGGTGATCGCGGTGCCCACCACCACGGCATCGGCCCCCTCCACCACTGCACGCACAGCCTGCTCGGCGGAGGCGATGCCGCCCTCACAGATCAGGGGCACCGCCCCTGGCAACGACCGCCTCAGAACGGGCAACAACTCCCAGCCGGGCGGACGAAGGGTTGCGGTTGCTTCGGTGTAGCCATAGAGCGTGGTCCCCACCCAGGCGCAACCCAACTCAGCGGCCCGGAGCCCATTGGCCACACCATCAACATCCGCCATCAACGGAGCGCCCAGTTCATCGCGGCAGCGGCTGATCAGCCCCTTGAGATCCTGACCGTCGGGGCGGTGCCGTTCCGTGGCATCAAGGGCCACCAGATCCGCTCCCGCCGCCCAGACCGCCCGGATCTCCTCCCATCCCGGGGTGATGTACACCGGACTATCGGGGTAGGAACGCTTCCACAGGCCCACGATCAGGGCATCGGGACAGCGCCGCCGCACCGCGCCGATGTGCTCAGGACTCTCAAGCCGGACCCCGAGGGCACCCTGCCGCAGGCTGGCCTCCGCCATCGCCGCGATCACCAGAGGATCCCGCAGGGGAGACCCGTCAGGAGCCTGCACCGAAACGATCAGACCTCCCGCCAGGGCAGCGCGATCGGGAAACGATGGAGCACCAGAACCCATGGGGAGAGAGAACGAGGGCAGGACGACGGGGGAAGCGGGACTCGGTTGCGCGGCCCCCCTCAGCTGGCCCGGGGCAGGGAGGAATCCGGAAGCCAGGCCCGCAGATCGGCCAGGGCTCTCGGAGCCGGGGCGGCATCCTGGTGAATGTTTGGCTCACTCCGGCGCTCGGCCAGTCGGACCTCCTGGGCAAGACCAGTGGTGGCCCCAGCAGGTGACGGGGGCGCCACAGCACCCGGCAACTCCTCAGGAGCAAGGGGCTGCAAACTCGGGGCGATGGCGGGATCCGGGACCTGCGGAGCCCCACCCCGATCTGTGCGGATGCGAGCAAGACTCCGCCATTGGGTGCCAGAAAAACGGCGCAGCAGGCTGGAGCGCAGAGCGGCACCGATCTCCGCCGCACTCCGCTGGCGTGGTTGAGCGGAATCGGCTGGCAACCCTTCGAACGGGGCATGATCATCGATGGACGCAGCGGAACCGGACGGTTCGGGATGGGAGTGACCCTCCTTGGCACTCTCAGCGGCAAGTTCGCCTGGCAGGATCTCCAAGGCAAGGCCTGCTTCCTGAATGGGGTCCAAGTCACGGGCACTCGTGAAGGAGAACACCGGTGGCGGCAATCTTTCCGGCAGCACTTCCTCCGCAGGTGAAGACGGTGGAGCCAGCGTGAGGGGCAGAGCGAACCCCCGGGGCTGGACCTGGGGAGCCAGATCGGGGAATTCCGCCAACATCGAAGCGATTGCCCCATCGACTGCGGCGGTGGCCCGTTGCTCGATCCAGGCCTGTTCCTCGACGACGCCTTGGCGATCGGCAGGCATCCACAGGGACCCATCCCCCAGCAGTGCTGCGAACCAGGCAGCAGCGTCGTTACCCTCCAGAGCCGGGAGCGTGAGGGCCTGGAACTTCTCAAGCCAATCCAGGCCCCTGCGGTGCACGCAGCGCTGAAGCCTCACCAGGCTCTCGTGGCCTCGGCGATGTCGCACCGCCTCAAGCAACAGTGCCTCGGCATCCGGGCCGGAACGATGGACCTTTGCTCCTGAGGGCTGGCGGGGCGGATTCAGGGACACGGCAGGGGAAGCTCAGGTAAGTTTTCGATCCAACAGCGGACGGATGGCCAGGAACAACCCCAGGGCGAGGGTCGCCAGGATGGCGAGGCAGGCCACGGCGGTGAGAGAGCCATAAGGAGCCTGGAGAACCACATCAGTTGCGATGTGATTGAGCTGGAAGCTGCCGGCGTAGGCGGCGCGGATCGGTTCAATCGCGAAGGTAAGGGGATTCAAGGCCGCTAGCCACCCCAGCCAGGCCGGCATGAAGGAAAGAGGGGCCAGGGCGGTACTGGCAAACAGAAGCGGCAGGTTGGCAACGAAGATCACGGCGATCAGCTCGATGTGTCCCGGCAGGGCAAAGGCCAGGCCCAGGCTCAGGGCGGTGACCGCAAACACCAGCAGCAGCAGGGTGATCAGCACCAGCACCAGTCCGGCCCCCCCCGGCCAGCCGTAGCCCAGGAGGGCAGCGGTGACCACGATCGCCAGGCTCTGCACCAGGCTGAGGCTGGTGATGTAGAGCACCGAAGCCAGCACGATCGAACTGCGGGATCGCAAGGGCGCAACCAGCAGGCGGTTCAGAAAGCCGAACTCCCGGTCGAACATCACGGGCAAGCCGGCATTGAGGGCGGCGCTGAAGGCTGTGAACACGATCACCCCGGCCCCCAGGAATCGGCCATAGCTCCCGCCGCCCGGAAGAAGGCCCTCGGGTGCCTTGGCGAACAGTGCCCCGAACAGGACGAGCCAGATCAGGGGTTGCAGAATCCCAGCCACCAATGTGGAAGGACGCCGGAACAGCTGCAGAAAGAGTCGCCGGGTGAGGGCCAGGGTTTCCTGGCCGATCTCGGCAAAGGCCGAGGGTTCGGCCGCCAGCTCGGGCTGGGGGGCAAGGCTGGGAGAGGCGCTGGTCATGGCACGGGCTGCGGGTCTTGGAAGGGCTGGAATCCGGGGACTGGAGATATCAGCGATCAACGCATGGCCAGCTTGCGCTCCGCCTTGGGATCCCGCTGGCCCGCCACGGCCAGCTCGGCGTCCATGAGCGTGCGGCCGGTGGCCTGTAGGTACACATCATCCAGACTGGCGCGGCTCTGGGCGAGGGCAAAAACTGGCACCTGGGCCGCCTCCAACTGGTTCCGCAGCCGCTCCACCACGGCGGCGTTCTCAACCACAAGATTCAGGGAGTGCCCCTGGGCCCGGTTGATCACCACCTGCCGCACACCCTCACAGCGCTCCAGCAGGTCCCTAACCCGCCTGGCCTCCTCCTCATCACTGAACTCGCGCACCCTCAGGGTCACGCGGTCACCACCGAGAGCTCCCTTCAGCTCAGAGGGGCTGCCTTCGGCGATCACTCGACCTGCCTCGAGAATGGCCAGCCTGTCGGCCAGTGCATCCACCTCCTCGAGATAGTGACTGCTGAGCAGCACGGTGGTGCCCTGATCGCGGAGCTGAAGAAGCACCTGCCAGATGGCGCTGCGGCTCTCGATGTCGAGGCCCACTGTGGGTTCATCGAGCACCAGCACCCGTGGACGATGCAGGAGCCCTGCCGCCAAGTCGAGACGACGCCGCATGCCCCCGGAGTAGCCACCGCAGCGCCGGTCGATCCAGTCAGCCATGCCGAGCAGGGCGATCAGTTCGGCGATGCGGCCATCCCGCTCGAAACGGTTGAGGTGATAAAGATCACCCTGGAGGGCTAGGAGTTCCCGGCCGGTGAGGATCTTGTCGATCGCCACCTCCTGGGCCACATAACCCAGCAGCCGTCTCACAGCACGGGGGTTTGTGAGGGCATCGAGTCCCGCCACCCGCACGCTGCCCGCATCGGGGGCCAACAGGGTGGCAAGGATGCGAAGGGCCGTGGTCTTGCCGGCGCCGTTGGGACCGAGAAGGCCGTAGAGGCAACCCGCCGGAACAGTCAGGGAGAAATGATCCAGAGCCTGGACAGGCGCAGACCTGCGACCGTTTCCATAGCTCTTGCTGAGATGCTGCAGCTCAATCAAGCCAGGCTCTCTCCCGATGGACTCTGGGTTGGAATCTAGGCAGCGCCCTCCTGCCTCCGCTGGGGGAGAACCGTCCTGCACGAGAAGAGCGGCAGCAGTGGCCCAGTTCTGATCGCCAGAACTGGGCCGAGCAGGGGAAGGAATCGAGCCCACTATCAGGTCTCAGGCGAGCTGCGTGAGAACGCGCACGAAGGGGTCCGAGGCGATGGCCTGCGGGGTGCGGGCGAGAACCAGGAGCAGGCAGATACCGAAGAGATACAGAATCGACCACCGGAACAGGCTACGAGCCCGCTGCGGATCGTCGGGGTTGTTCCGCAGAGCGGAACTCAGCTGCAGAAGCCGACCGTTGAAGGGCAGCAGAAGCAGTCCATAAAGCCAGCCGCCAGTGGGAAGGGCCAGTACCCCGAGGCCGCTGAGCAGAATGGTGAGCCAGCTGTAGCGAGCGATCGCCCGGCCGGTGACCGCCGTTCCCCTGACGACGGGAAGCATGGGAATGCCCACGGAGCGGTAGTCCTCCCGCAGCAGCAGGGCAAGCGACCAGAAGTGGGCCGGGGTCCAGACCATGACAAGGGCGAACAGCCACCATCCGGCCCAGCCGAGGTGACCGCTGGCAGCCGCTACCCCCACCAAGGGTGGGATGGCTCCGGCCACCCCACCGATCACGATGTTCAGTGAGGTGCGGGGCTTGAGCAGGGCGGTGTAGAGCAGCACGTAGCTGCACAGGCCCAACAGGCTCAGGGAAGCGGCGAGTGGATTCACCCCAAACACCAGAACAAGGGTGGATGCCGAGGTGAGCAGCACGGCAAGCGCGAAAGCCTGACGCCTGGCCAGCCGCCCCGATGGCAGGGCACGGCGGCTGGTGCGCTGCATGCGTCCGTCAAGCTCCTCTTCCCAGAGGCAATTGAGCACCCCGGCGGCGGCCGAAGCCATGGCCCCACCCATGAGGGTGGCCGCCATGGTGACCCCATCGAGGGGCCAACCCGCCGTGAGGGCCATGCCGCCGATGGTGGTGGCCAGCAAAAGGGGGATGAGTCTGGGCTTGGCCACCTCCAGCCAGGCTGGAAGCCTCACCGAGGGTCGGACCGAGGCTGGAGCCGCAACGATCGCAGGCTCGCTGCTCCCCTTGGCAAGGGGGTGTGGAGACAGGGTGGGAACACTAACCATGGGCCATCTCCAATGAGGGTGAACAGGAAACGACCGGGGCCGGGGAACGGGCAGCCAAGGTGATGCCCCAAAGAGCGCCAAACAAGGCCACTAGCAGGGCCGCTACCAACTGATGCGCCAAGGTGACGAGGGGCTGCTGCAGCTGGAGCCGCAGGGTGAAGACGCCCAGCCCCACCTGAAGCGGAACCAGAAAGGCTGGACCGAGGGAGAAGCGACGCAGCACGGGCGGGATGCCGGGAAGCAGATGGGCCAACACAGCCGGCAGCAGCAGAGCGGCGAGGGCCGCCCAGGCTCCGAGGCGGTGGGTCAACAGCCAGCGGCATCCCTCTCCGGCCTGCAGGCAGAGCGAGGAAGCCCAGCGGCTGGCCATCGCACCTCCCAGGGCGCACTGGCCGAACAGCACCAAGCTGCTGAAAGCAAGGAGAAGGGTCCACCAGAAAGGCAGCACAGCGCCGGAGGGAGACGGGAGACATCCGGTGGAGGAGCGCCGCAGGGCCTGATGCATGGCGCTGACGAGCAGCACGAGCAGCAGGGCCGTGACCAGGTGGGCGGTCACCGTGGAGGCCGCTAGCAGGCCCAGCACAGTGAGGGCACCGAGAGCTCCCTGGAAGGCCACCAGCAGCAGGGCTGCCGCGGCCGCCCAAGGCAGCCAGCGGGGCAGGAGGGCTCTTCGCAAGAGAGAGAGGGACGCCACAACCAGCAGGGCGATCCCCACCAGGAAGGCATCGAGGCGGTGAAACCATTCCAGGAAAACCTGAAGGTTCATCTGGCGGCCGGGGAGGAGAGAGCCGTAGCAGAGGGGCCAATCGGGACACGCCAGTCCGGCCTGCATGACGCGAGTGGCTCCACCGATACCCACGAGGGCAACCAAGGCCACGACGAGGTGGGCCAGCAGCCAGTCGAGGGCAGCGGGCAGCCGGGACCCGCCGGGGAAGGGCAGGTCAGCACCGAGCAACGGATCGGAGATGGCGGGAACTTGAGAAGCCCGGGAAGCGAGGGGCCTGCCGACCATGGCCGCACATGCAGCTGGGGGCATAAGTTAGCGAGTTCACGGAAATGAGCGATCCCGCACATCTCAGGGGTAAATATGAATCAAATCTGAACTTTCAGCCAGAAGAGGCTTTCGAATCCGTCGCCACTTCCAGCCCAGCTGTGTTCTCCATAGGCTGGTCAGGCTTTGATTCGTGACCAGCAGCGTCCCGTGCCGATCCCTTCAGCCCTGATCACCCTCCTGCTGGGCATGGCACTTGTGCTTGCCGGGCTATGGGTGGGTTACAACGTCTCCATGCTGCCCATCGACGCCAGCAGCAATGCTCCGGTTTACGACGCCCTGTTCAAGGTGTTGTTCAGCATCGGCACGGTTCTTTTCCTCGGAATCGTGGGGGTGCTGATCTTCAGCATGGTGCGCTTCCGCCGTCGCAGTGGCGACAGCTCCGACGGAGCCGCTATTGAAGGCAACCTTCCCCTGGAGATCGTCTGGACCGCCATCCCCGCGGTGGTGGTGCTGTTTGTAGGTATCTACAGCTACGACATCTACGAGCGGATGGGAGGCATGACACCGTTGAATGATCACGGTGCCATGCATGCTTCCCAGCCCGCCGGTGATCACCACCACCATGGCGGAGCTCATGGCTTGAAGCAGGCGGTTTTGGCCTCTTCGTCGTCAGCGCCGGCGGCAGCAGCTGATCAGGAGCCTGGAAGGGTCTGGGCTGGGATCGGAGCGAACACTGATGAGAAAGAAACCCTCACTGTGGATGTCACCGCCATGCAATTTGCCTTCATCTTTCATTATCCCGAAGGCAATATCGTCAGCGGTGAGTTACACATCCCGGCCGACCGCCCTGTTTCCCTAAACATGGAAGCCCGCGATGTGATCCATGCCTTCTGGGTTCCGCAGTTCCGCCTCAAGCAGGATGTAATACCTGGGCAACCCACCCTGCTCAGCTTCACCGCCACTCGGCCCGGGACTTACCCGATCGTCTGTGCCGAGCTCTGTGGGCCATACCACGGCGGAATGCGTTCCAGCGTGGTGGTGCATGAACCCGCTGATTTCGATGCCTGGCTCAGCAAGAACACCCCACCAGTGCCGGCCACCGTGGCCAGCTCCGGTTCCACTCCAACGGCCTGATCCACGATGACCCTTGCTTCCCCAAGTGATTTCCAGGCTCCCCAGCAGAGTTCACCAGATCAGGGAGGACCTCGGGGACTGCAGCCGGAAGGCTGGCTGCGTTACCTGAGCTTCAGCCTCGACCACAAGGTGATCGGCCTCCAATACATGGTGTGTGGCTTTCTATTTTATTTCCTGGGCGGTGCCCTAGCCGGAGTGATCCGAACCGAGCTGGCAAGCCCGATCAGTGACTTCGTGAGCCGGGAAACCTACAACGAAGTGCTGACGCTGCATGGCACGGTGATGATCTTTCTGTGGATCGTGCCCGTGGTGAATGGGGCTTTTGGCAACTATCTCATTCCTTTCTATGTAGGAGCCAGGGATATGGCCTTCCCAAGGCTGAACGCCGTGGCCTTCTGGTTGATCCCTCCGGCTGGCATTCTGCTGATCAGTAGCTATTTCATCAAAGGCGGAGCAGCCCAGTCAGGATGGACTGCCTATCCACCCCTCAGCCTCACCACTCCATCCCTGGGCCAGGTGATCTGGATCATTAGTGTCTTACTCCTGGGCGGTAGCTCAATCTTCGGTGGCATCAATTTCATCGCCACCATCTTGAAGCTGCGCAGGCCTGGGCTGAAAATGATGCAACTACCCATGTATTGCTGGGCAATGCTGGGCACCAGCATCCTGGTGGTTCTCTCCACGCCCGTTCTGGCAGGGACCTTGATTCTGCTGAGCTTCGACATCATTGCCCACACCGGTTTCTTCAATCCAGCTCTGGGGGGCAATGTGGTTGTTTACCAGCACCTCTTCTGGTTCTACTCCCATCCAGCAGTTTACATCATGGTGCTACCAGCCTTTGGCCTGGTCAGCGAGATTATTCCCATCCATGCACGCAAACCGCTATTTGGCTACACCACAATGGTGTATTCGATTATTGCCATCGTGGTTTTGGGCCTAGTCGTGTGGGCTCACCACATGTTCACCAGTGGCACACCCCCCTGGATGCGCTTGTTCTTCACGATCGCCACGTCGTTCATCGCCGTGCCCACTGGGATTAAATTCTTCAACTGGTTAGCCACCCTCTGGCAAGGCAAGATTGCACTCAACAGTGCGATGCTTTTTGCTTGCGCCTTCATTGTGAATTTCGTCTTTGGCGGCATCACAGGCGTAGCCCTTGCCCAGGTTCCCTTCGACATCCACGTGCACGATACTTACTTCGTTGTCGGTCATTTTCACTACATTGTCTATGGAGGAACCGTCTTTATTATCTTCAGCTCCGTCTACCACTGGTACCCAAAATTTACCGGCCGGATGCTTGATGAACACCTGGGTCGCCTTCATTTCCTACTCACCTTCATCGGCTTCAACCTCTGCTTCGCTCCCCAGCACTGGCTCGGACTGAATGGCATGCCCCGCCGAGTCGCGGAATACGACCCCTCCTTCACCACCCTCAACCAGGTGAGCAGCGTCGGAGCCCTGCTGATGGCGGTGAGCACCTTGCCATTCCTGTTCAATGTGGTGGTAAGTGCCTTTCGCGGTGAGGTGGCCGGCGACAACCCCTGGAAGGCCCTCACGCCGGAATGGCTCACTTCCTCGCCGCCGCCGGTGGACAACTGGATCGGAGAAGCCCCCTTGGTGACCCACCCCTACGGTTACGGGGCACCGGCCGATCGTCTCGATCTCCAGGTGGTGACCGCCGAACAGATCTGGAACGACCCGAAGCCATGATCCATCCTGCTTCCCAGCTCCGAACCGTGCACGACTCCCCATGACCAGCCTCACCTCAGGAACCGGTGACCTCGCCCAGATCTCAGGCGAAGTCGACATCGCTGGCCAGAGCCATGGGGAGAGTGAGCATGGCGAACACCCTGATGTCCGCCTCTTCGGGCTGGCCACCTTTCTGGTGGCCGACGGCATGACCTTCGCGGGCTTCTTCGCCGCCTACCTCACCTTCCGGGCGGTGAACCCGCTGCCGGAAAACTCCAACTACGAACTGGAACTGCTCCTGCCGAGCATCAACACCCTCCTACTGGTATTGAGCAGTTTCACGTTCCACCGGGCGGGCCGGGGTTTGCTGCGGGGAGAGGGCCAGGCCTGTCGCAGCTGGCTGGCGATCACTGCAGCTCTCGGCCTGGCCTTCCTAGCCGGTCAGATGGTGGAGTATTTCCACCTCCCCTTTGGCCTCACCGACAACCTCTTCGCCAGCACCTTCTACGCCCTCACCGGTTTCCACGGGCTCCACGTGACCCTGGGCGTGATCTGCATCCTGATCGTCTGGTGGCAGACACGCACGGCGGGCCGGATCAATGCCTCCAACCCCTTCGGGCTTGAGGCTGCTGAGCTCTACTGGCACTTTGTCGATGGCATCTGGCTGGTTCTCTATGGAATCCTGTATCTGCTCTGATGGCTTTTTCAGTTGAAGCACTTGCCGAAACCTGATCGGATTGGTCACAATTGATATCAGGACGAGGCTCCTTCAAGCCGATCTCATTTCCCCTAGCTCAATTCGATGGCTGCCAACAGGTTTTCGACTGGCTCCGAGGGTGGACATGGTCACGGGGAAGCGCCCCTTGAAGGCAAGGCGCTACTGGATCGGGCCCGCTCCCTGAGCAACCGCCCCGAAGACCAGATCGCGAGGGCCTGCGGCTATGTGGGTCCGAGTGGCCGGATCCTCAAGAAGAGCTTCTACCGGGCCCTTGTGGCCGCTAAGGGCTACGTGCTCCCTTCCGCTCTCCATGGGGGAGCTGCGGCGAGCAAGGGGCGACAGGCGGTGTTCCGCACCCGGGTGCACGGCAACGGCAACCTTTTGATCGGTCAGGCCTACACCCGCCGGATGGGATTGGAACCTGGCCAGGAATTTCGGATCGAACTCCACAAGGAGACAGGCTCCATCTGGCTGCTGCCAATGGGCACCACCGGCAACGAGGAGAGCATCTGCTGAAGATCCCACAAAAGCCAGAGAGCCGGGAGCGGGGCTGAAGCACCCGGCCCACCGCTTGTTTCTGTTCGTTCAGGTGTTTCTTTCCGTTCAGGCAGGGTCGGCTCGATCCTGAGAACCTGATGAGGCCGATCTGTCGTTACTAATCCGGTGGAAGCTGGCGCTGAAGGTGAGCAGGTCGAGGCCGCTGAACAGAAAGCTGATCCCCACCAAGGTGCCCAGCACCCAGAGCAGGCTCAGGGACTTCATCGTGAGGATCATCAGGCCCAGCACGAGGGTCACCACTCCATTGGTGAGGCCCCAGCCCCAACCCTTGATCTGGCGATGGGTGAGGGCCACCACCGTGGCCACAGCCCCCTCGATCAGAAACACCACGCCGATGGCGAGTGCCAGGGAGTCCACCTGGGAGGCGGCCCGCTCCGGTCCCGAGGCCAGCTGCCGCACCATCCAGAGGCCCGCCACCAGGAACAGGGTGGACATAGTGAAGCGCCAGAAGCTGATGGTGGTGCTCAGGCGTGCGGTCCGGAGGCGAGCACCGGGAAGATCAGCGCCAGAACACCCAGCACCAGCATCACCACCCCCTCGGCGAAGGTGAAGGTGCGCAGGGCGCTGCTGTCACGGGCAAGACGGCCCGCAGGCGGGGATCCAGAAACCAGATCTCTGAGTTCAGGGTCCATGGTTACGGCGGGTCCGACGCGTTACCGGGACGCTAGCGTTAACGGAATGTTAGACAGAGTGCCGGCGGTAGGCCAGGTTCGGGGAGCGGCAGGCTCACTCCCAGCCATGCTGTGCCAGCCAGTCACTGTTGAGGGCCCCTCCGGAAGGGGCCGGAAGAGCCAGGCCCTGAGGCTGACCGCCACCCTGCAGCAAGCGTTCGGTGTATTTAGCGAGCAGATCCGCCTCAAGGTTCACCGCATCGCCCACCCGGCGGTGGGTCAGGGTGGTGGCCGACCAGGTGTGGGGAATCACGGCCACCCAGAACTGGCCCTCGCTGTCACAGCCGGCCACGGTGAGGCTGATGCCATCGACGGCGACGCTGGCCTTCTCACAGACATAGCGGCCATAGGCGGGGTCGTTCCAGCGCAGCGCCAAGCGCCAGGAGGCCTGCTCCCGCTGGATCGCCATCACGGTGCCCAGCCCATCGACATGGCCACTCACCAGGTGGCCGCCGAGCCGGTCGCTGAGCCGCAGGGCCGGCTCCAGGTTCACGGCCGCCCCGGATGCAGCCCTGGCGGCCAGGGTGGTGCGAACCAGGGTCTCCTCGCTGACGTCGGCCCGGAATCCATCGGGGAGACAGTCCGCCACAGTGAGGCACACGCCATCCACTGCGACGCTGTCACCCAGGGAGAGGGGCCCCAGGCCCCCCGCGGTGGCATCAGGCGCCCCCGGCTCGAGGCGCAGCCGCACCCCCGCTGGACATCGCTCCAGCCTGCCCAAGGCCCGCACCAGTCCGGTGAACATGCCTGACTACCCTGCCACTGTGGCCATAATCGCTTCAGGCGCAACGGCTAACGCCGGGGGCATGGGTCCATGGTGGAAATGCGGGTAGCGGGAATCGGCCTGGACGCGGCCAGCCGCAGCCCGCTGGTGCTGTTGAGGGATCCTTCTGGCCGTCGCCAGGTGCCGATCTGGATCGACCAGGCCCAGGCCCACAACATCCTTGCGGGCCTGAACGGCGACCGCCCTCCCCGCCCCCTCAGCCACGACCTGATGGCGAAGCTGCTTGAGGCCGGCGGGCTGCAGCTGGAGCGGGTGGTGATCCATGCGATCGAGGACAGCACCTTTCGGGCTGTGCTGAAACTCCGCCGGGGCGAGGAGGAGGCGATCGAGCTGGATGCCCGGCCAAGCGACGCCATCGCACTGGCGCTGCGGACGGGAAGCGGCATCTGGATGCTGGAGGAAGTGGTGGCCGATGCCTCCATCCCGGTGGATGCCGAAGCCGACGCTGAGGACCAAGAGGATTTCCGGCGCTTCCTGGACCGCACCAGCCCGGCGGATTTGGTCCGCCATCTGCGGCGGGGCCTGGAGGAAGCCGGACCAGCCGAGAAGCAGAGCGGTGAGCAGCCGCCCGGGGGGACCGACGATCCCGCAGACGATGACCCTGCCACGCCAGGGCCCTGAGGCCGGCATGGGCAGACCGGCAACGGCCCGCAACGGTTCCCCATCCCCGGAATCCAGCACCGCAGAAAGCCAGACGGCGGGGCGTGACGCCGGGGCCATGGCCAGCGGCGATCGGCCCGAAGGGGACCCCCACTCCATAGCCGGGCCAGCCCGAGAGGGGCTTCAACGCCGGTTGGTCAGGCGTCCCTTCGGCGGGGGGAGGTCAGTCTCCCTGTTCACCCTGGGCACGATGCGAGCCCTGGAGAGCAGCCGGGTTCTGGAGAGGGTGGTGGATGCGGCCCTGGAGGCCGGCATCAACCACCTCGAGACGGCTCCGGCCTACGGCCCGGCAGAAGCCTTCCTCGGCGAAGTTCTCGCTGGCCTGGCGGAGCGCGATCCGATCGGTCGCTCCGAGCTGGTGCTCACTAGCAAGCTGCTGCCAGGTTCCGGCGAAGGGGTGGGGCTGGCCGAGGGACTGGAGCAGCTGCGGGCCAGCCTGCGACGCCTTCGCCTGCCGCGGCTCGACAACCTGGCGGTCCACGGCCTCAACACCGAGGCCCACCTGGCCTGGGCCCTGCGGGGGGCCGGTGCCGAGCTGCTCAAAGCCGCCGTGGCCGAAGGTCTGGTGGGCCAGGTGGGCTTCTCCAGCCATGGCGGCTACGACCTGATCGAAACAGCCCTGGCCAGTGGTCGATTCAGCTTCTGCAGCCTGCATCTGCACCTGTTCGATCCCGAACGGCTTCCCCTGGCCCGCTGGGCCCTGGCCGAGGGAATGGGGGTGATGGCCATCTCGCCGGCCGATAAGGGTGGCCGCCTCTATGACCCATCACCCCAGCTCGTGGAGGATTGCGCTCCCTTTGCGCCCCTTGAGCTGGGGTATCGATATCTGCTCGCCGCGGGGATCAGCACCCTCACGCTCGGGGCGTCCCGGCCGGAGGACCTGGCCTGGGCAGGACGGTTGGCGAACTCCTCCGGGCCCCTCACGCCGGCAGAACGGGAGGCGATGGCGCAGCTGACCGCCGCCGGCGCCCAGAGGCTCGGGATCGAGCGATGCGGCCAGTGCCGAGCCTGCTTGCCCTGCCCCTCGGAGGTTCCGATCCCCGCCCTGCTGCGGCTACGCAACCTGGCGGTGGGCCACGGCATGGAGGCCTATGCGGGAGAGCGCTACAACCTGATCGGCCGGGCTGGCCATTGGTGGGAGGCGGTGGATGCCTCGGCCTGCCTCAGCTGTGGCGCCTGCCTGCCCCGCTGCCCGCACGACCTGGCCATCCCCGAGCTGCTGGCCGACACCCATCACCGGCTGGCGGCGCCGCCACGGCGGCGCCTGTGGGGATGATCTGCCATCGCTCGCCGCGCTGAAGAATCGGAGCCCACCAAATAGTGAGGCGGAGGTCAGGATCGATCGGGGGCAGCCCCATCCCAGAGGGCCTGGAAACGAAGTCGCTCCGCCGGCGGCAGCGGCGGCAGGCTGCGCCAACGGGCCCTCACAGCAATGGGGGGATGGAGGAGCTGCCGCAGCTCAGGAGGGAATGGCGCCAAGACCCTCTCCAGTTCGTCGGCTGGGAGGGGGGGCACCCAGCCGGCAGCAAGGAGCCGGGGCAACAGGGGGGGCTGCAACGCTTCCGCCAGCCAGTCGATCGGCGCATCCGGCGCCCCTGCCGGACTAAGCAGAACGTTCCAACCTAGGGGGCCCCCCTGCTCGGGCAGCACCACAGCGAGGCGGGGATCGCGTCGTAGGAGCGATACGACCCGCTGACGGGGAACCACGGCGGCCTCAGCCTGGCCATTCAGCAGAAGACTCAGCCCATCGCGATCGTCGAAGGCAACGGCCTGGCGACGAAGGCGCCGCAGACGCTCAACATCGCCATCCACAAGATCGAGAACCACCCGCGGCGAGGAGGGAAGCACCACCGCCCCGGCCAGGCTGGGATCGAGCAGCAAATCCCAGCCCTCGGCACGGCGCCGGACTAGATCAAGTCGGTTGCGCAGCAGCAGCACCCAGGGGTTGAGGGCCCAGGGGAAGGCCAGCTGCGGCGCCGGATCGGCAGCGAAGAGGCGGGCCACCTGGGCAGCAGCAGGGTCGAGCCGGGCCAGAAGGGCCGGCGTGCCGATCGGTTGGAGCTCGGCACGGGGCAGGGTCGCCGCCCAGCCGTCGCTGAGCTGCGCCAAAGCCGGCCGGCGCAGGCCTGAGGCCAGCACGGCGGTGCGCACCTGATCGGGCCCCTCCAGCAACTGGGACTGCCAGGTGCGGGGCAGACGGGCGATCCAGGCGGCTGGCAGGTCTCCCCGACTGGCCAGCAGCCGGGGCGGGGTGGCGGCCGCACACCCCGTGAGTCCCCAGGTGGCCAGGGCGAGGGAGCCACCGGCGCCTGAGCGGAGCACCTGACGGCGCGACCATAGACGATCAGCCATCGCCGGACCGTAGGGGGTCGCCGCTCCCAGGAGCGACCAGGTGGCAGGCAGGCGGTGCCCAGGGCGGACCGATCAGCTCATGGCAGGCCGCATCACAGGCCCGGGCAAGGTGCTCGGGAGAGCGACCGGCCAGCTCCCAGAGAATCGCCAGGCCCCCTGCCCCCACCCCCTCCTTCACGTAGCCCCGTTCGTAGTCCAGCAGGGCGGGGTGGAGAGCCCCCCGGAAGCGGAGGGAAGCGGCGAAGGCGAGGGGATGATCGATCCCCCAGTGACGGGCGATCCGACGCAAAAGCAGGGTGAGATCGCTGTCCGACTCGAATGCAACCCAGGCCGTGGTGCCGATGGCCGCCAGCGCCGCCAGCCGGGGTCGAAGCTCCGGGGTGAGCAGGGCCAGGGCCAGGGCGAGTACCGCCGCCATCTGACTGCCGCCAGCCAAAAGCACGGACTGGCCCGTTTCGGCAGCAGCGAGCAGCAGGCCGGCCGCCAGGGCCTGCATCGGATCACCCAGGGCGGCCAGCACCGCCACCGGGTCGGGCGGCAGCCGCCTGGCCCCAGCAGGGACCAGGGTGTGGGCAGCAGCAGCCGCCAGGCCCCGCGCCACCAGATCCGCCTTGAGGGCATGGGCCGGGCGGTGGAGGCTGCCGCTCACGATGCCACCCGACTCGATGCCGAGGCCCGTGAGCACCGCCTGGGCCGTGGTGGTGCCACCAGGAACGCATTCGGCCAGGACCAGGGGCACGGGCCCAGCGGACGGGGCGGAGCGCGCGGCGGCACGCCCCCAGCGCCGGCCCTGCTCCAGCAGGGCCTCCACCCGGGTGCGGTCCATGGCGGATCCGGTGCTCAGGCATCGGGCCGGACCGGCACCGGCCGGGGGCGGAAGGCGCAGGTGGGATACCGCGGGCGCCACCGGGCAGCCCAGGTCAACGACAATGGGATGGAGACCCAGACCCTGGAGAACCACCTGGGAGATCAGGGCCGGTGAAACCCCAGCTGGCAGTGGAGGCAGGGCGTGGGGCAGGGCCACCGTGGGCCCCAGAACCAGCAGCTCAGCATCGGCGGCGGCCGTGACGCGCCGGGATTCGGGACTGGTTCCAGCGGCAGAGATGCCAGGTACCGCCGCCGTGTCGGTGGCAGCGAGCAGCACCAGCACCCGGCAGGCGGGAAGGCTCGCCCGCCAGGAACGGCACCAGGATTCGGCCTTCTTCGGCGCTCCGAGCAGCAACAGGGGCAGCGCGCTCACAGGGGATCGAGGGCCACCAAGGCCTTCAGAGCCTCCGGCGGTTCGCCGATCGGAGACTGGAGCCGGGGGAAGATCCAGTAGGCCACCGCATGCAGGCAGAGGGCCATCAGGAGGTTCTGAATCAGCACCAGCGCCAGGGCGGTGGCCTGGACCTGGACGAGGTCGATGCCGGCGCCAATCCCCACCTGCCCCAGCAGACGCTCCAGCAGGCCGGCGGCGGCGGTGGTGATCAGCACCCAGAGGTTCTCCCCCACCAGCACCGAGAGCACGGCCAGCCGCACCAAGAAGCCCAGGCTGCCGATCAGCCCGGCCACCGCCAGGCTGATCCACCAGCTCAGCCGCCGCCGCCAGCTCCAACCCAGCCACAGGGCGAGAAAGCCATAGGGAAAGAGCACCAGCGGGCCGCGGATCGGCCCCATCAGGGCCACCACCAGCAAGCCCAGCACCGCCACCCCCTCGAGGGCACAACGCCAGCCGTGGCGCAGCTGCAACAGGGCCAGGGGCAGGGGCAGGGCCAGACGGAACAGGGGGCTCCCCACCGGCAGGTAGTAGAGCGCCACCCACAGCAGGGCGGTAGCGGCGGCCAGATAGGCGGTGTCCATCAGCTGACGAGCCTGACGGTGGCTGAGCTGCCGCTGGGGGGGGAGGGACATCGAGGGACAGGGGCCTCAGCGGGGGGAGGGAGCCGGACGCACCTGAGGAACGGCAGGAACCACCGGCGCCACCGCTGGGGCTGCGGTGGTTCCAGCGCCCATCCTTTCGATCGTCTCCACCTCAAAGGGCACCCCGGCGGCCCGCAGGGCCTCGGTGACCACCTCGGCCGGCGCGGAGGGATCAGCCTGGGGCAAGCGGATCGTGACCCGGTAGGGCGCCGGATTGGCCGGTGCCTTGGCGGCGGGACGCGGGGCAATAGCAGGGATAGCTCCGGCTGCAGAAACGGCGGGACCGGTGCGGGAGGTGTTGGAACCGCCGGACTTCGGAATGGCCGCGGATGGGGCCGCAGCTCCGGCTCCAGCGGGTGCGGCGACCGGTCCGGCTCCTGCGCCAGCCACAGGTCCTGACTGGGCGCCGGCGGTTCCGGCTGAGCCTGCCGAAGGGGAGGCGGGGGTGGATTGTGCGTCGCCCTGGCGGGTGGTCTGGACGTCGCCAGGGGAAGGGGTGGCCGTAGCGGCAGGAGTTGCGGAGGGGCCGGGAAAACTTCGGGAGAGGGCCTCACCAAAGGGGGTGCCACTGCACCCCCCCAGCAGCAGCGGCAGTAGTGCCAGCAGGACCCTTGGCAGGGCTGGCGGGCTGGGACGCTGGGGCGCGGCAGTTGCGGCGGCCATCAGCTGCCCGCCGGCTTGATCACCCTCACGGCACTGGCCCGAAGCCGGCCGGTCTTGGTGGTGACCGGGGGTTTGGTGGCCGGCTTGGCCGGTTTCGCGCTGCCGCTGGCCTTGCTGGCGGGCTTAGGGGTCTTGGCACCTGAGACCTTGGGGGCTGCGGCCCTGGAGGGGCGGGCCCGGCTGGAACCCTTGCCGCTGGAGGCCTTAGCGGCCAGCAGCTCGACCGCCTGTTCCAGCGTGATGGTGTCGGCCGTGGTGCCCTCCGGCAGGGAGGCATTCACCTTGCCCTGCTTCACATAAAGCCCGTAGGGCCCATTGAACAGCTGGATCGCCTCCTCGGCCCCTTGCGGTGTGCCGAGATCCTTGAGGGCGGTGCGGCCGCCGCGGCCCCGCTTGGGTTCGGCCAGCAATTCGAGGGCCCGGCTGAGGCCGATCGCCAGCACGTCGTCGTCGCCCTTGAGGGAGCGGTAATCCTTCTCACCCTTGCCCTTGTCGTGCACCACATAGGGCCCGAAGCGGCCGAGGCCGGCCTGCACCTTGCCGCCCTCGGGATGCTCGCCCAGATGGCGGGGAAGCCGCAGAAGGCCAAGGGCATCCTCCAGAGTCATGTCGTCTGGTTTGCTGCCCTTCGGCAGGGATGCCCGCTTGGGTTTGGGGGTGGCCTCACTCGCCTGGCCGAGTTGGAGATAAGGGCCGTACTGGCCGAACAGCAGGTAGACCGCTTCGCCGGTCTCGGGATCCACCCCAATCGATTCGGGGCCATCGGCCTTCTGCTTGAGGATCAGCTCGGCCCGATCCGCATCGAGGTCGGCCGGGGTGATCTCCACCGGCAAGGTGGCCTTGAGTAGCTCCTCGCTGCCATCGTCGGCCACCCGCTTCTTCTCCAGATAAGCCCCGAAACGGCCGATCCTCACCACGCAGGGCAGGCCCTCCAGTTCCACGGTGCGGGAGACACCGGGGTCGATGTCGCCCTCGCGCTGCAGTACCTGGGTTTCGAGCCCCTTTTCGCCCTTGTAGAAGCCCTCCAGGTAGGGCAGCCACTCCACCTTGCCGGTGGAGATCTCATCGAGGCTGCTCTCCATCCGGGCTGTGAAGCTGGTATCGACCAGATCAGGAAAATGTTCCTCCAGCAGGGCGGTCACCGCGAAGGCGGTGAAGCTTGGGGTGAGGGAATTGTTCTGAAGCGTGGCGTAACCGCGGTCCACGATCGTGCCGATGATCGAGGCATAGGTGGAAGGGCGGCCGATGCCCTCCTTCTCAAGCATCTTCACCAGGGCCGCCTCGCTAAAGCGGGCGGGAGGCTGGGTGTGGTGACCGAGGGCCTCCACCGCCTCACCGGCGGGGGCATCACCCACCTTCAGGGCCGGCAGCAGCACCTCCTGTCCCTCCAGGGCGGCATCGGGGTCGTCACTGCCCTCCACGTAGGCGCGGAAGAAGCCGGCGAAGTCGATCCGCTTGCCGCTGGCGCGGAACAGGGCCGGGCCCTCGGGGCTCCCGGCAGCGGCCTCTAGGTCGACCGCCAGCATGGTCAGCTTGGCGTCGGCCATCTGGCTGGCCACGGTGCGCTTCCAGATCAGCTCGTAGAGGGAAAGGTCACGGCCGTCGAGACCAGTGTCGGCCGGAGTGCGGAAGGATTCCCCAGCCGGGCGGATCGCCTCGTGAGCCTCCTGGGCGTTGCGGGCCTTGGTGGTGAACTGGCGGGGGGCCGGCGAAAGGAACTCCTTGCCGTAGCGGTCGGCCACGCAGCTGCGGGCCGCATTGATCGCCTGGTCGGAGAGGTGCACCGAGTCGGTGCGCATATAGGTGATGAAGCCCCGCTCGTAGAGGGCCTGGGCGGTGCGCATCGTTTCCCGGGCCGAGAGCCGCAGCTTGCGGTTCGCCTCCTGCTGCAGGGTGCTGGTGGTGAACGGGGGCACCGGCTTGCGCACGGTGGGCTTCTCCTCCACCGCCGTGACCCGCCAGGGGCCAGCCTCCACCGCCGCCACCAGGGAGCGGGCCTCGTTCTCAGCGAGCAGCCGCACCTTGCTACCGGTCTTGAGGGCTCCGGTGCTCTCATCGAAATCGCTGCCGCCGGCGATCCGCTCGCCCTTCACCTGGCTGAGCTTGGCCTCGAAGCGGAGGCCGCCGTGGCTGAGCCTGGCCTTGAGGTCCCAGTAGCTGCCGCTGCGGAAGGCCCGCCGCGCCCGCTCCCGCTGCACCAAAAGTCGCACCGCCACCGACTGCACCCGGCCGGCCGAGAGGCCCCAGGCCACCTTCTTCCACAGCAGCGGCGAGAGGGTGTAGCCCACCAGCCGGTCGAGGATGCGGCGGGTCTCCTGGGCATGCACGAGCTCCATATCGAGCTCACGGGTGCTCTCCAGGGCCCGGCCGATCGCCTCCTTGGTGATCTCGTGGAACACCATCCGCTTGACCTCCACCTTGGGAGAGAGGAGCTGAAGCAGGTGCCAGCTGATGCTTTCGCCCTCCCGGTCTTCGTCCGTGGCCAGCAGCAACCTCTCGGCGCCCTTGAGGGCATCCTTGAGCTCCTTGACCACCTTCTTCTTGTCCTTCGGCACCACGTAGAGGGGCTCGAAGTCGTTGGCGGTGTTCACGCCCAGGTTGGCCCACTTCTCGCCCTTGTGGGCCGCCGGGATCTCGCTGGCGTTGTTGGGAAGATCCCGGACATGGCCCATGGAGGCCTCCACACGGAAGTCCTTCGGCAGGTACCCCCGGATGGTTTTGGCCTTGGTAGGGCTCTCGACAATGACCAGGGTGTGCGCCACAGAAACGCAGGAAACCGCTTCCCTCTTTATCGCATCGGCGGGCGGGACGCCTAATGCGGTGCCTGCAAAGCGCGACAAGCAAGGGGCCATCGACTCCCGAAACGGCCGCTACAGTCCGCAAAACCGGATGCCTTGAACCCAGTGGCCATCACCGTGGCACTTCCAGGTGCGCTCGCTGGCCTGCTGAGCGGCCCCCACCCGCTGGCCCTCGTACCGCTGGCCCTTACGTCGGCGTCCACCGCCGTGACCGATACGATCGCCTCAGGCCTCAGCACGGGGACCCTGAATCTCCAGTTGAACGCCGGCGCGATCGCCCCGGAGGCGGCCGTGCTGATCGCCCTGATCGCCTGCCTGCTGGTGGATCTGGCCGGGGAGAAGGCGGCGACCCGCTGGGTTCCTCCCCTCTGCTACGGAGGCCTCGGCTCGGCCTTGGTGCTGCTTGCCCTGCAATGGAACGGACCTCTGGAACCCTCCTTCCTGGGCTCCTTCCTGGCCGACAACCTGGCGATCGCATTCCGGGGCGTGGTGGCGGCCTCCACCCTGGTGACGCTGCTACTGAGCTGGCGCTATGTGGAGCGCAGCGGCACGCCGGTTGGGGAATACGCCGCGATCCTGCTGGCAGCCACGCTGGGCGCGATGTTCCTGTGCGGCTCCACCGACCTGATCAGCATCTTCATCTCCCTGGAAACCCTTTCGGTTTCGAGCTATTTGCTCTCGGGGTACATGAAGCGCGATGCCCGCAGTTCCGAGGCCGCCCTGAAATATCTGCTGGTGGGATCGGCTGCGGCCGCTGTTTTTCTTTACGGAGCTTCCCTGCTTTACGGATTGAGCGGTGGCAGCACCAGCCTGGAAGCGATTGCCGTGGCCCTGAAGACGGCCGCCTCACCGATCACCGCCCTCTCGCTGGTGTTCGTGTTGGCCACGGTGGCCTTCAAGATCGCCGCCGTGCCGTTCCACCAGTGGACTCCCGATGTGTACGAAGGATCGCCCACCCCGGTGGTGGCCTTCCTTTCGGTGGGCTCCAAGGCCGCCGGTTTCGCCCTAGCCCTGCGGCTGCTCGTGGGCTGCTTTGAGAGCTTTGATGCCCAGTGGAAATTCTTGTTCACCGTGCTGGCGGTGCTCAGCATGGTGCTGGGCAACATCGTGGCATTGGCGCAGACCTCGATGAAACGGATGCTGGCCTACAGCTCGATCGGGCAAGCAGGTTTCGTGATGATCGGCCTCGTCTGTGGCACCGAGGACGGCTTCGCCTCGATGGTTCTTTACATGGCTGCCTATCTGTTCATGAATCTGGGGGCCTTTGCCTGCATCATCCTCTTCTCGCTCCGCACCGGTAGTGACCGGATCGCTGATTATGCAGGCCTGTACCAGAAGGATCCCCTGATCACCCTGGGTCTAAGCCTCTGCCTGCTCTCGCTAGGCGGCATCCCGCCGATGCTGGGTTTCTTCGGAAAGATCTATCTCTTCTTCGCCGGCTGGGCCGACAAACAGTATCTATTAGTGGTGGTGGGTCTGATCACCTCAGTGGTTTCGATCTACTACTACATCTCGGTAATCAAGATGATGGTGGTGAAAGAGCCGCAGGAAGCCTCTGATGCTGTGAAGGCCTATCCCGAGATCAGCTGGAAGCTATCCGGCATGCAGTCGCTGCGCGCCGCTCTGGTGGGTTGCGTGTTCGTGACGGCTGTGGGTGGCATTCTCTCCAGCCCTCTGTTCGAGTGGGCAAGTTCCACGGTGGCGGGAACTCCGATCCTCCAGCAGGCGATTGCGGTGGCCGGGGCCTTGCCTCTGGGCTGATCGTCCCATGGCCCATCCCGATTCCCTACCGGCCCGGCGCTGGTTCGCCCCCAGGAGGTCTTCAGATCTTCTCTCATCAGCCACGCAGCTCTTCGGCCCCGAGGCCAAGCCGATCGCGGTGGAGGGTCCGGTGGCAGAACTCCACCATGTGAGCAAGATCTACGGCAGCGGCGACACCTTGGTGCGCGCCCTCGATGACATCTGTCTCACGGTAGAGCGAGGCGACTACCTTGCGGTGATGGGAACGTCGGGCTCGGGAAAGAGCACGGCGATGAACATCCTGGGCTGCCTCGACCGGCCCAGCAGCGGCAGCTATCGGCTCAACGGGGTCCCGGTGGAAAGCCTCGATGACGACGCCCTCGCCGACCTGCGCAACCGGGAGCTCGGGTTCGTGTTTCAGCAGTTCCACCTGCTGCCCCAGATCAGCGCCCTCGACAATGTGATGCTGCCGATGATCTACGCCGGGGTGCCAGCCGAGGAGCGGCGCGAGCGGGCCCGGCAGGCCTTGGAGCGGGTGGGCCTCGCCAACCGGATCGACAACCGCCCCAACCAGCTCTCAGGGGGCCAGCAGCAACGGGTGGCGGTGGCGCGGGCGATCATCAACCGGCCGGCGATGCTGCTGGCGGATGAACCCACCGGCGCCCTCGACTCCCGCACCACCGAGGAGGTGCTGGCCATCTTCGATGACCTCAACGGCCAGGGCATCACCATCCTGCTGGTGACCCACGAGCAGGAGGTGGGTGACCGGGCCCGACGGGTGGTGCACTTCCGCGATGGACGACTCGCCGGTTAGTCGAATCTCCGGTTCGTCGACTCGCCGCTGGGTCGACTCGCAGGCCAGGAGGGTTGCCGTGCCCATCCTTTGAGCTTGCGGCGATGCGGCGCTGATAGGGTTCGGCCACAAGAATGCCGTTCAGATGGCCTCGGGACTGCTGATCGAAGGCCTGCTGATCCTGGTGCTGATCATCGCCAACGGCATCTTCTCCGGGTCGGAGATCGCCGTGGTCTCGGCCCGCAAGGTGCGGCTGGAGCAGCAGGCCGAGCGCGGCAACCGCAAGGCCGCGGCGGCCCTGAAGCTGGCCAACGCGCCGAATGACTTTCTCTCCACGGTGCAGATCGGCATCACCTTGATCGGCATCCTCAGCGGTGCCGTGGGCGGCGCCACCATCGCCCAGCGGCTGGAGCCCCTGCTGGCCTCGGTTCCCTGGATCGGTCGCTCCTCCCAGGGGGTGAGCGTGGCGCTGGTGGTGGGGGTGATCACCTACCTCTCCCTGGTGATCGGCGAACTGCTGCCCAAACGCATCGCCCTGAACGACCCCGAGGCCATCGCCTGTGCTGTGGCTGGCCCGATGCGCGCCCTCTCCCGGTTCAGCGCTCCGGTGGTGCGCCTGCTTGGCAGCTCCACCGAGGCCCTGCTGCGGCTGATGGGCATCCGTGACAGCGGCGAACCGGATCTCACCGAAGACGAGATCAAGGCGCTGATCCGCCAGGGCGCCGAAGCGGGGGTGTTTGAACAGGCCGAGCACAGCATGGTGCAGCGGGTCTTCCGCCTGGGGGACCGCCCGATCCGGGCCTTCATGACGCCACGAACCGAGATCAACTGGCTGGATGCCGAAGCGAGCCCCCTTGAGCAGCTGGAGACCGTGATCGGAAGCAACCATTCCCGCCTGCCCGTGGGCCGGGGCAGCCTCGATGCCTGCGAAGGGGTGCTGCGCACGAGCCAATTCCTGGTGGCCGAGCGCCTCTCCCGGACCGGGCGGGAACCGACCGAACCGCCGCACAGCCCCCAGCTCCCCCAGCTCGAGGCGGGGGGGCCGGTGGCCCTGGAGCAGCTGCTGCAGCCACCTCTCTACGTGGCGGAAACGATGCGGGCCCTGGCTGTGATCGAGCGGTTCCGGGAATCGGGAAGCCACATCGCCCTGGTCACCGATGAATTCGGCGGCATCGAGGGCCTGGTGACCGTAACCGATCTGATGGAGGCGATCGTGGGGGATCTCCCCTCCGCCGAAGATGAGGAGGACCCTTCTGTGGTGCAGCGCGAAGACGGCTCCTGGCTTGTGGATGGGTTGCTGGAATTCGAGGCCTTCAAGGAACTGGTGGGGCGCACCAGCCTGGCGGGCGAGGGCAGCGGCGATTTCCACACCCTCGGTGGCTTCACCATGCACCACCTAGGCCACATCCCCCGCAGTGGTGAACTCTTCAACATCGATGGGTTGCGGCTCGAGATCCTTGACATGGATGGCAACCGGGTCGACAAGGTGCTCGTGACCCTGCTTCCGGGCGATCAGAAGCTGCCTGAGAGCGGCAAACCCTGATCAAACCACAGCGGCAGGGAACGCCTGGCGGCTTCAGCGGTAGTGATTGGGCACGAAGAACTGCTCGCCAATCGGGGGCCGTTCCACCGCCCGGGCCGGCTTTCGGGGCGGCAGCTTGATCGCAGCAGGAGTCATGTCCTGATACGGCACCTTGCTGAGCAGGTGATGGATGGTGTTGAGCCGGGCGCGGCGCTTGTCGTCCGCCTCCACGGTGAACCAGGGCGCCTCGGGAATGTTGGTGTGGGAGAGCATCGCATCCTTGGCCTGGGAGAACGCCTCCCAGCGGTCGCGGGCCTCCAGATCCATCGGGGAGAGCTTCCAGCGGCGCATCGGATCCTCGATGCGATCGCGGAAGCGGGCCTCCTGCTCGGCATCACTCACCGAGAACCAGTACTTGAGCAGCGGGATGCCGCTGTCCACAAGCATCCGTTCGAATTCAGGGCAGGCCCGCATGAACTGATCCACCTCCTGCTTCGTGCAGAAGCCCATCACCCGCTCCACCCCGGCGCGGTTGTACCAGCTGCGATCAAAGATCACGATCTCGCCAGCGGAGGGTAAATGCTCCACATAGCGCTGGAAATACCACTGGGTCTTCTGCTGGTCGGAGGGGGTACCCAGGGCCACCACCCGGCAGCCGCGGGGATTAAGCGGCTCGGTGATGCGCTTGATCGTGCCGCCCTTACCAGCGGCGTCGCGCCCCTCGAAGATCACGATCAGACGGAAGCCGGTGCCCTTGATCCAGTACTGCATCTTCACCAGCTCCAGCTGGAGCTGGGCCAGTTCCGATTCGTAGAAGCTGCGGTGGAGCTTCTCGCCCGGCGCGCCAGACACTCGCGAGCTGGGCTCACTCTGGCCCGGGCTAGCGGAATGCTCCCGGCCACCACCGGCAGAAGCCTGGTGATGCCGATCGGTGGGCTGGCTCAGGTCCGCTGATGCGTCCAAGGAGGCCATGGTGGAGCCATGGCCTGCTGCACCGCCGTACAGGTCGACGGGATCCCCGGGGGCGTGCTTTCCCTTCTTACCTGATTGCTTCTTGCCCATCGCGGCTCACCTGCTCAAGAGTTACCTGCCAGGTGTAGCTGCGGGGGGGAGATTTCGGGGCAGGGGTGAGGGCGCCGGCAGCGCGGCGGAGGGAGGCAGGCTTCGGGGCAGCCGGTCGGTGGGAAGTGACCTGGGGGCTGTGGACGCTTGGGCCGTGGGGCCCGCAGGGGGGGCTCCAAGGGGTGAACGGGGACGCTCCAGGCTCTGGAGAAGCTGGCCCATCAGCAGCGCAATCGCGTCGTTGGGGGGTGCAACGCCTGGATTGAGCAGGCCCGCGAGGCCCGGCTGACCGCTCCCGGCCACCTGGACCCCACCATCGCCGGGATCGAATTCGCCTGGGTCCACCGCCACCCAGCCGCCCTCCTGGGGCATGCGCAGCTCAAAGTGCAGATGGGGGCCGGTGCTGCGGCCCGTGCTGCCCACCCGGCCAATCACCTCACCCTGGCGCACTCGGTCCCCCTCACGCACGTAGAGCTCGGAGAGGTGACCGTAGAGGGTGTTACGGCGGGGATTGTCGTGTTCGATTTCGATCGCCAAGCCATAGCCGCCGGCATCACCACTGCTCACCACCCGGCCGGAGAGGGCAGCCACCACGGGGGTGCCCTCGGGGGCGGCCAGATCGCGGCCGCTATGCATCAGCCAGGTGCCGAGGATCGGGTGGAGGCGCCAGCCGAAACCGCTGGTGATTTCAGCGCTGCCGATCAAGGGGAAGATCAGGCCCCGGTTGCCATTGCCCCGCATCCCGGCGGGCCTTGGGGACACCTGGAGGACATCGCTGAGCCGAAAGCGCCCGCCGATCCCGGAGAGCAGGGCCGTGACCGGCACGGCAATCGGCGGCAAGGGAGCAGCATCGATGCCGTAGCGCTCGCCGCTGCCACCGCCGGCACTCCCGCCAGCCCAGGCTCCGCCGTAACCGCTCGTTCCGATGGAGCCACCTCCATCGCTGCGGGAGCGGAAAGTCACACCACTGGCGCCACATTCCCGGGCCGAAAAGGCGCCAGAGCTGCAGCCCTCACGCACCACCTCGCTATTGCCACGAGGAAAGAGGCCTTCGTGGGTTCGCACTTCGCGGGGGCTGACCACGCCATCACGAAGCAGGTCGTCGAGGGTGCGATCAAAGCGCTTGGGGGTCTGAACCTGGCGCTGATCGGGACCCGGCTGCAGAGGCTGCGGGCTGGAGCCCAGAGCACCGGAGGACGGCACCAGCCGCTCGGGGTAGACCGTGACGCGAACCCGCGGCGAGGGCGAGGTTTCCGCTGCCCCAGAGGCAGGGCTCGCCACTGGAGCGATGGCCGCTGCCGGTGGGGCGGCTGTGGGTCGCTCGTCGGGAGCCGCGGCAGGCGCGGGGGCGAGGGTCGCCGAACTGGGCGCAGCCGGTAGGGAAGGGGGGGAGGACGGCGGCGCGGGCTGGGAGGCGGGGGATCCACCGCCCGTCTCAAGCGGGGCGGTCTGGGCCATCACCAACGGCACCGCTGCCAGGGGCACGGCGATCAGGGCCGGCAGGGCCAAAAGGGTGCGCAGGGGCTGGCGGGGCATGGATCGGTGCCGCGGAAAGAGCGCTGCGGTAAAGCCAAAGCGTATTGTGGTGCATGGCCGCCGGATCGACGACGGCAGAGGGCCGCACCGCGTAGCGACCACAACAGCAGCGCCGCCATTGCTGGCATCAGAAGCGACGCAGGATGCGAAGGCGGCCAGCAGCGTTCAGGAGCCGCAGCCCCCCGTCGGCGGCCAGGCCAAGGGGCCGCCAGAGTTCCCCCTCCAGCTCCAGGGGGCCCAAGGGCAACAGCAACCCTTGCGCAGCGGAACGCACCGCTTCGGGGCGACTCGCTAGCTCCATCGCTCGATCCAGGGCCAACAGCACCCGGGCCGCCAGGAGATCGCCGCGGCCGGGCCTGGCCCGGGGAAAGCCAAGCAGGGCGGCAGCTCCGGCGGGCACGGGATTGCAGCCGTTGAGCCCGATGCCGATGCGAGCCCAGCGCACCTTTCCCCCCCGCAGTCGCAGCCCGGGCAGCAGGCCGGCCAGCTTGCGGGGCCCCGCCGGGGTGAGCAGCATCAGATCGTTGGGCCACTTCAGGCCGATGGGCACCCCCAGCGCGACCAGCTCGGCGGCCAGAGCCACCGCCACCGCGAGGGCGGGTGACGCGGAGCCTGCGGGATCCTCGGGCCAGGGCAGGGCCGCACTGAGCCACACCCCCCCGGGCGGCGACACCCAGACCCTCCCCTGCTGGCCATGGCCGAAGCGCTGCCGGCGGGCCAGCACGGCACGGGGTTGGCGTAGGTGTGGCCCGGGACTTGATTCGGCTGCTGGGAGGGCAGCCCCAGGGGGCAGAGAGCCTGCGAGGGGGGGCACCTGCCGCAGCCACTGATCGAGCTCGCGTTCGGTGCTGGCGCACACTGGCAGGGCCCGCAGCTGCCAGGGAAGGACCCGGCCGCCCCGGGCCAGGGCCAGGGTGCGGTGGGCCCACGCGATCCGACCGACCATCGGCACGACCTCAAAGCTGCCGCAGCCAGGCGCCCATGCGGGCCGCACCGGCCTCCAGCTCCTCGCTCGGATGCACAAGGGCCAGCCGTTGCCAGCCCTCGCCGCCAGGCCCGAAGCCATTGCCCGGGGTGAGGCACACACCGGTGGCCTCTAGGAGGGCGGCGCAGAAACGCTCGGAATCCAGACCATGACCCCGTGCCGCTGCGGGCAGGGGCAGCCAGTGATAGAGCGCCATCGAGGCGTGGGGAACCACCCACCCCTCGGACCGCAGGGCGGCGGCCATCCGATCCCGTCGCTCGCGGTAGGCACCGCGGAGCCGTTCTGGCCACTGGGGCGCCTGCTCGAGGGCGGCGATCGCACCAGCCTGGAGTGCCAGAGACTGATTGAAATCCACGATCCCCTTGAGCTGGCGCAGTGCCGTGATCAACCATTCGGCGCCGATGGCGAAGGCGATGCGATAACCACCCAGGCACCAGCCCTTGGAGAATGAGAAGAACTCGATGCCGCAGCGGCGCCAGTCGGGGTGGCGCAGCAGGGCCGGGGCCTCGCCATCGAGCGCCAGATCCAGATAAGGATTGTCGTGGGCAAGCACGATGTCGTGGTCGATAGCGCGGGCCATGGCCGCATCGAGCCAGGCCTGCTCACCCGTGGTGGCGGTGGGGTTATGGGGAAAGCCGAGCACCATCAGCCGCAGGGCATCCCACTGGGAGTCGCTCAGGTGGTTGTAATCGGGCCGCCAGCCCCGCTCCGGATCCAGGGGGAGCAGCACCGCTTCGGCGGAGGCCAGTTGCAGGCCGCCCCGGTGGGAGGGATAGCAAGGATCCAGCAGCAGGGCCGCGTCCCCGGGGTTCAGCACCGCCAGGGGCAGATGGGCTGTGCCCTCCTGGGAGCCCACCAGCAGCAGCACCTCCCGCTCCGGATCCACCTCCACCGAGAGGCGTCGGCGGACCCAGGCCGCCACCGCCTCGCGAAAGGGCAGGGTGGCGCCATGCAGGCAATAGGAGGCGCTGGCCGGTTCGTCCAAGGCGGCCCTGATCGCCTCAAGCGCTACCGGCGGCGGCTGGAGATCGGTGGAGCCAAGCGACAGATCGAGCAGAGGAGGGAGGTCCGGGCTGATGTTCAGCCTCCGGAGGTAAACCTCCTTGCGCTGGTCATTGCGGGCGAAGACGCCGCTACCCAGCTGGGCGACCCGGGTAGAGATCTGCTCAGAGATGGGCATCCAGGAAGGCGGTGAGTTGGGCCTGGGTGAGCACACCCTCGTGGCGCCGGATCTCGCTGCCATCGCGGAACAGCACCAATGTGGGTAATCCCTTCACAGCCAGGGATTCCACCAGAACCGGATTGGCGTCACAGTCAGCCTTGCCGACCCGCAGTCTTCCCTCGTATTCAGAAGCAGCCCAGGCGATCACCGGTGCGATCAGGCGGCAGGGGCCGCACCAACTGGCCCAAACATCCAGAAGCATCGGGCCGGGATGCTCGGCCACCAGCTCCCTGTAATTGGAGTCGCTGATCTCGAGGACGGCTTCGGACACGGATGACGATGAGCAGATGAAAGATTGTATGGGGGGCAGCGAAAGCTGCCGAAGCAACCGGACAACGCCCGAACTGCTTAGGAAGCCGGCTGTGCGAAGAAACCGCCCGGTGTTGCGTGAGCGACCGGAGCCTCAAGGAAGAATGCGGAAAAGCGACAAAACTCACGCGTACCACATCGGAATCGCCTCGAGCGGAACCTGATAGGGCACCCATCCAAGCCCTGCCTGAGCCGACGAATGAGATGACGATCCGGCAGGGGCGGTGCTGGCGATCTGATCCGGATTTCAGAGCTTGTCGATCGAGCGCTTCAGTTCCTCGAGCTCGGCATTCACCTCTGCAACCTTCACGGGCTCCAACTGGGGCAAGGGGGCATCGGGGGCGGGCAGCTGGATCGGGGAGGATCCGCCGGAGAGGCGAGTCTTGAGGGCTTCGAGCTCCTCATCCACGTTGCTGCCCTCCAAGGAGGCGAACTGGCTCTCAAGGTCGGCGCCGGCGAGCTCGGCTGCGGCTTGGCTGCGGGCCTCCATGCCCAACACCTTCTCCTCCATTTGGTCGAAGGCGGCCATGGAGCTGTTGGTGCTGAGGTTGCCAACAGCGCTCTGTAGCTGCTCCTGAGCCTCGGCGGCCTGGGCCCGGGCCTTGAGCATGTCCTTTTTGGTCTTGGCCTCGGCAATCTTGCCCTCAAGGGCGGTGAGGCTCCGCTTCAAGGTGTCCACCTGACCGGCCTGGGAGCTGATCTGGCTATTCAGCGCCGTGGCGGTGTCCTGGTAGGTCTTGCGGCGGGAGAGGGATTCGCGGGCGAGCTCCTCTTCACCCTTCTTCAGGGCCAGCTCGGCGCGTTCGTACCAGGTGTTGGCCTGGCTCTCGGCCTGTTCCGCCTGGTTTTGCAGGCGTTTTTGGCTGGCGATGGCAGTGGCCACGGCCTGGCGAAGTTTCACCAGGTCGGCCTGCATATCAGCCACAGACTGGTCGAGGATCTTGCCCGGATCCTCCGCCTTGCTGACGAGATCGTTCAGGTTGGCGCGCAGCAGGCGGCTAAGCCGATCAAAAAAGCCCATGGATGGTGGGGGCACTCGGAGCAACCTTAGGCGCTGTCACGCTGATGCGCTGAAAGGTGTGGCCGCCGGTTTGCCGCACCGGCTTGACGCACCCGATTCCGACAACGGACAGTGAAGGGGATCAAAGGCCGCTGGCTTCGAGGCCGGACCGCTGGATGGAAGCCGACAGGCCTCGGCAGCCGCCGCTTCAGGACAAGCCCTCCAGGTCGTGTTGGAGCAGATACGAGGCCAGATTGGAGATCGATCGACCTTGGCGAGAACTGCGTTCACGCAGCTTTGTATAGAGCGAGTGACTCACCGTGATCGTGATCCGTTTAGGCCTCTTCAAGTCTTGATCGAGATCGGAGTCTGGAAGCTGTAAACCCTTTGAGAGTTCAGTACTGGCCATGGCATGACTCATCTCGCCATAGCAATAATGGCGGCTGATCACCCCACCTGGCAAGCCACGTCAGGATGGATTCACAGCCTGAAGAAAACCTCTTGTACGGCCTCAATCGTCCCTCAACAATCGCAATGACCCTCGCCTCGGCAACGGCCAGCACGGCAAGCGCCAGCCGCCTATCGTGGCCTCCATGGCCGACCCATCTCGCCGCTCCAGCCGCCGCGGCGCCGGCGACTACCTTGGCTTGCGGCCGCAGTACAGGGTGAACCTTCTGGTGCCAGGCGCGGCGGCATCTCCGGCGACCTCCCTAGGCGCCTGCCTGGAGGGACTGCGCCGCCATTGGGAGGGCGAGGGGCAGTTGGCCGGCCTCTGGCAGGCCTGGCCGCGCATCGCCGGCAGCCATCTAGCCCCCCACTGCCGTCCTCTCAACCTGCAGGGTGGTGTGCTCACGGTGGGGGCGGTCCCAGGGCCCTGGCTCCAGGCCCTGCAGTACAACCGCCATCAGCTGCTGGGGGCCCTGCGGGGTGCGGGCTTCAGCGTGCGGGATCTGCGCTTCCGCCAACACTATGGCGACCCCTCCCCGGCCCCCGGATCGGAGGTCGAAGCCGAAGTGTGGGCCCGCCACCCCAGCCGGATTGATGTGCATGGACTGGCTGAATGCCCGGCCTGTGGCAGGCCTGCCCCCACCGGCGAGATGGCCCTCTGGGGCCACTGCAGTTTCTGCCGGCGCAGCGCCCTGGCCGATCAGGGGATCGACGGAAACCCCAACTGCTGAAGCAGACCTGGCATGGACGTGCGCGAGGTTGAAGGAGCTTGCTTGGTCATGGGGTTGGCTTGGGGAGCCGGCTGGGCTGGTTGGGCTGGCTGGGGTGCCGCTTGGGGAGCCGTGACCGCAGGGCTGCTGGGTTGGGTGCCCGCTGGAGGCTGGGCGATTCCGCCGGCCGCCGTTGGCGCACCACAGGAACTTTCGAGGTGGGCCATGTACAGGGGGATCTGCTGGGCGGCCATGGCACGGGCCTCGGCCTCGCGGTGCCAGCTCTTGGCGCTGTAGAGGGCATCGATGTCGCGCAGGTCAGCGCGGCTTAAGTTGGCGCGCAGGAATTGTTCGGTGAGCAGGGGCTTTCCCTTGCGGCAGCGGGCCTGCACGGCATGCCAGCCCTCATGCATCAGGGTGTCGAGCTGGTTGCCGCGGGGGCAGACCACAATGCGGCGTGTTCCGCGCAGGTAGAGGCCGAAGAGGTTGGGCTCCATTAGGCAGCGCTGATGGGTGCTCACCACCTCGAAGCCGTAGGTGCGGAAGGTGGCGACGAGATCGTTGAACACTGCCGCATTGGAAGCCAGTGCTGGGGCCGTTGAGGCTGCCAAGCCTGCGCCCACGGCGACCGCTCCTGCTGACGCTGCGACAGAGCGAGCGAATCCAGCCAGACGGTAAAGGGAAGACAACATGGCAGCAGCAAACTCGGGCAAACGGACTGAGTTTAAAGGTCTGAGCAGATCTTGCCCATTTTGATCTAAACGGCTTGGGCCTCAGTCATGACTGCCGTCTAGCCCGCTGTTGTCGACGCGAACGCCAGGCGACCAGGCTGCCCACCGAGGGCAGTGGCGCCGGGACCGAGTTGACGGGCGGAACAGGATCGTGAATCTCGATCGTAGTGGCGGCACAGGTGGCATTGTAAACGGCGCAAGTGATTGCGCTTTCCAGGGTCATGTCAGTCTGGTTGTCGGGAGCACTAAAAGTTTTGCCCGCCGCAAAATCCAGGGAAAAGTCGTCGTAGCCGAAAACAAAGTTGTTGAGGGAAACGCCCCAGTCTGATGGCAGCGTAAAGGTGAAGAAATCGGGCCTGGTTCCTGGCGCTCCGCCATCAAAGCCCAGCAGCCATTCGAACGGATAGTCCACGCTGCCCAGCCGGGTGCCATTGTTGCTGAACCGCCCCTTTCCACTGGCCAGCACCCAACGATCCGCGCCAGGAGCGGACGCCAGCACGCCATGGAACTTGAGGTAGAGCGTATTGTAGGCCGTAAGGGCTGAGGTCTCGATCCGCCAGCTGCCCGTGCTGACGGTGGCGTTGCGAATCGCCACATCGTCCACCAGGTTGTCGATCGCGAATTGATCTGTGAGATTAGAATACAAGTAGCCTTGGGTCGTATCATGGCCTTCATTAAGGGTGATCGCCGCAATGCCAAACGGCGAAGCCCAGCTGTCGCTAAAAAAGCCTAAACCACTACCCGTGCCAGAAGTGCTGTGATAAATGTTGCTGTCAGGCGTGAATTCTGAAAGCAGTGGATAGCCTTGGCCTACGCTGACCAACTCATTGTTGATCAGAACATTTTGATCGACAACCCCGCCAGGCTGGTTGGCACCGGGTGATACGACGGTGAACCGAGTCGTGGCTGTACCGGCTAAGGCCTGTCCTGAAAGGGCAACGCTTCCGACGGCCGCAACCACTGCTATGACCTGAGCCAGATTCCGGAAAGCCATGGATCCATTAGATCACTGCGAGATCGTTAAGGACGAAGCTCAGGCTGTCAAGATGTCTGTGTGGAGATAGTGACGGATGCAGCCGTCTTGCCGAGGTTGGAGTCAAATATGGCTGAATAGATTCCGCCAGCTCTGCTCCTGCTGGCGGGCGGCCTCACTGCCCTCGGCCGGGAAGCTGGCAAGGAAATCCTTGTCGGCGGCGGGTTCGTAGGGCCCCTCCTTGATCTCCAGCAGCACCGAGTCGGGGGTGAGGGCCACCAGGGTGTGGAAGCAGCCTTCGGCCAGCTGGATGCCCCGCAGCGGACCGCCGGCCTCCAGCCGCTCGCGTTGCACCACGGCTCCGGCTTGATCGAGCAGCAGCAGGCCGATGGCCCCCTGCAACACCACGAAGCACTCAAAGCCGGCCCCCACGCGCGCGCGCAGGTGACGGTGGGGCCGCACGTAGGTGCCGGGCTGCATCACGTTAAGGAACCGCTGCACCGGATCGCTCTCCTGGTGCAGGTTGTGGTTGCGCCGCAGGCGGGGCAGAGCCCGGGCCTCGGCCGCCACGCGGTCGAAAAGGTCCTGGTCGAGGCGCTGGAGCGGCTGGGGGCTGGGGTGGTCCAAGGGCGGATCGCGCGGGGACGGGCGCCGGGGCCAGCAGCGCCAGTGTGAAGCCGTGGCCTCGAATCGTGAACGGTACGGGTCCGTCGGAAAAAGCTGGACCGCTTCGGCGGCCTGGGCTTTGACGGTGAATTCCGGAACCTTCAGCTACCAATTATGGCAGGGGTGATGATGGCCTCCTCACACCCTGTAGTTCGGCGCAGCAGGCGGCGAAGGCCGCTGCCGGATCGGCCGCAGCGCTGATCGGCCGGCCGATCACCAATTGGCTGGCGCCGGCGGCGATCGCCTTGACGGGAGTCATCACCCGGGCCTGGTCGCCGGTGGCGCTGCCGGCCGGTCGAATGCCTGGGGTGACCAGGGCGAAGGGCTGCGGATGGGCCTGCCGCAGAGCCGCCACCTCCAGGGGGGAGCAGACGCAGCCCCCGATGCCGGCACTAGCCGCCAATGCCGCGAGGCGGTTCACATAAGCGGGAATCGGTTCGGCGATGGCCAGCTCGGCGGCGAAACGCTCCGCCGGCCAGCTGGTGAGCACGGTGACCGCCAGCAGGGTGGGAGCCTCCAGGCCCGCGGCAAGGGCCCCCTCGAGAGCACCAGCCTGGGCGGCGGCCATGGCCTCACCGCCGGCGCAGCCATGCACCGTGATCAGCCCGGCGCCAAGGCGGGCGGCGCTGCGGCAGGCACCGGCCATGGTGGCGGGGATGTCGTGAAACTTGAGGTCGAGGAACACCTGCAGGCCCCGCTCGCGCAGCTCGGCCACCACGGCGGGCCCGGCGGCACTGAAGAGTTCGAGGCCCACCTTCACCCAGCGCAGCGCGGGGATGGCACCGGCCAGGGCGAGGGCGGCGGCGGCATCGGGCCGATCCAGGGCCAGGATGATCTGCTCGGCCGAGTCCGGGGCTGGGGTGGTGGCGGGCGCCGGAAGCATGGGCGGCGGGCGGCAGGGATGGCGCTGGAGACCGTAGGAGCAGGCGGCGCTGGAGGTTCGGGGTCAGGTCGGCATGCTGGCCCTGCCTGGATCAGCCAGAGGAACCAGAACGAGCTGCCAGAGCTACCCCGGGCTGCCTGCGGATCCAACGGGGAGCAGGGGGTGGAGTCCAGATCGGTCTGTCTTTGGCACGTGCCGGAAGCTGCCGGAGGAACCCCGGGGCGGGCTGCCGCCGGAACCGGCCGTGAGCGGTCAATGGAACCCTCAGGCGGGCTGCCGGCGGGATCGCCGCAGGGCTGTACGGGACCGTGGGTAACGTGACGGCCCATCCCAACTGAGGAGTGCCGGAGCGATGACCTGCCTGCCGAGGGGCGGCCGGAGCCGGCCCCGGACGAGGGTCCGCCGCGGATGGCGGCGGGCGGTCCATATGGCTGCTGGCCCCGGATGGCTCGCTGGCAAATCCCGCTTGCAGGCCGCTGGCAGCCGCTTTCTGGCTCTTGGCCCCCGATTGTTGGCCATTGGCTCGGCCTTCCTGGCCCTAGGGCTGCTGCCCCTGGCCCCACCCCAGGCGGCCCGCTCAGAAACGATCCTGAGGGTGGGAGTGCTCGATGGTTCTCCCCCCTGCTCGGAGCTGCGGGGGCCAGGGCGCTGGGAGGGAAAGGCCGTAAGGCTGTGGCAGTTCGTGGCCGCCCGCGAGCGGCTGGCCTACACCCTTGAGCCCTACCCGAACGCGAAGGCCCTGCTGGAGGCCAGCCGCCGGGGTGCGGTGGATCTGGGGGTGGGGTGTCTCACGATCACGCCGGAGCGGGTGGGCACCTACCGCTTCAGCCTGCCGTTCCAGGAATCGGGCGTGGCCCTGCTGATGGGCACCAACCGCCTGGCCACGCTGCGGGCGGTGCTGGGAGGGGTGCTGGATGCGCGGCTGCTCGGGCTGCTGGCTGGCTACCTGCTGGCGATCGGGGTGCTGAGTTTGGTGGTGTGGCGCACCGAAGGGGGCTATCCCCCTGGAAGCGCCATGCAAGCGGGATCAGCAGCGCGATCGGAAGCGGGCAGGGCGGCACTCTGGCCGACGCGCGACGGGTGGCGCCAGCGCGCGCTGGTGTTTCAGGTGCTGGCCACCGGCCCGGGCACCAACACGATCGTGGCCACCACCCGAGGCCAGGGGCTGGTGGTGCTCAGCTACCTGATGCGGATCGTGTTCGGCTCGCTGATCGTGAGCACGATCACGCTCGACGTGTTGCGTCAGGCGCCGCTGAGCGATGCGCTCCCGGAGACCCTCGACGACCTAGCGGGCCGCCGGGTGGCCGCCCGGCCCGGCAGCGTGAGCGAGAAGCTGCTGCGCTCACCACCGCTACAGGGGAGGGTCACAGTGGTGCCGCTGCCGCAGCTCAGCGATGCGCCCGCCCTGCTGCTCAACCGGCAGGTGGATGCGGTGCTCGCCGATGAACAGCAACTGCGTTACGTGCGCGAGCAGCTTTCCGTGCGGCAGCGCAGCCGCCTCCAGCTGGTGCTGGACGGGCAACGGCCGGAGTCCCAGGCGTTCGTGTATTCGCCTCAGCTGCCCAAGGCCACCAGCGAGGGGATCGACCGGGCGATCAGCGAGGCCAAACGGAATGGGCAGGTGCCGTGAAGGCCGATCGGCCGCAACAGCCACGGTGGCGTTACAGAAGTTCATATATTAGATGCGGTCATCGAGCGGGTCCTGGACGGGTCCGCTTTTTTTATGACCGGCTTGGTGACCTGAGCCCTCAGCGGTTGATCGCCTTCCAGATCCACCAGGCGGCCAGACCCAGAGCCACCCAGGGCAGCAGACCCCGGAACAGCAGCAACGCCACCAGCACCACGGCGGCGGAAACGGCGCTGCGGCGGGCCAGGGCCTTGGCTTCGTCGGTCATGTAGCGCCAGCGGGGAACCAGAGCCATCGGGAAGAGGAAAGGTGAGCCCAGCCAAGCCCCTGGAGGGGAAGGGTGCCAGGGGGGAAAGACCGAAATGACCAGATGCCCCCCTGCGTGGCCAACCCCAACCATTGCCCCTGAAGGGCGATCACCCCATCGGCGAGGTCTCCACCAGCCTCCTGCGGGACCAGGCCAGCTTCCACCGCTGCACGAGCAAGCCAAACAGCTATCGCCAAGCCAAACAGCCATCACAAAGCCAATCAGCCGTTGCCACACCCAGACCAACTCGCAGAGGACGGGCAGAGAAACGGCGATGGAGGTGGCTTCTCCCATCACCCGGCTCGCGAAGGGCACTGACCAGAAATGGTTGAACATGAACTGAACATGCGCAAGCATCATCCTGCTATCGGACTCAAGTTGCCCCTATGGCACCGAAACAAGAAGCTCCCACACAAAGAAAACCAAGGCTCGGCTTGGCCTAGAACTTCTTCAATCTGTCTTCTTGCAATTATTTAGTTTGGTCATCAGGCTTGCCTAGCATGTTGGCCTATCATGTAAGGCCAAATAGTACCGAGAAAGTCTCGATCAGTTGCCGACAGACATCCGTTTTTCGCATCTGTTGCAAAACGTGACTCATCGACGCTGTCTCAACGCGTTTCTTACAAGGCGGGCAAGCATCGCTTACAGCGAATCGAAATCTCTCGTGGTATCCTAATTAACCAAGATAAAATCCTGTGGATCCCACCACGCTGCTCAAGTTGGTGTTGCTGCTGGGTGTGGTGCTGATTGTGGTCAGCATTGGCGCCCGGGTCCAGCTGGACGAGCCGCTGTTACTGCTGCGCCGCCCGACGCTGACCCTGCGCTCGCTGCTGGCGATGTACGTGCTTTATCCGGCTCTCGTGCTGCTGTTGGTGTGGCTGCTGCCCCTGCGGCAGGGAGTGGGAGCGGTGTTGCTGGGCTTTGCGGTCTCGCCGGTGCTGCCGCCGTGGGCCAAGAAGGGAACGGCTCTGGGGGCCAGGGCGGACTACGTCATCGGCCTGGAGCTGCTCTCAACCGCCGTCTCCCTGCTGGTGGTGCCGCTGATGATCGCAATTGCCGAGCGCCTGTTCGGGGTCTCCACCAACTTGGAACCCAGGGCCATGGTGATGGTGCTGCTGGCCACCGTGGTGCTCCCCCTGGGACTCGGCATCGGGCTCTCCCGCCTCTTTCCCCGCAGCTCCCCACGGCTGGGAGCTGTTGCCGATCGCCTCGGCAGTGTGGTGCTGCTACTCGGTGCGGTGGTGCTGCTCGGCGTCCATGGACCCAAGATGCTGGCGATTGTCGGCGAGGGCACCGTGCTGATCATCCTGGTTGTGATCGTCTTTGGTCTGTTGTTTGGCGAATTGCTCGGCGGGTCGGATCGGGGCATCCGCAGCGCCCTCGGATCGGCCACGGTGTCGCGGCATCCCGCCATCGCGCTGCTGCTGGCCTCTGGAGCCTTTCCCCAACAACAAGCCACCGTGATCGGTACGGTTCTGATCTACCTGCTTGCATCCATTATGCTTCCGATTCTCTTGATGCGGTGGCCCAAGTAAACGAGAACTGCACAGATGGCACACCAGCAAGTAGGGCAGCAAAGCAAGACATGAGCCCAACTCCTTACCCACGCCTGAAGCATTCGGCGAGCACTCTTGGCCGCCCGCATTGCGCGGCAAGTACCTGATCCTGCCGCCCGGCTACACGGGTGAGATCCCCAAGGGCTACTTCGTTGTTCGTCCGAAAACCTACGGCAACTGGATGCCCTTCCGCTCATTTCTTGTCGACGGATCGCCCAAGCCAGGGGTGGAATCGGTGAAGAAGAATCTGAAGATCTATCAACTCTCCGAGGCTGCCAACCCACCGGCAATGAGGTTTGTCAATGCCTCCGGCGTGCCGGCCAATTTCGTGGCCCCGGGTGATTACTCCTTCTGGACCCTGCTGAACCAGGTGATTCAGGAGGAACCCTCCAGCGGCTCCGACCCTACAACCCTGGGCCTGTTCGCCTCAATCGGCATTGTCAAGGGCAAGCCCTTCAACCCCGACGAGCGCATGAAGCAGATTCTCACCGATGCCGCCAACATCGGGGCGGTGACGGCGCGAACCCTCGCCTTCAAGATCCGCGATCGAGATGCCTTCTTCTACCCCAACAGCTCCTGGCGTCTGCCGTTCTTCGGTGGCTACAAATTCGAAGTTTCACCTGGCGTGGCCAATCTCGATGGAGCGGCCTTCTTCTACTACTTCGCCACTGGCGTAACGCCGGCCATGGAGGAGAAGATGGTGGGTCAGGGCTCCCAGTATCCCTGGGCTGCTCTGGATGCCAAGGGCACTCCCTTTGATGGCGCCAAAACCTACCGGCTGCGCCTGCCGCCCAATATCCCGGTGAAGGATTTCTGGTCGGTGATCGTGTATGACAACCAGACCCGTTCGATGATGCAAACCGACCAGAAAGCCCCGAGCGTGAGCAGCCAGAACAAGGGCATCAAGACCAATGCCGATGGATCGGTGGATGTCTGGTTCGGTCCCAAGGCCCCGGCGGGCTTCGAGCAAAACTGGGTGCAGACAATACCGGGCAAGGGCTGGTTCATGATCCTGCGCCTCTACGGGCCGTTGGAGCCTTGGATCAACAAGACCTGGCAGCCTGGAGAAATCGAACCACAGAACTAAGGTTCGATTCGCGAGCAATGATCCCATGTTTGAGGGTTGTAGCAACTTCTTCATCACAACCGGGGCGGCAGGTGGGACCCTCGTGGGGTTGCTGTTTGTTGTGGTCACACTGGGCACGGGCTTGCCGACCGCTCGCAAGCTGGATATCGCCCATACCTCACTGACACCTGCCTTGTACAGCTTTGCCAGTGTCTTACTACAGAGCATGGTGGTGCTGGTGCCGTGGCCATCCAATTTGCCAAGTGGGGTTATTTTTATCGTGATTGGGATTGGGGGCTTGATTTATCGTATCCAGGCAGTCCGTGTGCGAAGAACCCTCGATCTCAGGGCCATTCAAAGCAAGCTGGATAGAATAATCCACAACCTGACCCCGATCCTGGCCAGCGTCGTCTTGATCTACGGTGCCCGGCATTGATCGCCGGAGAGCCAGGGGCCCCCTTCGCCATCGCTGGCTCAACCACGCTCTTCCTTTTCTCCGGGATCTACCGCCACCCCACACGTGCGGGCCTTCGCACCCACCACCGCCCCCTGGTTAGGTTCCCGCGCCATGGGCCCGCTGCAGATCGTCTGGTTCAAACGCGACCTGCGCACGGCCGATCACCAGCCGCTGCTGCAGGCCAGCCGCCTCGGGCCGGTGCTGCCGCTGGTGGTGGTGGAACCGGAGTTTTGGCGGCAAGACGATGCCTCGGCTCGCCACTGGGCTTTCTGCGCCGAGGGCCTGGAAGAGCTGCGATCGGAATTGGCGCGGCTTGGCCAGCCCCTAGTGGTGCGGGTCGGCGCCGTGGAGGAGGTGCTGGAGCGGGCCCGCCGGCAGTTCGGCGTCGCCGGGCTCTGGAGCCATGAGGAAACCGGCAACGGCTGGACCTACGCCCGCGATCGGCGCGTCGCCGCCTGGGCCCGCCAGCACGGCATCCCCTGGCACGAGATCCCCCAGTTCGGTGTGATCCGCCGGCTGGTCAGCCGCGATGGCTGGGCCCGCCGCTGGGAGGCACGCATGGCCGAACCGCTCGCCCAGCCCCCGGCGGCGCTGCCGCCCCTGGAAGGCCTCGATCCTGGCCCGATTCCCACAGCCGCCGAGCTGGCGCCTGCCCCGGACCCCTGTCCGGGCCGCCAAAAGGGGGGCCGCCGCGAGGGACTGGCCCTGCTGGAGAGTTTTCTGCAGGAGCGCGGCGCCCGCTACCACCGCGAGCTCTCCAGCCCCACCACCGCCTTCGAGAGCTGCTCGCGGCTCTCGGCCCACCTGAGCTGGGGAACCCTTTCGATGCGGGAGGTGGTGCAGGCCAGCCGCAGGCAAGGCGCCGCCCTGCGCGCCCTGCCGCCAGAGGCCCGGGCCACTTGGCCCCGGGCCCTGCGGGGATTTGAGGAGCGGCTGCACTGGCACTGCCACTTCATTCAAAAGCTCGAAAGCCAGCCGGATCTGGAGTTCCGTGAACTCCACCCGCTCACCGCCGTTGACCCCAGCAACGCCGATCCGGAGCGGCTGGCGGCCTGGTGCGAGGGGCGCACCGGCCTGCCCTTCGTGGATGCCTGCATGCGCGCCCTGATCGACACCGGCTGGATCAACTTCCGCATGCGCGCCATGCTGATGTCGGTGGCCAGCCACCACCTGGAGCTGCCCTGGCGCTGCACGGGCCTGCACTTGGCCCGCCTCTTCCTCGACTACGAGCCCGGCATCCACTGGAGCCAGTGCCAGATGCAGGCGGGCACCACCGGCATCAACACAATCCGCATCTACAACCCGATCAAGCAGGGCCAGGACCACGACTCCCAGGGGGTGTTTCTGCGCCAGTGGCTGCCGGAACTGGATGCCGTGCCCCTGCTGCACCTGCATGAACCCTGGACCCTGATGGCCAGCACAGCGGAGCGGCTGGGCTTCACGCTCGGGGTGGACTACCCACGGCCGGTGGTGGATCCGGTGGTCGCCGCCCGCGCCGCCCGGGAGCGGCTCTGGGCCCGCCGGCAGGGGCAGGCGTTTCGGGAGCTGGCCGATGGGATCCAGCAGAAGCACGGTTCGCGCCGCTCCGGGCTGGCGCCCAGCTCTGGGAAAGCCAGCGGTGGTGGGCGCCGGCGCCGCAGGATGGGATCAGCACTGAACAACGATGCGGTTCAGCTGGGCCTTGATCTGAACCTCGGCTGATCGATGCTCCGAAGCAACTGGGGTCGAGGCTCTGGTCCGAGGATCAGACCCGGCTGTCTCCAGGCAGCGTCACATAGGCCGGGGAGAAGGCCGAGGTGGCCTGATCGTGGCCGGGGGTGTCGCCAGGCTCTTCAAGCAGTTCGTGCACGATCGCGCCATCGAAGGAGATACGGCCGCCGCCCAGCAGCAGCAGGGCGAGGCTGCCACCGAGATACAGCACCACCAGCTCCAGCACGTAGATGTTCAAGCCGGCCGTGAGGATGTGCTGGTAGGCCGCCACGCTCATCGTGCCGGTGATCGCCAGGGCCCCCAACGGGGTGAACAGACCGAGGATCAGCAGCCAACTGCCGATCAGTTCCGAGAAGCCGGCGGCGTAAGCGAAAAAGAGCGGGAAGGGCAGGTGCAGCGACGCCACATAGGTGTCGGCGAACTGCTGGGGATCGGCGAGCTTCTCCTGGCCGTGGTGAATCATCATCACGCCGATCGCCAGGCGCAGTAGCAGCAGAGCCGCGTTGGCCAGAGGGCCTTCGGGCAGGAAATAGGCCGAAGCCAGACGGCGGAGCGCGGCCGAACGATCTGCAGCGCCCCCCAGCGAGAAGGCAGGATCGCGAACCACGACGTCCTGGGGCTTTGCGGAGCGGCTCAGCAACACGAACCAAAGAGCGATGCCGGCGGCGAGGAAGCCGGCAAAAAGCTCGAGCAACAGGGGGGTGGACATGGGAGGGAGCCTGGTGGAACCAGTCTGACAATCCCCGTAAAGAAACGTGAAGCAGCTGAGAGGTTCAATATCCGGGCAGCCCAAGAACTGGGACTGGGGCAGCCAAACGACGCACCAGAGCACCGTGAAGCCTTGAAGCGGAACAGCCGACTGCCGAACAACAACGCATTGATCGGGAGCGCATTGCAGTCAGCCCAGCTCCACCACCAGGCCGGCATGGTCGGAAAGACCGGCCGCGCGCAGCTCCTGGGCGTACCGCACCGAGCGGATCCGCGCATCGAGGGGCGGTGAGGCCAGGGCGTGGTCGTAGCGGAAGCCGCTGCCCCGGCTGGCGCTGGAACCAAGCGGTGCAGAGGAAGGTACGGGTCTGGGAATCGGACAGGGGGATGGCGCAGTTGAAATCACCGATCAGCAGGCTCAGCTCCGCCCGCCAGGCCTGCGGCAGGGCCAGCAGCGCCTCGAACGGGGCCGGACCCGTTGCCCGGCCAGGCCAGGACAGCCGTGACTTGATCAGATACATGGGCGAAGCGGGGTCGGCGCCCACGGCATCGAGGTCATGGTTGTCGATGTCGATGCCCAGCCAGCGGCTGGTGCCCTCCTAGATCTCGGCATGGAGGCCGATCAGCTGGGGTCGGTGCAGTCGGCGGCTGGCGAAATGGCGCGGCGGCGGTTCACCAGGCGCTCCATGGCCCAGTCGACCAGTTCGCGACAGCGCTCCTTCCACTCCTGGCCGATGATCTCCTCGCTGGCAGCCAGCAACGCGGCTTCAGCTGCCGCCAAAATGGCCGGGCTCGACAACCCTGCCCGTGTCGTCAGGAGCAGCCGGCTTGTAGCCGCCCGGGAGCCGCCTTATGGGGGCAGAAGGAAGCGGTGAAGCCGTGAAGCGCTCTCAGCCCCCGGTGGCCACCGGGGGCCGCAGGTGCTGCAGCCCGCTGAGGAACATCGGGATGAACTGCTCCACCAGCTTCTCGGGCTTGTCCTGCCACACCCGCTGCACCGCAAGGAAGCGCGATTTCTGCAGATCCGGAGCGAGCAGGGCCTGGGGCAGGCGCTCCATCAGGTAGGCGGGCCGCTCCCAGACCGGCAGGGTATTGGTGATCTCGACCAGATTCGCCAGGCGGCGCAGCTCGGCACCGGCGGTGATGTCCATGCCGGCCTCGAAGGCAGCGTGCTCAATCAACGAATACTTGCTCTTGGCCGCGTTGACGCGGGCGCGATGCTCGGCGCTGCGGCTGGCGATCTTGCCCAGCCAGCGGCTGCCCCAGCTCACATGGCCAGCCTCCTCGGGAAGAATCTTCTCGATCGTCTCACGGATGCGGATGTTCTCCTCCGTGGCGGGAGCGTGGCGCAGGGCATGGATATGGGCCGAGAAGGCCTGGCAGCCGCGCTTCTCGGTGGAGTTGATCGAAGCCAGCACCGCGATCAGGCCATCCTCCTGCTGAATCTCGCCGCCGCTCTTATCGAACAGGCGGTTGAGCTCATCGATGTAAGAGCCGGTGGGGGGATTACCAATCTCCTCACCGAGGTCGAAGAGCAGGTCGGTGAGCCACACGGCGTGGCGGGCCTCGTCGCTGATGTGGTGGGAGATCTCGCGGCAGAGGTCGCGGGGCTGGCCATCGAGAGCCTCAAGCAGGACCGTGAGCTCCTGGCAGGAGCGCTGCTCATTGAAGCGGTAGCTATTGAGAAACAGCATCTGCACTTTGCGCTCCTTCACCACCTCGGCCATCACCTGGCGAGGTCCCATGTTGTTGACGAGCTTGCGTGGATAGGTGACGGCCATGGCCAGGGTGGTGTCCTTGTATGGGGTGATGGTAAGAAGGCCGGAGCGACAGCGCGGCTTTCGGGATGGGCAGAGCCCTCCCTCCCCCGCAGACTGGGCCATGCCAGCCCCTCCCATGTCCTTGCCGCCGCCCAGCCGTCGCCAGCATCAAGGCAAAGGAGAAGAAGGGTGGGAGCAGGCTCCCTGGGCCTCTAGCCGCGCCAAGGCCCCGCCAGGGTGGATCGGGGCGTTATTCACCTTCGCAATGGCGGTCGCGGGGCGACCAATCCAGCGCGGACTGCTGAGGAGGGTGCTGCTCGCGGTGCTGCTGCTGGGGGTACTGCTGGCTGGGCTGTTGAGCCAGCCCCCCCTAGCGGCCGCCCCGACGACCACGGCCCCCCCCCAGGCCTCGGCGCCACGGCCCCAGGAGGCTGGAGAAGTGCGCGACAGCGGCAGCTTCCATCGCGCCAAGGTGCGCATCCTCGGCATCCCGGTGCTCACCGTGGCCTCGCCGGTGGTGACGGGTTCGGCCGGGCCGGATGCGCGGCAGCGGGCCCGGGTGATTGAGGGCAACCTCGAACTGCTCTACCGCGCCCAGGAGGTGTGCACGGAGGCGGAAGGCCTCGGGGAATTCTTCCTGGATCAGTTTTTCCTGCGCAGCGGCCAGCGCGCTTGCGACAGCAACCAGCTGGGTCTGCTGGGGGATCCCAGCGGCCTGAAGGTGGAGGTGGCCAGCGGCAGTGGCGGCCCGCCCGTGCTGCAGGCGCGGGTGCCAGGAAGGGATCTGCCCCTGCCGCTGCTGAGCGTTACCGATGACGACGCCCGGCTCAACGGCACCACACCCGAACGCCTGGCGGAACGCTGGCGGCCCCGGCTTGAGCAGCGGCTGCGCTTCGCCCGCCACCTGCTGGAATCGGGGGTGCTGAGGCGCCGCTTTCGCACGATGGCGGTGCTCGAGCTGGTGCTGGGGGGGCTGCTCTTCGTGGGCCTCGGCCTTTGGAGCCTGGTGAAGCGCCGGCTGGGCCGGCTGGAGCTCCAGGAGGCCCAGGCCCTTGCCGCCTTCCAGCCGGGTTCCCTGCCAGCATCAGCCTCGGCGGTGAACGCGGGGAAGCCGGCTGGCCTGAGCGATCGCACCGCCCAGGCGCTGGCCGGTGCAGCCGGCGTGCCAACGGTGACCTCCGGCGCCGAGAGCCCACCCCTGGCGGCCTCCGGCCCACGGCGCTCCCTCGCCATCCCTGACCACCTCCGCCGCAACCGCAACCTGCTGATACCGTCGCTGCACCTGCTGAGCCGCACCCTGCTGGCGGCTGTGCTGCTGCTGTTGCCCCTGATGGTGGGGGTGGCGGTGCTGGCGGTGCCGGGACAGATCCCCCTGGCGATCGACCTGCTGCTGCAGCCCTTCTCGGTGGTGGGCAAGCTGGTGCTCGGCTGGCTGCTGGCCCTGCTGCTGCAGGCGGTGCTGGCGGCCCTGCTGAGCCAGTGGAATGGCAATCCGTCCTTGGCGCCGGAGCTCCGCGCCCGCCGCAACCAGCGCTACCGCAGCCTCAGACGGGTGGTGAACCGCCTTGTCCATCTGGCCTGCATCGCGCTGGTGGCCCTCTGGGTGGTGGTCGACATCCCCGGCGTGCGCGACCTCTCCAACCACGCCCTGCTGGCCAGCGGTGCCCTGCTCGGTGCCCTGGCCCTGGTGTTCCAGGACCTGCTGCGCGATTTCGTGGCCGGCCTGGTGCTGCTCTTGGAAGACCGCTACGCCATTGGGGATGCAATCACCATCGACGGGCTCAGCGGAGAAGTGATTGATGTGGGCCTGCTCAGCACCCAACTACGCAGCGCCGACCAGCGGGTGGTGATCATGCCCAACAGTCAATGCAAGCAGGTGGTGAACGCCACCAAGTTGCGCTCCGGCCAGGAGGTGCGGCTCACCCTCGCCCACGGGGGCGCCGATCCCCGCCGGGCCTTGGCCGTGATCAGCCAGGCCAGCGAAGCCTTCGCCGCCGACCCGGCTTGGAGCGCCGACCTGCTGGAGGCGCCCCGGCTGCTCGGCCTGCGGCAGGTGAGCCCCCAGGGGCTGGAGGTGGCCCTGGTGGTGGTGACCCGGGCAGGACGTCAAGGGCCGCTGGAGCGGGAACTGCTGCTGCGGCTGGTGGAGGCCCTACAGGCGGCAGAGATCCCCCTGGCGGAGCGGCCCTAAGCGCATCGTTTCACTGCGCCATCCACAGGCTGGCCGTGCGTGCCGGCAGCTGGAAGGTGTAGATCGGGCCCTTGATTTCAGGAAGCATGCTGCCGGTGAGACTTTCGCGGTAGGGGTGATTCCATTTGAAGCGGAAGCGCGTATCCACGCTGACCGAACGTGGCTCGGCACATTTATTGATGCCAACGATTCCATCCTCCAGACGCCGCCACAGCAGGACGCAGGAATCAGCGGCCAACATCTCCATGGGTTTGCCTTGCATGCGGTTATGGAAGGTGATCATCCTCTTCATGGATTCACGATTCCAGACATTGCGCCAGCGCCCTTGATTGGAGCGCCCTGCGGAGCGATCGTCAAACACAAGCGGGGTGCCACCATCTCTAGCCAAGATGTAGGCATAGGCAAGGTCTTCGTCCACGGAACTAGATGCATTCTGATCGAATATCAAATACCGGAATCCATCGTTGTAAGGAATGTCGTGGGTCACCACAACCGTGACAGCCCGATTATTTTCCAAAGCGTTACCGGTGGAATAGGGAAAAGCGAGATTGGAAAGCGGACTGCCAAAGGCGAAAGCCTGCTTGATTTGATTCAGAAGCGGGAAGTCATAGGCCGCGAAGGAGGCTGGTAATTCGCGAAGATAGGGCTCAAGAAACGTCTGATAATCAGCTGACCCCACTCCTCCTGAGGTGATGATTTCAGCGAAGACATGGGAATTCTGGGCGACTGCTTCTGGCACAAAAGACTTGATTGCCTGATTGGGCATGTGTTTGGCGGCGTCGATGCGAAACCCCCGAACCCCTAAATCATAAAGCGCTTGAATATACTGTTTTCTCTGATCATTGACCCAGCTGCGACCAGGATCAGTGTCATTCAGATCGGGAAGGCCGGGATCCGGAGCATTTCCACAGATGCGATCGCGAAGAACTGATGTCTTATTGGTGTAATCAAGGATGCAGGCTGGAGGGTGAAAGTCCTGGGCGCTGAACAGACCATCGGGTTGACCATCATCAGGCAGAATGCCGTTGTCCAGCACGCCGTTCGCATCGCGATCGCCATAAAGGATCTGACGTTGCCAGTAGCCACGATTGGATCGGTATTGGGCCAGTGTGGCAACGCCCGGGAAACTGGTGGCCGCATTGCGCTCGTTGGCCATGTGATTGACCACTACATCCGCGTAGGTCCTGACACCCCTGGATTTGAGTGCCTCTATCGCTGCAACGAAGGATTGCTTATTACCATTGCAGTTATCGATAACGCGCCAATCCTGAGGCTGATAGCGAAGCCACCATTCGCAACCGCTCGATTTCGGCGATTTGATCGGTGGTGTCACCAACACCGCCTTATAGCCAGCCGCAGCGATGGCATCCGCTTGTTTGGCGATGTCCGCATAGGACCAGTCGAAGGCGTGCAGGATCACATCGGCCCGGCTCGACCCGCCAAAGCCCGGCAGAAGTCCGCTCACACTCAGCGCGAGCACACTCATGGGAGCAGCCAGACGCTGGCAGTTCAGCCGGGTCAGCCAGTTCAGCCAGTTCAGCCGGGTCATGGAATAACCAGCACAATGGAAAGAACCAACAAAAAAGCTTCCCCAGGCTAAATGTTGTATCCGTTCAAACAAACAACAGACTGGGGCTGTCAGGGAAAATGAGGTGATCCGATGCAGATTTGCGATCCGATGCAGATTTGCGATCCGATGCAGATTTGCGATCCGAAGCCAGCTGCGGATCATCCGCCTGGGAGTACGCCGCCCAGGCGGAACGAAGGCTTCAAGGCTGGATCAGGGTGATGTCGTTGAGCTGCCAGGTCTTGGCGAAGTAGGCCTCGGTGGGGCCGTAGAAGCGGAAGTAGGCGAACCAGCCCTTCCCGGGGGTGGTTTGGATCCAGTTGGTGGCTCCGGCGGGCTTCACCGGCCCGAAGATCACATCCACCGAGCCATCGGCATTCGTTACCAGGTCGGGTTTGCGGGAGCTGAGGTCGGCGGCACCCTGGCCGGTGATCAACGGCCCGCGACTGAGGTTGTCGTAGAGGGTGATCGACCAGAACTGCTTCACCGGCGCGCCGGCCGGCACCCGCATGCGGTAGGTGCGACCGCCATCGAGCCACTGGCCGCGGGCATCCTTCGAGGCCTCCAGGTAAACCTGGCCGAAGCCCACGACCCGGCCCTGCATGCCCACCGACATGGCGATCGCCTCGTAGAACCAAGAGCTGCGCTCCTCGAACTGCACGCGGCGTTTGTCGGGCGATTCCTGGTCAAGGTCGAACAGCACCGCATACTCCCACTGCTTGCCCGGATACACCGTGGCGCCGGGGGTGCGCTTGTCGTAGGCGATCGTGCGGGCCATCAGATCGCCCAACTGGGCCGCCTCGCCGAGGATCCGAGCCTGGCGGGCATCGGGCTTGAAGGCCTGGCCCGGCGCAATGCCCAGCGGCGACAGCATCCCGAAGATCATGCGGTCGCGGGGGGCAACCGGCTCATTGGCATAGAGCTCACTGAGCAGGCGCCAGTAGTTAAGATCGGTGGGCTGGGCCGATTGCCAGGGGCGACCGCCCACTTCGCTGTAGCCGCTGGCCGGCGGATTCGCCCGCTGGTTCCAGCCATAGAGACGGTGCTGGCGCACGGTGGCCTCGGCCACGGCCTTGTCCGGTGCCAGGCCGCGGGTGCCGAACCACACCTGGTTGCTGGGGGAGCGGAAGATCCGGTAGCCGGGCGCCACCACTTCAGGGCCACCGGGGGGAAGGATCAGATACATGCCGCCGGCGCCCTTATCGGGCCCGGTCTGGCCCAGGTCGGTGACCGGCTGCTGCCAGATGTCGAGCACGCCGCCGGCAGTGAGCCCGGCCGGCACCTCCACCACCAGCGGCCCCTGGGCGGCCAGATCCCAGAAACTGAAGGCGTAGAGGGTGGTGATGTTGGGGGTGAGCATCCCCGCCTTGTCCTTGAGGGTGCGATACAGCAGCACGTCGCCGTTGCGCACGCCCATGGTTTTGGCCTGGGCGTCGTAGAGGGCCTTGAAGCCCACCGCCGGCAGGGCCCAGAGGTAGGCCTGGGTGGCGCGCTGCAGGTCGAGTTCGTCGTAGAGCTTCTGGGCGGTGGCCTTGGTGGGGTAGCCGTTCTGCAGCTGCAGGGCGCCCAGGCGGGTGATCACGCTGGTGGTGGACGTGCCGCCGGCGGGCGCTGGGGCCGCCCCGCCAGGAGCGGCGATGCCGCTGATCGGGGCTAGGGCGAGACTCAGCCCCATCAGCAGGGGCAGGGCAGGAAGGTGACGCAGCATCGAGGGTGCGAAAGTTGCAGGCTTGAAGACAAGCTAATCAGGGCAATCGGAGCGTACCAGCGCCGCTTCCCACCCGGAAGGCAGCGCCAGAGCGAGGAAAGAAGAAGCGAGAGGAACTATTGCGGCAGCAAGACTCTTTAACTTATTTTCCAAATCCGACGCCCGCCTCAGCCCGGAACAGAAGATCAGCGCAAACCAGCCCACAGAAAACGCAACTCCCCCCAGACCCATCAGCGATCGCCGAGCACCGCCGACGCCCCAGAGCCGATCAACTCGGAACAGAACGCAGCCGCCCTAGCCTCAACTCGTGCGCCCCCCGCTCGTCTACCACCCGGCCTACTCGGCGCCGCTGCCCAGCAGCCATCGCTTCCCGATGGCCAAATTCCGGCTGCTGACGGAGCACCTGAGCCGGCTGGATCTGCTGCGGCCGGAGCAGGTGCACCAGCCCCTGCCGGTGCCGCGCCGCTGGCTGGAGCTGGTGCATGGGCGCGCCTACCACCAGGCCTTTGCCCGGGGTGAACTCACGGTGGCGGAGGAGCGCCGCATCGGCCTGCCGGCCACAACACCCCTGGTGCGGCGCAGCTGGCTGGCCGTGGGCGGCACCGTGCTCACGGCCCGCTTGGCGCTGCAGCACGGCCTGGCCTGCCACCTGGCCGGCGGCACCCACCACGCCTTCCCCGACTACGGCAGCGGCTTCTGCATCTTCAACGACGTGGCCATCGCCGCCCGGGTGCTGCTGGCCGAAGGACTGGTGCGCCGGCTGCTGGTGGTGGACCTCGACGTGCACCAGGGTGACGGCACCGCATCGATTTTCGCGGGCGATCCGCGCGTGTTCACCTTCTCGGCCCACGCCGCCTCCAACTTCCCGCTGCGCAAGCAAGCCAGCGACCTCGACCTACCCCTCGCCGATGGCCTGGAGGACGAGGCCTATCTGGCGGCGATCGGGGCCGTGCTGCCCGATCTGATCGAACAGGTGCAGCCCGATCTGGTGCTCTACAACGCCGGCGTGGATCCCCACCGAGGCGATCGCCTGGGCCGCCTCTGCCTCAGCGACATCGGCCTGCTGCAACGCGACCGGCTGGTGCTGGAGGCCTGCCTGGGCCGCCGCATCCCGGTGGCCACGGTGATTGGCGGCGGCTACGACGACCTCACCCAGCTGGTGGAACGCCATGGACTGGTGTTTCGCGCAGCTAGCGAAATGGCCCTCCTCCACGGACTCTGAGGTCCTTTAGGCCGCGGCCCTCGCTTCAGCTACCGCCCCAGCTCCACCCGAATCGCCGCGGCGATCCGCAGGGCGTTGGCCACGATCGTGAGCCCCGGCCCCACCGAGGGACAGCCAGGCAGGATCGAGCCGTCGGCGATCCAGAGATTCGCCACCTCGTGGCAGCGACCCTCCAGGTTCACCACCGAGCGGGCCGGATCGCTGCCCAGACGGCAGGTGCCACAGGCAAAGCCCATCACGCTCTGCGGCGCCTCGCCGCGGGGATAGATCGGCGCCCGCTGCACCACGGTGGTGGCCGGATCGCGCTCCACCTGCTGCATCACCGCCAGCCAGCGGTACACCAGCCGGTCGTGGGCCTCGCGGTTGTTGGGCAGGTCGTTCAGCACCACCCGCTCGCCCCGCAGGCTCACCCGGTTCTCCGGATCGGGCCGCACGGCGCTGGCCACCCACCAGCTCACTGAGCGGTCGGCCAGCCACTCCAGGGCTGGATCGGGCAGCAGCCGGCTCACCAGCGACAGCACCGGCGGCGATTCGGCGAAGAGCGGATCCTGCAGCACGCCACCGCCGCCGCGCACCACACCGAGGGCGTAGTCGACGTTGCGGTCGCCGTCGTGGAAATCGGTGAGACCCAGGCCCGGCCCGTAGCGGCCCGAATGCACGATGGCGGAGCGCTGCAGCATCGCCGTGAGCTGGGGGCGCATCAGGTTGCGGCCCACCTGATCAGAGCCGTTGGCCATGCCGCGGGGGTGCCGTTCCGTGGCGGAGCGCAGCAGGATCACGGCACTGGCGACGGCGCCGGCGGCCAGCACCACCTGGTGGGCGCGGAACAACCAGCGCTGGCCATCGATGCGGGCCTCGACGGCGCGCACCTCGCGGCCGCTGGCGGAACCATGCAGGGCGAGCACCTCGGCGCCGCTGCGCAGCTCGAATCCCGGGCAGCGGCGCGCCCGCTCCAGCCCGAAACCCTCAGCATCGCCGCTGGGATCCTCGGCCGATTCGCCAACGCTCAAGGGCAACCGGTAGGGATGGAGCCCCTGGCGGCGCAGGTCATCGCGCAGCAACTCCTGAAACGGCTCCAGGGGGCGTGGCGCCAGGGGATAGGGGGCGGAGCGGGGTGGTTCGGTGGCATCGGAGCCGGCCTCGCCGTGCACGCGATAGAGGGCCTCGGCGCGTTGATACCAGGGTTCGAGGTCGGCGTAGCGGAGCTCCCAATCGGGGCCGGGGCCCTCCTGCATCGGCAGGTGGCAGAACTCCTGCTCGCGCATCCGCTCGAGCACCCCGCCCCAGATCTTGGTGTTGCCCCCCGGGGCCATCACCATCTGAGGGGCGAAGGGGTCGCCATCGGTGCCGATCCATTCCTCAGGCGGGTGGTATCGGCGGCGGCGGAACAGATCGATGTTGGCCACGTTCTGATCCACTAGCGGCAGGGTCGTGCCCCGCTCCAGCAGCAGCACCGCAAGGCCCGCCTCGGCTAACTCGCCAGCCAGGGTGCCGCCGCCGGCGCCGCTCCCCACCACGAGCACATCGAACTCGCGCTCCTCGATCAGCAGAGCGCCGCCAGCGCCCAACGGCGCCGTGCCTGAAGCAGAACGGCCCGCCGACGCGGAAGCTGCCAGGCTCGAACCCGGTATCGAACCACCCGGCACATCTGCGGTCTGCACGGTGCCCGTGTCGACTGCAGAAGGGGATCCGCTCATCGGCCCTGCCACAGGTAGAGGAGCGCGAACAGCACGATCCAGATCACATCCACGAAGTGCCAGAACAGTCCCACCGACGTCACGCCCGCTTCGCCACCGTCGTAGTTGCCGGGGCGGAAGGAGCGCCAAAGCATCAAGGCCATCAACAGCACGCCGGTGATCACGTGCAGACCGTGGAAGCCGGTGAGCAGGTAGAAGCTGGCGCCGAACACGCCATCGCTCAGAGCGAAGGGCAGCCCCAACCACTCGCGGGCCTGCCCCACCACGAACCAGGTGCCCATCGCCATGGTGAGCAGCCACCAGAGGCGGAAACGCACGAGCTGGCGGCGGTGCAGGGCCTGCTCCGCCAGCCAGGCCACGCCGCTGGAGCTCACCAGCACAACCGTGTTGATCAGGGGCTCCCGCACCTCCAGCCCCTCAACGCCCGCTGGCAGCCAGAGCGGCGCCGAGCCCTTGAGAACGATGTAGGCGGCAAACAGGGCCGCGAAGATCAGGCTCTCGGAGGCCAGAAAGATCACAAAGCCGGTGAGGTTGTAGCCGCCGTGGGCGTGCTCAGCAGATCCATGGCCAGGCTCGTGCTCTGGGCCGGGGCCGTGGGAGCCGCCGGCACGATCGAGAGCGGGTGCGGAGCCACCAGAAAAAGAATCAGCCATCGCCTCAAGCCTCCTTCAAGCGCGATTCATAACGCCCCTGGTCGGCTACCAAGGGATGGCCGAGGCCGTAGCCGTAGGGGCCGCTGATCACCGTGGGTACGTCGTGCTCGAAGTTCTCGGCCGGCGGCGGTGAGGGCAGCAGCCACTCCAGGCCGATCGCCTGCCAGGGGTTGGCCGGGGCCGGCGCCCCCCGCACCCAGGAGCTCACCAGGTTGAGCAGGAAGGGGATCATGGCCACCCCGAGCAGGAAGGCGCCGAGGCTGGCGAGCACGTTGGCCAGGGCGAACTCGGGGTCGTAGGAGGCGACTCGGCGCGGCATGCCCATCAGGCCGGCCCAGTGCATCGGCAGGAAGTTGAGCTGAGCGCCCAAGAAGGTGAGGGCGAAATGCACCTTGCCGAGGCCCTCGTAGAGCATGCGGCCGGTGAACTTGGCAAACCAGTGATAAATAGCCGCATACACACCGAAGGTGATCGTTGAGAAGATCACCGTGTGGAAATGGCCCACCACGAAATAGGTATTGCCCACGTGAACATCCACCGGCACCGTGGCCAACATGATGCCGGTGATGCCGGCAAAGATGAAGTTGAACACACCACCCATCGCGAACATCATCGCCGTGGTGAGCCAGAGCTTGCCGCGCCAGAGGGTGGCCAGCCAGGCGAACACCTTGATGCCGGTGGGCACAGCGATCAGCATGGTGGTAACCATGAAGACATGGCGCATCCATTGCGGGGTGCCGCTGGTGAACATGTGGTGCACCCACACGATCAGGCTGAGCAGCACGATGCCGAAGGAGGCGATCGCCACCACGTGGTAGCCGAACAGCGGTTTACGGGCATAGACGGGAAAGATCTCGGAGAAAAAGCCAAACACCGGCAGCACCATCACATAGACGGCCGGATGGGAATAGAACCAGAAGAAGTGCTGATAGAGCATCGGATCGCCACCGCCCTCGGGCTTGAAGAAGCTGGTGCCGAAGCTCAGGTCAAACAACAGCATCACCGCCCCAGCGGTGAGCACCGGCAGTCCCGCCAGCTGAATCGTCTGGGCGGCGAGGGCCGTCCAGCAGAAGATCGGCATCCGAAACCAGCCCATGCCCGGGGCCCGCATGCGGATGATCGTGGTGCAGAAATTCACCGCCCCCAGGATCGAGCTGACCCCCGAGATCGCCACCGCCAGGATCCAGAGGAACTGGCCGTTGATCAGCAGGCCCAGGGGGTTCTGAGTGCTGAGCGGCGGGTAAGCCCACCAGCCCGAGCTGGCAGGTCCGCCGGGCACCAGGAAGCTGGCCATCAGCACCACGCCGAACACGGGGAACATCCAGAAGGCCAGGGCATTGAGCCGCGGAAAGGCCATGTCCGGCGCACCGATCATGGGGGGAATCAGCAGGTTGTTGAAGCCATTGAGGATCGGGAACAGGAAGAGAAACAGCATCACCGTGCCATGCATGGTGTAGAGGCCGTTGTAAACGCTCGGGTCCACCAGGTCCGCCGGCGGCGTGATCAGTTCCCCCCGCATGATCATCGCCAGCAAACCGCCCACCAGCAGGAAGAGCAGAGCCAGAGCGATGTACTGAATGCCGATCACCTTGGCGTCGGTATTGAAGGTGAAGAAACGCCGCCAGTTGTCCGGAGCCCCCGGCAGCGGGTGGGGAGCGCGCAGGGCGCGGGGATCAAAGGGGATCGGGGTGGTGCTCATCGGCTGATGCTCATCGGGGTGGATGTTCAGCCCTCGTGGGCAGCGTTGGGATCGAGGGGCACGTTCACGAGCGGCGGCGGCGCGGGCGGCACCGTGGCCCAGCCGCGGTTGCCCCGCTCCTGGCGCTGGCGCCAAAGCTCGGTGGCGGCGTTGGGGCTCGGGGCAAGGGGGCTGCGGCGGGCGGCCTGGCGCCAGCGCTCAAAGGCCTCGGCGCTCTCCACCACCACGTCGGTTTGGTTGGAAGCGAAGTAGGCGCCGCTGAACAGGGAATCGCGCAGGCGGTAGCGGCCCTCGCGGCTGGGGGTGAGTCGGTAGTCGATCACGCTGCCGGGCACCACGTCCTGGCGGAGGCGGAAGGCAGGGATCGACAGGCCGTGCAACACGTCGAGCGACACCAGGCGGAAGCGCACGGGGCGGTTCACCGGCAGATGCAGCTCGGCGCTGCGCACCCCGTCGGGATACACAAACTCCCACGACCACTGGCGGGCGATCACCACGACCGGGCCCAACTCGGTGACTGGGGCGACGCCAGGGTCGGTGGTGTTGGCGGTGGCGGCGGTGACGCCAAGCCCTGGGGATGCCCCCTTGGAGAACCTGAACCTCAAAGCCTTAGGGGCCTGAGCCCCGCTCGGCTGGGACGCCTGAGAGGACTGGGACGACGGAACGGAAGTCGCCGCCGGCACCCCCGCCACCCCATCCACCCCCACCAGCTGCAGGGCCTCCGCGGCGCCCGCCACCCGCACCTTGCCCCCCAGGTTGGCCAGCTGGCCATTCACCCGGATCGCCTGAGCGGCGATCAGCAGCACCACCACCAGGGGGATCACGGTCCAGATGATCTCAAGCTTCAGGTTGCCCTCGATCGGCTCGCCATCGTCGCGGTCGTACTTGTCGGCCCGGTCGAACAGCAGGGTCCAGGCGATCACCGCCGTGCAGCCCAGCAGCAGGAAGCAGCCGATACCCGCCTCCAGGGCGAAGAGGTCGTCGACCAGGGGGGCGGCGGTGGAGGCCTGGGGCGGCAGCCAGCGGGGCACCTGGGCCATCAGCCAGCGGCTGGCCAGCAGGGCCAGGCCCACCCCCAGCGTCACCAGCAGCACGGCGCCCCGGTCGATGCCAGGGCCGCCCCGGCCGGTCGACCCGGAGCCCGGAGCCGGGCCCGGGCCGGACCCCGATGGCGTGGAACCGGAAGCGCTCATGGCAACACCTGGCGCGGATCGAGGCCAGCAGCCAGCAGCTGGTCGGCGGTGACATGCACGCCGAATTCAGCCGCCAGCTCGGCGCCGAGGGTGCCGTGCAGACCGAGCACCGCAAAGAGCAGCACTCCCACCAGCAGGTACGACCACTGCACCTGACGGCCGTAGTCGCGGCGCCAGACGAAACGCTGGAAGCCGCGCCACACGGCCATCGCCACGATCGCCAGCAGCAGCAGCACACCGCCCACCCCATGCCAGATCAAGGTGGTGGTGGAATCGAGCCCCAGGGCGCTGCGCACGCCGGGCACCGGATCGGCGAGCAGCATCTCGTAGAAGCCGGCCGCCACCGTGAGGAAGCTGATGCCAGCGCACAGCAGCAGGTTGTACCAGCCCACGTCGTGGAAGCCGCCGCGGGTGACGGGCAGGGCCAAAAAACGAAACAGGCGCTTCTCCACCGGGTAGAGGGCGCCCACAAGATCAAAGGCGATCGCGATCACGAACAGGCCGATCGTGAGATGCACCAGGTTGGGGTGGATCGGCAGGGTGTAGGGGAGATCGTTGGCACCGAGGCCGGAGGGCCGCAGCGGTGCCAGCAGGCTCCAGGCCTGGGAGGGGTATCGGCTCAAGGCGGGGCTCACAGCCGGCCCTCCCGCATCGCCGCCACCACCTGCACGGTGTGGAGGCCGTAGATCCAGATCAGCTGGTTGCCCAGCAGGGTCTGCACCACGATCAGCAGGCTCAGGCCACCGCCGGCCACCAGGAAGGCCGGCGGCAACACCTGGGAATCCCGGCTGCGGATCACATAGCGCCAGCCCGAGAGCAGCGAAAGCACCCCCGCCAGCGACCAGCCCAGGGTGCTGTGGAGATTGAGCAGATCGCGGGAGGCGCCATAGGGATTGGCCAGGCCCGCCTCCACCTGACCGAAGAGGATCGCCACGAAGATCGCCACCGTGGCGAACAGCAGGTTCCAGAAGCTCACCTCGAACAGGGCTGGGCGGCGCCGGAAATAGCCGATCAGATCGAACAGGAAAGCCACCAGGCCCATGGCGATCACAAAGTGCACCACGATCGGATGGATCGTGTCCATCCAGGGGAGGTTGTGCTCGTTCAGCGGTGGCAGCAACGGCACAGGAGGTGGCGGTGTCCCGCGAGCGAGTACAACAAGGTTGGCCGATCCGCAGCGAGGCGAGTTGGGCTTGTGATGGATTACTACAGCCCTGTGGGTGATCCCACACCCCCAGCCACCGCAGCGGCCACGGTGAGGGCCCACCCCAAGGTCCATTCCCCGTGTCCGCTCCAGCCTCCCCCAAGCTCCACTGGATCGCCGCCGGCATCTCCCAGCTGCTGCGACTCACCAGCGTGGAAGGGAAGCGCGGCAAGGTGTTTCGCGGCCTATCGGCCCTGCTCTATCTGGTGGGGGGCATCAGCCTGCTGGCCTTCCCGATCCAGAGCACCCTCAGCCTCACCCTTTTCCTCGGCTTCCTGCTGGCGATTGAGGGGGTGATGGAGCTGGCGGCGGCCGCTGCCGGCGGTGGGCCTGCACGCTGGCTGGTGCTCGCCGATGGCGTCGTGACCGCGGTACTCGGCGGCCTGCTGATCATCGAATGGCCCCTCAGCGGCACCTGGGCGATCGGCACCATGTTGGGCATCGGCCTGGCCTTTTCGGCGCTGAACCTGCTCACGGCGCCAGCGTCCCCTACCCAGGCCTGAGACAAGGGCTTCCATGCAGTGGCCCTGCGGGAGGGCCGCTACGCCGACCAGTTCACCAGTCCCGAGGCCAAGGAGCCCGGCCACTGGTGCCGTCAGGTGATCGGAGCCCGAGTCTTCGCCATTGATGCCCCCTGCCGCTGGAGCCCTGATGGCCGCCCGCGACCCTGCGAACGCCAGCTTCTACTTCGGCTGAATGCTGCAGGGCGAGGCTTTGTAACAAAATCTGGAACCCAGCCATCCTCTCCTCACCACCGCGTTGCCGATCACCGGGCCGGGCTGCTTCGAGACCTTCCCCCACGCGATCACCTTGCACCTGCGCGGCGGCCATGCCACAGCAGCCAACAAGCGCGCCCAAGGCTCCGAACTGCTGGAGCAAGCGGGGATCGACCTGGCTTCGCTCAGCAGCATCGACCGGATCGATGCGGCGCTGTGTTGCTTAGCTGTGTTGCTTAGTTGTGTTGCTTAGTTGTGTTGCTTAGTTGTGTTATAGAGCAGCCCATCACGCCGCCGTAGGGAGAGCCTGCCATGCCTGTGGTGAAGCGCATTCTGGCTGAATTGTGGTGCTCCAAGGGCAGGTCCACAGAGAGGGACCGACCCGCGCCACGCCAACCCTATGGGGATCGCCACCGCAGCTTCAACAATGAATCTGAGGCCATTTGAGTGACTATTATAAACGTATTGCTGTTTGCGCACCGATGTTCAAGCTCCCTATCCATAGCGCCCAAGCCAACGCAACACTCAGGCTGTCACAGCGACGCGGTTTCGGCAGTCGCCTGCTCAAGGCCGTCTCTTTGGCCGCCCTGCTCTCGGCCGCCTTACCCATAACGGCAGCCCGGGCCGGGGTTGCTTCGCTCAGCAAGCTGTTCGTGTTCGGAGACAGCCTCTCGGACAGCGGTAACAGCAAAGCAATCAGCAACCAGGCAACGGGAGGTGTGACGACTTTCCCCCCCGCCAACCTCGGTTACGTGGGAGGTCGCTTCAGCAACGGTGAAGTGGCGGCCGAGTACCTCTGGAAGGCGTTCAATCCCGGCGATACGAGCTTCAAAGCTTCGCTGCTGCCGGGCGGCACAAACTTCGCCATCGGCGGCGCCACCTCGGGCCAGGAAAACTTCATTCAGGTGTGGCCCATCACACCGGCCGGTCTCAAACCCGTCTACGCCGACCTTGGCAACGCCTGGCAGCTGAATCGGTTCACGACTCCTAGCCTGCCCAGCTTCGATCCACAGACCTCGCTGTTTATGGTGTGGTTTTACCCGAACGACGCCTTCTGGAATGGGGCCACCTCCGGCCAGAGCGTGGGCAGCTTTAACGGCAGCTCGCCGCCTGCAGGTCTGAAGGAGACAGCGGTTTACAACATCAAGGGTACGATTGAGAAGCTGGCTAGCTACGGGGCCAAGAACTTCCTGGTGCCTAACAGTCCTGATCTGGGGTTGGTGCCTGAATTCATCAACGATCCTGTGCAACGCCCCTACTTCAGCGGTATCAGCAGCCAGTTCAACAGCCTCCTGGCCACGGAGCTGGACGGCCTGGCGCTCAGCCGCCCCGACCTGGACATCGTGGCATTCCAGACCGATGACCTGTTTGCCGAGGTTCGCGCCAATCCCGGCGCCTTCGGGTTCAGTGACATTTCAAATCGCTGCCAGACAACCCCCGGATGCAGCAACGGTTCGGCCACGGACCAAGCCAGTTTTCTGTTCTGGGATGGAACCCATCCCACCACCGCCGCGCACAGGCTAATCGGCCAGCGCTTCTACCAATCCGTGTACGACGTGCCAGGCCCGCTGCCGGCCGCCGGTGCGGCGGCCGCCTATTCCTGGAGCCGCAGGCTGCGGCGGCGGCTGCACCAGAACAGGCAGGGGCAGGGAGTGCAGCAGAGCAAGGCCGGCTCAGTCTGATCCGGGCAACTCGGGCCCAAGGCCGTCACTCCCCCACCGGCAGCGTGCGGCCCCGGCGCGGATCCACCGCCCCGAGATTGCCGCTGCCCAACGGCGCCAGCACCTCGACGCTGTTGGCCGCCCCCATCGCCGCGCTGGGCTGGAGGCGATGGCCCATCCCCTCCAGCAGCGAGCGGGTGTCGGGGGAAAAGCCCTCCTCCAGCGCCAGCCGATCCGGCCAGAGCTGGCTGTGGATACGGGGCGCCGCCAAGGCGGTGGCCAGGTTGGCGCCCCACACCATTCGCTGCAGCAGCACCTGGGCCACGGTGGTGATGATGCGGCTGCCGCCCGGGCTCCCGGTCGCCAACCAGGGGGTGCCGTCGGGACGGAACACGAGCGTGGGAGCCATGGAGCTGAGCGGCCGGCGGCCGGGCGTGATCGTGTTGGCCTCGCCCTGCACCAAACCGAAGCTGTTGGGACGGCCCGGAGCGGCGGTGAAGTCGTCCATCTCGTTGTTGAGCAGGAAGCCGGCCCCCGGCACGGTCACCCCGTTGCCGTAGGCGAAGTTGAGGGTGGTGGTGAGGGCCACCAGGCCGCCGTGGCGATCGGCCACCGAGAGATGGGTGGTGTTCATGCTCTCGCGCCGCGGCGGCGGCGGGGCAGCGATCGCGGCAGCCGGGCGATGACGGCGGGGGTCGATGCTCTGGCGCAGCTGATCGAGATAGGCGGGATCGAGCAGATCGGGCGGCGGGCTCGCCATGGAGGCCGGATCGCCGAGCCAGGTGTTGCGATCGCGGTAGGCGAGGTTCATCGCCTCGGTGAGCTGGTGCAGGCTGGCGGCGCTGCCGGCACCGCTGACGGCCAGATCGGCGGGATCGAGAAGCCCCAGCAGCTGCACCAGGGTGAGGCCGCCGCCGGGGGGCGGCATGGAGAGCACGGGATGATCGCGGAAGCGGCCGGCCAGAGGTCGCACCAGTTCGGCCCGGTAGGCAGAGAGGTCGGAGCTGCGGATCAGACCGCCCCGCTGGCGCATCAGGTTCACCAGGGCGGCGGCCACCGGCCCCCGGTAGAAGCCGGCCTCCCCCTGGCGGGCGATGCCCCGGAGGGTGGCGGCGAGCTCAGGCTGTCGGAGCGTTTCGCCCGGTTGCAAGGCCCGCAGAGCATGCAGGGCTGAACCGGGTCCGCGGGGCTGCGGGGTTGCCGTGGCAATGGCTGAAGGAGGGGTTCCAGCGGCGGCAGGTAGAGCCGATGCACCACGAGGGCCAGGAGGTTTGAGGTTTGCCGGTGGCTGCCGAGTTGCCGGCGACGGCACTGGACGAGGGGATCCAGTGCTGGTAATGGCTGCTGGCGTCGCGGGGCGGAGCAGGGCATCAGGGCTCGCGGCCGGCCCGATGCCACGCCCCGCCGGCCTCAGATAAAGCGCCCGTGAGGTGGGATCGGCCGCTAGCAGGGGCAGGGCGGCCGTGAGCGAATCGGCTAGTTCACGGTCCACCGGTACGCCCCGCTCGGCCAGGGCGATGGCCGGCGCCATCACCGCCTGCAGCGGTAGGCGGCCGTAGCAGCGCTGGGCGAGCAGCAGACCCGCCACGCTGCCGGGCACCGCCGTGCTCTGCAGGCTGCGGGTGGCGCGCTGCCGGTCGACGCTGCCATCGCCCCGCAGGAACAGATCGGCCCGGGCGGCGGCGGGCGCGGTCTCGCGGAAATTCACGGCCACGGCGAAGCCTGGGCCGATCGGCCGCTCGGGGCCGTCGCCGGCGCGAAGGTCTTCCCTGGGCAGTGGGAGGACTCCGGACCCAGCCACAGCTGAGCTTTCGTTCGCCGGTGTCGCCGAGTCAGCCCGAATCGCCTCCAGGCAGCCCCTGCCGCGGGCCGGCGACTCGCCCGGCAGCCACAGCACAAGGAAGCCCCCTCCTCCCAGATTGCCGGCCTGGGGCAGGGTCACCGCTAGGGCGAAGGCTGTGGCAACGGCCCCATCCACCGCATTGCCGCCCTGCCGCATGATCGCCGCCCCAGCCGCTGAAGCCCGCCCCTCCTGGCTGGCCACCATCCCCCGGGCCGACCAGAGCGGCTGGAAGCGCTGGCGGGCCTCCTGGAGTTCATTGGGGGCTGGTGCTGGGGTCGGAGCGACGGGACGAGCGGCGGCCGTGGACAAGGCACTGGCCACCAGAGGCCTTTGGGGCTCTGACCGAGTCGTTCCAGCGAGAGAAGCTTCATCACGGTGGCCAGGGCGCGCCAACGGGGAACGAGCCAACCGGAAGCCAGGATCCTGGCCACCCACGCTGAACGGCCAGAGGTGCGATGCGTTGCTGGGGGCCAACGGCCTGAGCGGCGCGCCCTGCGGTGACTGCGGCGTTAGCGGTGTCAACGAAACAGCATGAAACGGTGATGCCTGAAACGGGGCGGCGTGTAACGGGGCGACGATCAGAGGCAGCGCCATCAACTGGAGGCCCACCAGCCGCACCGGCCCCCGGGAGGAAGCAGGGAGGCGACTCAATGGTGCGCTCCTGCCTGCGGCGAAGCTGACTGCAGGACAACAGTGCTCGTGCTGGGCTCGGATCCGCTGTTCAGCCGCTCCACGCCCTGCTCCGCATCGACAGCGGTAGCGGCTGGCGCGGGTTCCACCCCCCAGCCCCCACCCCCGGGGGTCTCCAGCACAAAGACATCGCCCGGCTTCATCGCCACCTGGGCCGAACCCCCCAGCTCCTCGCAGCCGCCATCGGAGCGCAGCAGCGCATTGCGGCCGCACCGGCCCTCGCCGCCGCCGGCCAGGCCGAAGGGCGCCACCCGCCGCGAACCGGAGAGGATCGCCAAGGTGATCGGCTCCAGCGCCCGCAACACCCGCACCACCCCATCACCGCCCCGCCAGCGCCCGATCCCACCGCTGCCGCGCCGCCGGGCGAAGCGCTCCAGCCGCACCGGGAAGCGGGCCTCCAGGATCTCCGGATCGGTGAGGCGCGAATTGGTCATGTGGCTCTGCACAGCGCTGCAGCCGGCGAAACCGCTGCCATCGGCGAGCATCCCGGCGCCACTGCCCCCGGCCACGGTCTCGTAGTACTGGCAGCGGTCATTACCGAAGCTGAGGTTGTTCATCGTGCCCTGGCCCGCCGCCAGCACCCCCAGGGCGCCGAACAGGGCATTGGCCACCGCCTGCGCAGTCTCCACATTGCCGCCCACCACCGCCGCGGGGAAGCTGGGATGCAGCAAGCAACCGAGCGGCACCACCAGATCGATCGGCTCAAAGCAACCGGCATTGAGCGGGATCGGCTGCGCCACCAGCACCCGGAACACGTAAAGCACCACCGCCTTGGTGATCGCCAACGGAGCGTTGAGATTACCGCCCTGCTGGCGGGAGGTGCCGCTGAAGTCCACCCGCACCCGCCTCTGCCTGTGGTCGGGCTCGATCGCCACCACAATGCACGAGCCGTCGTCGAGTTCCACGGCATGGCGACCGGGACGGAGCCGATCGATCACCGACCGCACCGCCTCAGCGGCGTTGCTCTGCACATCCCCCATCGCGGCCACCACATCGGCGGCTCCCTGCTGGGCCATGAGGCGATGGAGCTCGGCCTCCCCAAGCCGGTTGGCGGCCACCTGGGCCTGTAGATCAGCCAGCAGCCGCTCCGGATCCCGCACCGGGTGGTGACCTTCGGCCAGGCATTCCCGCCATGCCTCGCGATCGAGGTGGCCATCTTGAATCAGGGGCACGTTGTCGAGCCGGAGGCCCTCCTCCAGGATCGAGCGGCTGAAGGGCGGCATCGAACCGGGCGTGATGCCGCCCACATCGGCGTGGTGCCCCCGGCAGGCGACATAGAAGAGGGGGGTTGAAGCGGCGGTGTCGCTGCCGGGATTCACCGCCTCCGAGCCTCCCGCACCAGCTGGCACAGGGGCTGCCGCGGCCTGCGGCGCGAACACCGGCGAGATCACGGTGATGTCGGGCAGGTGGGTGCCGCCGCCGTAGGGGTCGTTGGAAGCCACCGCGTCGCCGGGGGCCAGGGGGGCGCGCTCCCCCCGGACGATCGAGGCCAGCAGGGCCGCCACGCTCTCCCCCATCGAGCCCAGGTGCACCGGGATATGAGGCGCATTGGCCACCAGCCGGCCAGCCCCATCGAAGAGGGCGCAGGAGAAATCGAGCCGCTCGCGGATGTTCACCGAACGGCTGCTCTGCTGCAACCGCACCCCCATCTGCTCGGCGATCGCCGAAAAGCGGTGGTTGTAGAGCTCCAGCCGCACCGGATCGGGCTGGCCCGGATCGGGCTGGCTGGACTGACCGGATTGGCCGGATTGGCCGGATTGGCAGCCGGAAGGGTCGTAGCCGGAATGGACTTCGGGTTCCAGGGAATCTGGAGCCGCAAAAGGCCTGCCGCTGCCTCCAGGAGCGACACAGGCCCCGCCATCAACAACCTCGGCAGGATCGGGGCTCTGAGCGACCCGCCCGCCGGCCCCGTCCTGGGCGTAAGGCCCGGCCCCGTTCTGGGCGTAAGGCCCGGCCCCGTCCTGGGCGTAACGATCGCTCGACACCTGAAACGCAGCCCCCGCGTCGCCCCCAGGTACCCCCTGGGCCAACTGCTCCAGCAGCAGCGCCCCATCGGGCAGCACCCGGCCACCCCAGCCAGGCTCCAGCACGGTGGTGCCCGTGGCCTCCAGCACCACGGCGGGCCCCACCAGCCGCTGGCCCCCACGCAGCTGCTCGCGGCGCCAACAGGGCACTTGCCGCCAAGCCAAACCGCCCACCAAGCCCTGGCCGGCATCGGCATCCGGCAGGCAGAGGGGCACCAAGCGGCAGGGCTCCGCTGAGGAAGCAGCAGCCTCGGCGCCCTCTCTGCGATCCGCCATCGGAGGCTGGCCGCTGGGCCGCGATCGGCGCGATGCCTCGACCACCCCTTGGGCTGGATTACGCCACGAGGCCAGAGGGCTCAAGCCATCGGTCCATGCGGTTCTGTCCTGCCACAGCACTGGCGCGGCCCCCAAACCGGGTCCCTCAGCTCCACCTCCGCCCGCCGGCAGGAACACCTGCAGCCGCTCCACCACCAACGCCTCACCCTCCACCACGTAGCCGAAGCGATGGCGATGGCGCGTTTCGAAGGCAGTGCGCAGATCACCAAGGCTGTCCGCATCGCTCCAGGGCACCTCCAGACCCCGCTCGCCGCCCGCAGGCCGCAGCTCCAGGCTCACCTGCGCGAAGGCATGGTCGCCGGAGCCATCGCCGGCCTGCTCCAGGGCCTCGCTGGCCTCGGCCAGCAGGCCATCGCGACGCCTGCGCAGCTCGCTCAGCAGGGCCGGCTCCAGACCCAGCTGCACCGCCTCGTTGCGCAGCGCCTCCTGCCGCGAAAGCCCGAGGCCGTAGGCCGAGAGCACCCCGGCCAGGGGATGGAGCAACACCCGCTCCACGCCGAGCCGCTCGGCCAGGGCGCAGGCGTGCTGGCCGCCGGCGCCGCCGTAGCTCACGAGCACGGCGGTGCGGATGTCATGGCCGCGCTGGATCGAGATGCGTCGGATCGCATCGGCCATCCGCTCGAGGGCGATGCTGCGGGCGCCCTGGGCAAGAGCCTCCGGCGTGAGAAGCGATGGCACCCCAGAGAGAGCCATCGGCTCTGGCCCGAGGACAGTCCTCGGCTCCACCCCGGAAACGCTCGCCCCAGTCGCCGCCGTTGGGCCCGTAGTCGCCGCCGTTGGGCCCGTAGTTGCCGCCGATGGGCCTACAGACCCCTGAACCAGCTCGGCGGCCAGCGCCTCGAAGCCGCGACGCACGATCGCGGCGTCGGGGGGTTGATCGCCTCCGGGCCCGAACACCGGCGGCAAGGCCCCCTCCGGCAGACGCCCCAGCAGCAGGTTCGCGTCGGTGATGGTGAGCGGCCCGCCACGGCGATAGCAGGACGGCCCAGGAACGGCTCCGGCCGACTCAGCCCCCACCTGCAACCGACCGCCCTCCAGCCGCACCACCGAACCCCCACCGGCCGCCACGGTGTGGATCGGCAGGGTGGGGGCCTGCAGGCGCAGACCCGCCACGGCGGTTTCAGGGCTGAGCTCGATACCAGCGCCCGCCTCTAGATGGAACACATCGGTGGAGGTGCCGCCCATGTCGAAGCCGAGGATCGGCCGCCCAGCCAGGCCAGCAGCGTGAGCCACCGCCACGGCGCCCCCCAGGCCCCCGGCGGGTCCTGAAAGCACCGTGTCCTTGGCGAGCAGCTGATCGGGGGGCTGGAGCACTCCGGCGGAGGTCATCACCCGCAGCCTTGTGCTGGGCCCAAGGGCCTGCCGCACCTGGGCGAGGTAGGCCTGCAGCACCGGCCGCACGGCAGCCTCCACCAGGGTGGTGTGCAGGCGGGGCAGAAGCCGCGGCAGGCCGCCCACCCGGTGGGAGAGCAGCACCGGAGCGAAGCCCAATTCCTCGAGCCAGGCCCCCACCGCCAGCTCATGGGAGGGATCGGCGACGGCGTGGAGCAGGGCAACGGCGCAGCTGCTCAGCCCCTCGGCCCGGGCCTGTCGCAAGCGATGCTCCAGCGCGGAATCGCGCTGGAAGGGTTCCACTTCGCCCCCATCGGCGGCCAGGCGGCCCGGCACCTCCAGCACCCGATAGGGGAGCAGGGGAGGGCGCTCCACCTGCAGGGCGAAGATGTCGGGGCGGTGCTGCTCGCCGATGGCGGCCAGATCGGCGAAACCCCGATTCACCAGCAGCAGCACCGGCTCCACCCGCCGCTCCAACAGGGCATTGGTGGCCACGGTGGTGCCGAGCCGCACCTCCGCCACCAGGCCTTCGGGCAGGGGCTGGCCTGCCGCCAGGCCGAGCACCTCGCGGATGGCGGCCACGGCGGCTCCCTCTGCGACCGGCCCTACACGCTCCGAGAGCACCTTGCGCACCACCAGGGCGCCATCCGGGGCCTGGCCCACCAGGTCGGTGAAGGTTCCGCCCCGGTCGATCCAGAACCGCCAGCCCCCAGGGCCACCCTCCGAACCCGATGACGCCATGGCGGTCGTGGGGGTGGCGAGCGATGTGGGGGCGATCATCGCGCAGGTGGTCTGCAGCCCCCTGGTTGCCGACAGTTTGAACTTCGGTCGCCTCAGCGGTAGTTCTCGAACTGCAGCGGCACCTCCACGTCTTGGGCCTTGAGCAGCTGGATCGCCTGCTGGAGGTCGTCCTTGCTTTTGCCGGTGATGCGCAGGCTGTCGCCCTGGATCGCCACGGTCACCTTCTTGAGCTCGTCGCGCACGGTTTTGGAGAGCTGCTTGGCCAGTTCCTGGCTGAGCCCCTTGCGCAGCAACACCTGCTGCTTCACCTTGTTACCCCCCACCGCCTCGGCGGGCTGGAAATCAAAGATCTTGAGCGAGAGATCCCGCTTGGTGGCCTTCTGACGCAGCACATCCACCACCGCATCGAGGGTCATGTCGCTGGCGGTGGTGATCGTGAGGCTGCCCTCCTCCAGCTCGATCTCGGTGCCCGAGTCCTTGAGGTCGTAGCGCTGTGCCACATCGCGGCGCACCTGATCGAGGGTGTTCACCAACTCCTGGCGATCGAAGTCGCTCACCACATCGAAGGAAAAGGAAGCCATTGCGCTAAGGCTGATCCACTGCCCGGCAGCCTATGCGTCTTGGCTACGCCCGGCTCAGAGGGACCCAGGCTGTGACCTGACCCTGGCCCTCGCCGCTGGCGCCCCAGCGTCCGAGGCCTGCCGCCAGATCGGCCGGACCGTCGTGAGCCTCGACCTCCTGGTGGCCGGCTGGCTCTGCACCACAACGCGGTGCTGGTGAGTTTCGACGCCGACTTCGAGGCCATCGCTGCGGTGAATGCGCTGCACCTGCAGCGCCTCGAGCGCCCTTTCTGAAACCATGACGCCCAGCCCGTTCACCGCCACAAGCAGCGGAGCGAGGGCGCCACGTCCGCAACCAGCAGCGGCTGCGCCGCTTCTCACGCCAACAGCGCCACCTCAACACAGAGCCCCGGGCCGAACGCCATCGCCAGGCACGGACCTGGTGCGCCGCTGCGACGCAAGCGCTCAAGGATGAACAGCAGGGTCGGCGAAGACATGTTGCCGCAATCCCTCAGCACCGATCGGGAGGGCTCGATCAAGGCGGGATCGAGTTCCAGGGTTTCGCTCACCGCCGAGAGGATGCGGGGGCCACCGGGATGCACGGCCCAGCAGCCGATGGAATCGAGGGTGAGTTGATGGTTCGCCAACCACCCCTGTAGCCAGGGCCTCAGATGCGCCCCGATCAGATCAGGGACCTGGGGGGACAAGCCCATGACGAAGCCGTGATCCTCAATCGCCCACGACATGGCCTCGGCGCTGGCGGGCACCAGGAAGGAGCCACTGGCGATCCATCGCCGCAGCCCCGGCGCGGCTTCCAGCGCCGCCGCCGGCCCTGCCCCGGAGGCCACCAGAGCGGCGGCGCCGTCGGCGAACAGGGCATTGGCCACGATCCTTTCGGCCTCCCAGCCGTACTGCAGGTGCAGGCTGCAGAGCTCAACGGCGCAGAGCAACACGCAGGCCTCGGGATCGGCGCCGGTGAAGCTGGCCGCCACCCGCAGACCGTTGAGGGCGGCATGACAGCCCATGAACCCCAGATGGGTACGGGCCACGCTGGGGCGCAGCGGCAGGGCGGCCATCAGGGCTAGATCGACGCCGGGCGCGTGGAAGCCGGTGCAGGACACCGTGACCAGGTGCGTGATGCGTTCGGGGGCAAGCTGCGCCTGCTCCAGGGCAGCCCGCACGGCCTTCAAGGCGAGGGGCGGAGCTTCCTGGGCGTAGCGACGCATCCGCTCGCCGGTCCCGGGACTGGTGCTGCCGAAGAAGCTCTGATCGTGACCGGCGTTCTGGCCCATGAGGTCTTCCAGCACGATGTGGCGCGTCGCGACCCCGGTGCGGCGGTGGAGGGTCTCGAGCAGCCGGCGCTTGGACGGGGAGGACACTTGCTCCGGCAGGGCCACCCGAGCCGCGACCGTGGCGGCATCGTCCTGGGCGAGGCGGTGAGGGGGCAGGGCCGTACCCAGGCCATGAATCGTCAGCGACATGGCTCTGGGGTGATCTGTTGGCGAGAGGCACCTTCGAGATGTTGGAGCAGGGGCGCGGTGAGGGCCGGCCAACGCCCGGCCGCCACCAGCAGGGCTCGGCTCAGCCCCGGGCGCCGCAGGGCGAAGGCCAGCCCATGGCAGAAGCGCTGCCGCGAACCGATCAAGCGCGCATGGCGGCGGGCCCAATCGCGCTCTAGGCCCTGATTCCACTCCTGTTGTCCCTGCAGCACCAGCGGTACAACCGCCAGAGCCCCCACCAGGGCCCAGCCCATGCCCTCGCCTGTGAACGGCTCGACGTAGCCGGCGGCATCCCCCAGCAGCAGCACCCGGTCGGCCGCCGGGGGGTTGGACCGACGGGTGAGGGCTGGCGTGGCCCGCCAGGTGGCAGCGGCGGCTTCGGGCAGGGGATCAAAGCCGGCCTCGGCCAGCACTTCGGCGGCGCTGGCGGCCGGACCGCCGGCGGCAATCAAATGAGGCCGATCGAAGGCGGCCGCCAGGTTGAGAGCGCCCGCTTCGTTGCGTACCAGGCCCACGTAGCCATGCCTGCCGATGGCCATGTGGATCGTGCCCCTGCCGTAGCCCTTCACCCCGGCATCCAGCTCACAGCCGGCGCCGATCCGGGCCCGGGGGCTGATCCGGATTTCGATCGGCAACTCCGCACCCAGAGCTGGGCCGCCCAGACCCGAGGCCACCAGCACGACCCGGGCGCTGGTGATCTGGACATCGGCCCCGGAGCGCAGCAGCACCTCCCTGCCGGCGGGGTGGGATCCAGCCACGGTGGCCTCGCAAGGCGCACGCAACACGGCGCCGGCAGCCACGGCGGCCTCGCTCAAGGCCAGGTCGAGGCGGCCTCGGGAGAGGGAACGGCCCGCCGGCAGGGCGAGTTCAAGTTCACGCCCCTGCAGACCGAGGCGGATCCGCTGAAGCGGAACCGCGCCGAGACCATCGAGCAGATGACCCAGTCCCGCGGTCTCCAGGGCCCTGAGGGCAACGCCATTGAGGCAGCTGCCGCAGATCTTCCAGCGGGGGAACGTTCGCTTGTCCACCAGGAGCACCCGCAGCTGGCAACGCGCCAACTGGTGGGCGGCCAGGGCACCGGCGGGTCCGGCCCCGATCACGATCACGTCCCACTCGGGAGCACTCATTGCGGCTGTGGCGAAGCGAGTTGGGGCGAAGCGGGCAAACGACGCCAACTCAGCAGGTAGCGCTCGGGCCAACTGCGCCGCAGGGCGGCACCCTCAAGGCCTGCCTGGAGCGCCAGAGCCCGTACTTCCTGCAACTGAAAAGCGCCCTGCACCGAGACCGGACCATCGAAATGGACGATCGGGGAGCGACTCAGCAGCCGGCAACCCGCCCAGGCCAAGCCGTAGCCGAGGGGACTGCGGATCAGGTCGTTGACCAACACCAGGCACCGGCTGGCGCGACCCATCCGCTGCAGGAGATCCACCGCCTGTTGTTGATCGAGATGGTGCAGAAACAGGCTGCAGAGGATCACGTCGTAGTCGTTGGGGAGGGGATCGTTGAGGGCATCGGCCTGGAAGAAGCGGGTGCCCAGGGCCCGCTCCTCGGCGCTGCGGGTCGCGATGGCCACCGCCTGCGGGCTGAGGTCGCAGCCGTCAACCTGGACGGCGAGTCCTTCTCGGCGTGCCCGTTCCGCCAGGGCGGTGGTGTTGTCCCCACCGCCGCAGGCCAGATCCAGAACCCGCAGCGGCTGGCCGCCGTGCTCGCGGGCCAGGGAACGGATCGGCGCGAACAGGGAACCCACGGCTCCGCTGAAGGCATTGATCCTGCGCAGACCCTGCAGGGCCTGGCTGTGGGCGACTGGGTCAATGCCGGGCTGGTCCATCCACTCGGGTTGCCTGTGCCGCTGGGCCAGGGACGGAAAAAGCCTCACAGGGACGGGAGCGGCATCAAATGAGAAAGCGGTGGATTGGGCTGCTGACGTTGCAGCTGCTGAAGTTGCAGAAACAGGGATTGAGCAAGTCTGGAGAACATGCAGATAACGCTAAAGGGCTCCGGGGAGTTGTGGGAAAACCATTGCGGCGTAGTATGCGTTCAGGGGTCGGGACGCCCCGCCGCGGGGCTGCATACTGAGGCGGGTGCCTGACAGCTCATCGCTGAGCGATCAAGAAGCAGTGCACAGTTTTGCCGAACTCAGGGATCGGGCAGCAGTGATGGCATCACCTCGCCACGGTGATGGGCAATCCAGGCCTGCTCCAGGAACTGCCAGACATCGCGGTCCTGTTGTCGCAACGCGGATGTGACGGTGAGCAGTCGGCTGCGGCAGACCGCACCCTGACGTGATTGGAGACCATGGCTGATCTTGCGTTGAATCACCGATTGGCGCAGGGCACGCTCGGCAGCTGTTGGCAGGTGAACACCGTGCTGGCCCATGGTGTTCGCTCGCCACGCTGAGCGCCCAACTCCACCACCCGATGCAACGTGGCCTCGAATGCCTGTCGAATCGGCTGGCAGCTTTGTTGCAAGCTGGGCCAGTCGATCGTGCCGTCTTTGTAGTGGTGCCAGTGGCCAAACAGCTGCTGCTGCAGGCCCAGTAACTCGGCTCCGAATTGGGTGCTGGCGCCCGGGCGTTCGGCGATGGCGGTGAGATCGCGGATCAGGTGCGCCCAACACACCTGACGCTGCTTCAGGGGCAGTTGATTGTTAGCCGAGGGCGATCGCTCACCACAATCCCGTCAAATGTGCTCTCGAGCAGCTCAATCGCAGCGGCGCCTGATCGACTCAGGCGGTCTCTGCCTGTGATACATCCGAGAATCAAGCTACCATCAAGTGTTCAGCAGGGCTGAAGTTCGCGGTGAGCCGTCCCACCCCCCCAATCGAGTAAATGCTGCATAAATGCAGCATTTACTCGATATGTACCGCAAGTGGCTTTCCAGGAAATCCTTCTCAAGGTATTCTCAAACAGTATTTCTACTGAGTTGTCAATGATCACCTTTCCACGCAAAAAGGGCACCCAGCAACTCATTCTTAGCCGCAAATCCCTGCTTGTGATTGGTTTGAGCGTATTGGGAGGCACAGTGTCCCCAGTCAGCGCCGCGCCAATCACTCATTACTTCACAATCAATCCGATTCGCATCTGCAACACCGCAGCCACAACCTGTGCGCCCACCCCCTTCTTCCCCAATGAAACATATAAGATTTATTCCCAAGTAGGCGTGGCTCCTATTTTCCTGCCGATCAAGCAAATCAACAATTCTTCACTGTTGACCGTTAATGGCGTCGCCAATGTATCTGTTCCAGGCAATGGGCAGCATCCGAACCCAACCACGATCAATGCCTGGTTCACCAACAGCCTGAATTCTGCACCGGGCAGCGTGCTCTATGGAGAAGCCTGGCTGGGAGGCAATGGCCTAGTGATTAATGGTTCAGCTGTGCAGTCTTTCCCTCCGAGCGGAAGGAAAGATACATTTGCCCACGAAGTTGGTCACAACCTTGGACTCGGTCATAGCGATTTCGGAGCCGGTGCAGGCAATAACCTGATGACCGCTGGATCTTCCCGCCTAATCCCTGGCGGAGTCGGGGACATCACACCCGACGGGGCTAATCTGAGCCAACTGACAGCGAGTCAAAAAACCAAATTGTTAGCCAGTCCTTTTCTTGCACCGGTACCCGACGTATTAATTGATACCCGAGGTTCAACACCTTTCGATTCAAACGATTTCTTCCTTGTGAAGTTCAACAGTGGTGGCGCCAGCAACGTCTTTCTGAAAAGCCTCAAAGTTGACCTCACCCCAGTCAATGCGTTTTTCGATTCAACCAATATCTCGCCTGGCAATTCCTCATCGCCTTTCGCGATTTCAGCTGCCGATCTGATCGGTCTTTCGGCTTCCGATATCACCCTGGCCGGAGGGAACGCGGCCCTAAATGGGCAACAATCGATGACACTTACATTTGCTGACAACGCCTTTAAAGCCGGAGACAGTTTCCGCTTCGGTGTTGACATTGACTTATTCAGCGGTATTGACAATTTTGGAGCAACGCCATCAGAACTTATAGGCAGTTTGTTCTCGTTTGTCTTCAGCGACGGTTTCGCAGTCCAATCCGCTCTTGATGCTGATCTCACAGCCTCCTCAACCTTGCCGAATGGTCTCCCTACCTTCGTTGGCGACCCATCTGGCGGTGTCAACGTATCGCCCGGAACCATCACCGATGATCCCGATCCCGTGCCTACAAACGGTCTCGTGCCTACACCCGCTCCGCTTCCAGTTCTAGGAGTCCTATCCGCACTCCGCTGCGCAAGAACATTGAGAAAGCGCACAAAAATTGCTCGGCTTTGATAGCCAAACGCCATGTCACAAGCGCACCTCTATTCGCTTTTCTTGGTCATCGCTTCACTGGCCACGGCACCAGACGCTGGCATCGCCGCTAACAAGATGCCGGCAAACGATTCCATCACCTTGCCTCCCGCCAGCAGGGTGGTGGAATCCAAAAACGGAACTTTCAGATTCCGGATTTACACCACAGACAACTGGCGCACCCCCTTTCCACGAGGCTCATTAAGCGTTGGCTCCACCAGCAGCGGGCAGCGTGTGGTGTGGCAAGGCAAGCTGCCCCATCACTACGGCCCAAGATTCACCCTGGTTACGAAAGTTGGCGACGTCATCCTGCTTGATGGCTGGCTCAACATCAAGCCTGTCTATGCCGTCACCATACTGAACCCTAACATGGGATCTTTGGTGAGCTTCAGTTACGAAGATGTTGTTCGCACCCTGAGAGTTTTACCCTCTGTCCTGGCTGAAAAAGCTCGCTTTGGCAGCTGGTGGATGACCAGTAAACCTTCTCTGGATGCCTCCGCAAATTTAGCGTTAATTGCGGCCGGTGGCAAGATGCTGATCGTCGATATACGTCAAGCCAAGATATACGCTAAACCATAGGCTTTGGACCGCCAGCTGGATCAAGCCTGCCAACTTAATTACCCTCCAAACTTCCGAGTGTCAGCTGAGCAACAGCGCCACAAAACCACACCTAGACAGCGAGTGGTTGCCCTGGAGCAGAGTTGAGGAGCATTGTCCATAAGTTAAGCCTTCACCTGTGGAAGATGATGGCTGTGTGCCGCACCTCCATACGCCCCAAAAATATCATTCCCAAATTCTTAATGCTGTCATCGATCGTGGTATCTGTAGGCGATCTTGGTGTCTGTAAGCGATGGTCGATTATCGATCAGGTGTCAACAGCATGCGCTGCTACGTCACGGGCCGCTGAACAAAAACGCAGCGGAAACAAGGTTGCCGCTGCAAATCCGATGGTGTCCAATGTCATAGCTGCAGCTGCACCCCCTGGTGCTGCTGCAGCTGCGCTGCCAGGGCGTCGCCCGCATTCATGGATTCAGGCGCTCCTCCGTCCAGCCGCTCTCCCCTCGCCAGCGTCGGCGACGGTGGGGATGGCCCGTGAGCTCCATCAGTTCCACCTGCGCCAGCGCAATGCGCAACAGCTGGAAGTGATCCAGCAGCGGCGATCCATCGGGAAGCTGCTCGGGGAAGGCTGCCTCAGGGTCGAAGGGCTCCCCGGGCGGGGGCCATCCCCACAAGGCGCGCCCACCGGGCGAGAGCATCTGCCAATGGCGTTCGCGCTCCCTCTGGAGCTGTTCAGGCGCCAAGGTTTGCAGGCTGCCCCGGAGGCGGAATTGCGAGCGGGCACGGGGCAGCAACCAACACAATTCCACCGCTGGCTGGTGGTCCAGCTCGGCGGGCTTGGCACTGCGGCCATCGGTGAACAGATCCAACGCCGTGGCGCCAGCCCAGCCTCGGAACACCAGGGTGCGCACCCTTGGCGTGCCATCGGGCGCCAGCGTGGCCAGCTGCAGCCAGCGGGCCTGGGGTGAGCGCCCCTCACGCTCTCGGGCGCTGCTGAGCAGGGGGCGCCAGGGGGGCAAGGGCTGAGTTCCGCTCATCGGCCTCGGTGGGAGCTGCCTGAAATCTGCCCTCGCCCCGTCCCACGCTCCTTGGGCATCTACAGGATGCAACTGCAGCATGCATCTGCAGGGTAATTGTACGAGCGGCCTGCGCGATCTGGAGCTGGTCCCGTGCTGGCTGGGTCACCCGAGCAGGTCCTCCACAAACTCTGAGCAGGTGTCGCCGCCTCACTGCGCACAAAGATGCCGAACTCCCTGGGGGTGAGGCCTTCGCCGCGGCGCTGCTCAATCCAGGCCGCCACCTGCTCGGTTTCGCTGCCTGAGTCCTCGCATTCCCGGATGTCTGGGTCAGGGCCGTTAAAGATGGAAATCGCACTGCGCCGGTCCTGCACGTTGCCGTCCACGTCGCGGGACTCGGGATCAAGCAGCTGATCGGCTTGGCTGCGGATCTGGTGGGAGGTGCGGTAGTTGATGCGCAGGGTGCGCGAGCGGCCGCGGATGTCCACGCCGACCTGGGTCCAGGAGAAGGGCTGTTGGACGATGCGCTGGCCGAGATCCCCCGCTCGGCGAGGAGGAATGTCATGGGGAACAAAGGAGAGCCATGGGGCGGCTACCAAATCCACTGGAGATCAGGAAGGGCACGCAGCTTTTCATCGGCTGTGATCAGCGGCCAGCAGCCGTGGAGCGCAGTGGCCGCGATGAGGCGATCAGCAGGATCCCCGTGCTGAATGGTGGAGCTGCGAGAGAGAACAGCGATTTCCGCGGTGATCAGCAAAACACTCAGGCTCAGAGCCTGAAGGAGACGGGAGAGATATTTAACGGCTTGGACATCATCAGGAAGCAGAAGACGACCGCGTTCATGAAGAAGGGCCATCTCCCAAAGGGAAATATCGGCAATGGCGAGCTGGCCGTCTTGCCGGCCTTTTTCAAGGGCTGCGGCAGCACCCTTGCTGAGCCGTGAGGGAGCATTGGCCCAGAACAGGGGGATGTGGGTGTCACAGATGATTCGCATCACCACTCCATTCGAGATCGGCAATGGGGTTAACCACATCACCCAGGCAAACGCGATCACGAAGAGCTTGCAGCCATTGACGTGCATCCTCAGCGTGGTCGCCCTCTGGCTCGATACGGGCGATTACCCAGCCTCGGGATGTGATCTGCAGCTGCTCGCCGGCCTGAACTCGCTTGAGGTAGGCGGGAAGGTTTTGCCGCAGATCGGATACGAAGATGCGGATCACGCCAGACACACCCCATTATACAAAGCAAATGTACACATCCAAGCTGATGCGCGCCAGGACGATCGATTGATCTGCAGCTCGAAGGCGGCGAGCTTGGCGGCTTTCTGCTCTTCGCCATTTAACCTGTCCAGGTTTGATTGGAAGCTGTCGGCGAGGAGAAGGCATGGCCTCAGGCAACCGCCCAGTCGATCAGGGTAAGGCCCTCAATACGAGCAAACTCGCGACTATTGTGGCTCACCAAGGTGGCACCAAGGGCAAGGCTGTGGCAAGCGATCCAGAGATCGTTGGCCCCAATCGGCGTGCCCAGGCGCTTGAGGACTGTGGCCTGCTCAGCATAATAGCGGCAGATGGCCTGCCCTTCGGGGTAGAGCACGGGCACCTGCCGGGAGAGCGCATCGAGCTGCGCAAGGGTTGCCTCGCGGCGTTGGCTGCCTTGTGCGCCCTGGAGCAGCTCCGCCCAGGTGATGAACGACATCGCCAGGGAATCCTGGTCCTTGAGGGCATCAATCCTTTCGGCCACCTGGGGCGGACGGTTTTTGATCAGGTAGATCAGGATGTTGGTATCGAGCAGGTAGATCACAGCGATTCACGCTCCTGAACCAGCAGCTGATCCTCCTGCTTCTGCTCCAGAGCCGTCACGAAGTCGGCGTCGAAGCCGGCCAACAGATCGAGCAGGGCCTTGCCCCGCTGATGGGGGCAGGGATGGATGAGCAGATCCCCTTCGGGCGTGCGGCTGATTTGCACCCGGTCTGTGGCGAGCCGGAACTCTGCGGGGATGCGCACAGCCTGGCTGTTGCCGTTCATGAACACCCGGCTCGGGAGCGCATCCATGCTGGAACTGCAACGTGTGTACGGCCAAGTATAGACGGAGTGGAGGGTGTGTCAGCCGCTCACCCGATAAACCTTCATCACCTCATCCCCAAGGTGGTTGATCACCTTCACAGCAATGCGGCCGGTTGAGGGCTTGGCAAAGGGGACGGAGGTGTCGCTGTTGAGAGATTCTCAGGCTTCCTGATCGATCTCGACCTTGAGGGAGGCTTTGAGTCTCTTGTAGGGGTCGATCTGGCCGAGGAAGCAGGCCTGGCCCACGAAGAAGCTCTCACCGTTATAGTCGCCATTGCTTTTAGCCCGGTCAAGGTGCTTTCATGATTCCTTCTGACTAGGTTTTGATGATACTCATGCCCGTGCCTGAAGCTCAGCATGATCAACATATCAGCCCCTATAACAGTTGTTCTGATGCCATTCCAAAAAGAGAGGGTCTGGCCTGTTGGCGGGGGCATTTGGAATCGATACGAGTTGCTTGCCGTGAAGTGCATAG
>Ga0208360_1000011_pt1 | contig 110723 bp, 112 predicted proteins | sample LakMenE27Jul10ns_FD_150739 | JGI IMG/M metagenome (GOLD analysis project Ga0208360, IMG submission 150739) | Freshwater microbial communities from Lake Mendota, WI - 27JUL2010 deep hole epilimnion ns (SPAdes) | ecosystem: Environmental > Aquatic > Freshwater > Lake > Epilimnion/Euphotic zone ...
CGGAGCGCTGCTGGAGTGTGGCGGTCATGAGATCGAGGGGGGTGTGTCAGGGCTCCCCGAGAGGAACCAGGACGGAAGGAAGGACGGAAAACCGGCCTGAAGACCCAAACCCGAAGGCCTGGGGCGGAGGACCGGAAAACCGGCAGCCGGCTCCGTCGCTTCGGACTGTAACGGAAGATTGCGGCTTTTGTGAAGGGGATTTCATCAAGACACCCCCTGCCGCCACGGATCCCCCATCTCCCCATGAAAAAAGCCGCCCGGAGGGCGGCTTGAAGGCGAGGAGCTAGCAGTCGTCAGACCACCGTGAAGTCGGTACTCGCGAGTCGATAGCCGTTGGTGGTGCTGAGGATCTGCTGGATTGACCGGGTGCCGGTGCCATCGGGATCGTGGAAAAGGTTGCCCGTATCCCGATCGAAGATCAGCCGCGTGGCGGCCGTGGCCGACACCACCGGACCCCGCGTTGAGCGCACCTCGATGAATTGGGTGGCGGTCACGGCTCCGAGGGTGAGGCCGGTGTAAGCGCTCCCGCTGATCAAGATCCGATCCCCCAGGGCGAAGTCGGTGATCCGGTCGATGTTGGTGGCACCCGGTGCATCGGCCAGCCGGAAGCTGTCGCTGCCGATGCCACCGGTGAGTAGATCGCTGCCGGAGCCGCCGTTGAGGGTGTCGTTGCCCGCCCCACCATTGAGCGTGTCGTTGCCGGCCAGGCCATTGAGGGTTTCGTTGCCCTCATCACCATGGATGGTGTCGTCCCCTTCACCGGTGGCGAGTCTGTTGTCGGCGGCGGTGCCGCCGAGCATCACATGTTCGACGCCGCCATAGCGGATCGTGCCATTGGCTAGGCGGGTGAGCAGGGTCGCTTCGTTGTAGGCGGTGAGGGGATCATCCAGGATCGCTCCGGCGGTGCCCACCCGACCGGCTTCAAAGCGATAGGCCGGCGTGGAGAACACATCGCCCGGCAGATGCACGGCCGTGGAGTTGCGGCTCACGATGTCGCCGAAGCTCTGCTCCTCCAGCTGGGTGAGGATGTTCAGGCCGGCGGTGCGGGCAAGGTAGTAGAAGCGGTCGTGGTTCTGCAGGCGCAGCATCTGCGTGCCGAACACATAGGCGAAGGAGGAGCCGAGCATGCCGCCGAAGGGCTGCAACTTCTCCGCCAGGCCGCCGATCCAGAAGTCCACATTCTCCAGCCCTCCCAGGGAGCCGCCGGCGTACATGCCGGTGGCGTTGAGGAAGTCTTGAGCGTCTAGGTTTCCGGCTGAGGCGCCATTCACCAGGGCCTCGGCCGCCACTCGGCGGGCCGCATCGGTGGTAGTCGCCACGATCGTGGCGTGGGTGCCGTAGGCGGCGATGAAGTTGGCGAACGATTCGGGGTGCTTGATGTTCAGGCCAAAGTCGTTCCAGCTGGTGTAGGGCTGAAGGGCCGGGTTGCCGGTATCGGCGAAGAAGAGGCGGCGGGCGCCGTTGAGCCCCGGGATGCCGGTGTCACGCCCCCGGGCCAGGTTGAGGGCACCCAAATCGAGGGGCAGGCGCGCCGCCTGGAAGAGGCGTTCGCCATTCCACTGCAGGGCTGCGATCGCCGCAGGCGTGGTGGGCAGGGCCGCGATCGGCGTGATCAGCCACTGGTTGAGGAACGCCAGATCGGCACTATCCAGCACCACTTGCTTGACCTGCTCCACCAGGCGGTTGTGCTCCGAGTGGAACACGCTGTGGATGGCGGTGAGGGCGATATTTTCATTGCCCCGACCGTCGCCGGTGATGTAGTGGAGGTCGAGCAGTTCGTTGTCGTAGGTGCCGGCCGGTTGGGGCGTGGCGGCGGTGCTCACGGTGGTGTCGGCATCGGCAACCTTGCCAGCGCCCGGGGCGGCGTTGTGGGCGATGTCATCGAGGAAGGCGTGCGCGGTGCGCAGCGCGCCTTCGGTGCTCACCGGGGCCAGCAGGTTGCCCTCCAGCAGCGAACCATCCAACATCACCAGCTGGGGAAGGCCGTTGGCACCGGGGATGAAGTTGCCGTACAGATCGGTGTAGATCAACGGCACGTCGGATATATCGGCATCCACCAGGTTGATCCCCAACAGGGTGCGCTTGGGCCTTCACTTCCCCCCAGTTGGCGATCGAGCCTGCCAAGGCCCCATCTAACAGATAACCGGTGCTGCCCAGACGGCCGGCCTCCACGGCATAGGCCCGCAGGAACACCTGGTGGGAGGGGTGGGAGGTGTAGGTCTGGTTCTGGTCGATCCAGGGGGTGGTGACGTTGTTGTAAGTGCGAATGTCGTCGGCCCTGCCGCTCACTCCGTCGGGCCCGGGGTCGAGGGCCGAAACCGCCGCCCGGGTAAGCACCATGAAATTGGTGCTGCTGCCCACGACGAAGCGGGGATCATCCGGCTTCAGGGGGATGATCACACTGCCGCCGCCGCCCTTGGTGATCAGATCCAGGCCGTGATCGAAGAACTGGCCGAAAATGGTGAACCAGGAGTTATGGGAGCCGATAAGCCGGCATCGGGCGCCACGTTGGGGATGAACAGGGTGCCGTCGGACGACACCACCGGCGCCGGCCCGGCGACCGCAACAGCCGCTGAGTTCAGAACGCTTTGATCCGAGATCAGGTTGCTGATCGTGCGAACCTCGCCATCGAAGACCAAGCCGGAGGTCTGGGTGTAGCTCGTCGGGCTGCCTGCCGTAAGGGGACCCGGGCCATCCGGATCGAAAGCCGCCCCCTGGGCCGCTCGCCACACCTGGGGCAGGGCGTTGGGCATATCCCGGTCGGCGGCACCGAATTGCTCTTGACCGGGCACCACGTTGTTGTAGGTGCCCCCCACGGTGCGCAGGCCGTAAGGCAGCAGCGGGTTGCCGTCCAGCAGGGAGAGGGGGTCGGCGCCATTGGTGTGAGCCTCCGACAGCAGGATCTGCTGCAGGATGAATTCAAGATCGTGCTTGACAAGTTTCATGGCAGGGAGGGATTTGACAATCCCCAACGAGGTGGTAAGGACGATGTGGTACTGAGTTCGTACGGGCTGGGGCGGACGGCCAACGGGCCTGCTGAAGGCATCGATCAGCGCTGGAGGGCCAAACCACCGGCGCCACAGCCAAAACCCCCATAGACCTACATTGTATGCACTGCATACAAGGCACATACAACCTCCACATTTGCCGTGACGTGCCACCACCCCCCCCCTTTGGCGGGCCAGGCCGGTCGCCGCCGATGCGATGGCGTTGTTAAGGTCAACCTTGATAGAAGGGCTCTGTGACGGACCAGCGGGTGCTTTTGGTGCGATTGCCTTGCAACCCGATCTTCCCGATCGGTCCCATCTATCTGGCTGATCACCTCCACAAACAGTTTCCAGGGTTGCCCCAGCGAATCCTCGATCTGGCCGCCCTGCCCCTGCTTGATGTGGAACGGGTGCTTCTTGCCACTGTGGCGGCCTTCCGTCCCACCCTGCTGGTGTTCTCCTGGCGCGACATCCAGATCTACGCACCCGTGGATGGCCGTGGCGGCAACCCTCTGCAGCACTCCTTCGAAGTGTTCTACGCCCGAAACCCTTTGCGCCGTCTGCGAGGAGCCCTCGGAGGGCTGGGCTTGATGCGCACCCATTACGGCGAACTCTGGCGCAACCTCAGGCTCGTACGCCGCGGCCTGCGGCGGGCCCGCCGGTTCCAGCCGCAGGCCCGCGCTGTGCTGGGCGGCGGTGCGGTGAGCGTATTCTACGAACAATTGGGCCGCGGCCTGCCCAAGGGCACGGTGGTGTCGGTGGGGGAAGGGGAGGTGCTGCTCGAAAAACTGCTCCGGGGTGACTCCCTAACCAGCGAGCGCTGCTATCTGGCCGGCGAGCAACCAAGGCCCGGCCTGATCCATGAGCAGCCGGCAGCGATCGAGAAAACGGCCTGTGACTATGGCTATATCGAATCGATCTGGCCCCAGCTCTCCTGGTATCTCGAGGCTGGCGATTTTTATGTGGGCGTTCAGACCAAGCGAGGTTGCCCCCACAACTGCTGTTATTGCGTGTACACGGTGATTGAGGGCAAGGCGGTGCGCATCAATCCGGTGCAGGAGGTGGTGCGGGAGATGCGCCAGCTCTATGACCGGGGCGTGCGCGGCTTCTGGTTCACCGATGCCCAGTTCATCCCGGCCCGCCGCCAGATCGAGGATGCCAAGGAGCTGCTGCGGGCCATCCTGGCGGCCGGCATGACCGACATCCGCTGGGCCGCCTACATCCGCGCCGACAATATCGATGCCGAGCTGGCCGAGCTGATGGTGGCCACCGGCATGAGCTACTTCGAGATCGGTATCACCTCCGGCTCCCAGGAGCTGGTGCGCAAGATGCGGATGGGCTACAACCTCCGCACCGTTCTGGAGAACTGCCGCCTGCTGGCCAGGGCTGGCTTCGGCGAGCAGGTGTCAGTGAATTATTCGTTTAATGTGATCGACGAGCGGCCCGAAACGATCCGCCAAACCGTGGCCTACCACCGGGAGCTGGAGCGCATTTTCGGGGCTGACAAGCTTGAGCCAGCCATTTTCTTCATTGGCCTGCAGCCCCACACCCACTTGGAGCAGTACGGCTTCGAGCAGGGCCTGATCAAGCCCGGTTACAATCCAATGAGCATGATGCCCTGGACCGCCCGGCAGCTGCTCTGGAATCCCGAGCCCATGGGTCGGCAATTTGGCCGCGTCTGTCTGGAGGCGTTCCAGAGCCATCCCACCGATTTCGGCCGGTCCGTTTTCGCCATTCTCGAGCGCGACTACGGCTGTGCGCCCCTGGAGGACAGCCTTCACGCCGAGCTTCAGGGTCGCGGGGCGCTGGCCACAGCCCGCCGTTGATCCCGAAGGCGGCTCTTCAACCCCATAGCAACGCGAGGCCAGCCAACTCTGCGGACAACCGGATTTTTTGTGTTGAAAAGCACAAAATTAGCTTTGTGCTTTGCGGCTCCTGCAGGTAAGGCTTTGAGGTGCAATAATGAGCTGAAGCTTTTTGCAACTCTATGACCCGTCTTGTCTCGAACAGTACCGAGCTCCGAGCAGCCATCCAGGCCGCCAAGGGCACTGACTTTACAGCTGGCGCTCTGGGCGATCCGATTATCGAGCTCATAGGAACCGGCAGTTTTTCCTCTGCGATCACCCTCGGCAAGCGATCGAGCACAAATCCAGCACCATTTGCCTACACCGGCTACACCGTGCAAGGCGCTGGCAGCTCGGCGGACACATCAGCTGTACTGGAAGATACCCGGATCTTCCAGCAAAATATTGATAGTGCCTTCTCACCAGGTACGGTTCAAAACCTCAGACTCAACTACTCTTCCAGCAGTAACGGCAACGCTCTGCTTAGTGTTACGTCAACAGCAGCGCGCACCCTCACCATTAAGAACGTTAATTTCACCGGCACCACAACCGGCTGGAGTAGTAACGGCAATCTCTACATGTCGCTCCGCTCGTTCAGTAATACGAGTCCATTAAACACCACCTTTACTCTAGACAACGTCAAAGTAGAAATTACAGGCCAAAACAACGGTTTTACCGCCTCTCCAACGTCTGGTGGTTCTGCATTCTTCCATAATTGGAACAACGCCGGTGTTGTCACTATTAAGGACAGCGTATTTGATGAGGGAGGTTTTAGGAGTTCTTTCAATTTCAACAATTTTGGTACTCTCACTACAACCCCTCCAAACACCCCTCCAAACAATATTATCAGTGGCAATACTTTTAAGCGCACCACCAACGCCAATGTTCGTGATGAGGGCAACAGGCTGCAAAATGTTACTGCCACCCTGAGCAGCAACACATTCTCGGACGGTTCATTCATTGACCTCCACGGAAATATCTCGGGGATCACGTTCAACAGCAACACGTTCAACACCATCGCTGATGGCTACGGCATCCGCGTCACTTCTCCCAACACTGGCTCGCCCACATTTTCGGGCACCAACACGTTCACAGGGCCTGGCCTGGCGATTAGGTACATTAATAGTACGCCATCTACGTCCTCTCCTGTGGCAAATAATTTCCTCAATTATGGCAGTACACCTAATAGCCCCACGGCCTTCAGTGTTGGCGGTAGAAGCTATGAACGGCTGATTGCCTTTGGGCAAGGCGCCGATAATTACAATCTATTCACTACCCTTGGTGCCCAAAACGCCTGGATATCTGCCGATAATGGGAATGATACCATCACTGCTGGTAGTGGTAATGATTACTTGTTTGGCGGTGCAGGCAATGACAACCTCTCTGGAAATGCTGGCGCTGATATTATTGATGGTGGGATTGGTGACGACAGGCTTCTTGGAGGTACTGGAGTCGATACCCTGACTGGCGGCCTTGGCGCTGATACTTTCCGATGGTCTAACTCTGGAGATCATGATTTGGTTACTGATTTTAATGCATCTCTAGGTGACAAGATAGGAATTACTCCTAATACTTTCCAATCCTTTGCATCCATCACCAGTGGAAGTGCAACTGTGCTCAATAATAGGATCACGCTGCTGACTAACTCTAACGTTTTGGGCACCGCGGGAAGTGTCGGCCCTCCGGTAGTCGCGCCCAGCGGCATTATGGGCCTTACGGTCAACCCTACCGGCACTACTGCTCAAACCGGTTTTGTCATGTACTTTGATTCCATTCTAAACAGAGGCCTATTAGTTTATGATCAAAACTGGCGCGACACAACCGGCCGACAGGTTTGTTTCACTTTCGATACTCTTCAAACCTTGGCGTCTGTGAGCAGCCTAACCGCTGCCCAGTTCGTAGCTTTATGATTCTTCAAGCTTATTTTTGAGTTTTGGGAGCCGCTCGTATTTTTTATTCCTGTTTATCGCTCCCTGACTGAGCTCACTTTCCCTTGGGCTTCCTGCTCTGGTGGTTGCGGCTGCCAGAGCTTTTTATTGGCAACAACCGCCTGGCCATGCCGCGCTGGAATTCAGCTGCAGGACAGCCAGTAGGGCGACGCTCGAAGCGCCAACGATTGGACCGTCACCAACGAGTTGAGCGAGCCTCTCCCTCTCAAGGATCGTTAAATCGGCTGGATTCAGGATCGTTGCCGCCAACCCAGTAATAACCCCAGGCCCAGCCAGCCCAGCACCCCGCCAATCGGATTGGCGCCGCTGCCTCCAGGACCGATCAACCAGGCCGGTGCAGTCGGTGCCAGCTGCAGCAAGCCGCTCTGCAGGGCAAACCAACCGGCCACCAGACCGCCGTGCAACCCCACCGCTCCCCATAGGCTGCCACCGTCGCAACGCCGCTGTCGGGCCAGCACCAGCCCCAGGCCAACCAACCCGATCAAGAGGCCGATCGCCTCAAGGGCGGGCCAGCGATACCACGGATGAATCAAGGCAAACAGGGTCGCCTGCAGAACGGTTGCACGTCTACTCCCCACCAGCTGCTCCAGTTCACCCCAGAGCCAGCCGCGGAACAACAGTTCTTCGGCAACGCCCACCCCGAGCAGAAGCGCTAGGGCGTTGAGCAGCTGAGGCAGGCCCAGCTGACCATTCCAATCGGCCACACCGCTGAGCAGAACCACCGCTACCACCCACGCCAGAAGCAGAACCGCCTTGGCCAGCCCGCCCAGGAAGGTGCTGATCCCGATGGCCACTCCCACCCTCACCCCCAGGCGCCTCCAGGGGCTGCTGCAGCCCCAGGCCCGCCGCAGCCTCCAGGGCAGGCTCAGCAGCAGCAGCAGCAGGGCCATGGCGGCCCCCGCCAGGTCCACCTGGTCCGGCCGCCAGTCGGGGAACAGCAGGCCCAGGGGCCTCGAGGCCAGCCAGCCCAGGCCATAGAGCAGAGGCACGTAGAGCAGAGTGCCGAGCCAGTGCGGTGTTGCAGGCCGTGCTCCCGCAGGTCCGCAAGCTGCGGTCGGCGGGCCCATGCCGCTCAGTTCTCCGCTTCGATCGTGCTGGTGAGGCCCTTGGCCTTGAGGGTTTCGCAATAGAACTCGGCCGGTTCGATGTCGCACACGATCACCAGGCCCACGCCGGTGTTATGGGTTTCGAGCATCACGGCGATCGCATCCTGCTCACTGAGGCTCGGCACCACCTGCCGCAGGGTGACCACCACGTATTCCATGGAGTTCACCGGATCGTTGTGCAGCAGCACCTTGTAGCGAGGCGAGGTTTTGCGCACCCGCTCCGGGGCCTTATCGAGCACCGTGGCGCCGCCGGGGGCCTGACCGGGGCTGGCGCTGGCCAGGGGTGCAACGGTGTTGCCACCCCGGGGCTGAGCGCCAATGGCCGGAGTTGATGCTGTTCGGTGGCTGGGATTCACGCAGGAGCCGTACACGGTGACAAAGGGGGGTGAGGCGCGGATAGTGGCTGGCGCGGCTGACGCTGAGCCGACCAACCAATCTGTTGGCGGCAACCCTCTGAGCCGCTGGAACAGGCGTGGCTGATTCTAGGGCTGATCCCCGCTGAGGTTGATCTTCAGAGCGCCCGCAGCCGCCGCATCGCCTCCTCCACATTGGCGCGGCTGTTGAAGGCCGAGAGGCGGAAGTAGCCCTCGCCGGCGGCACCGAAGCCGCTGCCGGGGGTGCCCACCACATGGGCCTGGCCCAGCAGCTGGTCGAAGAAGCCCCAGGAATCCAGCCCCTCGGGCGTTTTCAGCCACACATAGGGCGCCTGCTCGCCGCCATACACCTGGATGCCGGCCGCCGTGAGTTCCCTTCGGATCAGGGCGGCATTGTCCATATAGAAATCGATCAGGGCCTTCACCTGGGCCTGGCCCTCGGGCGAATACACGGCCTCGGCGCCGCGCTGCACGATGTAGCTCACGCCGTTGAACTTGGTGCACTGGCGCCGGTTCCACAGGCCCCACAGCTCCACCGTCTCGCCGTTGGCGGCGGTGCCGCTCAGGCCCTTTGGCACCACGGTGAGGGCGCAGCGGGTGCCGGTGAAGCCGGCGTTCTTGGAGAAGGAGCGCAATTCGATCGCGCACTGGCGGGCGCCCTCGATCTCATAGATCGAATGGGGCAGCTCCGGGTCGCGGATGAAGGCCTCGTAGGCGGCATCGAACAGGATCAGGGCGTCGTTGGCCAGGGCGTAGTCCACCCATTGCTTGAGCTGCGCCTTGCTGGCCACGGCGCCGGTGGGGTTGTTGGGAAAACAGAGATAAATCAGATCCACCTTGCCCTGCGGCAGGGGCGCGCTGAAGCCGTTCTCCGCCGTGATCGGCAGGTAAGTGAGTCCGCCGTAACGGCCGCTGCCATCGGCCTCGCCGGTGCGGCCCGCCATCACATTGCTGTCCACATACACCGGATACACCGGATCGGTCACGGCGATGCGGTTGCCTTCGCCGAGGATGTCGAGGATGTTGCTGCTATCGCACTTGGAGCCATCGGAGATGAAGATCTCCTCGGCGCTCACCTCGCAGCCGCGGGCCTGGAAATCGTGCTCGGCGATCGCTTCGCGCAGCCACGGGTAGCCCTGCTCCGGCCCGTAGCCGCGGAAGCCCTCGCGGGTTCCCAGCTCATCCACCGCAGCCTTCATGGCGGTGCGGCAGGCCTCGGGCAAGGGTTCGGTCACATCGCCGATGCCCAGGCGAATGACCTGAGCCTCGGGGTTGGCCTCACTGAAGGCCTTCACCCGCCGGGCGATCTCCGGAAACAGATAGCCGGCCTTGAGCTTGAGGTAGTTGCCGTTGACCTGGACCATGGGGATTCGGACGCTGCCGCGCGGAAGCTGCTCGCCGGATTGTCCTATGGCGGCGGGCGCACCCAGATGCCTGGCCGGGCTTCGAAGGCCTGATCCACCGGCGCGATCAGCTCGGCGCGCTCGGGTTGCAGCTGCCCCACCAGCTCATGGAAGCCCCGAGACACCCTGGGCGCCTTGGACAGCTTGATTTCGTAGACCCGCCTCTGCCGGCCTCGCTCCAGCACCAGGTCGAGCTCGGCGCCGTTGCTGGTGCGCAGGAAGTGGGGCCGCCAGCGCGGATGGGCGGCGATCAGCTGCTCGATCACGAAGCCCTCCCAGCTTTCGCCGGCCTGGGGATGGGCCAGCAGGTCGTCGTAGGTCTCGATGCCCAGCAGATTGTGCAGCAGGCCGCTGTCGCGCAGGTAAAGCTTGGGGGAGCGCACCAGCCGCTTGCTGAGGTTGGCCTCCAGCGGTGGCAGCAACCGCAGCATGAAGGTCTGCTCCAACACCGCCAGCAGTTGCTTGAGGCGGGTGCTGCGCAGATCCAACAGCCCCGCCAGCCGGCTGGCATTGAGCGTCTGGCCCTGGCTGTGGGCCAGGAGTCGCCACAGGCGCTCCATCAGCGGCAGCGGCAGACCCAGCTCCAGTGAGGCGATGTCTCTGCCCAGAAAGGTGCGGATGAAGTCCTCGCGCCAGTCGACGCTGTCCTCGTCGGCTGCCGCCAGCAGGCTCTCCGGGAACCCCCCGCGCAACCACAGCTGCTGCCAGCTGGAGGCCTGCGCCACCTCCTTGAGCAGAAAGGGGGTGAGCTCCACCTGGGCGATGCGGCCGGCCAGGCTTTCGTGGCTCTGGCGCAGCAGGGGGCCTGACGCCGAGCCCAGCAGCAGAAAGCGGCCGGGTCGGCGATCGCGGTCGATCTCGGCGCGCAACAGGCTGAAGAATTCCGGCAGCAGCTGGATCTCATCGAGGCAGACCAGCTGGTGACGATGGGCTTCAAAGAACAGCTCCGGCTCCTGCAGGCGGGCGCGATCAGCCCGGTCCTGCAGATCGAGGATCACGGCATCGCCCCACTGGGCCAGCAGCCGCCTGGCCAGGGTGGATTTGCCGCACTGGCGCGGCCCCAGCAGCAGGGCGGCAGGGGCCCTGCCCAGGGCCTTTGCCAGCGTCGCGCCCGCATCCCTGGAGAGATAACCATGCATTCCTTCAGCTTAATCGCAGATTTGCATGGTTATTTAGCCTCCTGCCTGGTCGCTCTGCCCGGCCTGCATCTGCTCGGCCTGCATACGATCAGTACCTCGCCCTGCCGCGGTCCCCGTGCTCCTCGCAGCCAGCCAGTCCCGCGAGCCCATCGACTTCGCGGCCCTGATCAGCCCCGACATCACCAAACCCGGCCGCTATCTCGGCAACGAGCTCGGCGTCATCGACCGCGATTGGCAGCAGGCCTGGGATGCCGCCAGCGTGCGCTGGGCTCTCACCTACCCCGAGGTCTACGAGGTGGGGGCCAGCAACCTGGGCCACATCATTCTCTATTCGATTCTCAACAGCGTTCCCGGCCAGCTCTGCGATCGTTCCTACCTGCCGGCGCCCGACCTCAGTCAGCGCCTGCGCCAGCAAGGCCTGCCCCTTTTTGCGGTCGAAAGCCGCCGCCCCCTGCACGCCTTCGACATCCTCGGCTTCAGCCTCAGCTACGAATTAGGCGCCACCAACATCCTGGAGATGCTGGATCTGGCCAGCATTCCCCTAAGAGCCGCCGACCGGGGCGACCTGCCCTTGTCCGACCCGGCGGCGCCGCCGCTGATCTTCGCCGGTGGCCCCACCGCCACCAGCAACCCCGAACCCTTCGCCGCCTTCTTCGATTTCATCGCCCTCGGCGATGGCGAGGAGCTGCTGCCCGAGATCGGCCTGGTGGTGGCCGAGGGCCGCGCCGCCGGCCTCGGCCGCCGCGAGCTGCTGCGGGATCTGGCCCAGGTTCCGGGGGTCTACGTGCCCTCGCTCTATGCTCTCGGCGCCGATGGGGTGGCCGTGGAGCCGCTGGAGCCGGGTCTGCCCCGCCGCATCCTGCGCCGCACCGCCACGCCGATGCCCCACTACGCCATGGGGCTGGTACCGCACATCGAAACGGTGCACGACCGCCTCACCGTGGAGATCCGCCGCGGCTGCACCCGCGGCTGCCGCTTCTGCCAGCCCGGCATGCTCACCCGACCCGCCCGCGATGTGGAGCCCGAGGCGGTGATCGAGGCGATCGAAACGGGCATGGAGCGCACCGGTTACAGCGATTTCTCGCTGCTCTCGCTCAGCTGCAGCGATTATCTGGCCCTGCCGGCGGTGGGGGTGGAGCTGCGCAACCGCCTCGCCGACAAAAACGTGACCCTCACCCTGCCCAGCCAGCGGGTCGATCGCTTCGACGCCGACATCGCCCACGTGCTCGGCGGCGCCCGCCAGGCGGGGCTCACCTTCGCGCCGGAGGCCGGCAGCCAGCGCCTGCGCGACATCGTGAACAAGGGCCTCACCGACGCCGAGCTGCTGCGCGGCATCCGCACCGCCATGGAGCACGGCTACCGGCGGGTGAAGCTCTATTTCATGATCGGCCTGCCCGGTGAAACCGACACCGACGTGATCGGCATTGCCGAAACCTGCCGCTCCCTGCAGCAGCAATGCCGCGATCTGGGCCGGCTGGAACTCAACCTCACGATCAGCAACTTCACGCCCAAGCCGCACACCCCTTTCCAGTGGCACAGCGTGAGCACTGCCGAATTCCGGCGCCGCCAGGAGCTGCTGCGCAGCGCCCTGCGAGGTCTGCGGGGGATCAAGGTCAACATGACCGATCCCCGCCTCTCGGCCGTGGAGGACTTCGTGGGACGGAGCGACCGGCGACTGGCCCCGGTGATCGAGGCCGCCTGGCGGGCCGGCGCCGGCCTCGATGCCTGGTTTGAATCCGCCGAGCGCACCCACGCCGCCTGGACCGGCGCCATCGAGGCCGCCGGACTGGGGGGCCGCTACCGCGCCCTGGAGATGGGGGGCTGGAGCACCGCCGAGTCCATGCAGGCTGCGGATCTGGAGCACTTCTGCCGCCAGAGCCTGCCCTGGGACCACATCGACAGCGGGGTGGACAAGCGCTGGCTGGCCGAGGATCTGCAGCGGGCCCTGGCCGCCGCCGTGGTGCCCGACTGCTCCTTTGAGGGCTGCAGCAGCTGCGGCGTCTGCGGGCCGGAGCTGGGCCACAACGTGGTGATTCCGCCGCCGCCGGTGCCGGCCGCCCTGCCCCGCCGTGCGCCCCCCAGCGAGCGGGTGGCGCGGCTGCGCTTCGGCTTCGCCAAGGGGGGCACCCTGGCCCTGATCAGCCACCTCGACACCCTGCGGATGCTGGAGCGAGCCCTGCGCCGCAGCGGCCTGCCGGTGAGCTTCAGCGGCGGCTTCCATCCCCTGCCCCGCCTCCAGCTGGCCCTGCCGCTGCCCCTGGGGGTGGAGGGGGAAGGGGAATGGCTCGATCTGGAGTTCACGGCGCCGCTCGATCCCGAGGCGGCCCGCCAGGCGCTGGCGGCGGTGCTGCCGGCGGAGTTCCGTCTGCTCTCGGCCACCATGGTGCCGGTGGCGAGCCCGAGCCTCTCCCAGGAGCTGGAGGCGGCTCAGTGGCGCTTCAGCCTGCGACCGGCCGCAACGAACGAGGAACAGGGCGCCAAAGAGGCCGGGCCGGGGATGCCTCGAACCCTTCCGGAGGGTCTTGGATCCTGGCCGCCGGCCGAAGCCTGGGATCGGGCGATCAACGCCGTGCTGAATGCGCCGACGCTGCCCTGGAGGGACCAGGACAAGAAAGGCCGACCACGGGAACGGGATTGCCGGCCCTATCTGCTGGCCCTGCGCACCACCACCCCCAAGGCCGCCGCAGCCTCAAGGTCCTTGGAGCCGCTGCGGCTGGATTTGGAGCTGGAAGCTGCCATCGACCCCCAGGGCCGCAGCCTGCGACCCGACCAGGTGGCCTACTGGCTTGCGGAAGCGCTGGCCATCCCCCTGACTGTGGACTCGGTACGGCGCCAACAGCTGCGCTTGAGGCCGTGCTAAGGTTAATAAAGGTAGGTGGGTTCAGGGTCATCTCTGAATCGCCTCCTTCAGACGCTTTCCCATCCGTTCCCTCTCACGAACGTGACCGGAAATCGCAATCTCTGAGCACCGATCTAGGTATCGGTGACCGTTGCATTCCCTGGGACGGGTGATTCCCCTCCCTTACAGAGCTCATCGAGCGCCAGTCCCACCAGCGCCGAATCTCTCGGTTTTTCGCCTAGAGGTTTCAGACACCCCGCCCGATTCCGGCAGCTTCGTGCTTCGCGTCACGGCTGCATAGCAGACTCGTTCGCTCTCTGAACTCCAGCTCTGCCTTCTTTCTTCCTTCTCCTGCCCACCCGGGCAGGGCTCCCCTGAGCCCAGAAATTTTCCATGCCCCAGCAGATCGTCATCGCTGAGCACCTGCGCATCGCGGCGGTGCTCAGCGACGAACGGGTCGACGAACTGATCGTCGCCCAAGGTCGCTACCAGATCGGTGATGTCTATCTCGGCACCGTCGAGAATGTGCTCCCCGGTATCGACGCCGCTTTCGTCAACATCGGCGAAAGCGAAAAAAACGGCTTCATTCACATCACCGATCTCGGCCCCCTCAGGCTGCGCAAGGGCGGTGCCGGCATCACCGAGCTGCTTGAACCTCGCCAGAAGGTTCTGGTGCAGGTGATGAAGGAACCAACCGGCACGAAGGGTCCCCGGCTCACGGGCAACCTCTCCTTGCCGGGCCGCTTCCTGGTGCTTCAGCCCCATGGCCAGGGGGTGAGCATCTCCCGGCGCATCGATAGCGAGAACGAACGCAACCGACTGCGGGCTCTGGGGGTGCTGATCAAGCCCCCTGGCTCCGGCCTCCTGGTCCGCACCGAGGCCGAAGGGGTCAGCGAGGATCTCCTGATCGACGACCTTGAATCGCTGCTGCGCCAGTGGGAGGCGATCCAGCAAGCGGCCGAGACCGCCAGCCCGCCTGTGCTGCTCAACCGGGATGAGGACTTCATCCACAGGGTGCTGCGCGACTTCTACAGCCCTGAGGTCGTGCGGGTCGTGGTGGACACTCCCGACGCGGTGGCCCGGGTGAACGCCTTCCTCGGCGCCGATCAGACCACCCTCTCGGTCGAGCACCACGAAGAGTCCGGCGAGATTCTTGAGCACTACAAGGTCAACGCCGCCATCCGCGACGCCCTCAAGCCCAGGGTCGACCTGCCCTCGGGTGGCTACGTGATCATCGAGCCCACCGAGGCGCTCACCGTGATTGATGTGAACTCGGGCTCCTTCACCCGCTCGGCCAACGCCCGCGAGACGGTGCTGTGGACCAACTGCGAGGCGGCGGTGGAGATTGCCCGGCAACTGAGGCTGCGCAACATCGGCGGCGTGGTGATCGTCGATTTCATCGACATGGATTCCCGCCGCGACCAGCTGCAGCTGCTGGAACATTTCACCCAGGCCACCCGCCACGATTCGGCACGACCTCAGGTCGCCCAGCTCACCGAGCTGGGTTTGGTGGAACTCACCCGCAAACGCCAGGGCCAAAACATCTACGAACTCTTCGGCCGGGCCTGCCCGAGCTGCGGCGGCCTGGGCCATGTGGCCGTGCTGCCCGGCCGAGACACCCTGCAACCCCTGGCCACCGTGTCGGGGCTGGTGCGCTCCGCCGCCTCCGCCCGGGCCGAGGTGAGCAGTCCAGTGGCGTTGGAGGGAAGCGGCGGCAGCCGGCGCCGACGAGGCGGCCGGGGCGGTCGCGGTGGCGATGGCAGCGAAGCGGGCACCCTGAGCGATCCCTTGGCATCAGCCGAGGAGAGTCTCCTCTCCCCGGGTGAGGAAAGCGGCCCCGACCAGGGCCCCCGTCGTCAGGAGCCCGAGGTGGTAGCGGTTCCCATGGATGACACCCAGGAACTGGTGTACGGCTGGATGGGCCTGAGTCCTGCCCTGCTGCTCGAATCCCCTCCCGCAGCCGACAATCTGGTGCTGAGGATCGTGCGGCCGGGATCCGATCCGGAAGCGGTGCTGGAGGAAGCGCGGCAGCAACTCGCGGCCAGCGGCTCCCGTCGTCGTCGCCGGGGTCGGGGTAGCAACGAAGGCCGCCAGGGATCCGCGGAACCGGCAACGGATCATGGCGCCGACCTTGACACCCTGATGGAGATCCCTCTGGTGGAGATCACCCCCCTGGTACTGGAGGAATCCGCCAGGTCCTTCGAAGTCCACAGCGTCGATGGTCCCGACCATCGGAGCGCAGGCGGCGGCCGCAGCGAAGCCGAACCCCAGAACGGCGAGAGCGCCGCAGAATCCGATGCCTCCGGTGAGCCCCGCCGCCGTCGCCGCCGTTCCTCCGCCTCCGTCTGAGGGGGATCCCTGGGCAGGCCTCGATCCTTGTTGCTGTGCCGGGGTCGATGAGGTGGGGCGGGGCTGTCTGTTCGGCCCCGTCTTCGCTGCGGCGGTGGTGCTGCCGGCGGCATCACTCCCGCCGCTCGTGAGCGCCGGCCTCACCGACAGCAAGAAGCTCTCCGCCCGGCGCCGGGAGGAGCTGGTGCCCCTGATCCGCCATCGGGCGGTGCACTGGTCCCTCGGCCAGGCCAGTGCGGCCGAGATCGATCGCTGGGGCATCCGGGCGGCCACCGAGAGGGCGATGCTGCGGGCCCTGCACCGTCTGCCTTCGCCACCACAGATGCTGCTCGTGGATGGGTCCCTCCCCCTGAGGGGCTGGAGCGGAGTCCAGCGCACCCTGATCAGCGGTGACAGCCGTTGCGCCGCCATCGCCGCGGCGAGTGTGCTGGCCAAGGTGGAACGGGATGCGCTGCTCGAAAGGCTGGCGGTCCGTTTTCCGGGCTACGGCCTGGAGCGCCATCGGGGCTATGGCACGGCCCAGCACCAGGAAGCCCTCCGGCAGTTGGGGCCCACCCCCCTTCACCGCCAGTGCTTTCTAGGTTTTCTCAGGGCAGCTGCGGCGATCGACAGCCCCACCCGATGAGCGCGAGGTCCGAACCATCGCTGCGGGCGGCCAGCAAGGGGTCAAGGATCCGGAAATCCATCCGCGCGGCCGTGGCACCAGGCCTGAAAGTCGCCCGCCAGTTGCTGGCCCACCCGGCGACGGATGCCCAGCAGGATCCCGCTCAGCAACGAGCGGCCGGTGGCCTCGAGAACCCGGGGAGGAATGAGCCGCAGCATGGGCGGCTGACTCACCTGCACGGCCAGCCGGGCCTCGCCCTCGAGGCCTGAGGCCGTGGCCTGGAGCCAGGAATGGAGCTGGAGCTGGAAGTCATCCACCAAGCCGAGGCCCTCAAGCTGACAGTCCACGGCCTCCAGTTCCAGGCGTCCCTGCTGGTGACGGGCCTGCAGCTCAACGATGGGCTGCACCTGGAGCTGAAACACCTGCACCCGGGTCACGGTGTAGAGGTAATGGCCGGGGCCGAGGGGCACCAGCTGGCGAGAATCAAGCAGGGCCGCCACCACGCGTGCCTCGTCGTCGAGGTAGTCCGGCAACAAATCGGCCGGTTCGATCGTGGGAAGACTCAGCTGCTGACTGGCGCTGAAGGCCAGGGGCATGGCCTGGGGGCCGACAGGTCATGATCCTATCGGCCTCCCTGTCCCCGCCTTATGCGCCTCGCCTTCCTCGGCCCCGTCGGTACCTATGGCGAACAGGCAGCCCAGCGACTGGCAGCCCTGGAGGGCATCTCGGCGGAACTGGTGCCGCAAGCCGGCATCCGGGCGGTGATCGAAGCCGTGGCCAACGGCGACTGCGCCGCCGCCGTGGTGCCGGTGGAGAACTCCGTGGAGGGAGGTGTGACCGCCTGCCTGGATGCCCTCTGGGAACAGCCGGAGCTCAGTGTGGCGCGGGCGCTGGTGTTGCCAATCCGCCACGCCCTGCTAGGTAGCGGCCCCCTAGAGGGCGTCAGCGAAGTGCTCTCCCATCCCCAGGCCCTGGCGCAGTGCAGCCAGTGGCTGGCGCAACACCTCGGTTCAGCCCTGCAGCTGCCCACCAGCTCCACCGCCGAAGCGGCCCGCCTGGTGCGGGGCAGCCGGTTCCGGGCCGCCGTGGCCTCACTGGAGGCGGGCAAGGAGCACGAACTGGAAGTGCTGGCCTACCCGGTGAACGATGTGCCGGGAAACTGCACCCGCTTTCTGCTGTTGCGGCGCGGTGGCCGACAGCAGGAGGGTCCCTTGGCCAGCCTGGCCTTCTCCCTGCGGGCCAACCGCCCGGGTGCGCTGCTGGAGGCGCTGGGCTGTTTCTCCCAGCAAGGACTCAACATGACCCGGATCGAATCCCGGCCATCGAAGCGAGAACTGGGGGAATACATCTTCTTTGTGGACTTGGAGTTATCCTCTGGACCCAAGCCGCTGGAGCAGGCGCTGGAGGATCTCACCCCCCTGTGTGAACACCTCATCCTGTTCGGCGCCTATCCCCTCACCAACCTTGCGCTTGTGGAGGGATCGGCGGAAGGTTGAGGCGGCCTCAGCCCCCCTTGCGTCCCCGGAACACCCCGAACTGCATCAAGCCCCGGCGAAAGGCCCAGTCCATGAGGAGCAGGGTGGGGATCTCCCGCACACCCTGCAGCACCGCGGCCGGACCCAGCCCCAGCACAGCACCAGGGCGACGCACCCCCTCGGCGATCGAATCGAGCCAGGAGGGCAGGGTGGCCTTGGTCCAGTCGTCGGTCTCCACCCGCAGTCCCGCCGCATAAGGGCTGGCTTCGAGGTTGGCCCTGAGGGAACGGATGCTGGAGAAGGCGGGGTGAGCCCATTGGTTGAGCAGCTGCCGCACCACCCAACGCTCTAGTGGCGTGGGGGCTCCATCGGCAGCATCCCTCTGATTCCAGTCGGCCACGGCCAGGCGGCCACCGGGCCCGAGCACCCGCAACAGTTCGTCGGCGTAGCGCTGCTTATCGGGCATATGGGGGCCGGCCTCCACGCTCCACACCCCATCGAAGCCGCCGTCCGGCAGTTCCAGGGCGAGGGCATCCATCACGGCGAAGCGGCACTGCCCTGCCAGTTCGGGAGGCGTAAGGGCCGTAGCGCGGGCCACTTGGGCCGCGCTGATGCTGATACCCAGCACGGTGAAGCCGTAATCCCGGGCCAGGATCCTGGCACTGCCGCCGATGCCGCAGCCCACATCCAGAACGCGGCTGCCGGGGGGCAGGGCATCGAGATGGCTCCAACGCACCAGGGCATGAACCAGATCCACCTTGGCGGCCCGGAAGTCACGGGGCCGGGGGGGAGAGCCGTAATGCCCCAGGTGCACATGGTCGCCCCAGAGGTTCTCCAACAAGGCATCCTCTGTCCAGCGGTCGTAGGCGCGAGCCACGCTGGCGGCGTCCTGATAGGCCCGATCACGGCGCTGCCAGAGACGAAGCAAAGCAGCCGTACTGGTCAGTCCAGCCAGAGCGAGGACCCACGGGGTCAGCGACATGGTCAACGATCACCGAGGCTGTCACGCTGCCCCTCATCGGGATCTAGCCCTTCGAAGCCGGCTGGATCATCCCCGAGGCCTTCAAAGGTGTCTTTCAACACGGTGCGGGCGGCCAGCTGACGACGGGTCTGATCGAGGAGGGTGAATTCCTGCCGCAGGCGCTCACCCGTGTCGGTGATTTCCAGCAGGGCCTGCTGGTGGTCGGCCACCGGTCCACCCAGATGGGAGCCGATCCAGAAGGAAAGCTCCCGGGGTAGGTCCGGCAGATCGGCAGGAAGGGCGGAGGGCTTGCCGATCAGCTTGCCGGTAAGTTCCACCACATCCCTGAGCGCCTCGGTCACCTGGGAGGCAAGGCCTTCGAGGTCGCCGTGATTCTCGCTGACGCTGTCCTCGATCCAACTCACCATGCCAACCCGGAACGGCGCCTCGCGCACGATGTCGAGGATGCGGAACCGCTGCTGGCCGAGGGTCACGATGTTGCTGCGGTCATCGTCCTGGGTCTGGCAGTGCAGGATCTCGGCACAGCAGCCCACATCGGCCATGCGCTGCTCCTGGGGATCCCAGCGGACCACACCGAAACGGCGATCCTCCGCCATCACGGTGCGAAGCATCATGCGGTAGCGGGGTTCGAAGATGTGAAGCGGCAGCACCTCCTGAGGGAAGAGCACCACATCCGGGAGGGGGAACAGGGGCAGTTCCCTAACGGCCAGGTCGCTCACGCCACCCATCCGGCAAGGGGAACCAGGACCCTGCTCGGGCACGGGGTGGCCGGGCGTGGGGTGGGCAAGGGCAGGCACGAATCACTTCAGTGATCCTAGAAAGAAGCCCCTGCCGCCGGGATGGCGACAGGGGTCACGGACAATGCTCCCAGGGTTGGAACCCGTCAGGCATGAACCGATCGGGACCAGCCGATCGAGCGGGTGCACCGGCAGCCAGGTTGAGACCCGGCCTGAGGCAGCCACCTAGGTCAGAGCTTCACTTCGATATCCACGCCACTGGGAAGGTCGAGCTTCATCAGCGCGTCGATAGTCTTGGAGCTGGGGCTGTAGATGTCGATGATGCGGCGATGGGTGCGGGTTTCGAAGTGCTCACGGGAGTCCTTGTCCACGTGGGGCGAGCGCAGCACGCAATAGATCTTCCGTTTCGTGGGCAGAGGGATTGGCCCGATCGCGGTGGCTGCCGTGTGATCGGCGGTTTCAATGATTTTTTCGCAGGAGAGATCCAGCATGCGGCGATCAAACGCTTTGAGACGGATGCGGATCTTCTGCTGGGCAAGGGCGGAGGCCATGGGAATCGGGCAGAGGGAAGAACCAGAACGGGTGGTAGCAGGAGCGACGGTCAGCCCTGCAGGACGGGTTGTCGAGGTGCGGAAACGGAAGCAACGATCGGAGCTCAGAGAGATCAAGTACCCAGCTGACGGCAGGCGGTGATCCTTCGCGTGATCCGAGCGGATGCAGGAAACGTGAACTGGAATGTGATCCGGAGAGAGCCGGGAGGGCCCGAAGGCTCCTCCCGGCAGAGGCGCTGGGGCCTCACGCCACGATCTTGGAGACCACTCCAGCACCGATGGTACGACCGCCTTCGCGGATGGCGAAGCGCATCCCTTGCTCAATGGCCACCGGGCAGATCAGCTCGGCGCTCATCTTGATGCGGTCGCCGGGCATCACCATCTCCACGTTGCTGCCGTCGTCAGCGGTGAAGGCGGTGATCTGACCGGTCACATCCGTGGTGCGGATGTAGAACTGAGGCCGGTAACCGGCAAAGAAGGGAGTGTGGCGGCCGCCCTCTTCCTTCTTCAACACATACACCTCACCTTCGAACTTGGTGTGAGGCTTGATCGAGTTGGGCTTCACCAACACCATGCCGCGCTCGATGTCCTCTTTCTGGATGCCGCGCAACAACAGACCCGCGTTGTCACCGGCCATGCCTTCTTCAAGCTGCTTACGGAACATCTCCACGCCGGTCACAGTGGTTTCGCGGGTGTCCTTGATGCCCACGATCTGCACGGTTTCACCCACCTTCACCTTGCCGCGCTCGATTCGGCCGGTGGCCACGGTGCCGCGGCCGGTAATCGAAAACACGTCTTCGATTGCCATCAGGAAGGGCTTGTCGATCTCGCGCGCAGGCTCGGGGATCGACTCATCCACCGCATCCATCAGATCGAGGATCTTGTCGACCCATTCGTTTTCACCGCGGATGCCCTTGCCACCGCCTTGGATGTGCTCGAGGGCCCTGAGGGCGGAGCCGGCGATCACGGGGATATCATCGCCGGGGAAGTCGTAGCTGCTCAGCAGTTCACGCATTTCCAGTTCGACGAGTTCGAGGATTTCCTCATCGTCGACCATATCTTTCTTGTTGAGGAACACCACCAGGGCGGGCACGCCCACCTGCTTGGCTAAGAGGATGTGCTCCTTGGTCTGGGCCATGGGTCCATCGGTGGCGGCCACCACCAGGATGGCGCCGTCCATCTGGGCGGCGCCGGTGATCATGTTCTTCACGTAGTCGGCGTGGCCGGGGCAATCCACGTGGGCGTAATGACGGCTCTCGGTTTCGTACTCAACGTGAGCGGTGTTGATCGTAATGCCCCGTTCCTTCTCTTCAGGAGCTCCGTCGATTTGGTCGTAGGCCTGAGCCTTCGCTTGGCCCAGGGTCGACAGAACGTTGGTGATGGCGGCCGTCAGCGTTGTCTTGCCATGGTCAACGTGGCCGATGGTGCCGATGTTGACGTGGGGTTTGTTCCTCTCGAACTTCTCGCGAGCCATGATGAAAAAGAATCGGGGTGGGTGGGTTGGAGTGGGGGTGAAAGATCAGGAATTGCCCTGATTCTTGGAGATGATGGCTTCAGCGACGTTGCGAGGAACTTCCTCGTAATGGCTGAACTCCATCGAGAAGATACCCCGACCCTGGGTCATGGATCGGAGCTGGGTGGCGTAGCCGAACATCTCGGCCAGAGGCACTTTGGACTGGACCTTGGACAGCCCGTCATCGACGGACTGTCCTTCAACCTGACCGCGACGGGAAGAGAGGTCGCCGATGATCGATCCGAGGAAATCCTCAGGGATCTCGACCTCCACCTTCATCATCGGCTCAAGAAGCACAGGATTGCACTTCTTGACGCCGTCCTTGAAGGCCATGGAACCAGCGATCTTGAAGGCCATCTCTGATGAGTCGACGTCGTGATAAGAGCCGTCCACCATGGTGACCTTCACATCGATCATCGGGAAACCAGCAATCACGCCGGATTGACAGGTTTCCTTCATGCCGGCTTCCGCCGGACCGATGTATTCCTTGGGAACGATGCCGCCAACGATCTTGTTGACGAATTCGAAACCGGAACCCGGCTCTCCGGGTTGCATTTCGATCACCACGTGGCCGTACTGGCCCTTGCCGCCGGTCTGCCGAGCGAACTTGCCCTCACCTTTGGCGCTGCCGCGGATGGTTTCACGGTAAGAAACCTGGGGGGCACCGATGTTGGCCTCCACCTTGAATTCCCGGAGCATGCGGTCCACCAGGATTTCCAAGTGCAGTTCGCCCATGCCGGCGATCACGGTCTGGTTGGTTTCCGGATCGGTGCGAACCCGGAAGGTGGGATCTTCCTCCGAGAGCGACTGAAGCGCCTTGCCAAGCTTCTCCATGTCCCCCTTGGTTTTGGGTTCCACGGCCACCGAAATCACCGGTTCAGGGATGAACAGGGATTCCAGGATGATCGGGGAGCTCTCAACACAGAGTGTGTCGCCGGTGGTGGTGTCCTTGAGGCCGAGCACGGCACCAAGGTCGCCGGCTCGCAGCTCATCCACTTCTTCCCGATCGTCTGCCTTGAGCAGGATCAGGCGGGAGATGCGCTCCTTCTTGTCCTTGGTGGCATTCAGCACATAGCTGCCCTTCTGGAGCACACCCGAGTAGATCCGCACAAAGGTGAGCTTGCCGAAGGGATCGGCCATCACCTTGAACGCCAGGGCGCTGAAGGGAGCGCTGTCGTCAGCAGGACGCACCGCTTCGGTGCCATCGGCCAGCACACCCTGAATCGGAGGAACGTCCACAGGCGCCGGCAGGTAGTCGACCACCGCATCAAGCAGCAGCTGCACACCCTTGTTCTTGAAGGCGGAACCGCACAGCATCGGCACCAAACCGTGCTTCAGCACACCGACCCGGATCCCCTTGCGCAGCTGCGCTTCATTGAGTTCGCCGCTTTCAAGGAAGATCTCCAGCAGTTCCTCATCGGTTTCGGCCACGCTCTCCATCAGCGCGGCACGCCACTGGGCGGCCTCCTCAACCATCGACGCCGGAATGTCGGTCTCCTCAATGTCCTGACCGAGGTCGTCCTTGTAGATGAAGGCGCGATTCTTGACCAGATCAACGATGCCGATCAGCTCACCTTCAGCACCGATCGGTAGCTGGATCGGCGCGGCGTTGGCGCGCAGACGATCTTTGATCTGGCCGTAAACCTTGAGGAAGTCGGCGCCGGTGCGATCCATCTTGTTGACAAACACCATCCGGGGCACGCTGTAGCGATCAGCCTGCCGCCAGACGGTTTCCGACTGGGGTTGCACGCCACCGACGGCGCAGAACACGGCGATCACCCCGTCCAGCACCCGCATCGAGCGCTCCACCTCGATGGTGAAGTCCACGTGGCCAGGGGTATCGATGATGTTGATGCGGTGCTCCTTCCAACTGGTGGAGATAGCCGCCGCCGTGATCGTGATGCCGCGCTCGCGTTCCTGCTCCATCCAATCGGTGACGGCCGCACCATCGTGGACCTCACCCATCTTGTGGACCACACCCGAATAGAAGAGGATGCGCTCGGTGGTTGTGGTCTTGCCAGCGTCGATGTGAGCGGCGATACCGATATTTCTGACGCGTTCAAGCGGAAAGGCGCGGGCCACGGGGATAGTGCTCCGAAGAGGGTCGACAAAAAGCGGGCATAACTCTACCGACCGGCCGGTTGCCGGTGGCAGGGAGCCGGATCAGCCCAGGCATCCGGCTCCTGGGAACTCAGTAGCGGTAGTGGGCGAAGGCCTTGTTCGCCTCGGCCATCTTGTGGGTCTCCTCCCGCTTGCGAACGGCGCTGCCGGCCTCGTTGGCGGCATCCATCAGTTCGCCGGCGAGCTTCTGGGACATGCTGCGGCCATTGCGGGCCCGGGAGAAATTCACAAGCCAGCGCAGGGCCATGGCGGTACCCCGCTCCTGGCGCACCTCCATCGGCACTTGGTAGGTAGCACCGCCCACCCGGCGAGCCCGCACCTCCACCAAAGGAGTGGCGTTGCGAACGGCGGTCTCGAACAGCTCCAGGGGGTCAGCACCGGTGCGCTCATTGATCAGGGTGAAGGCATCGGAGAGAATCCGCTGAGCCGTGGACTTCTTGCCGTGCTTCATCAGGCGAGCCACGATCATCGAGGCGAGCCGGCTGTTGAACTGCGGATCAGGCAGAACCGGGCGCTTCTCGGCGGCGTTACGGCGGGACATGGAAACGAAGGAAAGGGACGGACGGAGTGGGGATGTTGGGTGCGGTGGCGGATGGCTCAGGCCTTCGGCGTCTTGGCGCCGTACTTGGAGCGGGCCTGACGGCGATCCTTCACACCGGCGGTGTCCAGGGTTCCCCGGATGATGTGATACCGGACCCCGGGGAGGTCTTTGACCCGGCCACCCCGGATCAGCACCACGGAGTGCTCCTGAAGGTTGTGGCCGATGCCCGGGATGTAGGCAGTCACCTCAAAACCGGAGGTGAGGCGCACCCTGGCCACCTTGCGGAGGGCCGAGTTCGGCTTCTTCGGGGTGGAGGTGTACACACGGGTGCACACCCCACGCCGCTCGGGACAGGCCCGCAGGGCGGGGGATTTGGTCTTGCGGGTGAGGCGCTGACGCTCGGTGCGGATCAGCTGCTGAATGGTGGGCATCGAGGGCCGTGGCGCTAGTCGGAGGGACTCGTCGTGTCACCCGTGTCGGTCGGACTGCCCGAGGACAGGTCCTGTCGGAGTGACTGGTCGGACGGTCCGACCGATTTCGACAATCCGACACCTTACTGCCCGGCCGTCCCTCGTCCAGGGTCACGGCGGAAAGCGGCCCCGCAGGCGCATGTCTGGACCCCGTCCACCGGCCGGACCAGAAAGGCGCCGCCACTGAGATCACCCCGGTAATCGAGCAGCAAACCGGTGAGCAGAGGCAGCTGCGTAGCCGGAGCATGGAGGGTCACGCCGTCGGCCCGGGCCACCGGGGAGCCGGCGAGGTGGCCGGGCCGCAGGCGGATCGTCCAGGGTTCGCACCCCCCCTCCAGCAAATCGATGTGCATCAGACCGGGGGTGCCGGCCACCGCCGCCTGGCGGCAGAGCTCCGCAGCGGCGGCGGCGGTCAAACGCAGGCTGTGGCCCCTGGGCACGGCGGGGATTCAAAGGCAGCTACCACTGTCGCAGCCCGACTCGATCACCGCCCGGGCCTCAATTGCCGGCCCGGGTCAGCGGTGCCGCGGCGCTCCGGGGCACCAGCCCCAATCCGTTGTGCACGGCACCCACCACGCCGCGGCCCTTCACGGTGTGGAGCCCCCCCATCACGAGGCCAGTCGAGCTGCCCCCATCCAGGTTCAGGGCATCCCGCAGGCCCAGGCCGGCCAGCAACTGCGTGGCCTCCAGCAAAGTGGGGCCCACGTCGTCGACGCCCTCCAGGGTGAGCAGCCAGAGCTGACGTCCGTCGCTGCCGATCACGGTGCGGGGGGCCCCCTGGCTCAGGAAAGCGGCGCTGAAGCCCTCCGCGGCGCCATCCAGCACCGGTCGCCCGCCCAGCAGCAGCAACGGCCCTCCCCCCACCACGTTGTTGGCCATTCCCACCGCCGTGCTGGGGCGGCTCTCCAGGCGGAGGGTCCCCCCCTCAGGCCAGGGCAGGCTGAAGCCAGCGCGGCCCACCAGCAGGGTGTCGCCCGCCCCCAGCGGCAAGCCGGCGGCCAGAAGGTCGGGTCCGTAGCGGGCCCGCACCACCCCATCCCGGACCAGCACCGCGGTCTCCCCATCGACCAGGCTGCGGTAGGTGGGGCCCCAGTCGGCCGTGTAGCGACTCAGCCCGCGCTGCACATAGCCGCTGTTGAGCACCGACACCGGCCAGCGGTTGCCGCCGGCATCGAGCACCGATTCCTCGAGGCGGAGACGGCCGAAACGTGGTAGCCCCCCTGGATCCCAGCCGACGGCCCCCCGGTTCAGGATCGGGCCCGACAGCCAGCGCCCCTGGTCCCGCAGGGCGCCGAGCGGCAGCCGCCGCACCCGGTTGAAGAAGCCGCCGTTGATCGCCACCAGGGCGTCCTGGCGGTTCGCCAGGCGCACCAGGGAGCTCAGCCCCTCCATGCCATCGCCGCGGCTGAGGGGGCGAAGCTCAAGGTCGGAGTTCAGCAGATCGATCCGCACCGCATTGATCCGCACCCGACGGCCAGCCACCTCCCGCACCAGCCGCTCCCAGAGGATCTGACGGCCCAGGCGAGACTGGAGCCGGGGATCGATCCGGCCGGGACTGGCGGTGTCCACTGCCGCGGTCGGGTCGCCGGGAAGATCCAGCACCAGGCGATGGGGACCCCCCAGCGTGAAGACTCGGGTCGGGGCGGCACCGCCACGGTCTGTGATCCGCAGCAGCGCACCTGTTCCGGCCCCCCGCAGGCCCTGGCCCTGCAGGGCGGCGCGCTGGTCGGCGCTGTGAGCCACAGCCAACACCACCCCCCCCGGCTCGCTGCTGCGCACGATCGCCGGACCGCTGAGGTCGAGCACCACCCGCCTCAGTCCCGGAGGGGAGGTGCTGGGGCGGATGCCCAACAGCCGCGGGGTGGGCATCTCCAGCAGCAGGGTGCTCCCGGAGGCGCGGGCCGTCAGGCCGTTGGCGGCCAGCAGGGGGGCGAGGTCGATGGCCACCTCGTCCCCCAGGGGGCGCTGGCGATCGGCTCCCACCATCAGCCGGGCACCAAACCACTCGAGCTCCAGCTCTCCGCCACCACCACGGCTGCGACTACTCACCCCCAGCTGGCCTTGGGCCACCTCCAGAGGCAGCCACAGCTCCCGTGGGGCAGCGTCTAGACGGCCGATCCAGCGCCAGGCTCCCCGTTGGGCCAGCCCAAGGATCACCAGCCGGGTGCCCTCAGTGGAGGGTGCGGCGGCGGGGGCGGCGACCGGAGCCGCTGGCGGGCTTCCCGGGGAAGTGGGCAGCTCGGGCAGGGGTGGGGGCGGCTGCGGCGCAGCCTTCAGCTCGGCCGCAGGAGCCGCCAGTAGGGCTGTGACCAGCAGGATCGTGGCGGGGAACGCCGCAGGCTGCGCCATCGGGTCCGGGGTCGGGGGCATGAAAGTTAGACCCGCCTAGAAGTGCGTGGTGAACGGGCTGGCGATGGCCAATCCCTAGGATCAAATGCTCTGCCCGGCTGCGGCGCACCTCTCTGCCGCGGATCCCCGATCCCCCAAACCGATCCAGGCTCCCGTCCACCCTCTTCAGGATGCCCGGATCGTGGATCAATCCTCTGGATCAACCCTGCTGGATCCAACCCTGCTGGATCCCCAGACCCACCGATCAGACGTTCCGCTTCCGCTAGCACCACGACGGGTTATGCCTTCCTTCTCCGCTCCCTTCTGGCCCCACTGCGACAGTCCGGCGCCGGCGGCGGTGGCAGGCGAGAAGGATGCCTGCGGCGTCGGATTTCTGGCCCACCTCGATGGCACCCCCAACCACTGGGTGCTGCGGCAGGCGCTGCGGGGCCTGCGCTGCATGGAGCACCGGGGGGGATGCGGTGGTGACGGCGATTCCGGCGATGGCGCCGGGATCCTCTGCGGCATTCCCTGGAGCTACCTAGAAGCGGTGTGGCCGGCAGCCGCCAGCGGCGAAGCGGGCGTACGGGGGCTGGCGATGGTGTTTCTCCCCGCCGATGCCAGCCGCCGCCAGGAGGCCCGCCGCTTCTGCGAGGAGGAAGCCGCCGGTCTGGGGCTCCTCAGCCTGGGCTGGAGGCCCGTGCCGGTGGACCCCGCCGTGCTCGGTCCGATGGCCCGGGACACCGCCCCGGTGATCGAGCAATGGCTGCTGCTGAACCCGGGGGCGTCCCCCTCCCTACCCGCGGATGTGGATGGCCTTGAGGCGCTGCTATTCCGCCTGCGGCGCCGCGCCGTGGACCGCACCCGCGAGGCATGGGGCAGCGACATCGGCAACCTTTATTTCGCCTCGATCAGCGCCCGCACGGTTGTGTACAAGGGCATGGTGCGTTCCGAGGTACTGGATCGCTTCTACGCCGATCTGCGCGACGAACGCTTCACGGTGAGCTTCGCGGTGTACCACCGCCGCTTCAGCACCAACACCCTGCCCCGCTGGCCCCTGGCCCAGCCGATGCGGCTGCTCGGCCACAACGGCGAGATCAACACCCTGCTGGGCAACATCAACTGGGCCAGTGCCGCCGAGGCCAATCTCGAGGCCGTCTGGGGCAATGCCGCCTCCGACCTGCGGCCCCTGGTGAATGCCGCCTTCAGCGATTCCGCCAACCTCGATGCCACCCTCGAACTGATGGTGCGCAGCGGCCGGCCGATCACCGACAGCCTGCTCACCCTGGTGCCGGAGGCCTTCCGCGACCAACCTGAGCTCGATCGCCTCCCGGCGATCAAAGACTTTTACGAATACAACGCCTGTCTGCAGGAACCCTGGGATGGCCCGGCCCTGCTGGTGTTCAGCGATGGCCGCATGGTGGGGGCCACCCTCGATCGCAATGGCCTGCGGCCCGCCCGCTACTGCATCACCAGCGATGGCTACGTGGTGATGGGCTCGGAAACCGGCGTGGTGGAGCTCGAGGAAAGCCGCATCATCGAAAAGGGCCGCCTCGGTCCTGGCCAGATGCTGGCGATCGATCTGGAGCAGGGGCGGGTGCTGCGCAACTGGGAGGTGAAGGAGCAGAGCGCCTCCCGCCACCCCTATGGCACCTGGCTCGCCGCCTATCGCCGCAACCTGGCCCCCGGTGCCTGGGCGCAGGAGCGCCGCCTCGCCGACCTAGAACTGCTCAAGCAACAGAGCGCCTTCGGTTTCACCGCCGAAGACCTGGATCTGGTGATCGAGGACATGGCCGGGGCCGGCAAGGAGCCCACCTACTGCATGGGCGACGACATTCCCCTGGCGGTGCTCTCGTCCAAGCCCCACCTCCTCTACGACTACTTCAAGCAACGCTTCGCCCAGGTGACGAACCCGCCGATCGACCCGCTGCGCGAAAAGCTGGTGATGAGCCTGGAGATGCACCTGGGCCAGCGCGGGTCGGCCCTTCGCCCCGAGCCCACCGGCGCTGGGGTACTGCACCTCGACAGCCCGGTGCTCAATGAGGCCGAGCTGGCCGATCTGGCCGGCCATGGCCTGCCCCTTGCCACCCTCCCCACCTTGCTGCCGGTGACCGATGGTCCGGCTGGTCTGGAGCAGGCGGTGGCCCGGCTATGTGCCGGGGCCGAAGCCGCAGTGCGCGGCGGCAGTTGCATCCTGGTCCTCTCCGACCGCAGCGGTGGCGGGATCAGCGCTGGCACCACCTACATCCCCCCCCTCCTGGCGGTCGGGGCAGTTCACCATCACCTGCTGCGCCTGGGCTTGCGGCTGCAGAGCTCGATCGTGGTCGATACCGCCCAGTGCTGGAGCACCCATCACCTGGCCTGCCTGATCGGCTACGGGGCCAGCGCCGTGTGCCCCTGGCTGGCCTGGGAAACCACCCGCCATTGGTTGGCCCACCCCAAGACCCGCTCTCTGATCGAGCGGGGCAAACTTCCTGATCTCACGCCCGATGCGGCGCAGGCCAACGTACGCAAGGCCCTGGAAGATGGCCTGCGCAAGATCCTCTCCAAGATTGGCATCTCGCTGCTGGCCAGCTACCACGGCGCCCAGATCTTCGAGGCAATCGGCATCGGCGCCGATCTGATCGCCCTTGCCTTCAACGGCACCACCAGCCGGGTGGCGGGTCTGAGCCTGACCGATCTCGCCAGCGAAACGCTCGCCTTCCACGCCAAGGCCTACCCCGAACTCAACCGCACCAAGCTCGAGTTCATGGGCTTCGTGCAGTACCGCACCGGCGGTGAATACCACCTCAACAGCCCGGAGATGGCCAAGGCCCTCCATGCCGCCGTGGCGGCAGGCCCCGGCTACGACCACTTCGCCACCTACCAAACCCTGCTCGAAAACCGGCCGGTCACGGCCCTGCGTGATCTGCTCCAGCTGCGAAAGGCCGCCGCACCGTTGCCGATTGATCAAGTAGAGAGCATCGAGAGCATCTGCAGGCGCTTCTGCACCGGCGGCATGAGCCTTGGCGCCCTCTCGCGCGAGGCGCACGAGGTGCTGGCGGTGGCGATGAATCGCATCGGCGGCAAGAGCAACAGCGGCGAAGGCGGCGAGGATCCGGCCCGCTTCAACGTGCTCAACGACGTGGATGGCGAAGGCCATTCCGCCACCCTTCCGACCATCAAAGGGCTTCGCAACGGCGACACCGCCTGCTCCGCGATCAAGCAGATCGCCTCTGGCCGCTTCGGGGTCACCCCGGAATACCTGCGCAGTGGCCGCCAGCTGGAGATCAAGGTGGCCCAGGGGGCCAAGCCCGGGGAGGGCGGTCAGCTGCCCGGTCCGAAGGTGGACGCCTACATCGCCTGGCTGCGCAACAGCAAGGCCGGTGTGGCCCTGATCTCACCGCCGCCCCACCACGACATCTATTCGATCGAAGACCTAGCCCAGCTGATCCACGATCTTCACCAGGTGCATCCCGCCGCCAAGGTGAGCGTGAAGCTGGTGGCGGAGATCGGCATCGGCACGATCGCCGCCGGGGTGGCCAAGGCCAATGCCGATGTAATCCAGATCTCCGGCCACGATGGCGGCACCGGTGCCTCGCCCCTGAGCTCGATCAAACATGCCGGCAGCCCCTGGGAGCTGGGCCTCACCGAGGTGCACCGCAGCCTCTTGGAGAACGGCCTGCGTGATCGGGTGCTGCTGCGGGCCGACGGCGGCCTTAAGACCGGCTGGGATGTGGTGATCGCCGCGCTGCTGGGCGCCGAAGAATATGGCTTCGGCTCGGTGGCGATGATTGCCGAGGGCTGCATCATGGCCCGCGTTTGCCACACCAACAATTGCCCCGTAGGGGTGGCTACCCAAAAGGAGGCCCTGCGAAAACGCTTCACCGGCCTGCCCGAGCACGTGGTGAATTTCTTCCTCTTCGTGGCCGAGGAGGTGCGCCAGCTGCTCAGCGTGCTGGGGGTGGCCAGCCTTGAGGAGCTGATCGGTCGCACCGAGCTCCTGCAGGCCCGCTCCGTGGCCCTGGCCAAGACCACGGCCCTCGATCTCTCCTGCCTCCTCGATCCCATCCCCCAAGCCGCCGGTCGCGCCTGGCTCCACCACGACGCCGAAGCCCACGGCAATGGAGCGATCCTCGAAGACACCCTGCTGGCCGATCCCGCCCTGCTGGCGGCGATCGAGGGCCAGGCGCGTCTAGAGCGCAACCTGGCGATCGTGAACACCGACCGCAGCGTGGGCGCCCGCATCGCCGGCGAGATCGCCGCGCGCCACGGCAACACCGGCTTCACCGGCCGGCTGGATCTCACCTTCAGTGGGGCCGCAGGTCAGAGCTTCGGGGCCTTCCTGCTGCAGGGCATGAATGTGCGCCTGGTGGGTGAGGCGAACGACTACGTGGGCAAGGGCATCAATGGCGGCCGCATCACCGTGGTGCCGCCCCCCGGCGGCAGCGATCCCGGCAGCAAGGTGATCCTCGGCAACACCTGCCTCTACGGCGCCACCGGCGGTGAGCTCTTCGCCCTGGGCCGGGCCGGCGAGCGCTTCGGGGTCCGCAACAGCGGCGCCCGCACCGTTGTCGAAGGCGCCGGCGACCACTGCTGCGAGTACATGACCGGAGGCGTTGTGGTGGTGCTCGGTTCCACCGGCCGCAACGTGGCCGCCGGCATGACCGGCGGGGTGGCCTTCCTGCTGGATGAGGAAGGCGATCTGGAGCGGCGGATCAACCAAGAAACCGTGACCATCGAGGCCCTCAACACCGCGGAGCAGGAAGCGCTGCTCAAACCCCTGCTGGAGGCCCATCTCGAAGCCACCGGCAGCTCCCGGGCCGCCCAGGTGCTGGCCGACTGGCCCAGCTGGCGAGCCCGCTTCAAGGTGCTGGTACCCCCGAGCGAGAAGGTGGCCATGGGGCTGGCGCCCCGTGAGGCCGTGGCGGCCTGAGGCCACTCCCTCGACCCCAACCAGCGGGGCAACGTTAGCGGGCGGGACAGGGAGCCCTCATCGTGCCTAGCGAGGATAACGCGCCATCAGCCGTTGCACCTCGCCGGCGTGGTAGCTGCTGCGGGTGAGGGGACTGCTCACTACCTGCAGAAAGCCGAGCTCCTGCTCCCCATGCCTCCGGAAGTGCTCGAACTGCTCCGGCGTCACGAATCGGTCCACCGGCAGATGCTTCGGACCGGGTGAGAGATACTGGCCGATCGTCACGATGTCGACCTGGTGGCGGCGTAGGTCCGCCAGCACCTCCAGCACCTCCTGGTCAGACTCGCCCAGGCCCACCATCAGACCTGATTTCGTGTACACCCGGGGCCAGTTCAGCCTCACCTGCTCCAGCAGGGTGAGAGAGCGCTCGTAAATGCCTTGGGGCCGGGCTTTGCGGTACAGCCGCGGCACCGTTTCGATGTTGTGGTTCAGCACATCGGGGGCGGCTTCCAACACCGCCGCCAGGGCGTCCCGGTCGCCACAAAAATCGGGGATCAGCAGCTCGATCGTGGTGGCGGGGGAGCGGTGGCGCACCTGCTCGATGCAGGCCACGAACTGGCTGGCCCCCCCATCGGCCAGGTCGTCGCGATTCACGGAGGTGATCACCACGTGGCTCAGGCCCAATCGCGCCACCGCCTCGCCGAGCCGCTCGGGCTCGCTGGGATCGAGGGCCCGCACGCTCTTGTCGAAATCGATGTCGCAGTAGGGGCAGGCGCGGGTGCAGCCCGGCCCCATGATCAGGAAGGTGGCGGTGCCGCCGGCGAAGCACTCACCGATGTTCGGGCAGCTGGCCTCCTGGCAGACGGTGTTGAGATTGAGATCGAGGAGTAGGTCGGCCACGGCGCCGATCCGCTCCCGCTGCGGCGCCTTCACCCGCAGCCAGTCGGGCTTAGCTGCCGGAGCAGGAGCCGGGGCTCCGTCCTGGGCTCCCGGTGCATCGGGCATGGGGGGGGTGTGGGAGGCGTCACCCAGGCCAGCGGCAGCGGGGCCCAGCTGAAGATCACGGAGGGCCAAGGGAAGAACCGGATTCAGGCCAGCGGCAGCCAAGGACCACCTTGTCAACCAGTTTAGGTATAGCCCCGGGGCATTCTCCGTCCCCACATCGGCCTCACGGCCCTCAAAGGCCCTGGCGGAGCTAAGGCCCCTAAAGGAGGGATGGCCCTAAAGCAGGGATGGCCCAGGGCCCGCGCCATCCCCTACAGTCGTCTGATCGGGATGTAGCGCAGCTTGGTAGCGCACTTCGTTCGGGACGAAGGGGCCGCAGGTTCGAATCCTGTCATCCCGATTTTTTTGGGGCCTCACTACAGGCAGGCCCCCGGATAGCCACGGGGTGTCACCATGCGGCCGTCCTGCAGCCGGCTGGTGCTATTGCCGATCAGCACCAGTGTGAGCATGTCCACCGCTTCCACCGGTAGATCCTCCAGGGTGTAAAGCCGCACACTCTCGCCGGGCCGGCCCAGCTGGCGCGCTAGAGCCACCGGCGTGGAGGCCGGCCGTCCCTCGAGCAGCAGGGTTCGGGCCCGCTCCAACTGCCAATCGCGGCCGAGCGAGCGCGGGTTGTAGAGGGCCACCACGAAGTCTCCCGCCGCCGCGGCCGCCAGACGCTTCTCGATCACGGCCCACGGGGTGAGGCGATCGCTGAGGCTGATGGTGCAGAAATCGTGCATCAGCGGGGCACCGGCCCGGGCCGCAGCCAGCTGCAGGGCCGAGATGCCCGGGTGAACTTGAAAGCCCGGACGATCGAACACGTCGCGGTCCAGCCACTGCTCCAGGGCCAGGCCGGCCATGCCGTAGATGCCACTGTCTCCGGAGGACACCAAGGCCACCCGCAGCCCTTGGGTCGCCAGATCGAGGGCCTCGGAGCAGCGGGCCCGCTCCTCGGTGAGGCGGCCGTCGCGGCGCAGCTGGTCGGGACGCCGCAGCGGCTCCAGCAGATCCAGATACGGCCCATAGCCCACCCACACCGTGGCCCGGGCCAGGGCTGCGCGGGCATCCCCGCTGAGCAGGTCGAGCTGGCCGGGGCCGCTGCCCACCAGATGCAGTTCACCGCGCTGGGGCGCCCATTGCCGACTCGCCAGGGCCACCGCCAGGGTGGCGGCGCCGCGCTCGCCGGGGGCGGCGCGTTCGATGGTCTTGGGCACAACCAGTTCAGCGGCGGCCCTCGTCCCCCCGGTTTTGCCCTCGGGTGTGGCGGTGACACCGGCGGCCTCAGGGGCTGCGGCCGCAGCGGCGCTCAAGGCCGCAGCCTCGGCCACGCTGGCGGTTCCCATGGCCTCGGCCACCGCCTCGGAGGGGTTGGGCACCGGCACCGCCGCGAGGCTGGCGGCGTCGAAGAGCCGCAGGGGCCAGCCATGGCGCTGGCTGAGCGCCAGCAGGGCCGCTTCATCGCCCTTACGGTCGATGCTGGCCAACCCCGCCACGGCCTCCGGGGCCAACCCCGCCAGTTTGAGGGTGCGCTCCACCAGCCGCTCCAGCAAGGCGGGACTGGTGTCGCGCTCACAACCCACCCCAAGCCAGAGGCAGGGAGGATGCCAGTGGCATTCCGGGCCGGTGGCCGGGCCGATCAGCAGCCGGGGCCCTGGTACGCCCGCCGCCCCCTCCTCCACGGCGCCGCTCCCGTCCCCCTGGACGGCCGGCAGGTCGCGCCAGAGCTCCAGGCCCCGGGCCTGCTCCAGGGTAGGCAGGGCTCCGGAACGGGAGGCGGCCTGCATCAGGGCGTTCCAGTCGCCGCAGCCACGGGTCCAGCCCCAGGAACGGCCGAAGGCATCAAGGGGAAGCCGGCCCATGGCGGTCGAGCTGCCGGTGGGCACCACCTCGGCCCCGAGCAGGGCAGCCAGCCGGGCAGCCAGGGCTTCCCCACCGCCGGCATGACCCCCCAGCAGGGGAATGGCGTACCGCCCGGCCGGATCCAGCACCACCACCGCGGGATCGCTTTGTTTGTGCTCCAGGAGTGGGGCGATCAGGCGAACAATCAGCCCGCAGGCCCCAACCGCCACCACCGCCTCGGCCTCGTCCCAGTGCTGCCGCAGCCAGTCCGCCGGCGATGGCGCTGAACCCGGCCAGCGGATCGCGGCCAGCAGCCCGGTGGCCTCCAACCTCTGCAGCAGAACCCTGGCCTCAGGACTGAAGCCCAGGGCCACGATCGACCGCGGACCCTGGTCGCCAGGCTCAGGTGTCCACACCGTCTCCGGGGATCGGGGCGGGGAGCTGGGATGGAGGCTCATCGTGTAAACCTCTCGCGCAGCGCCTGGAGAGGACTGCGGCGGGCGGGACGAATCAGCGTGCCATCGTTATTGACCTCCTCCCGTGCGGAGGGAATCAGCCCAGTGGTGGCGGCCGGAACGGAGCCCTCTCCAGCCTGGCTAGGCAGAGCAGCCCGATCCGCCTCGCTGGAGGCGGGGATTTCGGCCCCCGGCCCGCCGGGATCGACGGGAGGCACAGATAGGGATGGGGAAGGAGGGGTCAGGGGAGCGTCCGGGAGGGGAAGGGAAGGGGACTGTTGAGGAGAAGCGGCCTCGATCTCCCTAGGCCGGTTGGCGTCCTGATCGGGCCGATCCAGTTCTGCAGGGGTCAAAGGGAGGGTGGCCGTCGAAGGGAGCGGCCGCGCCGTTGGAGGAACCGCCTCCAGCGCGGCTTGCCCGGATGAGCCGGGGTCCTGACCCAGATCCGGGGCCATTCGGACTGGCTCCGGGCTCTCCTGGGCCCGAGTGGAGACCGACTGCTCTGGCTCCGGCAAGGGCGAGGAAACGGCAACGCTGTTCTGAGATGGCGCCTGCTGGGATGGCGGCTGTTGGGATGGGTCTTCAGGCTCGGCTGATGGCAGCTCCCCCAGCAGCCGGGCCAGGGTGGGCCCATCAAGGCGGGGGCCCAGCCAGGGAGGACGCGGGGATCCAGGCTCGAGGCGGACCTCCCGCACCACACTGTTAAAAGGTGGATTGAGCGGTTCCCCCCGGCCATCCACCAACTCGAGGAGTACGGCATTGCTTCCCGACTTCCAGCCCTTAAGCCAGAGAGGGGTCTGCTGGTTCACCAAAAAGCTGTCACCGTTCACCGTCACCCGCAGCCGCCAGCGGGCGTCATCGGCCCGCAGGTTCTGCAGGGGAGCATCGATCAGGAGCCAATCGAGCAGCACCGGTTCCCCGGCGTTGGCCTGCCAGGGACTCACCGCCAACAGTTGGGGACTGCCCTCAGCGGGCAGAGCGAGGGGATTAGCCGCGACCCTATGCAGCCTGATCTGGCGAAAGGCCCCGGGCGCCTTCACCACTTCGCCCCAGGGACGCACGGCATAGACCGTGAACCGGTGGCTGCCCGGGCTGAGGGGCGGCATGGAGGCGGTGGTCTCCAGCAGGGGCTTGGGAAGGCCGTCATCAAGTTGCACCATCAGATGGGATCCAAGCCCAAGGGATCCCGCATCCACTAGGGGCCAGTCCTCCACGGCCAGTCGGAGGGTCCAAGGAGCATCGGGCAGCAGGGCGCCGTCGCGGGGTTCGAGGATCGTGATCCTGGGCCGCCTTGGGCCGAGCACCTCCGCCAGTTGCTGCACAGCAGCGGGAGGCGCCACCTCCTGCAGCCCCTTCAAGGCAGCTGGAGTGGCTACCGGTGGGCTCCCCGCCGATCGCCCTGGCAGGCTCCAGGCCTGGGCCGACAGAGGGAACCCGAGCCAGGCGCCCATCAGCAGGATCAGGGCCAGCAGCGCCGCCAGGGCGACCGGGCCTGGGCGACGAAGACCCCAATCCGGCAGTCCTCGGTTGATCCGGGTTCCGCCCGCCAAGGCCCACCTCCTGGGAATCATGGGTTCCCGCGCATTCTGCTGTGGCGACAGTCGCGAGCACAGCGCGAGGGGATCGACGCGAGGATCAAATGGGAATAAGAGAAACTGAGCTATTCAAATCAGCGCAGAAGCAGGCGACTGGATGTGAACGAGCCAACGCCAGACCCCAGTCCCAGCCTGGAAAGCCCGGCGATTGAATCTTTGTAACTAGCCCCCGAATCCCCTTGTTTTTGGCCCCTATACTTCCGCCAGCGGTCCCCTTTCGGGGCCCAAAGCTCCAGTCACGGCAAGGGGTTCCACCCGCGCCGGATCGGAGTCGGCGACCATCGGCGGGAGCCTTGCTCCCTCGGCGGCGCCCGGTCCCACCGACAGCCATGGGCTCACGCCCTGCCTGCCCAAGGGGTGGACCTCCACCTCGATTCCGTCCCTCGAGGAACCTCTCGATGACCATCAGCCCACCAGAGCGTGGGAAAACGGCGAAGGACCTGGTCGACCGGAACCCCGTTCCGGCAACGTTCGAGCTTTTTGAAAAGCCCGGCCATTTCGACCGCACCCTCGCCAAAGGTCCCAAAACCACCACCTGGATTTGGAACCTCCACGCCAACGCTCACGACTTCGACAGCCACACGAGCGATCTTGAAGAGGTCTCACGCAAGATCTTCAGCGCTCACTTCGGCCATCTGGCCGTCATCTTCATCTGGCTAAGCGGCGCCTTTTATCACGGTGCCCGCTTCTCCAACTACTCCGGCTGGCTTGCCGACCCCCTGCACGTCAAACCGAGTGCCCAGGTGGTCTGGCCGATCTTCGGCCAGGAGATCCTCAACGGCGATGTGGGTGCCGGCTTCCACGGCATTCAGATCACCTCCGGTGTCTTCCACGTGTGGAGGGGCTGGGGCATCACCAACGAAACCCAGCTGCTGGCCCTGGCCATCGGCGCGCTGGTGATGGCCGGCCTGATGCTCAACGCCGGTGTCTTCCACTACCACAAGGCAGCTCCGAAGCTTGAGTGGTTCCAGAACGTTGAGTCGATGCTCAACCACCATTTGGCCGGCCTGCTCGGACTCGGTTCCCTCTCGTGGACAGGTCACCTCCTTCACGTGTCCCTGCCCACCAACGCGCTGATGGAAGCCATCGACGCCGGCCAGCCGCTGGTGCTCAATGGCAAAACCATCGCCACCTATGCAGACATTCCCCTGCCCCACGAGTTCCTGAATCAGGACTTGATCGCCCAGATCTTCCCCGGTTTCGGGGCGGGCATCTCAGCCTTCTTCACGGGCAACTGGGCCGCTTACAGCGATTTCCTCACCTTTAAAGGTGGGCTGAATCCCGTAACCGGCAGCCTTTGGATGACCGACATCGCCCATCACCACCTGGCGATTGCGGTGCTGTTCATCGTGGCTGGCCACATGTACCGCACCAACTGGGGCATTGGTCACAGCATCAAGGAGATCCTCGAAGGTCAGAAGGGTGATCCCCTGCTGTTCCCCGCTCCGAATGGTCATGACGGACTCTTCGAGTTCATGACCACCAGCTGGCATGCCCAACTGGCTGTGAACCTGGCGTTGCTTGGATCGCTGACCATCATCGTGGCCCACCACATGTATGCGATGCCTCCCTATCCCTACATTGGGATTGACTACCCAACCCAGCTGTCGATCTTCACCCATCACATGTGGATTGGCGGCTTCCTGATTGTGGGTGCAGGTGCTCACGCAGCCATCGCGATGATTCGCGATTACGACCCCGCCAAGCACGTCGATAACGTGCTCGACCGGGTGCTCAAGGCCCGTGATGCGCTGATCAGCCACCTCAACTGGGTGTCGATCTGGCTTGGTTTCCACAGCTTCGGCCTTTATATCCACAACGACACCATGCGTGCCTTGGGCCGTCCCCAGGACATGTTCAGTGATTCGGCAATCCAGCTGAAGCCGGTGTTTGCCCAGTGGATCCAGGGCCTCCATGCTGCTGCCGCCGGCACCACCGCTCCCAACGCCCTTGCCGGCGTGAGCGAGGTGTTCAATGGCGCCGTTGTGGCCGTGGGCGGCAAGGTTGCCGCCGGTCCGATCCCCCTGGGAACGGCCGACTTCATGGTCCATCACATCCACGCCTTCACGATCCACGTCACCGTGCTGATCCTGCTGAAGGGTGTGCTGTACAGCCGCAGCTCCCGCCTCGTCCCCGATAAGGCGAATCTGGGCTTCCGCTTCCCCTGCGACGGCCCCGGCCGTGGCGGCACCTGCCAAGTGTCGGCATGGGACCACGTGTTCCTCGGCTTGTTCTGGATGTACAACTCCCTGTCGATCGTCATTTTCCACTTCTCGTGGAAGATGCAGAGCGACGTGTGGGGCACCGTCAACGCTGATGGCAGCGTCCAGCACATCACCAATGGCAATTTCGCTCAGAGCGCCATCACCATTAATGGCTGGCTGCGCGACTTCCTTTGGGCCCAGGCCGCACAGGTGATCAACAGCTACGGCTCGAGCTCCAGTGCTTACGGTCTGATGTTCCTGGGAGCCCACTTCATCTGGGCCTTCAGCCTGATGTTCCTGTTCAGCGGCCGCGGCTACTGGCAGGAGCTGATTGAGTCCATCGTCTGGGCTCACAACAAGCTGAGGGTTGCTCCGGCCATCCAGCCGCGGGCGCTCTCCATCACCCAGGGCCGTGCCGTGGGTGTGGCCCATTACCTCCTTGGTGGCATTGCGACCACCTGGGCATTTTTCCTGGCCCGCATCGTCGCGGTCGGCTGACCTCCACCTGACCTTTCCCAATGGCAACGAAATTTCCTTCGTTCAGCCAGGGTCTGGCACAGGACCCGACAACCCGTCGTATTTGGTACGGCATCGCCACGGCTCACGACTTCGAGAGCCATGACGGAATGACGGAGGAGCGGCTTTACCAAAAGCTGTTTTCCACCCACTTCGGTCACCTGGCGATCATCGGCCTCTGGGTTTCGGGCAACCTGTTCCATATCGCCTGGCAGGGCAACTTCGAGCAGTGGGTCGCCGATCCGCTGCACGTCCGTCCCATCGCTCACGCGATCTGGGATCCCCACTTCGGCCAGGGCGCCATCACCGCCTTCACCCAGGCGGGCGCCACCTCCCCGGTGAACATCGCCTATTCCGGTCTGTACCACTGGTGGTACACGATCGGCATGACCACCAACGCCGAGCTTTACCAGGGTTCCATCTTCATGATGATCCTGTCGGCCTGGGCCCTGTTCGCCGGCTGGCTTCACCTTCAGCCCAAGTTCCTGCCTTCCCTGGCCTGGTTCAAGAACGCTGAATCTCGCCTCAACCACCACCTGGCGGTTCTGTTTGGTTTCAGCTCCATCGCCTGGACCGGTCACCTGGTTCACGTGGCGATCCCTGAATCCCGCGGTGTGCACGTGGGTTGGGACAATTTCCTCTCGGTGTCTCCCCACCCTGCGGGTCTTGCCCCCTTCTTCACCGGCAACTGGGGCGTCTACGCCCAGAACCCCGACACCGCCAATCAGCTGTTCGGCACCGCCACCGGTTCCGGCACCGCGATCCTCACCTTCCTGGGTGGTTTCCACCCCCAGACCGAAGCTCTCTGGCTCACGGACATTGCCCATCACCACCTGGCGATCGGTTGTCTGTTTGTGATCGCTGGCCACATGTACCGGACCAACTTCGGTATCGGCCACTCGATCCGCGAGATCCTCGAAGCCCATAACCCACCCAAGGGCACCCCTTTCGGAGGCGCCCTCGGTGCCGGTCACAAGGGCCTCTACGACACCATCAACAACTCGCTGCACTTCCAGCTGGGTCTTGCTCTGGCGTCCCTGGGTGTGGTCACCAGCCTGGTGGCACAGCATATGTATGCGTTGCCGTCCTACGCATTCATCGCGAAGGACTACACCACCCAGGCTGCCCTCTACACCCACCACCAGTACATCGCCATCTTCTTGATGTGCGGTGCCTTCGCCCACGGTGCGATCTTCTTCATCCGTGACTACGACCCTGAAGCCAACAAGAACAATGTGTTGGCTCGGATGCTCGAGCACAAGGAAGCGATCATCAGCCACCTGAGCTGGGTGTCTCTGTTCCTCGGTTTCCACACCCTGGGCCTCTACGTCCACAACGATGTGGTCGTGGCCTTCGGCACCCCCGAGAAGCAGATCCTGGTGGAGCCAGTGTTCGCACAGTTCGTTCAGGCCGCCAGTGGCAAAGCCATGTACGGCATGGATGTGCTGCTGGCCAATTCCGGAAGTCTGGCCAGCACATCTGGCGCCGCCTATCTCCCGGGCTGGATGGATGCAATCAATGCGGGCAACAACTCCCTGTTCCTGCAGATTGGCCCTGGTGACTTCCTGGTCCACCACGCCATCGCCCTTGGTCTCCACACCACCACCTTGATCCTGGTGAAGGGCGCCCTGGATGCCCGCGGTTCGAAGCTGATGCCCGATAAAAAGGACTTCGGCTACTCCTTCCCCTGCGACGGCCCCGGCAGGGGCGGCACCTGCGACATCTCGGCCTGGGATGCCTTCTACCTGGCAGTCTTCTGGGCCCTGAACACCATCGGTTGGGTCACCTTCTATTGGCACTGGAAGCACCTCGCCATCTGGCAGGGCAATGTGGCCCAGTTCAACGAATCCAGCACTTACATCATGGGCTGGTTCCGCGACTACCTGTGGCTGAATAGCTCCCAGCTGATCAACGGGTATAACCCGTTTGGCTCGAACAACCTGGCAGTCTGGTCCTGGATGTTCCTGTTCGGTCACCTGGTTTGGGCTACAGGCTTCATGTTCCTGATCTCCTGGCGGGGTTACTGGCAGGAGTTGATCGAGACCATCGTCTGGGCACATCAACGCACCCCGCTCGCCAACCTGGTGGGCTGGCGCGATAAGCCCGTTGCTCTCTCGATCGTTCAAGCCCGTGTTGTGGGTCTCGCTCACTTCACCATTGGCTACATCCTCACCTACGGGGCCTTCCTGATCGCCTCAACCTCAGGCAAGTTCGGTTAGTTCGAACCGCTGTCTGTCTTCTTGAGGGACGCCTCAGCCCCCGGCCTCGGCCGGGGGCTTTTTGCTTGCTGTTGGGCCGAGCCTCCTCAAGGCCCCAGGGGCGCCTCGGCAATCCGGCGCAAGCTCCCAGAGTGCCACTTTGGGTGATCCGCATGCCGGAGTTTCTGTGCGGGTGCTGGGTTCTGCAGGTGGCCCGTGAATCCCACACCCCCTTGCACCCTGGCCGTCTCCATGACTCCAGCGGCGGCATTGGGTTCTTGGGCTCGGCTGGTGAGTCCTTGGACCTTGTCCAAGGCGGACGAGATTGCTTGCAGCCGCCAGCGGGGCTCAGCAGCGACGCTGCGATCGATTCGCGTTGGGATCTCGTCCTCAGCCCATGAAAAAACCCGCCCTGGTGGGGGCGGGCAAGGACAACTGGCGGAATCGCCTGCTCAGTTGGTGCTCCAAACGCCGCCGGCGATGTTCACCAGTGGCGAGACAATCGCCGTGCTGCAGAGGAACCAGGCGAAGGCAGCGCCACCGCAACCGCCGAGCCAGAAGCCGCTGGCGAACTCCGCCCAGCCTGCCTTGGTGAAGAGATCGGCGGGGGGATTGTCGATCGTGGCATCCGGAGGCTGCACGTTCGGACCGGTGCCGGCGGTGCCGTAGATGGAAAGGCACACCGTGAGGATGGACACCAGGCCAATCGTGGCGAGAAGACCGGCGGTGGTGCCGTACTCCGTGAGCCGGAGGGGACCGGTGATGGCGAAGGGTCCGTAGAGGAAGAAGCCATGGGCCATGCCCACCTCAAGGCCCCGACGGTTCGGGGAGAGGGAGGGCCGATAGGCCGGCAGGGCGTTGAGGAAGGCCTTCGTGAAATAGCTGCTGTTGACGGGGGTGGCCAGATTGCCGACGGTCGGGTCGGCCACGGGAGTCACGGTCATGGTGTCGAGTTGGTGCAGAGGAATCGGCCCAGGGGCCCAGTAGCGAGGTCGGTGGGCGGAAGCTCAGTCGCGGGCTTCGATCACGTTGAAGAGGAGGGCCATGGCCACAGCGGGGCCCAGAATTCCCACAAGGGGAACCAACACCGAGGGCAACCAGGCGGCAGCGAATTCTCCAGTCATGGCTTGAGCCAATACAACCGCACTTACTGTACGGAGACCCCCCTGATGGCACCTGCTGCTGCAGCTGGGTGCGACATAAAAGTTCAGCCTGTCACCATGCCCACCTCCCTCACCGCTGGCCTGGCCGCAGCCGTGCTGGCAGCCCTGTGGCTCCTAGGCAGACGCCGACCTCCCCTGATCCGGGACGCTGACACCAGTGTCGTTGCAGCCCTGAATCGTGCCCAGATCGCGCTGGTGCAGGCGGGGGCCCAGGATCTGACGCCCGGGGCCACTGGCGCAGCAACCGAGGAACGGAGGGGTTCGGAAAGCCCGGAATCCTCCGGCAGCCCCAGCGGGCGGGAGCGACCAAGGGCGTTGTTACTCCCCCAGCTCCGGGCCGCCCATGAAGTGCTCCGTTTCCAGGCGACGCTGCGGACGCTCTACAAACAGGGCGGATCATCGCGGCTGGAGGCCATCCAGGCTGCGCGGCACTGGGGCGACCCTTCCACCCTGCCCCTGCTGCGTCAGGCGCTGCGGGATCCGGACCCAGCCGTTGTGCGGGAGGCGGCGGCGGCGATGCATCGCTTCCGAGGACGTCCCGGCCCCGCCACGAAAGCGGTGCCTCAGCCCGCAGCCGCGCCCCGCAGGGTTGCTCGCACGCGATAGATCGGCCTTCCCTGGCTTTCGTGATAAGTGCGCATCTGCATTTCACCCAGCAGACCGAAGCAGAACAGCTGCACACCGCTCAGGATCGCCAGCACGGAGAGCAGCAGCAGAGGCCGGTTGCCGATATCACTGCCCAGCAGGAGCTTCTGGGCAACGAGCCAGAGGCCGGTGATGAATCCGAGGCCCAGGCAGAGCAGGCCCACGAAGCCGAAGCCATGCATCGGGCGAGTCAGGAAACGCTTCATGAACCACACGGTGAGCAGATCCATGAGCACCCGGAAGGTGCGGTCGATGCCGTACTTGCTCTGGCCGTAGCGGCGGGGGTGATGGTTCACCTGCACCTCGCCGATCCGGGCTCCCTCGATAAAGGCCAAGGCGGGCAGAAAGCGGTGCAGCTCGCCGTAGAGGTTCATGTCACTCACCAGTTCCCGCCGGTAGGCCTTGAGGGAACAGCCGTAATCATGAAGCTTCACCCCAGTGACCCTGCCGATCAGCTTGTTGGCCAGCAGCGAGGGCAACAGGCGGCTCACGGCGGCATCCTGCCGCTGATGCCGCCAGCCGCTCACCAGATCGAAGTTGCCATCCTGAAGGCGCTGCAGGAGGAGGGGAATATCGGCCGGATCGTTCTGGAGATCGCCGTCGAGGGTCACGATCACCGCTCCGCGGCTGGCGTCGAAACCGGCCGCCATGGCGGCGGTCTGGCCGTAATTGCGGCGCAGCAGCACGGCCACCAGTTCGGGCACCCGGCCAGCCAGATCGCGCAGCAAGGCCGGGGTGCCGTCGCGGGAGCCATCGTCCACCAGCACCACTTCAAAGCGGAGCGGCAGGGGCCGCAGGGCCGCCAGCACCTGCTCAATCAGGTGGGGCAGGCTGCCTTCTTCGTTGTAGAGGGGCACCACCACCGAGAGATCCAGCGGGCTGGTGAACGACGAAGACTCGGGCGCAAGCGCCGCTACGAGGGGCTCTACCCCGGTCAAGCTGGTCGGAGCGGCTGACTCAGCCATGGCCGCGCTGCAGGGTCTAGGCACGCCACCGTACTCAAGCCCGTTGCCGGCCCCGAGCCGCCGGACGGCACATCCGACCGCTCAGGAGGGCAGAGGACTGCCGTCGTGGCTATGCATCACCCGACCAGCACCCCGGAGCTCGGCGCGGTAGTGGTTGGCCACTGGATCGCTGTTGCGGGGATTGAGATCATCGATGCCGATGCCGTTGCGACCATGATCGCGGCCCGAACTGTGCAAATAGCGGCCACCGCCCAGATGGAGCCCCACGTGGGTGCAGCGCCGCGGGGTGCCGAAGAAGATCAGATCGCCTGGCTCCAGCAAACGCGTTTCCCCCACCCGCACGGCCACGGGACGACAGAAACGCTCCTGGAGGTAGGCATCACGGGGCAGCCAGATGCCCGCGGCGGCATGGGCGGCCTGAATCAGCCCGGAGCAATCGAAATCCGGACCCAAGGTGCCTCCCCAGAGGTAATGGTTGGGCCGCTGTCGGGCCTGCTCGGCAAAGGCAAGCACCGAATCCATCCGGGCGGCGATGGCAACGCGATCCAGGCGGGGAAGCCGAGGGAGGCCGGCGGGCACAGCAGCAGGTGCAAAATCCTGCCGCTCCAGCCAACAGGGATACCCATCTTCCAATAGGCGAATCCGCAGACGCGGGCCACCGTCCTCGAGCACCCGGAGATGGCGACCCGCCGCCACCTGGGTGGCCAGGCCAGATCCCCTGGGTCGGCTGTAGGCATCGAGAGAGTGCCGCAGGCACCAGAGGGTGTCCACGCGAAAGGGATCGGGCACAGGGCTGCCTAATGTCGCCATCACATCGGCCTGGGGCGATGGCGTTCTACAACCCGGATCCGGCCATGGGCGAGACCCTGGCTCACCTGGTTAACCAGTTGGCGAGCCAGGGAAGGTCAGGCCTGGCGGATGAGCTCTCGATCACCTGGCTCCGCTACTCCCAGTCGTTGCTGGATCGGGCCGCCAGCCTCAGCGGAGCGGCCTTTGAAGCGCTGCCCGTTGCCGGGGCGGGCTGGGGAGGCGAGCGGCAGCGCTACCCGGCCAGTGTGGTGAAGCTGGTGTACCTGGTGGCGGCGGAGGCCTGGCTGCAACAGCGCCTGATCGAGGAGGACCCTGAGATGAGAAGGGCTCTCGCCGACATGGTGCGGGATTCCAGTAACGACGCCACCTCCCTGGTGGTGGACCTGCTGAGCGGAACCCGCAGCGGTCCGGCGCTCCCCCCGGCGCGCCTGGCCGAGTGGGCGAGCCAACGCCGGCTGGTGAACACGTGGCTCGATTCCCTGGGCTGGCCCGAATGGCAGGAATCCAATGCCTGCCAAAAAACCTGGAGTGATGGCCCCTACGGAAGGGAACGCCAGTTCTACGGAACAGCGCTTGAGAACCGCAACCGGCTCAGCACCGATGGAACGGCCCGTCTGCTCCAGGCGGTGATTGCGGGAGCCCTGGTCTCCCCCCCGGCATGCGAGCGGATGCGCCAGCTGCTCTGGCGATCCCTGGATCCGGACCTGCGGGCGGCGGATCCGGAGAACCAGGTGGATGGCTTTCTGGGAGAGGCATTGCCCGAGAGATCGCGGCTCTGGAGCAAGGCTGGCTGGATGAGCCAGGCCCGCCACGATGCCGCCTATGTGGAAGCTGAGGGAGTGGATCCTTTCCTATTGGTGGTGTTCAGCGAAGGGCCTGCCTGTGCGAAGGACACCAAGCTGCTGCCGACGATCGCGGCCACCCTGCTGGAGCATCAGCGCAGAGGCTGACCCAGAGGGTTACCGCCAGTCGAAGCTATACGAGGTGAACTTACTGCACAAGGGGAGGGTTTATCCCCACAAGGGTGATAGCGCGGTGATCAACACCGTGCTGGAACGGAGAGGGAGGGATTCGAACCCTCGACAGAAGTTGCCTCCTGTAACTCCTTAGCAGGGAGCCGCTTTCAACCACTCAGCCACCTCTCCAGCGGCCTTGTGAGCTTATCAGGGTCCCGATGGCGCCCCCACAGTTCCATCCCCAGGTTCAGCCGCGGGGCCTCGATCCCATCGGGGCCATCCCGCCTCCCCGGGCTCCAGCCGGGGCAGCCGGCGCTTGAAACCGCAGAGCACCTCCCAAGGGATGGTGTCGCAGCGGGCACTCCAGTCGGCGGGGGTGATCTGCTCCTGGCCCTGGCTACCCAGCAGGGTAACCACGCCACCGATGTCGAGGTCAGGGGCTGCGGTGGCATCAATCACCAGTTGGTCCATGGTGATGGCACCCACCTGGGGTAAACGCTTCCCCTGGAAGATCACCTCCATGCGGTTGGAGAGCTGGCGCGGCACTCCATCGGCATAGCCGATCGCCAGCACGGCGAGGCGTGTGGGAGCGGTGGTGCGATAGCGATGGCCGTAGCTCACCCCCACCCCGGCAGGCACGAAGCGAATCAGGGTGACCCGGGCATGGACCTGCATGGCGGGCTCAAGGGGTACACGCTCCGCCAGGTGGGTGGCAGGAGGATGGCCGTAAAGGGCCAGCCCGACGCGCACCATGTCGAAGTGATGCTGGCGGTGGCGAAGGGTACCGGCGGAATTGGCGAGGTGGCGACAACCCGCCGCCAGGCCCTGCGCCCGCAGGCTGGTGAGCACCTGTTCGAAGCGCTGCTGCTGGAGATGGGTGAGACCGTCGTCGTCGTTAGCCGGGAGATCAGCACTGGCGAGATGGGAATAGAGGCCTGCCAATTCGATGGCATCGAGCTCCCGCAAGGAGGCCACAAGACGGGGGCCTTCCTGCCAGTCGGCCCCCAGCCTCGCCATGCCGGTATCAAGCTTCAGCTGCAGCGGCATGGTGCGACCACTGCCGCTGGCAAGGTTCTGGCAGAGCAGAGCCTCGCGCATGGAGCTGATCGTGGGCATCAGCTGCCAGCGCAGGCAGCTGCGCAGTTCCTCCACCTGGGTGAGATTGCCCAGCACGAGCACGGGTGCCTGAATACCCTCCTGCCGCAGTTCAACCCCCTCGGCGAGGGTGGCCACCCCGAGGCTGGCCGCGCCGCCCTGGAGTGCGGCGCGGGCCACCGCCACCGCCCCATGGCCGTAGCCATCGGCCTTCACCACCGCCATCAGACTGGTGCGCTCGCCGATCAGCCGCTGGATCGAGCGGGCATTGCGGCTGATGGCTGCGGTGTCCACCTCCACCCAAGCCCGTTGGCGGGAACGGCCCGTTTCATGGGGCTCCGGCATAGGAGCGAAGCTAGATCGAGCCATTGTGGGGCGCTGCGGAATCCTGACGAGTGGGAATGGGGCCGTGCGGGACCCCGAGGGTCCCGGATGGCGTCCTGGGACACCAAAGCTCACCGCAGGGCTCCGATAGCATGCCCCTTATGCGGGGTACCCGGCATGGGTCACGTTCTCGTTCTCAATGCGTCCTATGAGCCTTTGAACATCACCACCTGGCGACGCGCCATGGTGATGCTTCTCAAGGGCAAGGCAGAGGGCTTGGAACACGACCCCAGCCACGCGATCCGGCCGGATCTGCTGCTCCCCACCGTGATCCGCCTGCGTCAGTTCGTGCGCGTGCCCTACCGCCAGGTTCCCCTGACCCGGCGCAACGTCTTCCACCGTGACAGCCACATCTGTCAATACTGCGGCCATGGAGGCGACACCCTCTCGATCGACCACGTGGTGCCCCGCAGTCGGGGGGGCACGGACAGCTGGGAGAATGTGGCCACCGCCTGCTTGCCCTGCAACGTGCGCAAAGCCAACCGCACCCCACGGGAGGCCGGTATGCCACTGCTTCGGGAACCGCGGCGCCCCCTCGGCAGTCTGGGGTTCGAGGCGAGCCGCCAGATCCGCACCGGGCAGCATCAGGAGTGGGCAAAGTACGTGGTGGAGAGCCAGGTGATTCAGACCCCGGCCGCCTGAGCAGCCAGTTCCTCAAGCTGCCGGCTCTGCTCCGCCGCCACACAGGCCTGCACAAGGGGCTCAAGCTGGCCTTCGAGCACCGGGTCCAGAGAGAAGTTCCGGCCGAGCCGATGGTCAGTCACTCGGCTGTCCTTGGCGTTGTAGGTGCGGATCTTCTCACTGCGGTCCCCGGTGCCCACCTGGGCACGCCGGGCGGAACGCTCCTCAGCAGCGGCCGCCGCCAGCTGCCGCTCGTAAAGCTTGGCGCGGAGAATCTCCAGGGCGCGTTCGCGGTTCTGCAGCTGGGAGCGCTCCTGGGTGCAGAACACCCGAATCCCAGTGGGCTTGTGGAGCAGATCCACGGCCGTTTCCACCTTGTTCACGTTCTGACCACCGGCGCCGCCGGAGCGGGCGGTCCCGATCTCGAGATCCGCGGGGTCGATTTGAACCTCCACCGGATCGGCCTCCGGCATCACTGCCACCGTGGCCGTGGAGGTGTGGACCCGGCCCTGGGATTCGGTGGCAGGCACCCGTTGAACCCGGTGCACTCCGGCTTCGAACTTGAGCCGGCTGAAGACGCCATCACCCTCAATCGCCAGGATCAGCTCGCGGAAGCCCCCCAGTTCCGCCTCTGAGGCGCTCAATGGCTGCACCCGCCAGCCACAGCTCTGGGCGTAACGCTCATACATACGGGCCAAATCACCGGCCCAAAGACAGGCCTCATCGCCACCGGCCCCGGCCCGGATCTCGAGCATCACGCTGCGCTCATCGCGGGGATCCCGCGGCAACAAGGCAACAGTGAGGCGGCCATGCAGGGCAACGATCTGCTCATCGAGGTGGACAAGCTCCTCGGCGGCCAGTGCGGCGAATTCAGCACCGTCGGGCTCTAGGCGCTGGTCCTTCAACAGACGCCGCGTGGCGTCGCGCTCAAGCTCCAGCCGCTGGAGCTGATCAAAATCGTGAACCAGCGGCTCCAGCCGCGAACGCTCCCGGGCAATGGCCTGCAGCCGGGCGGGATCGGCCGCCACCGCGGGATCAGCCAGCTGGCGTTCCAGGGTTTCGAAGGTGCGGCGGGCGGTCTCGAGGCGCTGCCTCAGCAGAACAGAGTCCATCGCTACTTATGGTGCGCGGTCATGGGGACTGCACTGCTAGCCACGGCGAGGCTCCACAACAAAAGCCGGACGCTGCTGGGCGCCCGGCCAATTGGTGTGGACACGAAGCCCATGCAAAGGACTAAATCCTGGAACCGCCGGGTTACGAGGCGCCGGATGTCAAGCTTCAACAGCAGTCGGCTCGGCGGAGACAACCTCAGGGGCTTCGGCCGCAGGGGTCGGGGTTGCTTTCTTTGCTGCAGTGGCACCATCCGCACCTCCCATGCCGTACTTGCGCATGAAACGATCCACCCGACCTTCGGTGTCGAGGATCTTCTGGGTGCCGGTGTAGAAGGGGTGATTACCACTCCAGACATCCACATGGATCTCGGGCTGGGTGGATCCGGTGGTCATCACCACCTCGCCGTTGCAGATCACCTTGGCGTCGGGATACCAGGTGGGATGGATGTCGGGCTTGGGCATGGCTGGAAGGAAACGAGATAAGGCAGCGGAAACGATCAGCGCTTGGAGAACTGGGGAGCCTTGCGGGCTTTCTTGAGGCCGTACTTGCGACGTTCCTTGGCGCGGGGGTCACGGCTCAGGTGACCTTCCACTTTGAGGGGCTTGCGGTTATCGGGGGAAAGATCGCAGAGGGCGCGGGCGGCACCCTGCTTGATCGCATCCGCCTGGCCGGTGAGGCCACCGCCACGCACGTTCACCAGCAGGTCGTACTGGGCTGCCAGGCCTAGGGTCTGGAGAGGAGCCTTCACCGCCGCCAGATAAACGGGGTTGTAGTTGAGATAATTGTCACCGGGGCGGCCATTGATAGTGACACTGCCGGTACCGGGAACGACACGGACGCGGGCAACGGCGGTTTTGCGGCGGCCGGTACCCCAGTAGACGACGCTGTTGGAGGAGCTGGTCATTGGACGGCGGAGGCGGCGGGATCGAGGGCGAGGGGCTGGGGCTGCTGGGCTGCGTGGGGATGGTCGGCGCCCTTGTAGACCTTGAGCTTGCGGAACAGCTGTCGGCCGAGGGCGTTGTGGGGCAACATCCCCTTAATCGCTTTTTCGATGATCCGCTCAGGCAGCCGAGCCTGGAGGTGAGCGAAGCTCTCTGTCTTCATGCCACCAGGGCGGCCGGAGTGGCGGCGATAGAGCTTCTGGGTGGCCTTGTTGCCACTCACCCGTACCTTGTCGGCATTGATGACCACCACGAAATCACCGGTGTCGAGGTGGGGGGTGTAGGTGGGCTTGTTTTTGCCCCGCAGCACCTGGGCCACTTCACTGGCCAGCCGGCCGAGGGTTTGGTCGGCGGCGTCAACCACGTACCACTGTCGGTCGAGGGAGGCGATGGAAGGAGGAGTTGTCTTGTTCATGGCGCCTGGTTGGGGCAGCCGCTCACGGGGAGCAGCCTGGAGGAGCTTCGGTGCGAGCGGTCGCACGGCAGGTCTCTAAGGACCCTACCGTGCGACGGAACCATGGTCGTCGCTGGCGGGAGATGACCAGATCCCGGCAGGGCCAGCGTTGACCTCACCCCTGGCAACCCAGCTCCGTCGAAAGCGGATGCCAGGTCGGGGGTGGATCACTGAACCCCAACCGAAACTGCGGTTGTCCATCGTAACAGGCAGGTTGCATGAAAGGGTTATGGGGGTAGCCCACCCGCAGCAGGCAGAGCCCATGGGGTGGGGCAGCCTCCTTCACGGCATGGCGCTGGCGGTGACGCCAGCGCTCACGGAAGGCGTCAGGGTCGAGGCGTCCTTCCCCGACCGCCACCAGCTGACCCATCAGCAGCCGCACCATTCCGTAGAGAAAGCCGCTGGCCTGCAATTCGGTCACCACCAGATCTCCCTCGCGACGAATCCTCACGGCCTGAATGGTGGTCCGGGCATGGGAGCGCCGGCTCCCGGCGCGCTGGAAGGCGGAAAAATCATGCTCTCCCACCAGGTCCGCGAGCACGTCCTCCATCAACCCCTCCGCCAGCTGCAGCTGGTAGCGATGCCAGCACCAGGGGGCCAGAAAGAGGTTGGGCGTGCGAGCGTTATAGATGGTGTAGCGGTAGCGCCGGTAAGTGGCGGAGAAGCAGGCATGCCAGTCGGAGGGCACTTCGCTCGCAGCAAGCACCCGCACGCAGGTGGGCAGCCGACCATTGAGGGCACGCGCCCAGCGATCGGGGGGAATGGGCCCGGCCGTGTCGAAGTGCACCACCTGGCCGGCAGCATGAACCCCTGTATCGGTGCGGCCGGCCGCCACGGCACGAATAGGACGATGAGAGTCTAGGGACTCGATCACTCCCTCCAGGGTCTCCTGCACGCTGGCCAAGCTGGTCTGACGCTGCCAACCATGAAACGCGGCACCGTCGTACTGGAGGCAGATCGCGATCCGGCGTAGGGCAGGAGTAAGACCCTGTAGAACAGAATCGGGTGCGGGCAGCAACCCGGCAGGCACCGTTGGGACCGGGGTGCCAAGGGGCAGGTCAGACCAGCTCGATGATCGCCATTTCGGCATTGTCGCCACGGCGGCGGACCGTACGAATGATGCGCGTGTAACCGCCATTGCGGTCGCCGTAACGGTCTTGGGCCTTGTCGAACAGGGCGTGAACAAGTTGCTTGTCGTAGATATAACCGATGGCGCGACGCCGAGCGGCCAGGGTTCCATCCTTGGCGAGGCTGATCATCCGTTCGGCCTCATCCCGGAGCGCCTTAGCGCGGGCCTTGGTGGTGGTGACCCGGCCTTCGCGGATCAGCTGGGTGGTGAGGCCCCGCAGGAGGGCCTTGCGTTGGTCGGCGGGGCGTCCCAGAAGGGGGACGCGGCACTGGTGTCGCATGGTCGGATACGGATGCTTGTCGCGTGGGGGGAAGGAAACCGCCGATCAGGCGCTGGTGCGGCTCTGGGGCAGGGAGATGCCGATGCGCTCAAGCGCTTCGATCACCTCGTCGGCGGACTTGGAACCGAAGTTCTTGATCTCGAGCAGATCCTCGTAGCTGAAGCCCATCAGGTCGGACACGGAGTTGACCTGGGCCCGCTTGAGGCAGTTGTAGGCCCGTACCGAAAGGTTCAGCTCCTCGAGGGGAATCTGGGCTTCGGCCGAGGGCTCCGGCTCAAGGCCAGGCTCCTCGATCATGGTGAGGGTGGCCAGGGGCTGGAACAAACCGATCAACTGGTTGGCCGCCTGTGCCATGGCGTCATCGGGGGTGATGCTGCCATTGGTCTCAATCTCGAGCCGGAGGCGCTCACGGGCGGAACCTCCCTCCCCGACGGCGGTCTCATCAACGCTGTAATTGACCCGGCGCACGGGCATGAACACGGCGTCGATCTGGAGCAGGTCGATGGAGCTGGTGTCCTCGTTGTGGCGATCTACCGGGCGGTAGCCGATGCCCCGTTCCACATGGACCTCCATTTCGAGGCTGTGGCCATCGGCAACGGTGGCGATGGGGCGATCGGCGTCGATCACCTGCACCTGGGAGGAGAACTGAAGATCGGAAGCCGTGACGGTGGCCGGCCCATTGATCACCAGACGGCCGATCTCGAGATCACGGCTGCGGCTGTTGACCGGTACGGACTTGCAGTTGAGCAGGATGTCGAGCACGTCTTCCCGCACACCCGGAACCGTGGCGTACTCATGGTTGACGCCGGCGATGCGCACCGCGGTGATGGCGCTGCCTTCAAGGCCGCCGATCAGAACCCGACGGAGGGCATTGCCGAGGGTGGTGGCCTGGCCCCGGTCGAGGGGGCCGATCACGAACACACCCGTCTGGGAACGGTCACCGGCAACCTGGTGGTCGACCCGATCGATCTGGTATTGCAGCACGGTCTATGGGAACGGAAGGGTGGACGGGGTCGGAGCCGATCAGACGCGGCGACGCTTGGGCCGGCGGCAGCCGTTGTGGGGCAGGGGGGTGACGTCGCGGATCAGGGTGATCTCCAGGCCTGCCACTTGGAGAGCGCGGATGGCCGTCTCACGACCGGAACCCGGACCGCGGACAAGCACCTCGATCTGACGCATGCCCTGCTCAAGGGCACGGCGGGCGGCAGCCTCAGCGGCTGTCTGGGCGGCGAAGGGGGTTCCCTTACGGGCACCCTTGAAGCCGCTGGCACCAGCCGATGACCAACTGATCACTTCGCCGGAGGTGTCGGTGATCGACACGATCGTGTTGTTGAAGGTGCTCTGGATGTGGGCCACGCCGTTGGGGACGTTGCGCTTGGCCTTCTTGGGGCCGGTTTTTTTGGCTGGCTTCGCCATGGTGGAAGCCCTGCGATGGCAGGGAGGTGATCGGGGAACTGGGGGAGACCCTGGTGACGCCGACAGGGGCGGCAGGGCCATGGCGCGAAGGGCTTACTTCTTCTTGCCGGCCACGGTCTTGCGGGCACCGCGACGGGTGCGGGCATTGGTCCGGGTCCGTTGACCCCGCACGGGCAATCCCATGCGGTGGCGGCGGCCCCGGACGCAACCGATGTCCTGGAGGCGCTTGAGGGCCATGCCCTCCTCACGCCGCAGGTCGCCTTCAAGGGTGAAGGATTCGGCCGCGCCCCGCAGTTTCTGCACGTCGCCGTCACTGAGGTCCTTCACCCGGATGTCGGGATTGACCCCGGCCTTGGCGAGAATCTTGCGGGCCCGGGTGAGCCCGATCCCATACACATAGGTGAGAGAAATCTCGATCCTCTTGTCACGAGGAATGTCGACACCGGCGATCCGAGCCACGTCAGGAAGCGTTCAAAGGAGCTTGGGGTTGGTTCCGCGCGCCTGGGGCGCCGGAACCGGTGTGGTGCCCCCGGCGGCGGGGGCGAGAGGCCAGGTCAGCCCTGGCGCTGTTTGTGCTTGGGATTGGTGCAGATGACCATCACCCGGCCGTGGCGACGGATCACCCGGCACTTGTCGCACATTTTCTTGACTGAGGCACGCACCTTCATGGGAGTTGTGCTCTCCGAATTTGCAAACAGTCACCCTATCACATCAGTCAACCAGCAACGAGGCAAGACGCTCCTCGATGGCCTCGATGCTGCCGGCCCCATCGAGCCGGCGAAGCAAACCCTGGCTCTCGTAGTGGGCAATCAGGGGGGCCGTCTGCTGCCTGTAGACATGCAGGCGGTTGGCGATCACCTCGGCGTTGTCGTCGGCCCTGCCCCTCGCCAGGAGGCGCTGGATCAGCACGCTGTCATCAAGCTCCAGCAGGATCACCTGCTCGATTCGCTGCTGGAGGGAGGTGAGCAGGCTTTCAAGGGCCTCAGCTTGGGGCAGATTGCGGGGGAAGCCATCCAGCAGCCAGCCGCCGGCGTGGTGTTCGAGTCGACTGCGCACGATCGCCAGCACAAGGGCATCGCTCACCAGTTCACCGCTGGCCATCACGGCTGCGGCCTCCTGGCCGAGGGGAGTGCCGGCCTGCACCTCGGCCCGCAATAGATCGCCGGTGGAGAGATGCAGGAGCCCCTCGCGGGCTGCAAGGCGCTGGGCCTGGGTGCCTTTGCCGGCACCGGGAGGGCCAAGGAAAAGAAGACGTTGCTTCATGGCGGAAGAAGGGAAACCGACCGCTGGCCTCAACGGGGGAGCGGGAAGGCTGAACGGTGACGGGGGAGAAGTTCGGCAGACCCGGATCAGGGATCTCCGGTAGGGACGAGTAGCTGGAACGGGCCGGGCTACTGGCGAACCATGCCCTCATACCGCTGCGAGATCACGTAGGTCTGAACCTGTTTGGCGGTGTCAATGGCCACTCCCACCAGGATGAGTAAGGATGTAGCCCCGAGGCCCTGGAAGGTACGCACCTGAATCGCCCCCTCAACCGCCGAGGGAATGATCGCCACGGCCCCAAGGAAGAGGGCACCGAGAAGGGTGAGCCGGTTCTGAACCCCCAGCAGGTACTCCGCCGTTGCGGAGCCTGGCCGGACGCCTGGTATCGCCACACCGGTGCGTTTGAGGTTAGTAGCGATGTCCACCGGGTTCACGGTGAGGGAAGAGTAGAAATACGAGAAACCTAAGATCAGGCTGAAGAAGAGCAGGGCATAGAGCCAGGGGGTGCTGCTGTTGGGGCTGAGATAGCCGGCCAACCGGATCAACAGTGGATTCTTGGTGAAGTTGGCGAGGGTGAGGGGCAGAAACACCACGGCCGAGGCAAAGATGATCGGCATCACGCCACCGGCATTGAGCTTCAGGGGGAGGTAGCTCTGACGGGCATTGAGCAGGCCGGCTCCACCCGCCTGGCGTTTGGCACTGACGATCGGGATGCGGCGGTTTCCCTCCTGCACAAAGATGATGCCCACGATCGTGAGCAGAAAGATCAACACCAGGATCACGATGCCGGTCACGGTGCCGCGATCTCCGCTCTGGGCCAGTTCGATGGTGGACCCGAGCGCCTTGGGCAGGGTGGCCACGATGTTGATGAAGATCACCAGCGAGGCCCCCTGGCCGATGCCACGTTCGGTGATCACCTCACTGACCCACATCACCACCATCGAACCGGTGACCAGGGCCAGGGCGGTCTGGACCACGAACAACCATTCAGGCAGACCGGGCAAGGCGTACTGCTTGAGGATCAGGGCAAAGACCGTGCTCTGGACGATCCCCCATCCCAGCGCCACATAGCGGGTGATCTGGGCGATCTTGCGCCGGCCGGCCTCCCCCTCGTTCTTCTGGAGGTCCTCCAACTGGGGCAGTGCTGCCGTGAGCAGCTGGAGAATGATCGAAGCATTGATGAAAGGAAGGATGCCCAGGGCGAACACGCCCACCGTGGAGAGGCCACCCCCAGTGAAGATGTCGAGGAATCCCAGGAGCTGGCCACCCCGCTGGATGAAGGCCTGGAAAGCGACCCTGTCGATTCCCGGCACCGGCACATAGATGCCGAGCCGCACGATCAGGAGCAACCCGAGGGTGATCAGCACCCGGTCGCGCAGCCCCTTGGCCTGAACCAACTGGCTGAGGATTTCAGCGGCGCTCGGATTGCGCCCCCGACTGATGACCATGTGGGTTGGGTGCGAAGGGGGGAGAAGAAGAGATCTCAAGCGCAGAAAGCCGTCCGCCAGGCCCAAGGGCACCCACGGACGGCTCCGACGCTAACGGGGAAGAGGCACCGCCTCAGTCGAGAATCTCGCAGGTGCCACCGGCGGCTTCGATCTTGGCGCGGGCACCTGCGGTAAAGGCGGCGGCACGCACCGTGAGCTTGGTGGATAGCTCACCCTGGCCGAGCACCTTGAGAGGGTGCTTGGGACTGGTGACGATGCCGTCCTTGACGAGGGAATCGAGGTCGACGGTGCTGCCCGCCGGGAGGTCGGCCAGCTTGCCCACGTTGATGATCGTGAACTCGGTGGGATTGACCAGCGGAAAATGCTTGAGCTTGGGCACGCGGCGGTAGAGGGGCATCTGGCCACCCTCAAAACCGGGGCGGGTGGGGCGTCCGGATCGGGATTTCTGGCCCCGCATGCCAAAGCCGCAACTGGCACCCTGACCAGCAGCGATGCCGCGGCCTTTACGGGTCTTGCGCCTGCGGGCACCAGTCTGGGGCTTGAGATTGTCGAGTTGGAAGGTCATCGGGGCCTCAGGAGTAGATCTGCTCGAGGGAGATGCCCCGCTCTTTGGCGGTCTCCTTATGAGTGCGCAAGGCAGCCAGGGCCACCATGGCGGCACGGGCGTTATTCAGCGGGGTCTTGGAACCCAGGCGCTTGGCCAACACATTCTTGATGCCAGCCAGTTCAAGCACCGTGCGGATCGAACCGCCGGCGATCACACCCGTACCGGGAGCGGCGGGGCGGATCAGCACGCTGGCGGCTCCGTCACGACCATTGCTGAGGGTGGGAATGGAGCTGTTGCGGGTGAGAGGCACCTTCACCAGGTGCTTCTTGCCGTCGGCCACGCCCTTGCGGACCGCTCCGATCACATCGCCGGCCTTGCCGACACCAACGCCCACCTGGCCGCGTTCGTTGCCAACAACCACGATGGCCCGGAAGCTCATCTTCTTACCCCCCTTCACGGTCTTGGAGACGCGGCGGATCTGAACCACCCGCTCCTGCCATTCGGAGTCGCGCTCCTGGCCACGACGGTTGTCGCGGTCTCGGCCGCGGCCACCGCCACGGCCTTTGCCATCGCCGCGGCCACCCCGACGTTCCTGCTGGCCTTCGGCGGCAGCAGGAACGTCAGCAGCGCCCGGGATTTCGGTGAATTGCGTCTGGTCGTTGGTTTCGGTCATGGTGAGAGCAGGATCAGAACTGAAGGCCCGCTTCCCGGGCGGCGTCGGCGAGGGCTTTCACCCTTCCGTGATACAGGTTGCCGCCGCGATCGAAGACCACCTGTTGAATGCCCTTGGCGAGGGCGCGCTTGGCGACCAACTGGCCCACGGCCTCAGACGCATCGCAAGTGGCACCGGCCTTGAGGCTGGTGCGCAGATCCTTGTCGAGGGTTGACGCCGCACAGAGGGTGTTCTGGGCGTCGTCGTCGATGACCTGGGCGTAGATGTGGTTGTTGGAGCGGAACACCGCCAGCCGTGGTCGGACGGCGGTACCGCTGAGGGTACGACGCAGACGGCGGTGGCGCTTCTGGGTCTGCTGTTTGCGAGAAATGGACGACATGGTGGTGGATCAGGCAAAGAATGCGCGTGCAGACCTCATTTCTTACCGGTCTTACCGGCCTTGCGAAGGATCTTCTCGCCCTCGTACTTAATACCCTTGCCCTTGTAAGGCTCAGGCGGACGTATGGCACGGACCTTGGCGGCCTCGTTGCCGACCAGTTCCTTATCGGCCCCGGAGACGAACACGGTGGTGTTGTTCTCCACGGTGAAGGTGACGCCCTCAGGGGGCACCATCTCGACCGGATGGCTGTAGCCAGCGCTGACCACCAGCTTTTTGCCCTGGACCGAGGCGCGGTATCCCACGCCCACGATTTCAAGCTTGCGGGTGAAACCCTGGCTCACCCCTTCCACCATGTTGGCCACCAGGGTGCGGCTGAGACCATGGCGCTCGCGGGAGCGACGGCTTTCGTTGACAGGGCTGACCTGCAAGCTGCTGCCCTCCTGGCTGATGCTGACGCCATCCGGAAGAGTGCGGCTGAGTTCCCCTTTGGGTCCCTTCACGGTGACCGCGAGACCATTGAGGCTCACGGTGACCTTGTCGGGAACGGAGATAGGGGCTTTACCAATACGTGACATGGGGGTTCCTCCCGGAATCAATAGACGTAGCAAAGCACTTCACCACCCACGCCCTGCTTGCGGGCATCGCGGTCGCTCATCACACCCCTGGAGGTGGAAATGATCGCCACACCAAGGCCGCCGAGCACCTTGGGCAGTTGGCGGGTGTTCTTGTAGATGCGCAGACCAGGCTTGCTGACACGCTGGACAGTGCGAATGGTGGGCTGGCGGTGCTTGCCGCTGTACTTGAGCTCCAGCACCAGCTCCTTCTGCACGCCTTCACCCTCTTCGGAGATGGCGGCGATGAAACCTTCCTGTTGCAGCACGCTAGCGATACTGCGGGAGAGTTTGGAAGCTGGAATCCGGGTGCGCTCGTGGCGCTTCTCACTCGCATTGCGGATGCGGGTGAGCATGTCGGAAATGGGGTCGTGGTTGGCCATGAACGTGGTGGGAGGAGGGCTCAGTTGCTGCGGAACGGCATCCCCATTTCGCGGAGGAGGGCCCGGCCCTCTTCGTCGTTACGGGCGGTGGTCACGATGGTGATATCCATGCCCCGGATGGCGTCGATCTTGTCGAAAGAGATTTCCGGAAAGATGATCTGCTCCCGCACCCCCAGGGTGTAATTGCCCCGGCCGTCGAAGCTCTTGCCACTCACGCCGCGGAAGTCACGGATACGAGGCAGAGCAAGGCTAATCAGACGCTCCAGGAAGGCATACATGCGATCGCCCCGAAGAGTGACGCTCACGCCAATTGGCATGCCCGCGCGGATCTTGAAGGCGGCGATGGCCTTCTTGGCACGGGTCACCACCACCTTCTGTCCGGTGATCGTGGCCAGTTCGGCAATCGAGGCTTCCAAGGCCTTGGCGTTCTGAGCCGCCTCACCGAGACCTCGGTTCACAGTGACCTTGACCACCTTGGGAACTTCGTGGACGTTGGTGAGGGCGAGATCCTTGAGCAGCTTGGGCTGGATCGTCTCCCGGTAGCGCTGTTTGAGTGACATGGCTGGGATGGGGGGTGCTCTTCTGGACGTGGTCAGAAGGCGGACGGGAACAGGGTTGGGATGGGAGCTGTAGCGGGTGAGTAAGGCGACCCCGGGGAGGGTGGCCGAGAACGGATTAATCGAGGATTTCTCCGGTCTTCTTGAGGCGGCGCTTCTTGGTGCCATCCTTCTCCACCACGATTTCCACGCGGCTGGCAACCTGCTTGGTGGTGGAATAAAGCATCACGTTGGAAACGTGAAGCGAAGCTTCTTCGCTCACGATCCTTCCGGTTTCACCCTCCTGGGTGGGCTTCACGTGGCGGGTGCGGATGTTGATTCCCTGCACCACCACCCGATTCTCGTAAGGAAGGGTGCGGAGCACTTCGCCGGTCTTGCCCTTGTCCTTGCCGGCGATCACCTGCACGGTGTCGCCTTTTTTGATGCGCAACTTGATGCGCACCTGGACCTTGGCCTTGGGGGTTGCGGTGGCCATCTCAGATCACCTCCGGCGCGAGGGAAACAATCTTGGTGAAATTGCGTTCGCGCAACTCGCGAGCCACGGGACCGAAAACACGGGTGCCCTTGGGATTGTTGTCGTTCCCCAGGATCACCGCAGCGTTGTCGTCGAAGCGGATGGAGTTACCGGTATCGCGGCGAAGGGTGGCGCGGGTGCGCACCACGACAGCCTTGACCACATCCGACTTCTTGACGCCCATATTGGGCATGGCGTCCTTAACGGCGGCCACAATCACATCGCCCACATGGGCGTAGCGACGGTTGGTGCCAAGAACTCGGATGCACTGGATGCGCTTGGCGCCGCTGTTGTCAGCGACGGTGAGGAAAGTTTCCTGCTGAATCATGGGGAGTTCCTCAGCCGGCGCTGGTTGTGGAAAGAACCTCGGCCACCTGCCACCGCTTGGTGCGGCTGAGGGGACGGGTCTCGGTGATACGAACGCGATCGCCAACTTTGACGGCGTTGGTTTCGTCGTGAGCTTTGTAGCGGGTGGTGCGGCTCACCGTCTTCTGATAGATGGGGTGGGGGAAGCGGTTTTCCACCGCCACCACCACCGTTTTGTCCATCTTGTCGCTGACGACGGTGCCGACCCTTTCCTTGAGTGCCATGGGAGTGGTGGGGGATCAGGACGCGGTGGAGCGTTGCCGCTCCAGCTGCACCGAAAGCAGGTGGGCCAGTTTGATGCGGGCCTCCTTGAAGCGGTGCGGATGTTCCAAGCGGCGGGTGGCCTGCTGGAAGCGCAGATCGAACAGCTCCCGCCGGGTGGCGGTGATGCGTTCGGAGAGGTCGCTGTCGGTGAGCTTGCGCACCTCGGCGATAGCGGGGCGGGCCATGGTTCAGGACTCCAGGGCTAGAGCGGGTTCGGGGGGTGCTGGTTCGGCCACCGCCTCATCCACCTGGTCGGCCAGGCTGATGAACTTGGTTTTTACCGGCAGCTTGTATTGGGCCAGTCGCATGGCTTCCCTGGCGATCTCAGGGGTGATTTCAGGCCCCCCCATCTCGAACAGGATGCGACCAGGCTTGATCACCGCCACCCAGAATTCCGGGTTGCCTTTACCGGAACCCATGCGGGTTTCGGCGGGACGCATGGTGACTGGCTTATCGGGGAAGATCCGGATCCAGATCTTGCCGCCACGCTTCACGTAGCGGGTCATGGCGCGACGGGAAGCCTCAATCTGGCGGGAGGTGATCCAGCCACACTCCTGGGCCTGCAGGGCGAATTCGCCGAAGGCGATGGTGTTGCCGCGCGTAGCGATGCCGCGCATACGGCCCCGCTGCTGCTTACGGAATTTGACGCGTCGTGGACTCAGCATGATTCAGACCTCCCTCACTCCTCGTTGGAGCGATCTTCGAACTGTTGGGGCCGGCGGCTGGCGCGGCGCCGGGTGGCGTCGGCAGCAGGCTGCTGCTGCGGCTGGCCGGGGAGCACTTCTCCCTTAAACACCCAAACCTTGATGCCCAGCACCCCGTAGGTGGTGGTGGCCACCTTGGTGGCGTAGTCGATGTCGGCTCGGAGGGTGTGCAGGGGCACACGACCTTCTCGAGTCCATTCGGTGCGGGCAATCTCGGCGCCGTTGAGACGGCCGCCCACCTGGATCTTGAGGCCAAGCACGCCAGCACGCTGGGCCCGCTGCACCGCCATCCGCATGACGCGGCGGAAGGCCACCCGCTTCTCGAGCTGCTGGGCGATGTACTCGGCCAACAGGAAAGCGTCGGCATCGACGCGTTCCACCTCGACCACGTTGATCCGGACCTGACGGGCCGCATCGCCGAGGGTCTTCTGGATGCCGCTGCGCAGTTCCTCGATACCGCTGCCCTGGCGGCCGACGAGCACACCGGGGCGGGCGGTCTTGAGCTCCACCTCGAGTTGGTCAGCCTTGCGGGCGATCAACACATCGGAAATGCCGGCGGCACCGTATTTCTTGTGGATGAACTTGCGGATCCGGTCATCCTCCTGAAGGAGGGTCGGATAGGTCTTACTGGGGGCGTACCAACGCGAGCGGTGTTCCTGGGTAATCCCCAGGCGCAGGCCGGTTGGATGGATCTTGTGTCCCATCGGTCGGTGTCCTCGGGGTTCAGGCGGAAGGGGCGGCCACACCAATGCTGATGTGGCAGGTCTGTTTCTTGATCGCGAAGGCCCGGCCCTGGGCGCGGGGCCGGAAGCGCTTCATGGAGGGGCCCATGTCGGCGCTGGCCTGGCTGATCACGAGGCTGGAGGGATCCAGACCGAGATTGTTCTCAGCGTTGGCCACCGCACTGCGCAGCACCTTGGTGATGGGGCCGGTGGAGCGGTAGGGCATGAACTCGAGCATGATCAGGGCGTCGCGGTAGGTGCGGCCCCGGATCTGGTCGAGCACCCGCCGCACCTTGGAAACGGAGCCGCGGATGTAGCGGCCATGCGCAATGGCCTGGGTGTTGGGGTTGGTGATAGCCATCGGTTCAGCGACCTCCCTTCTTGTCTTTGATGTGGCCGCGGAAGGTGCGGGTCGGGGCGAATTCCCCGAGCTTGTGGCCCACCATCTGCTCTGTCACGTAGACGGGAACGTGGGCTTTGCCGTTGTGAACGGCAATCGTGTGGCCGATCATCATCGGCAGGATCGTGGAGGCGCGTGACCAGGTCTTGATCACGGATTTGTCTTCGGCGGCGTTCTGCTTCTCCACCTTGCGGAGCAGGCTGTCGGCGACGAAGGGGCCTTTTTTGAGTGAGCGTCCCATGGCGGTTCAGGCGTACGGCAGAGCGGTGTGGGTCATCAGGAGTCGCGACCGCCACGGCTCCGTTTGGAGGTGCGGCGACGTTTCCGGAGCACGAACCGATTGCTCGGTTTGTTCCGCTTGCGGGTCTTGAGGCCCAGGGCCGGCTTGCCCCAGGGGGTGACCGGACCGGAACGGCCGATCGGAGCGCGGCCTTCGCCACCACCGTGGGGGTGGTCGCAGGGGTTCATCACGCTGCCGCGCACCTCGGGGCGACGGCCCAGCCAGCGCTTGCGCCCGGCCTTGCCAAGGCTGGTGTTGCGCTGCTCGCTGTTACCCACCTCACCGAGGGTGGCGTAGCACTCGCGGCGCACCAGGCGCACCTCCGTGGAGGGCAGCTTCAGGGCGACGTAGTCGCCTTCCTTAGCCATCACCTGGGCACTGGCGCCGGCGGTGCGCACCATCTGGCCGCCGCGGCCGGCGTAAAGCTCCACGTTGTGGACGCTGGAACCCAAGGGGATGGCCGAGAGGGGCAGAGCATTGCCATTCTCGATCGGGGACTCAGGGCCAGACACGACCGTCTGGCCGACGGTCACACCGGCAGGAGCCAGGATGTAACGCTTTTCGCCATCGCTGTAATACAGCAGGGCGAGGCGGGCATTGCGGTGGGGGTCGTAGTGGATCGCCGCCACACGAGCCGTGACACCGTGCTTATCGCGACGGAAATCAACGATGCGGTAGAGGCGCTTGTGGCCGCCGCCCCGGTGGCGGCAGGTGATCACACCACGGTTGTTGCGGCCCTTGCGGCGGTGCTTGGCCACCACCAGGCCCCGCTCACGGCCGCGGCCGGTGATCTCGCTGAAGTCAGTGACCACCAGCGTGCGGGTGCCGGGGGTGATGGGTCTGTAGTTACGGATTGCCATGACGTTTCAGACCCCTCAGGCCTCTGGGAACAACTGGATGGCGTTGCCTTCGGCGAGGCGCACAACCGCCTTCTTCACCTGGGCACGCTTGCCGGCGAAGCGCCCCACCCGACGGGAGCGGCGGGGAGGATTCATGGTGCTCACACCGACGACTTTCACATCGAACAGGGATTCGACGGCCGCCTTGATGTCGGGCTTGGCAGCCCGGTGATCCACCTCGAAGGTGTACTGATTCAGTTCGAGGGCACGGGTGGCCTTCTCGGTGATCAGGGGCCGACGGATCACATCCGCCAACCGATCAGTAAAACGTTCAGCCATCGCCGTAAACCTCCTGAATCTTCGCGAGTGCCTCTTCGCTCACCACCAGCTTGCTGGCATGGAGCAGATCGAAGACATTGAGCTGATCGGCCGCGATCAGGCGGACCTTCTCGAGGTTGCGCACCGAAAGCCGAACAGCTTCCGAGGCGTTGTCGAGGATCAGCAGCACCTTGGTGTCGGCTTGGATGCCAAAACGGCCCAGGGCTGCGGTGATCTCTTTGGTCTTCGGGGTGTCCAGTTCCGAACCGAAGCCCTTGACCGCCACAATGTCCGCGACGCGGCTCATCAGGGCGGTGCGGAGGGCCAAGCGACGCTCCTTGCGATTCATCGCCAGCTCGTAATTGCGGGGCTTGGGTCCGAAGACCACACCGCCACCCGGCTTGAGGGGTGTACGGATCGAGCCCTGGCGGGCTCGGCCGGTGCCCTTCTGCTTGTAGGGCTTGCGGCCACCACCAGCCACCTCGGCCCGGGTGAGGGTGCTGGCGGTGCCCTGGCGGGCATTGGCCAACTGACGCACCACCGCCCGGTGCAGCAGGTCAGCGGCAGAGGTCTCTTTGGCGACCTTCAGATCAAGGGAAGCTTTGCCGCTCTCCTTGCCCTGCCAATCGTGAACAACAACATTTGCCATGGTTCTGCTCCTCAGGACGCGCCTTTGCTGCCGACCCGCTTGGCCGGACGGATGTCAAGCAATGCCCCGGGTTTGCCGGGAACCGAGCCCTTCACCACCAGCAGGTTGCGCTCGACATCCACCTTGAGAATGGTGAGGCCCCGCGTGGTGATCTGCTTGCCGCCATAGCGGCCAGCCATGCGCTTGCCGGGGTACACGCGGCCCGGCGTGGTGCCGGCGCCGGTGGAACCGGGCTCGCGGTGGTTCTTTGAACCGTGGCTCATCGGACCCCGGCTGAAGCCATGACGCTTCTGCCAACCCGCGAAACCGCGACCGATGGTGTCGCCGCTGACATCAACCTTCTGGCCGGCCTCGAAGGCGGTCACGGTGATGGCGGTGCCTAACTCAAGGCCTTCGACGGCATCGACGCGATATTCGCGCAGATGACGCAGAGAATCGGAACCGGATTTGGCTAGGTGACCCTTGGCGGGCTTGTTCACCAACTTTTCGCGGATCTCGCCGAAACCAATCTGGACGGCGCTGTAACCGTCGCTGGCTTCGTTCTTGAGCTGGGTGATGCGGCAGGGACCCGCTTCGATCACGGTGACCGGGATGGACCTGCCTTCGTCGTCGAAGAACTGGGACATGCCCAATTTCTTCCCGAGAATGCCGATGGACATGGGATGGGAGATGACGCCAGCTGGACTGCCGCGAGCTGATGCCGTGGGGCTTCAGGCCGACCCACAGGGAATGCGGGAGGGCGGCGGATGCTGAATGCTTGGAATCGCAGATCAGGTGGAGGCTTGGAAGACCACCAGCCTTGGGCTAGCGAGGCGATTCAGCGGGCTGGGACTTGCCTGAACCGATAGGGGAAAGAATGACTTCTCGACCCAGGGGAAGCGAGCTTCTCGTTTCGATGAGGCAGTATCCCGGCGGTGCCCCAAACCTTGGCGGTTGAGCCTCGGCAGGGTGGCCGCACTGGCCAGGAGAGGTCGTCACCAATGACAACCCTTGCACCGTGTTCTGGAGGCCCGGCTAGCGGACGGGCACAGACATCAGCGCAAGTAACCAATGTACCCCACGACCTCACCCCCCCCCGGAAGTGGTCTGGGCTGCCAGACTTGCTTGCGTTCGCCCTTGCCGCCGATGCCCCTGCTGCTCTCAGGTCGCGGTTTCCGTCAGGATCTGGAACGCGCTGGGGCCATCGCCCTGTTCGCCCCGCTCGAAGGTGGGGCCGAAACCCGTCTGCTGCGCCGTCTGCGGGCCGCCGGTTACCGGGCCCACCTCACATCCGCCCGGGGGCTGGGCGATCCGGAAGCCTTCCTGTTCCAGCTCCATGGCGTGCGGCCTCCCCATCTGGGCCACCAGAGCGTGGGCCGGGGAGCGGCCGTGGGCGAGGTGCAGCGGGTGATGCCCCTGCTCGGGGTCGAACTGGAGGGGCAAGCCCCGATCCTGCTTTGGCTGTTGGAGGGCCAGGTGCTGTCCACTGCCGAACTGGCCTCGCTGGTGGGTCTCACGCGGCGGGAGCCGAGGCTCAAAATGGTGGTGGAGATGGGTGGCGCCCGCGCCTTGCGGTGGCAGCCGTTAGAGCAGCTGGTCGCTGGGGTCTGATCCCCGGGAAGCTGGAGCTGGCCGATAGGGCCGCGGCGGGCCCCCTCCAGGACCTGGCGCCATGGGTGGGGATGATGGGTTTTCGCTCCAGCCGAAGCCATCGTCCCCGATTGCCCCACTCCCCTTGCCGAGCAGGCCCTGGCCAAGGGCCGCTGGGTGAAATGGATCGGAGGCGCCAGCAACCAAGACCTGGCTGCCATCGAGGACCTGGCAGGCCTCTTCAGTTTGGCTGGGGTCCATTGCCTTGATCTGGCTACCGACCCCGCCGTGGTGGCTGCGGCGCGGCGTGGCATCGCTTGGGCCGAGTCCCGCGGCGCTGCTCGGCCTTGGGTGATGGTGAGTTTGAGCGATGGGTCCGATCCCCATTTCCGCAAGGCCTGGTTCGATCCGGCCCGCTGCCCGCTCGATTGCCCACGGCCCTGCGAGCGGGTCTGTCCTGCCCTGGCGATTCCCGCCCTGGGGCCTAAGCCTTTGGCGATCTCCAAGATTTCACAGGCCCACGCTGGAGTCGCCTCCGGGGTTCTGGAAGAGCGCTGCTACGGCTGCGGCCGCTGCTTGCCCGCCTGTCCACTGGGACTGATTGAGGAGCGTGATCAGCTCCTGTCGGCGGCCGCCGTGCCCCCCCTGCTGGCCGCTCTGCGGCCAGACGCGATCGAACTTCACACCCAGATCGGCCGTTCCGGGGCCTTCGCGGCCCGGCTGGCCCAGGTGCGGGCGGCCGGCATTCCTCTGCGGCGCCTGGCGGTGAGCTGTGGGTTGGAGGTGGCAGGGGCTCCGCCAGCGGCTGGCACCGGGGATGGGAGCGCAAGGGAGCACGCTGCAGCGAGCCCGGAGCGGCTGACAGATGAACTCTGGGACCGGTTTGCCCAGGTGCGGGCTGCTGGATTCGCGCCTCTCTGGCAGCTGGATGGCCGGCCGATGAGCGGAGATGTGGGCGCCGGCACAGCCCGTGCCGCCGTGGGGCTCCTGCGACGGGTCGCCGGCCGATTACCGCCGGGGCCGGTGCAACTGGCCGGAGGCACCAACGACCGCACACTCCCGCTGGTGGAGACGTTGGAGCGCTCCGTACGGGGAATGGTGGCGGGCGTGGCCTTCGGCAGCGTGGCGCGGGCCCGCCTGCAGGGCCTGCTGCTGAGGGCGCAGAAGCGGGGGGGAAGGCTGCTCGATCAGGCCGATCTGCTCCCGGAAGCCTGCGGCCTCGCCGGAGACCTGGTGGCCCCCTGGCTCAAGCGAGCCCGATCCTCATCGGAACGAGCATGACGGCAATAGGCCGGATTCTGGCCCCGGGCAGAACCGGCAACAGGGCGAGAGTGGAATCCCGCAGGCTCTCCTTGGACCAGTCACCCCAGGGAGGCCGCAGCGGTGGGCCTTGAGCCGGTCCCCGGCCACCAGGGAAGGCCGATGTCCTTGGAGCATGTCGATCGGGGATGAGACCTGATCAACAATCGGAGCGACTACTCGGCGAACCGCCCATCGGGCCGCAAGCCTTCGCCGCTAGAACCGCACATAGGGCGAAGGCCCCCGTCCGCAGCGCCCTCCGATCCCCTTGGTTGAGCCCATTCCCCCCGCCACCCAGCGCATCACCGACGACCTGGATCGGCTGCTGGAGGTGTTGCCCGTGGCGGTGCAGATCGCCCTGAGCGATCCCGGCGCCCGCGACCAGCTCCTGGAGGTGGTGCTTGATCTGGGCCGGGTGCCGGAAGCCCGCTACCCGGGCCGGGCCGTGGCCCTCGGGGAGACGGCAGTGAGCCGAGCCGATCTGCTCCAGGTGCTCGAGCGGCTGGGGCCCTTCGGCGGCGACAACCGGGCAGGCATCGAGCGAACCTTGCACCGGATCAGCGCCATCCGCAACCGCAGCGGAGAAGTGGTGGGCCTCACCTGCCGGGTGGGGCGGGCGGTGTTCGGCACCGTGGCCATGGTGCGGGATCTGCTGGATGCGGGCCAATCCCTGCTGCTGATGGGGCGCCCCGGCGTGGGCAAGACCACCGCCCTGCGCGAGATCGCCCGGGTGCTGGCCGATGAGCTGGGCAAACGGGTGGTGGTGATCGACACCAGCAACGAGATTGCCGGCGATGGAGATATCCCCCATCCCGCCATCGGCCGGGCCCGGCGCATGCAAGTGGCCCGGCCCGAACTGCAGCACGAAGTGATGATCGAAGCGGTGGAAAACCACATGCCCGAGGTGATCGTGATCGATGAGATCGGCACCGAACGGGAGGCCCTGGCGGCCCGCACCATCGCGGAACGGGGCGTGGTGCTGGTGGCCACCGCCCACGGCAACGAACTGGCCAACCTGATCAAGAACCCCACCCTCAGCGATCTGGTGGGCGGCATCCAATCGGTGACCCTGGGCGATGAGGAGGCCCGCCGCCGCCGCACCCAGAAGACCGTGCTGGAGCGTGCGGCCGAACCCACCTTCCCGATGGCCGTGGAGATGCACAGCCGCCAGCGCTGGCTAGTGCACCGCGATGTGGCAACCACGGTGGATCTGCTGCTGCGGGGCCAGAGCGCCCGTCCCCAGATCCGGGAACTCAGCGAGGCCGGTGAACTGCGGCTCCAGGAGGCCCCGGCGCCCCCAGCCGAGCGCGGTGCGACCCGCTCCCCCCGCAGCCCGATGCCGCTGCCCGATCCCGTTGCCCGCTCCCCACACCGACCAACCGCCGCCGCAGCGGGGCCGGCAAACGGCCCCGCGCCGCTCCAGGATGAGCTCCCCGGACCACCTCCGCCCCTGCGGGTCTGTGGCGTCGGGGTGTCGCGCACTCTGCTCGAAGAGGCGGCCCGCAGCCGCTCCCTGGCCTTGGAGGTGGTGGAGGCTCCGGAGGGGGCAGACCTGTTGCTCAGCCTGCGGGGACAGCTGGGCCGGGAGCCCGGCCTGCGCCGACGGGCTCAGGACCTGGGGCTACCGATCCTCGTGATCAAATCCGAGAGCCTGCACCAGCTGCAACGGGCCCTGGAGCGGGTCTCCGACCGGCGCCCGTCCGGGACCACCGAGGGTGATGTCACCGACCTGGACGATGCCCATGCCGCCCTGGAGGAATGCCGACTGGCGGTAGAGCAGGTGGTGCTGCCCCAGGGACGGCCTGTGGAACTGCTGCCCCGCAGCGAACCGGTGCGGCAGATGCAGACCGAACTGGTGAACCATTACCGCCTCCGCAGCGCCGTGTTCGGCCGCGGCCAGCAGCAGCGTCTGAGGGTTTTTCCCGCCTGATCATGCAGGGGCCGATCCGGTTCGGTCGGCGGCGGTCCCGGCCAGTAGCCAGAGCCGGGACCAGCCGGCGAGTTGACGAAGGACCGGCTGCTGTGGGTAACTGTGTTGGTGCCGGTTGAACCGGCCACAGTGGTCAGCGGATCGGATCACCGTTCCAGCAACGACCAGCCTTCATTGGGCCGTCGCCAAGCGGTAAGGCATCGGGTTTTGGTCCCGACATTCCTAGGTTCGAATCCTAGCGGCCCAGTTCCAAACCCCCTGCGGCCCCCCACGTGTCGTCCGCTCCGCTCCTCGTCTTCGATTTCGACGGCGTGTTGATCGATGGGATGCCCGAGTACTGGTGGTCGGCCCGGCGGGCAGCCCAGCGGCTCGATCCCTCGCTGGTGCTCCCCGAGCAGGCCCCCGCGGCCTTCGCCACCCTTCGCCCCCAGATCCACAAGGGCTGGGAAATGGTGTTGGTGGCCATCGCCATGACCCGCCCCGATTTCAGTCTTGAGGCCTGGCTCCGCAACTACGACCAAGCCCTGGCCTTGGAACTGGCCCATGTCACCGCCAGTGAGGAGGCGCTGCAGGCGGCCCTGGAAAGCGTGCGCGACACAGCCCTCCGCGAGGATCCAGCCGCCTGGCTGGCCCTGCATCGCTTCTTCCCCGGCGTGGAGCGCCGCCTGCGCCAGCTGGGTGAGGAAGGGGTGCCCTGGCTGGTGCTCACCACCAAGGGCGGCGCCTACGCGACGCGGCTGCTGGAAGCCGCAGGGCTGGAGCCCCAGGCCGTCTACGGCCATGAACGGGGCAGCAAACCGGATGTGCTGCTCAGCCTGCGCAACGCGGAGAGGCCCCTCTGGTTCGTGGAGGATCGCCGGCCCACCCTCGAACGGGTAAGGACCACCCCGGGGCTGGAGCCCGTGCGCTGCTTCCTTGCCCTGTGGGGCTATCTGGCCCCCGGCGACCGCGACGGGCTGCAGACCTGGGCGATCCTTCCCCTGGACGCGACCCGTTTTGCCGCCCCCCTGGCGGACTGGACCTGAAGCGCTAGAGTACGTTCGTACTATGCACGGCTGAGACGCTGGTCTCCCTTGGTGGCACTTGCTGCCTAGAGGTCGCAGGATGACTCCCGGTCGCCGGGCTCCCAACAACCTGCCCAGCCACCCACCACGGCTTCCCCGTCACCGAGCGTGTACGCCGTTGCGGCCTGTTCCATCGCTAATTCCCACCATGCCCGCTGATCCCAAGGCCGCCGTCTCCTCCTCCCTCGGCGCCGCCGCCTCCCCACCCCCTGCATCCGGTTCCGCCGCCGCCGCCGAGCGGGACAAGGCCCTGGGCCTGGTGCTCACCCAGATCGAACGCAATTTCGGCAAGGGGTCGATCATGCGCCTGGGGGATGCCTCCAGGATGCGGGTCGAAACGATCAACACCGGCGCCCTCACCCTGGATCTCGCCCTCGGAGGCGGGTACCCCAAGGGCCGGGTGGTGGAGGTCTACGGACCGGAGAGCTCCGGCAAGACCACGCTCACCCTCCATGCCATCGCCGAGGTGCAGAAACGGGGCGGCGTGGCGGCGTTCGTGGATGCCGAGCACGCCCTGGATCCGGTCTATGCAGCGGCCCTCGGGGTGGACATCGAAAACCTGCTGGTCTCCCAGCCCGATACCGGTGAGATGGCCCTGGAGATCGTCGACCAGTTGGTGCGCTCCGCCGCGGTCGACATCGTGGTGGTCGACTCGGTGGCCGCCCTCACCCCACGGGCGGAGATCGAGGGAGAGATGGGTGACCTGGCGGTGGGCAGCCAGGCCCGCCTGATGAGCCAGGCGATGCGGAAGATCACCGGCAACATCGGCAAATCGGGCTGCACCGTGATTTTCCTCAACCAGCTGCGCCAGAAGATCGGTGTGACCTATGGCAACCCGGAAACGACCACCGGTGGCAACGCGCTCAAGTTCTATGCCTCGGTCCGTCTGGACATCCGCCGGATCCAGACCCTCAAACGCGGTACCGAGGAATACGGCATCCGCGCCAAGGTGAAGGTGGCCAAGAACAAGGTGGCGCCTCCCTTCCGGATCGCCGAATTCGACATTCTCTTCGGGCGCGGCATCAGCACCCTTGGCTGCCTGCTGGATCTGGCGGAAGAAACCGGTGTTGTGACCCGCAAGGGGGCCTGGTACAGCTATGAGGGAGACAACATCGGTCAGGGGCGTGATAACACCATCACCTGGCTTGAACAGAACCCCGACAAGGCAGAGGTGATCGAACAGCTCACCCGCCGCCATCTCACCGAGGGATCGGAAGTGACAGCCAACTCCATGAAGCCCCTGGCTGCGGCCGCAAAACTGGCAGCAGGACGGGCGGCAACTGCTGAGGCGGCGATTGAAGAATCCTCAAACACCGTGGCTGAATTGCCGGCGGCCTAAATAGCAAAAGGGTCGGGGTTCCAAAGACTCCGACCCGAACTTGCTCGCCGGAGCCGGCACCGGTTTCGATTAGTAGATGGATTCCACGCAGTCCATGCGGCGTATCCGAAAGCACTCGGGGCCGGGCGCTGCCAAATCAGGGCAAGGCAAGCGCCATCAATCGGGGAAAGGAGAAGCAATGCTCAGGGATTGATCGGCTGGGTTGTCAGCGCCGGTGGACGAATTGAGAAGACGGGCCATGCCTGAAGCCTGAAGCATCAGGCTGACTCGATGCAATTCTTGGATTGCATCAGCACCCTCCAGCTTCACCAGTTCGTGACCGTCTCGGGATTCCACCCAGCTGATCCCGAAGTCGGACACGAGAAACCGGACCACATGGGTTTCTCCCAAGTCCGCTACAAAGGAAGCGCCGTGCTGATTCAGCTCATCACCGCACACGTAGCAGGTGGCCACATGGCCCTGATCACGCAAGCACTGGGAAAGGGCCTGCAGGCTCAACACCAGATCGCTGACTAGATGGCGGTATTGCTCGGCAAGGCGCGGGAACATGGCTGTTCGCCAGGGTCGATGTCAACCATCCTACAGGTTTTCTTCCGATTGCCGTGGTATTCAGGGGCGGATCGCACCCGCCTCGCAAGTTGCCCGGGAAGGGTTGCCGTGCGAGACGGGCTGCGGCATGCGACAACGCCAGAGCTCAGCCATCCGCCAGGGTCCACCAACCGGCGGCCGGGCCGATGAACCGGACAATCACCCAGAAGAGCACCAGGGAACCGATGCCGATCCAGGCGCCTTGGGTGGTGATCGCCACGAACCGATCGGCCTGGTTACGGCTCAGGGGAAGCCAGCTGACCAGCCGGGGCGAGGTATCGACCGGCGCCTTCACGACGGGACGGGGACGGGGGGGCAACCCCTGGGACTCACGGCGTCTGGCTTCTCCCATGGAGCGGAGCAACGGCTGTGCTGAGGCTAGGGGGGGTAGAGATCAGGGTCGCCCTTTCGGAGCCGATTGACGTATCGGAAGCCGATTGACGTTGTCGAAGGTGGGGGATCGAGGTAGAAGGCGGGGATCGGAGTAGAAGGCGGATCAGACGATTCCAGCCTCGTTAGAGGCGCGATCAATCCGGGAGCAGACGGGAGAGCTGAACCCAGGGATCGAGGGCCGCCAGCACGGTGCCACCCCAGTCCCTACCGCGAAGACGACCATCCAACACCGCCAGCCTGCCGCCGCCGCGACGGAGGCTGGCCACACCTCGCTGCAGGCGGTTGATCGCCTCCGGCAGCAGCAGGCCCCGGAACCAGTCGCCACCCTGGTGCCGGAGGGAGGCGACCCGGGCGGCCGTGAGGGGGTCCTCCAGGCTCGCGATCGGCAGCAGAGCCACCACCACCTGCACCGGCAGGGGCAGCCGCTCCTGGTTCTCCAACCACCAGCTCCAGCTGGCGCAAACCACCCCATTGGCTTCCGGCGCCGTGCAGGCATGGCCCACCCGGCTGCCAAACTCGGCCGCCAGGCCACTGGCCAAGCCGAGCCGCAAGGCCGGATCATCGACCAAGACCACCGTGAGTCCCGCCTGAGCCAGCACCAGGCGCCGGCACTGGTCGAGCAGGTGGTCGCCGAAGTGGGGGCTGTTGGGCAGGGGTTGCCGGACGGGGCAATACAGGGGAATCGGGTCGGCCAGCGGTGGATCCCCCAGATCCACCACCACCGGAGCCTGCAATCCCAGATCACCCTCTCCGAAGCCATGGCCCTCCCGCCAGCGCCCCGAGCCGGCGGAGGTGCGGGGTAGTTCCCCCACCAGAACAGCGCCGCGGCCCTGGAGCAGACCCTCGACTTCGGCGAGGGGCGCCAGGGGCTGACGGTGCAGCTGCCAGTGGAGGAGGGCCGGATCGACGGTGGCCCAACTGGTCCAGCCCGGGCCGGAAGCCCGCAGCCAGTGACTCCAGGGTTCCGGCAGCGGCGTGAGCAGGGCCAGTAGCTGCCGTAGGGGGGCCTCATCTTCCGGCGCCAGCGCCACCAGATGCTCGGGATGCCTGGGCTGGGCCAGCACCCTCCGCCCCAGCCGCCCATGCAGGGCGAGCAGACTCGGCTCCGCCAGCGGCAGGGCCCTGCGCAGACTGTCCCAGTCAGCCGGCTCGATGCGCACGGCCATGGCCTCCCGCAGCAGGTCCTGCAGGAGCTCGGCCTGGGGAATCACCAGCTGGCGATTCCCCAGGGTCCCCTGCCGCCACACCTGGAGCAGCTCCCGATGGCTGAGAAGCCAGAGGTGGGTCTGGGGCGCCGGGTCGGCTCCCTCCCAGCAGCGCAGATCCACCCCCGCTGCCCGCAACCTGGGCCATTCCCTCTGCAGGAGACGCTGGCGCAGGCTCTCCCCCACCACCAGGGCAACCGGCGAGCCCGCCAGGCTCAGGGGCACCAGGAGGCCGATCAACCAGCTGGGGTCACTGCCGGCAGCCAACCGGATCAGGGTGTGGTCGCCCCGGCGCAGGCTGCGGCCCACAAGCCGGCAGAGGGTGAGGTGGTGGGGCCAGCGCTCTAGACCCTCCCGCGCCAGGAGCGCCTTCAGCTGGAGGTGAGCCCTGGCTTCAAGCATCGCTGAATCGTAGGGAGCGCCCGAAGGACATTCGGCAACCAGGACGACCGGCCGCTGGGGGGAGCGCTCTGCAGGGGGCGGCTGCCTAATGTTGTGTCTATCCATGTTTAAAAAGGCCGTTTCGGCTGGGTCGCCGCGGCTTCGACCACGCCGGAGCCCTGTTCCGGTGCGGGAGTCGATCCCGTGCTCTCCGCCCCCCTGGCCTGCGTCGGGACCCATGTCACCGCGCCCATCGATGTCGACGACCATCCCGCTCACGCCGCCATCGTTGCCTGGGGACCCGGCCCGGCCGCCGCACCCCGAAAACCGGGAACGGCAGGCGCCGCTCACCGACCTGTTGGCGGGTCGGCCCGTGGGGATCGTGGGGCTGGGACTGATCGGTGGCTCCCTCGGACTGGACCTGCAGGCGGCGGGGCTGGAGGTGAGGGCCCTGGTGCACCGCGAGGCCACGGCCGAGCGGGCCCGCCAGCGGCGACTGGCCAGCGTGGTGAGCACCGAGGCCTCTGTGCTCGAGGACTGCGCTCTGGTGGTGCTGGCCCTTCCCCTGGATCGCCTGCTGGATCCCGACCCGGCCCTGCTGCAGGCCCTGCCAGCCGCCGCCGTGCTGACGGATGTCGGATCGGTGAAGCAGCCGGTGGTCGAACGGTGGCAAGGGCTGCTGAGCCAGGCCGGCCGTGGCGGGCAGGTGGGGCGGTTCGTGGCCAGCCACCCGATGGCCGGCACGGCCCAGGCCGGGGTGGAAGCTGGCGTGGCGGGGCTGTTCCAGGCTCGGCCCTGGGTGGCCACCCCGGACAAGCGCACCGCCCGTGGGGCCCTTGCCATGGTGGAAGCGCTGGCCAACGCGGTGGGTGCCCGCTGGCTCACCTGTGACGCCGCCGACCATGACCAGGCCGTGGCCTGGATCTCCCACCTGCCGGTGCTGGTGGGGGCCGCCCTGCTGCAGGCCGCCGATCAGGGCAGTGGCGCCGCGGGCCTGGGGAATCTGGCCCGCGCCCTGGCCTCCAGTGGCTTCGCCGACACCACCCGGGTGGGAGGTGGCAACCCGGAGCTGGGTACCTTGATGGCCCGCTGCAACCGCAAGGCCCTGCTGGCCTGCCTCGATGGCTACCAGGAGGCGATCGGGACCCTGCAGGAACTGGTGCGGAGCAAGCGATGGCAGGACCTGGCCGGGGCCCTGGAGGCAGCCCAGCGGTTGCGACCGGACTTCCTGATGCCGCCGGGGGATGGGACGCCGCCGGCCCCCTGAGTCCAGCTGCTGGGCCCGGGAGTGGAAGCTCCAGCCCCAGCGACGTGCCTCGGGGCACCGCAGGCGGTGGCGGTGGTGACGCTATCGCCACAGCCCCCTAGCTTGACCAGCGTTCCTGCGGAAAACGATCGATGGGGCGGCCGTGGGCCCTGGCCGGCGCAGCATTGCTTTTCACGGGTCTGGTGGGGTGCAGCCCCATGGCTCCACGCCCCATCGATGAGGCCTCCCTGCTGCGTCGGGGCCAGAGCCGGATCGATGGCGGCGTCAACGTGACGGTGACGGCCCTCAACCCCGAGGAATCCCAGCGGCTGCTGGGCTTCGACGTGGCGGCCGCCGGCATTCAGCCCGTGTGGGTGAAGGTGGTGAACCGGGAGAAACGCCGCTGGTATCTGCCGCCGATCACGATCGATAGCGAGTATTACTCACCCCTTGAGGTGGCCTGGATCGGCCATCGCCCCTTCACCGCGGCCGCCAACCAGCGGGTGGATGCGCATCTCAACCGTCTGGGCCTGCCCGCCGTGGTGGACCCGGAGGCGACCACCTCGGGCTTCGTGTTCACCAACCTGGATGAGGGCGTCAAGTACGCCAGCTTCGAGCTGGTGGCCCCCGGGCCTCAGCCCGAGCTGCGGCGCTTCTCCTTCCTCACCGAGGTGCCCGGCCACGCCACCGATTTCCAGAAGGTGAACTGGAATGGCCTCTATCCCTCCGCCAAGCTGCGCGACCTCGATGAAGTGGGGCTGCGCCACTGGCTCGAGCACGACGTGCCCTGCTGCGCCCGGGGCGGCGACCGCCGCACCCCTGCCGATCCCCTCAATGTGGTGATTGTGGGCAGCCGTGACACCGTGTTCCCCACCCTGGCGCGGCGGGGCTGGCACGTGACCCAGACCCTCAGCGTGAGCTCCCTCTGGCGCACCGTGCGGTCGGCCCTGCTCGGCGGCCGCTACCGCTATGCCCCGGTCTCCCCCCTGTATCTGTTCAGCCGCCGCCAGGACATGGCCCTGCAAAAGGGCCGCAGCGATGTGAACCAGCGCAACCACATGCGTCTGTGGCTGGCGCCGGTGACCTTCGAGGGCCAGCCGGTGTGGGTGGGCCAGATCAGCCGCGACATCGGCGTGCGGCTAACCCGCCGCACGATCACGACCCACAAGATCGATCCGGCCGTGGATGAAACCCGCTGGTATTTGCTGCAGGATCTCTTCTTCTCCGATGGTCTGTCGCGCTTCGGCTTCGTCGGCGGCGTCGGCCCCTCAAGACCGGACCGGGCCCGCACCAACTACACCGGTGACCCCTACGTGACCGACGGCAGACGCGCCATCTTCTGGCTGACTCCGGCCGCCGAGGTGCGCAACAAGCGCGTGGTGGCCCGCTGGATTCCCTTCCGGCAGCGCACGGCGGCGAGTGGGAGCCGGAGCGCTGGAGAACTTCCCCCAGCGCCTGTGACCCCAGGCTCAACCGCCCCCCCGTGAGATCTTCGGCGGCGTCATCCGGGGGCGGACCGCCGACCCCGGATCTCACCCCACCGCCGAATCACCATCGCGCCAGCGCCAAGTCCTTCCCCTCGCCGCCAGCAACTGGCGGATCGCCATCAGAGCCGAGAGGCTCACCCCGGCGGTGCCCTCCCCCGGATGGATGCTGTCGCCGCAGAGCCAGAGGCCGGCCAGGGGGCTGCGGCTGGCCAGGCCGAAGGGACCGAACCGACTGGGGTGCTGGCCTAGGCCGCCCACGAAACCGAAGGGCCGACCGGTCCAGCCGGCCCAGCCCCGGGGAGTGGCCAGTTCGCCATGGAGCCAGTCGGCCGGAATGATCCCCAACAACCGCTGCAGGCCGGCCTCGATGCCGCGGCGGGCCGCAGCCTTGCGGTGCTGGTACTCCGGCTCAGGCTGATCGAACCAGGGCCGGGCCGGCGTGAACACGCTGGCGATCACCGTGGCCTGCCCCAGCGGCGCCCGCCCGTCCCCCTCTCGGCTCACGGACACGAACAGCGACCCCGGATCGCCCCAGGCCAGCTGCTGGTGGGGTGCGCAATCGGGGGGCAGACGGCTTCGGTGGACCGCCCCGTAGAACACCAGGGCCCCTGAGGGATCGGGGAAGGCGCTGATCCGCCGGCCATAGGCCTGGGGCAGATCATCTCCGAGCAGGCTCGGCAAGGTCTGGGGGGGCAAGGTGAGCACCACCTCGCGGGCAACGATCAGGAAGGGGGCACCGCCAGGCCCCACGCCCGCCAGGTGCCAGGGAGCGCCCGGCCGCTGCGGCGGATGCAGCCGCTCCAGCCGATGCCGCAGCAGCAGCCGGCCGCCCCAGCGGGCGAGGGCCTGCTCCAGGGCCGTGCTGAGGGCCTGCATCGAACCCTCCAGATGCCAGAGCCCCAGGGGCTCCTGGGCCATCTGCAGCACCGTGGCTCCATAGAGGGCGGCGGTACGGTCGGCGGATTCCTGGGAATAGAGCCGCAGCTGGAGATCGAGGAAACGGCGCAATCGTTCGCCGGCCACACCGGCGCCGCAACCGGTGAGGCGCTGCAGATCGGCGATGGTGGCGGTGGTGGCCAGACCGCTCGCCAGGGTTGCCGGCCCCAGAGCGCCCAGCAGCTGGCCCAGGTCCCACCAGGAGCGGGGCGGCAGCACTGGATCGCGGCCGGCGAAGGCCCAGTTCGCCCGATGCAGGGCCGCGCAGAGATCCCAGAAGCGATCACTTCCTGGGAACTGGCGACGCCGCTCCTGCCGCCAGGCGGCGGGATCGCGGTGCAGGCGCACCGGTGGCTCCCCATCGCCGAGATCCACCACGCAGCCAGGATCGAGCGGGGTGGCCGCCGGCGCCGGCAACCCGAGGTGGGTGAACAGGCGCTGGTGAATCCCCCAGGGCTCCAGGCCGGCCACCTGGGTGGCGCCCACATCGAAACACCAGGGTCCGCGGCGGAACGTGCCTGCGCAGCCGCCGCTCTGGTAGTGGGACTCCAGCAGCGCCACCGCCACGCCCTCCCGGGCCAGCAGGGCGGCGGCGGTGAGGCCGGCGATGCCACCACCGACCACCACCACATCCTGTTCGGCGGTGCGGGGGGCAACATCCATGCCGGCATGTTGGCGCGGCGCCAGGGGAGCCGGGGAATGGGGGTCTTCTAGGGGTGATTGAGGTGATCGTCCGCGGTCTGCGCCAACAGGGAAGCCCAGTGCTCCACCTGCTCCATCTCAGCCGCCTCCACCATCACCCGCAGCAGCGGTTCGGTGCCGCTGGCCCTGACCAGCACCCGGCCGGTGTCGGCCATGGCCTGCTCGGCCCCCGCCACGGCCCGGCGCAGGGGCTCGCACTGCTCCCATTCGGTGCGACGGGCCCGATCGGGCACGGTCACGTTCACCAGTTTCTGGGGGAAGGGGGTCCAGCTGCCGTCCATCCAGTCGGCCAGGGTTTGGCCCCGGCCATGCACCAGGGTGGCCACCTGCAGGGCCGTGAGCAGCCCATCGCCGCTCATGCCGTGGTGAGCGGCCAGGATGTGGCCCGACTGCTCGCCACCCAGACCGGCGCCGAACTCCTCCATGGCGGCATACACATGCTGGTCGCCGACGGCGGTGCGCTCCAGGACCCCACCGGCTTCGCTCCAGGCCCGCTCGAAACCCAGGTTGGACATCACCGTGGCAACGATCCGGTTGGCCGGCAGTTGGCCCGCCTCCCTCAGGGCAGAGCCCCAGAGATAGAGGATCTGGTCGCCATCCACCACACGCCCCCGGCCATCCACGGCCAGCATCCGGTCGGCGTCGCCATCGAAAGCGAAGCCCATGGCGGCGCCGGACTCGAGCACCGCCCGCCGCAGGGCTTCGAGATGGGTGCTGCCGCAACCCTGATTGATGCGGCGACCATCGGGCTCCCCATGGAGCACCAAGGGCTCGGCGCCGAGGGCCCGGAACACGGCCTCGCCGCAGGCGGTGGCCGACCCCCAGCACAGATCCAGCACCACCCTGCAGCCCACGAGCCTCGCTTCGCCGACGCTGGCGATCAGGCTGGCGGCGTAGGCGTCCAGCAGATCGGCGCGCGGATGGGCCGTGCCCTCCGCCATCAGGGCCACCACCTCCGCCTCACCGCGGAGCCCCGCCTCAATCGCCTGCTGGGTCGAGCGGTCGAGCTTGGCGCCCGAGGCACCGAAGACCTTGATGCCGTTGTCGTGGGGGGGGTTGTGACTGGCCGACACCATCAGGCCTCCCGCCGCCCCGCAGCGGCGGATGGTGCCCGGCACCGCCGGGGTGGGGCAGAGACCCAGCTGCCAGACCTGGCGACCGGCCGCGGTCAGACCGGCGGTGAGAGCCGCCACCAGCATCGGGCCACTGGTGCGGGAATCGGTGCCGATCACCACCGGCCCCTCCGCAGGCAGCACCCGCCCGCACCAATAGCCCACCTGCAGGGCCAAAGCGGGGGTGATGGCAGTTCCTACCCTGCCACGGATGCCATCGGTGCCGAAGGCGGCATGGGCCCTATCGAAGGGGGCACCGATCGGTGAGGGGATCCGCTCCTCAAGCGCCGCCGCGGGACCGGTCGCCGAAGGGATGGGAAGAGTGGCCGGAGACTCGGCCATGGGGCGGCGTGCGGCAATCGGCGGTCAGGCTACGTGCCGTGATCACCGCTCAGCGCCAGCGGCGGGGGCGCCAAAGCCAGAGCAGCACCTCAACGAGGGCCCAAAGCCCCAACCCGCCCACGCACCAACCCGGCAGCCAGACCATGGGAGGCCAGGGCCTGAGCAGCAGCACCAGGATCGCAAGAACGAGCGCCGCCAGAGCCCGTCGACGCTGGCCCGCGCCGGGGAGGTTGCGCAGCAGGGGGCGCAGCGCCGCGGGCAGGGCGGAAGCCTGGCGGAACCGATCCGGCAGGGAAGGGCGCGGCAGAAGGGGCAGGCGCACCGGGTTGGCGTCGGGGGCTTTGCCCAGAATGCCAAGCGTGATGCCCTCCGGCCTTGACCCGCCTCTCCCTGCTGCTTGCCGCATCCTGCCTCGGAACCGGCGCTGCCCTTGTCGGGGGACGGGCCCTGCTACAAAAACTCCCGCCCCTGACTCCCGCCACGCCCTCAGGCCAGCTGGAGCGTTTACGGCGTTGGGCACCGGATCCGGGCCTGCGGCGGGACGCCAGCCTGCTGCTGGCCCAGCGGTTCCCTGACGACCCACAACTGCAGAGGGATCTCCTGCGGGGCCTGGGATGGGGCAGGGATCCGGTGGCGGCGGTGGCCCTCAAGAACGCCGCCCAGAATGCCGCCGCCCTGGGCGAACACGATCAGGCCCGCCAGCTGTGGGAGACGCTGCTGCACCGGTTTCGCGGATCCGCCACCTCGGCTGATGCCCTCTACGCCCTCGGCCGCCGCCGGCCGACCTTGCGGGTCGAGCTGATGCGGCGCTTCCCGGCCCATCCGGCCGCCCTCGCCGCTGCCCTGGAGGCAGGTCCCTCCCCCGCGGACCGGCTGGCCGGCGCCCTGCATCTGGCCCGCTGGGGCGCCCGCTGGCCAGGGGCCGACGAACGACTGCAGGAGGCCTGCCGCTCCGGCCCGCTTCGCCCGACGGCAGCCCAGCGGGCGAGCCTCGCCGCAGGGATCGCCCAGCTCGGCGATGGCGATGGGGCCCTGGCCTGCCTGGGCGGCGATGGCGGAGATCCGGCCCGGGCGGCGGCTGCCAGCCAGCTCAGCGCCGCCGGCCGGCTGGACCTGGGCCGAGCCCTGCTCCAGGGCAAACCGGAGCGGCACCCTCAGGCCCTGGCCCTGCTGCTGGAGGTGGCCCGCCAAGGTGGGCCGGGCGGGGGCTCACCCGAGGCCGAAGACGCCGTGCGTCTGCTGGCCAAGCAGGATGGAGCGGAGGCCCAGAAGGTCCTGGAGTCCCTACCCGAAGCCTGGCGCGTGAGCGCCCCCGTGGCCGCCAGGCGCGTGCTCGCCGATCCGAAGGCAGCCGATGCCCTGGCGGTGCTGCGGCGCTGGCCCGACGACCCCGCCAGCTGGGAGCTGCAGTGGGAATTGGCGCGGCGGCAGCTCCTGGCCGGCCAGTGGGACGCCGCGGCCACCCTGCTGCGGACGATCCCCGCGGAACGCCTGCCGGCCCCCCTGGCGGCCCGCTCCCGCTTCTGGTTGGGGATGATCCAGCGGCAACAGAGTGATGAAAGCGCCGCCGCCGCCACCTGGCGGGAACTCCGGCGCCAGAGCCCTGGCGGATACTACGGCTGGAGGGCGGCGGTGCAGCTCGGCGAGGCCGACCACCTCGGGGCGGGACAGCCGACAGGCGGCGCGAGCGGTGGCGGGCATGGGATGCCGGCGGACGCGGACCGCTCGAACGACTGGCAACCCCTGGCGAGCGGCGATCCCCTGCTCGATCAACTCTGGCGCCTCGACCAGCGCGACGAGGCCTGGGAAACCTGGCGGGCACAGAGGGGTAGCACGCCCCCCCGCCAGGCGGCTGAGCTGCTGGTGGAGGGCCGGCTGCGGCAGGGGGTGGGCGACGACTGGACCGGCCTGGGCCAACTGGAACAGGCGAGCCTGCGCCTTAGGCCCGACCAATGCGCCCTGCTGCCCCAGCTGGAGCGCAGCCTCCATCCGCAACGGTTCCTGCAGGCGTTCCGGCCAGTGGCCGAGCAGCGGCAGGTTCCCCTGGAGCTCCTACAGGGCCTGGCCAAACAGGAATCCCGCTTCACCCCCACGGTGCACTCCGCCGCCGGCGCCGTGGGCCTGATGCAGCTCATGCCAGCCACCGCCGCGGAACTGGCCGGCGGGCCGGTGTCCACGGCCGAGTTGGAACGCCCGGAGCGAAATGCGGCCCTGGGGGGCCTCTACCTGAAGGGGCAGCTGCAGCAATGGCAGGGGGATCCCCTACCGGCCGTGGCCAGCTACAACGCCGGTCCCGGGGCGGTGGCGGACTGGGTCAATGCTCGGCTTCGCTCGGCACCGGAACTGTGGGTGGAGGCCATCCCCTTTCCCGAAACCCGGATCTACGTGAAGAAGGTGCTCGGAAACGCCTGGAGCTATCGCCAAAGCGGTCTGCCGGGCTGCTGAGCGGCAGCGGGGGGGCTAGCGGGCCTGGGGTGCCCGCTGCTGCTGGGTCTTGAGCCGGCCCAGCAGCAGCCGGCGCCGATTGGACACCTGCGGCTGGGCCCGCTGGCCCGTCGCCGCGGGGGAGATGCCTTCGTTGTCGGAAGCATGAGCCGTGCCGAGCCTGTGGCCCAGGTTGGCCCCGACCAGCACCACCCCCGCCAGCAGCAGGGCCAGGAGCCCTGGAGCGGGAGCCAGCCGGATGCGCACCAGGTCCAAACGGACCAGCAGCACGGAGGCGGCCAGGATCAGCACATTGGAGAACACCTCGAGGTGCAGGAGATACAGCCCCCCGATGGTCACCAGCAGCACGGTTGCCACCAGGCTGACCACCCGACTGGCGGCGAGCATCACCGAAAACCGCCGCAACAGCAGATCGGGCATACAGCAGAACACCACCACCAGCAGGGCCTGGGCACACTGGGCCGACCAGAACAAAGGGGCGAATTGATGGGTGGCGTTGAGACCACCGGCCTGGGGGTCAACCCAGTGCAGGCCTAGATAGACGCTCACCGCCGCCAGCAGGAGCAGCATCGGGGCCCGCAGCGGCAGCAGTAGCAGGTGGAACAGCCGCCTCATCACAACGCAGAAGGGCCCGGCCTGCGGCCGAAGCGGGCGGGATAGCGCCGCGGTACAGAACCGGGAGCAGCGGCGGAACGGGACTCCGGCAGAGCAGAATCGGCGGTACGGAGGTCGAGCACCAAGGCGATGGCCGTGAGCGGGCAGCTGGGGATGCACTGCTCACAGACCAGGCAGCGGGCGGTTTCGAAATGCAGTCGCTGGGCAACCGGCTCGAACTGCAGGGCTCCGCTGGGACAAACGCTCGAGCAGATGCCGCAGTCGACGCAGCGCAGAGGATCGATATGGATTTCGCCCGGAGCCCGGTTAATGCCCAGCCCCTGGCGCTCCAGCCAGAGCTCGGCAGCATCGAGTTCGTCGATGTCGCCGGATAGCTCCACCACCATGGTGCCGAGCTGGTTGGGCGCCACCTGGGCCCGCAGAATCTTGGCGGCCACATCAAAATCCACGGCGAGCCGATAGGTGATCGGCTGGTGGACCGCCTCTCGGGGAAAATGAAGGGTGAGGCGCCGTTTCACCGGGATCGTCCCGCTGAGCGGAAGCTAGCAAGTCTGTCCAGCGGCACCTGAGCGCACAGCCCCAGGTCCACTCCTGCCAGAGTGCCAGCCAGCCTGGGCTGGTTCAACCGATGTTCTCCCCCCCGGATTCCACCGCCGAAGCCAGCGCCGGAGCCGCGGGGCCCCCGGGGGGTGCCTCCATTCCGCCTGGCGCCGGCGGCCTGGGGCGCCGCGAGCGGATGGTGCTCGCTGCCGTGGCGGCCCTGCTAGCGGTCCTGCTGTTCTGGCTGCGGGGCGGGCTCCATCCGGCCGCACCCCTGGAACGGCTGGCCCGCCAGTCGCCGGATCTGACCACTGCCCTGACTAATGGTCGGCCCACCCTGGTGGAGTTCTACGCCGACTGGTGCGAAGCCTGCCGAACCATGGCCCCGGCCATGGAAACGATCGAGCAGAAGCGGCGGGGGACGCTCGATGTGGTGCTCCTGAACGTGGACAACCCCCGCTGGCAACCGGAATTGGAGCGCTATGCGGTGAACGGCATCCCCCAGCTCGAATTATTCGATGCCGGCGGCCATTCCGTGGGCCGTTCGATCGGGGCCCGGCGCCCCGAGGAACTGGAGGCCCTCACCACGGCCCTGGTGGAGGCCAAGCCCCTGCCGCAGTTGGTCGGTGTTGGTGCCACCAGCAGCCTCGAAGAAGCCCCAGGCGCCCCCGCAGCCCCCGGCGGCGGGGGCGCTGGGAGTGGCCCATCCGGGGCAGCCGACCGTCCTGCGGCCAGCGGTGCTTCCAGCCTGGAGGGATCCTCAGCCACGGGATCGGCCATCGCCGACAGCCCGCCATCCGCCCAGCCCGGCCGCCGTGCCGTGATCGGTCCCCGCAGCCACGGCTGAGCGGAGCCCTCCACCACCCCTTCCTGCTCGCCCTGCCCTGTCCACCATGGATCCCCGCTTCCGGGTCGACCTGATCGCCGCCACGCCCAATCCCCAGCAGTGCGTGTACGCCGGCATGCACCAGGACTACAGCGAGGGCTTCGTGGCCGATGACCGGAAGGACTGGCCGGATGAACAGCGGGCCGGCGAGATCTGCGTGAAACGGTTGCTGGCCGGCGAGCGGGGCCACTACGGGCCGCTGGAGCACGCCCAGATCGTGCTCAACGTGGGCTGGTTTCCCCATTCGGTGATGCAGCAGGCCCGCACCCACCGGGTGGGCGTGAGCTTCGATGTGCAATCGATGCGCTACACGGGCGACCGCATCAGCAAGGCCGCCAAGCGCGAGCTGGAACTCGAAGAGGTGTTCTACCTGCGACCCGTGGGCGACTACAGCGATCGGCAAGGCAAGAAGTATGCGTATACCGCAGACGAACGGGCCAAGGATCTTGCCCTCTGCCGTGCCGCCGCCGAGCGTTACGCTGAGCTCCTCGATGCCGGTTTTGCCGAGGAGCACGCCCGCGGCATCCTGCCCTTCGATTACCGCCAGCACTTCGTGGTGAGCTTCAGTCTGCGCGCCTTCCTGCACTTTCTGGATCTGCGGGCCAAGCTCGACGCCCAGCAGGAGATCCGCGAGCTGTGCGATCTGATGTGGCCCCACTTGGTGGCTTGGGCGCCCGAGTTTGCTGGCTGGTATGAGAAGAGCCGGCTGCACAAGGCACGGTTGGCGCCCTGAACATGGCGAATGGGAAGCATGGGGCCGTTGGCTCTGATGATCCGAGCTGCAATCAATGCCCAACACACCACCATCAACAACAGCGAGGCGAGATTTGAGGATGCCCATGGCAGCGCTCTCCGGACAAGACCTCAGCAACGGCCTCAGCACGCAACTCCGGCGCCTCACCGCAGACATGCTCGCTGTGTGCAGTGATCCCGGCGACGTGCCCCACGCCCTTGATCTACTCAACGCCAGCTACGCCACACCGGCCGGCGCCGCGGCCCGGGCCCGCCTGAAGGCCGATCCCGCCATCGCATCCCTGGTGCAGGAGCGCTATTGGGGGCCCTGGCCCGATGCAACCCAGCTCGCCTCCCTGCCACCGGGAAGCCTGGGCCATGCCTACGGCCACCTGTTGGCCGACCAGGGCTTGGAAACCCTGCCGCCACCGGAGATTCCGCCAGGGGCCGATGGCGATGCCACCTACCTGCAGCGGCGCATCCGCGCCTGTCACGATGTGTGGCACGCGATCAGCGGCTGCCCCACCACCCTCGCCGGTGAAGCGGCTCTCAATGGCCTCACCACCGAACAGCTGCGCTGGCCCGGCACCGCCCTACTGCTGGCCGCCGATCTGATCCATCGCGTTGACGAGGCGGAAACCCCTGGGGCCTCCGGGGTGGATGTGGGCCTGGCGATCGCTTACGGAATCGAGTTGGGAGCCAGCACGAGGAGCCCCTTGCTGGCCCAGCGTTGGGAGGAGGGCTGGGAACGGCCCCTGGCCGAATGGCGGGAGGAGCTGGGCCTCACGGCTCTGATCGCGAGGAATCCCTTCACCGCTGGCCAGAACAACGGGGCTGTCCAAAGTTGATCCATAACGGTGGGATGGCCTCAGCGCTCATGGCCAACCGAGCTCGGTGCCGGCCTTCGCTTCACACCTTCGCCAGGGTCACCCGCTCCGGCTGGTGCTGGTATTTGCCGGCCCGATCCTGGTAAGTGATGTCGCAGGGATCACCCTCGAAGAAGAGCAGCTGGCAGATGCCCTCGTTGGCATAGATGCGGCAATCGGCGCCGGAGGAATTGCTGAATTCCAGAGTGAGGTGGCCCTCCCAGCTGGCCTCGGCCGGCGTGGTGTTCACAATGATGCCGAGGCGGGCATAGGTGCTCTTGCCCAGGCAGATCACCGTGATGTTGGCCGGCACCTTCATCCGCTCCAAGGCCACCCCCAGACCATAGGAATGGGCAGGCAGGATAAAGTATTCCCCATCCTCATCGCGATGCAGCGGTGCGGGCTCGAGGTTGGCCGGATTAAACCGTTTCGGGTTCATCACCGTGCCGGGCACATGGCGGAAGATCAGGAATTCCTTGCTCGAAAGCCGCAGGTCGTAGCCGTAGGAGGAACAGCCAAAACTGAGCACGGGCCCGCTGCGGGTCTCGGGATCGAGGTGGCGCACCAGGGTGGACTGGAACGGCTCCAGCAGGCCGGCGGCAGCCTGCTCGTTGATCCAGCGGTCGTTCTTGAGCATCGGCTTGGAGGGGAGCGGCCGGCGGTGGGACCTAAGGGGCGCGACGCAGTTGGGTGACCTGGTCGGCCATCGCCATCAGGGCCGCGGGCATCGAGGGGCCCGTCAGGATGACATCCAGATGGGCGGGGCGTCGCTCCAGGGTGTCGGTGACCTCGTTGGCCGGCAGGTAGCCGAGTTCGACCGCCAGCCCCAGTTCATCGAGCACCAGCAGATCCACCGCACCGCTGAGCAGTTGATCGCGGCTGTAGGCCCACACGGCCTGCACGGCCTCACAGGGGTCATCGGCGGCGAAATTGATGGCATTAGGCCCTACGGCGGAAGCGGCGACGCTGGGCGCCAAGGCGGCCGCTTCCACCTCCAGGCAATGGGGAGTGGCCGGGCGCAGCCACTGGAGCCGCCCACAGAGCCAGAGCGAGCCCTCCACGCCCTGGTCCACGCCGCCCTTGAGGAACTGGCTGATCAGCACCCGGCTGCCCAGGCCCGCCGTGCGTAAGGCCTGGCTGAACACCGCCGCGAAGCTGCCGCGGAAAGGGGCGGTGTGGATCTGCAGCAGTCCCTCAGGCCGAGGCACCAGCCGCAGGGGAGGCCGCCGAGCACCGGCTTCGCCCCTGGGGCTGTGGCGATGGCTGGCAAGGCTGGCGGTCATGGACGAGGGATAGAGGAACAACAGCAACCCGGCCCCCACACCGCCAAAAACCCCTCAATGGGATTGCTGACGAGGCGATGGAAGCTGGATTCCAGAAGGGTTGGGCGGGCGGGTTCGTCGGGTGGTGATCGGATCGGATCCGGACCCCGTGAACTGAATGTAGCGGCCCAGGCAAGCTGAGAACACCACCCCTGGTGGATCCGTCGCGAAAGCTTCCGAACAGCAGCGAAGCCCCGGGCCGCACCCAGGAGATCAGCGCCTGATCAGCCGCAGCCTGCGGGCTGCCCTCGATCTCGAGGCCCTCGGGCAGCGCTCCCGACCCTGCTGAACCTCGCCGCCTCGGGCATCAGCCAACTTCAGACCTGGCAGCGGCAGGTGCTGGCGAAACGCCCCGCGGAGCAAACCGTGTGATTTGCTACAAGGGAGCGGCCAGGCGATCCTTAGCTTCCAGATTCCCGTACCTGCCCCATGGTCGGCGCCACGCGCGGATTCAGCCGCCTAGCGAGCACCCCGTCCAGCGGGTCTCCGGGGGCCGTGGCGTCCACCGGAACTGCCGTGACCCCAGGCCCGACGCTGCTTGAGGTGATCCGCAGCCTATCGGGCAGCAGCGTTGAAACGATCGAACGCAGCAAAACGATCTTCTTTCCCGGTGATCCCGCCGAACGGGTCTACCTATTGAGGCGTGGTGCCGTACGGCTGTCGAGGGTCTACGAATCGGGGGAGGAGATCACCGTGGCCCTACTGCGGGAAAACAGCCTCTTCGGAGTGCTCTCCCTACTCACCGGCCAGCGCTCAGATCGTTTTTATCACGCCATCGCCTTCACCCGGGTGGAGATGGTCACGGCCCCGGCCACCTCGGTGCGGCGGGCCATCGAGCAGGACGCCAGCGTGGGGCTGCTGCTGCTGCAAGGCCTCTCTTCCCGCATCCTGCAGACCGAAACCATGATCGAAACTCTCACCCACCGCGACATGAGCTCGCGGCTGGTGAGTTTCCTGCTGGTGCTCTGCCGCGACTTCGGCGTTCCCAGCAACGAGGGCATCACCATCGACCTGCGCCTCTCCCACCAAGCGATCGCCGAAGCGATCGGCTCCACCCGGGTCACGATCACCCGACTGCTCGGAGACCTGCGCAACGACGGTCTGGTGCAGATCGACCGCAAGAAAATCACCGTGTTCGACCCGGTGGCCCTGGCCAAACGGTTCAGCTGATCGCGGGTCGCAGCGCCCCCATCCCGGGGCCACAACCGCCCAAGCACGCTGATCGCGGCGCCGTCCGGATCCCCACGATCGACGCCTGAGCGACGGACACGGGGGCCGACAGCGGTTCGTTGCTCGGGGATACTGGTTTTGAATTGGAGCAGGGCGTGTCGGGCTGGCTGCTGATCGTGGCGCTGCTGGTGCTCGGCGGCGTGCTCTCCACCCTCGGCGACCGGCTGGGCAGCAAGGTGGGCAAGGCCCGGCTGAGCCTCTTCAACCTCAGACCCCGCAAGACCGCCGTGGTGATCACGGCCCTCACGGGCAGCCTGATCAGCGCCATCTCCCTCGGCCTGATGCTGCTGGTGAGCAACCAACTGCGAGTGGGATTGTTTGAACTGGATCAGATCCAGGCTCGCCTGCGCGACAGCCGCACCGCCTTGGCGCGCAGCCAGGCCGACCTGGAAGAAAACCGCCGCGAGCTGGCCCGCAGCCGTGCCGACGTGCAGCGAGCGGAACAGGGCCGCCGCCAGGCCCAGCAGGGGCGACAAGAGGCAGTGCAGCGCCGGCAGCAGGTGCAACAGGAGCTCAGCTCGACCAAGGGACGGGTGGACAACCTGCGCCAGGAACTGCAGCCGCTTCAGCGGGAACGGATCCGGCTGGAGAGCGAGCGCCAGCGGCTCAACCGTGACGTGAAGGGCCGCGACGCCGAGATTCGCCGCAATGAGGCTGAACTCAAGGGGGTGCGCCAGCGCATCGCCGCCGGTGAGGCCGAACTGAAACAGCTGGAAACCAATGTGATCGCCCTGCGCCGCGGCGACGTGGTGATCGCCAGTGGCCAGCCCTTGGCCACGGTGCGGGTGAAACTCCAGCGCAGCGGCCAGGCCAAGGAGGTGATCGATGCCCTGCTCCAGCAGGCCAATTTGGCCGCCTTCCGGCTGCTCCTGCCCGACCGCCCCGCGGACCGCCAGATTCTGCTGGTGCCCAAAAGCGACATCGAGCGCCTCCAGACCATGCTCGGCACCTCGGGCACCTGGGTGATCACGATCCGCTCGGCCGCCAACGTGCTGCGGGGGGAAGGCCGGGTGGTGGGCTTCCCCGACCTGCGTCCCAACCGACCGGTGGTGCGCCAGGGGGATGTGCTGGCCCGCACCGCCCTGGAGGGGGATGAACGCAGCAGCGACGAGATCCGCAGCCGGCTCAATCTGCTCCTGGCCGCCGCCTTCTCCAGGGTCCAGCGGCAGGGAACCCTGGTGGATGGGCTGCAGGTGGACGGTAACAACTTCACCGAACTGGGCCGGGCTCTGGCGGACCGGCCGGCTGGGCAGAAGGCCACCCTGGAGGCGGTGGCGGTGCGCAACGCCGACACCCCCGATCCGATCGCGGTGGAACTGCGCTGGGTGGGCCGCAACCAGACGAACGGCCCCAGGCCCGCTGCCCCATGACACAGCCTGGGGCCCTGATCGGAGTTGATCCCCGGGATCCCCAGGGCAGGGGCGTGGTGGCGGCCCTCGACCCGGGCCGCAGCAAGTGCGGGCTGATCCGCACCGACCCCCAGCGTCGCCGCATCGAGGAGGCCCTGGTGCTTCCTCCCGGTCCCTGCCAGGAGCGGCTGCTGACTTGGCATCGTGACTTGAAGCTGGCGGTGGTGGTGCTGGGCGATGGCACAGGCAGCCGCAGCTGGTTGGAGCGGCTGGCCGGAGAGTTGCCGCTTCTGCTGGTGGACGAACACGGCTCCACCCTGGCCGCCCGGCGGCGCTACTGGCAGCTGGAGCCAGCCCGAGGCTGGCGGTGCCTGCTTCCCGAAGGCCTGCGCCAGCCCCCCCGCGACTGGGACGACGTGGTGGCCCAACTGCTGCTGGAGCGCTGGCTGGGCCAGCCGCTGGAGCGGGCCGCGGCGGCCGGCCTGGGGCTCAGAAGGCCGCCCGCACCGTGAACATGTAGTCGCCGCCAGGCTCCAGCTGGTAATCGGCCTTGAGCAGAAAGCGGAGCAGTGCGTCCTGGATCAGGGCGCGACCCAGGGAGGGCTCCACACTCAGCTCGCCCCGATCGAAGGCCCAGCGAAAGGTCCACTGGAAGCTGCCGGCGTTCACCTCCCCCTCGAGCAGGGCTGGTTTAAAGCTCTGATGCAGCACCCGCAGCCGCGCCGTGGTGGTGGGCAACCGGCTCACGGGGCGGTGGCGACGGGCTCGGCCCGGAAGGCATTGAGGCGGTTGCCGGCCCGCTCGATCCCGAGGCGGCGGATCAGGTCGATGCCGCTAATCACTTCAGTGAGCACCGCATCGAGCACGGGGCGCTCGCTGCTACTGAAGCGGCCCAGCACATGGCCCACCGTGCGGGCCTTCCGCTCCTGGGGCTCCTGAGCCGGGGCGCCGATGCCGATCCGCAGCCGGGCGAACTCCTGGCTGCCCAGGTGCTGAATCGTGCTACGCAGGCCGTTGTGGCCGCCTGCGCTGCCGGAGGCCCGCAGCCGCAGCCGGCCAAAGGGAAGGTCCATGTCGTCCACCAACACCAGCAGTTGGCTGGGTTCGAGCCGGAACCAGTCGAGGGCGGAGCGGATCGAGCGGCCGCTCTCATTCATGTAGGTCTGGGGCATCAGCAATCGCAACCTCTGCGGGCCGCTGCCGATTTCGGCTAGCAAGCCCTGGAGCCGGGGCTGGTTACGGAATGGTGCCGATTCGACGGCCGCCAGGCGCTCCAGCAGCATGAAACCCACGTTGTGGCGGGTTTCCGAGTAGCGGCTGCCCGGATTACCTAGCCCCACGAGCAACTGGAGATCCAAGGAGAACCGCCGCCGCTCAGCTGTCGGGAGTATTGCTGGCCACGGACGCCGGCATGCTGCCTGAGGCCGGCTCAGACCCGGGAGCAGACACCAAGGTCGTGGGCATCCCAGGGGTGATCGCCTCGACCGAAGGATCCGTGGTCGGAGCAGCAACGGGGAGCACCGCAGCCGCTGAAGCGACGGCTTGGGCGCCGGAGGATTCCGATTCGGGAGTTACCGCCTGGCGGAACTCCTTCTCAAACTCCTGGGACGCGCTCTGGAAGCCCCTCAGGGTCTTACCGAGGGTCTTACCCAGCTCAGGAAGTCGCTTCGGACCGAACACCAAAAGACCGATGGCGGCGATCACCGCCATTTCCGGGAGGCCGATGCCGAAGACGTTCATGGGGAGTGGGCTGGAGGGGCCGGAAGCCCCGGGACAGGGCCCGGCCTCAGCTGAGGCCGTTCCAGTTGACGTTGATGCCTTCGAGCAGCAGCGACTTGTTGTAGAGCTGGAGGATCACCAGCAAAAAGACGAGAAACAGGAGCATGGCCACACCCATCACCGGCGTGGTGCCCCAACCGGGAACCACCTTGCCGTACTCGGAGTTCAGGGGGCGAAGAAGGTCTCCCAGTCGGGTGCGTTGAGCCATGGCTGCCGGGTCCTCTCGGGCATGAGATCGCTCTAGCTACTCTAAGGGTTCCGTTGGTCCTGCCGGGACTGGCCGTCTCGGCTTGTGACGACCCATCGGACGCGAGACCCAGTGCCCACCGGGTGCTCGATTCGGAGTGGGATTCCCCAGAACCTCTCCGCTCAGATCAGCGCTCCGGTCCAGCCGGTGCCTCGACTCCGACTAACGGCACCCGGTTCCCAGCCCCCCGCTCCACTCAGATCCTCACGGGGCCGCAGCTGCCCCACCCATCCAGCCCCCCATCCAGCCCATGGAACCCGCCGCCACCTCCTCCCCCGCCCTCTCCGTGGCCATCGCGGTCTTGGCCGTTCTGCTGGGCCTCACCGGCTTCGGCATCTACACCGCCTTCGGCCCGCCCTCGAAGCGGCTCACCGACCCCTTCGATGACCACGAGGATTGAACTCACGCGCCCTGGAATCGATCAGCGCCTCCCCAGTCGCCAGAAGCAGAGCTCCCAGGGGCGCACAAGAGCGGATCCCTCAGCGCTGAGCTGCGCAGGAGTGGCCCCTGCAGCATCTGCCGCCTGAAGAATGTCGGTAACCATGTCGGGAACAACGTCGGCATCGAGCCCATCAAGGCGAGCCAGCAGCACCCAGCCGGGCCCGGGATCGAACCGCCGGCGGCAGGGGCCTTCGTTCTGAAGCGCTACCACCAGATCCCCCGAGCCGTCGGCGCTGGCCCGCAGGCTCACCAGGGCCAGGTCGGGGGCCAGGGGCGGCCAGGCGGGTAAATGGAGATCGGCCACGGCCGGATCGACCGGGTGGCACCAGAGCGGCTCACGCAGGCGCCGGGCCTGCAGGGGCACCTGCGCCTGCCGCCAGCCCTCGCCGCAAGGCATCAGGGCCAGCCGCAGGCGCTGGAAGCCATTGTCGGCGCCGGGATCGGGCCAGGTGGGGGCCCGCAGCAGGGACACCCCCAGCCGCTCCGCCGTGGCATCGACCCCCTGAGCCCCATCCAGCAGCACCGCCAGCCCCCCGCCCCCGGCCGGACCCACCGAGGCCAGCCAGGCCAGGGCCGCCACCTCCCAGCGGGCCCGCTCCCGCTCGGTGCGGAGCACGGCGGGGCGCTCCAACACGCCGGCCGGCGTGTCGGCGGCCCAACGCACGGCGAGGCTGGCCAGGGGAATCTCCAGACGCAGCAGCTCATGGCGCTGGCGCCAGTCGAGGCTGAGCACCAGCTCCAGCCAGGGCTGGCCGGCCAGCAGGCGACCCTCCAGCCGCACCGGGCTGGCGCCGCAGCGCCCTCGCAGCCTGAAGCGGCCGCAGAGCGGACCTGCCTCGATCCACTCCGGCGCCTCCTGCCACAGCCAGGGCAGGGGGCGGCGGCGATCGGCGGGGGCAAGGTCCCAGGCATCCCAGAACTCGCCGCGGTCGCTGCAGCGGCGCCAGGCCAGGGGAGCCGCCAGCTGGGCGGCGCCATGACGATCCAGCAACTGCTCCACCCCGCCAGGGCCCACCACCGCGGTCACCAGACCATTGCCTAGTCGCCAGCGCCCCGGACCCAGGTCGGGGGCAGGCTCCAGGACGACCGGGTGTTGCAGCGGCAAGGGATCGCCGCTGCGAGAGTGGGATGACGGCGGCTGAGCCGGCCTGGAATCCCGGCTGCCGCCACCGCATTGGCGCCGCAGCTCCACACAACCGATGCCGGCGATGCCCTCCAGCTGCACCCACTGGCCCCCGCCGGGTGCGGGCTGAGCCAGCAGCGGCCTGGATCCGGCCGGACCCTCCACCCTCCAGGTGCCGGGGGGAAGCCTCAAAGTGCTGGGCATCGCCGGCCGAGGCTGGAGCTGGGCGACACGCCAGCGCTGTGCCTCCGATGCGCCGACCATGGCGGGCCGGGCCCCGAGGGCCCGATCGCGCTGCCGGCGGGCGCGGCGGCGGGCGGCGCGCCACTGGGGTTCGGCCTGCTCGAACACCTCCGGGATCGAGGTGCCAGGGAGGATGTCGTGGAACTGCTGGAACAGCAGGGAGCGCCAGTCGATCGGATCGGGGTCCGCTGGGCAAATGGGGTTCGCGGGGGCTGGCGAGGGCGAAGCCGCAGACGGAGACGGAGACGGAGATGAGGGCGTAGCCGCAGACGGAGACGAGGGCGAAGGCGATTCCGAACACCGTTTCGCTGAATCCGCCGGGGGAGGAGGAGCCAAGCCCTCTGGGGCCGCCTGGCGATGGGTCGGCGGGTCCTGCAGGGCCCGCACCAGCTCCGCTTCCCGCAGCAGCCGCTCCAGAGTGCGGTTGTGGCGCTTTTGGTCGGGCCTGCTGGTGGGGCAGCCGCGGTGCAGCTCCAGGTAGAGCTCATCGCGCCACACCGGCAGCTGCCCCGCCAGGGGCTCTAGGTCGGCAAGAAAGCTGCGCAGGCTGCCGTGGCGCTGGGGCGCGGCGGCTGGCTGGCCCTGCCAGAGGGCCAACTGCTCCAGCATCTCGGCGGTGGGACCGCCGCCGTGGTCGCCCACGCCGGGCAACCAGAGGGCATCCGGGCATCCGGAAGCGGCCTGCCACTGGAGCCGGTACCGCTCGATCGCCACCGGATCGCCGTCCGTACCGATCGGAGCGCTCATGAGGGCGAGCAGCTCGGCACCGCAGCGGCTGCGCCAGCGGAACAGGCGATGGGGGAAGGGATTGGTGGCGTTCCAGGCCAGCTTGTGGGTGCAGAACCAGCGCACGCCGGTGGCGGCGGCCACCGCCGGCAGTCCAGCGCTGAAGCCGAAGCTATCCGGCAACCAGGCCACGCAATGCTCCCAGCTGGGGAAGGCGCGGCGGCTGTAATGCTGCCCCTCCTGGAACTGACGCAGCAGCGAGGCGGTGCCCACCAGGACGCAATCGGTCTCGACCCAGGGGCCGTTCAGCGGTTCCCAGCGGCCGGAAACCATGGCGGCCTGGATGGCGGCGAACAGGGCCGGACGGTGTTGCTCCAGCCAGGCGTAGAGGGCCGGGGTGGAGTGGCCGAAGTGCAGCTGGGGAAAGCGCTCCAGCAGGTCGAGGGCGGAGCGGAAGGTGCGATCGGCGGCCCGCCAGGTGTCGGCCACCGGCCAGAGCCAGGCCAGATCGAGGTGGGCATGGCCCAGCACCTGCACGCGGCCAACACCTGGACCGGGTGGCATACCGGCCTCATGGCGCAGGCGCTCCAGCTCCGCCACCGTCGGGGCGAGGAGGCCGAAGGGATCGGCCGGATCCAGGGGTTCGAGCTCCACCTGACTGAGGATCAGGGCACCGTCGTCGTGGAGGGGGCTGCGCAGCCGCAGCTCCAGCTCCAGCGGCTCCCCCTGCCACCAGCGGAGGGGCAACTCCCAGCGGCAGGCGGTGTCGAAGAGATCACCGGCATGCACGGGCTCACCAGCCACCCGCAACTCCACCGCATCGGCCCACCAGCGCAGACACAAGCGGGCGCGGGCGGCATCGGGGCCCAGATGGGCCCAGGCGGCAGGCCGCTCCAGGCGCAGGCGCAGGTGCCGCCAGAGGCCTCCGCGGGGCCAGCTCACCAGCCCCCGCGCCGTCCAGTCGGGCCGGTGCCGGGGACCCCAGGGATGGTGCAGCGCAGCGATCGGTTCGCCATCAGCACCGTTGCAGCGCCAGAGGGGCTGGAGATTGAGTGGCACAGGCGGCGAGGCCGGCGAACGTGACTGAAACGTTTCAATCCGGGCCAGTTGACCCTCCGGAAGCCCCTCGGGCATTTTGATGGCCTTTCCAGCCCCATAGGATGATGGGGCCGCGGCAGGGATGCCCAGCCATCGCGGCCGGCCTGTCATCCCCTGTCACCCGCCCGCCCTGTCACCCGCCGGACAGCCCATGCTCGCCCTCAAGATCTCGGTTTACTCGGTCGTTTTCTTCTTCATCGGGATCTTCGTGTTCGGCTTCCTGGCCAGCGACCCGAGCCGCACCCCCAGCCGCAAGGATCTGGAGGACTGAACGTTCCAGACCGATCCGACCCGCCAGCTCCGACGCCGCGGCGGGCTTACCCCACCCCCCAACCTTCCGGGCCCCGGAGGGTTGGGGGGTGGTTGATAGGGGAGGTTCGGCGAGCGAGGAGCCGCTGAACGCAGCGGGGAGCACCGTTCGCGAGCCACTGTCCCAACCGGGCAAACCGACCCGCCCGCCGCGGAAGCACGGGGCCCCCATGGCAGGATCACGCACTTCCTGCCTGCCTGCGGCCGACTGTGGTGTCCCATCGCCGGCCCGCCCGAAGCAAGCGGGAGAAGAACTGTTCCATCCGTTCGAACCGGCTGGCGGCTCTGCTGGGCACGGCCGGGGCCTGGCTCACTCCCCTACCCGCTGGCCTGGCAGGGCCGGCGGCGGGGCCCGTTTCCAGCCAGCCCAACCCGGCAGCGGCAACAGCGGTCAGCGGAACCCTGGATCCGCAAGGACCTACCCCCCGGCCCACGGCCCCCGGCAGCGCCGGCCGGACTCCCGGCGCCGCCGGCACCAGCAGGAGCCCTGCACCAACTGCGGCATCACCGCCGCTGGAGCTTGAACTCAGCGCCGACAGCCAGCGCTACGACGCCCAGCTCGGCCGCTACGTGGCCACGGGCCACGTGAAGGCTCTCCTGGCCGGGGGTCGCATCATGGCCGATCGGATCGAATTCGATCCCACCTCCCGCCAGCTGCTGGCCAGCGGCAGCGTGCGCTTTCAGCGGGGTCAGCAATACTTCCAGGCCAGCCGGCTGCGCTTCAACCTGCTGGAGGGGCGGGGCGACATGGACGATGTGTATGGAGTGCTCGATCTTGACGGCAGTCAGCAGGATCTGGATCTCACCCAGCTCCCCTCGGCGCCGCTGCCGCCGCCGGAACCGATCAGCTGCAGCCCATCCCTGCCGCCGTTGCCGGACTGGCACCCCTTCCCCTGGTCGGTGACTGCCTGGGGTGGCCAGATGTACACGGCCAACTTCGGCGACACCTTCCTGTTCAACGGCCAATTCCGGCCCGAGTACCTGGCCGGGGTGGGCATGCAACGGCGGATTCTCGATGGTGGTCTTGTCGCCTTTGAGCTGGACGCCAACCTGCTCAACCACCGCTCCCAATCCCAACCCGGGGGCGGCTTTAACCAGGAGGTGCCCTTCGCCAACACCCCGGCCCAGAATTTCGGCGACGGCACCCTGGGCCTGGGCATGCGCTTCTGGCTGCAGCCCTGGCTCAACATCTATTTCGTGCAAGGGGTGAGCCTGCTCACCGAACCCAGCAACTACGAGAAGACCTTCCGGGATACATACTCCACCTTCCTCAATTACCTGGCCTTCGAGGTGGAGGCCCTGTTCACCCCAAGGCTTTCGGCGGTGGGTCGGATCCACCACCGCTCCGGCGCCTATGGCACCTACAACGGTGTGAGCGAGGGCAGCAACGGCTATCTGCTGGGCCTGCGCTACCGCTTCGGCACCTCCGCACCGCCCCGCAAACCGCCGGAACTGCCGCCGGCCCAGGGTTGCCCGGGGGCCCCACCGCCGGAAAGCAATCCGCCCACCGACCTAGCCAGCCAGCTCGACCTGGTGACGATGGGCCCCGCCGCCGGCGACCCGGCCCCATCCAACCGCCGCAGCGGCGGCACGGCCGCGGCCAACCCATCGCCGGCGCCGGGCGGAGGCACGCTGGGCCAGGGCGGATCCGCGGTGACGCCCCCCGCTCCGGCGGCTAGACCCACCGGCACGGTGTGGGATCGGGCCCGAATCCAGGAGCGGGAGAGGGCCACGGTGATCGCCGGGCTCAACCAGCGTGTCACCGACGTGAAGTTCCAGCAGAGCCTCTCGGCGGAGCGCCGCTATGGCTTTCCCTCCACCCTATCCACTCCGGATCAGGTGAATGAATTCGGCGGGGCCAGGCCCAACCAGCTCAACAATCTGGCCACCCAGGGAAACAGCCAGCTGGTGAAAGGCACGATCAGCCGCTGGCGGGTGCAGGCCAGGCAGATGGCCTTCACCACCACCACGATCACAGCCGACCGAATGGCCTTCAGCAACGACCCCTTCACACCGGCCCAGTCGTGGATGGATTCGGAGAACGTGGTGGCCACCCTGCTGCCCAACGGTGACACCGAGATCCGCACCGACCGCAACCGTCTGGTGCTGGATGAGCGGCTGCCGATTCCAATCACCCGCAGGACGGTGATCAAGAAGCAGCAGGATGTCGATAATCGCTGGGTGTTGGGAGCCGACGAGGAGGACCGTAACGGCCGCTTCATCGGCTACAACATTCCTGTGCGGGTCGGCGAGACGGGAACCCTCAGGATCCAGCCCCAGTTCCTCACCCAAAGGGCCATCAACGGCAACACAGACAGCTATCCACTGCCGGGCCAGTCAGCGAATGCACCCGGCGTTTCCCAGCCCACCAAAGCAGGCGACCTGTTCGGTCTTCAGGCCGTCCTGAGGAGACAGGTACTCGGCTTCAACTCCGATGCAACCCTGGAAATGTCCACCTTCAATCCCGACAACATCGCCAACGGCACTCGCAGCTGGGGCGACTTCAGCAGAGCCGTGCGGATGCCCCTGCTGGGCGAAAGCAAATGGCGCCTCTTTGGCGCCTACCGGTTCCGCACCTGGAACGGCACCCTGGGGGAACAGGATGTCTATTCGGCCTACGGCACCTCCCTGGAGCAGACGGGCCTGCTGCCCACCTGGGGCAAACTGAGCGGCAACTACCTCTGGCGCACGGGGGTGGGCAACTTCCAGGGCAACGACTTCACCACCAACAACCTCGCCGACTCCTGGCGCTTCAGCGGCATCGGCTCGGCGAACCTCAACTACCCGCTCTGGATTGGTAAGCCAGCGGCCCTCACAGCCAGTGCTGCCTACGCGAACACGGGACAACCGGTGGTGCCCGGCCTGTGGCTGCGGGCGAACGTGCTGGGCACCTTCGCCTATTACGGCAACGGCGTTAACCAAAACACGATCGGCCTCACCGGTGGCCCGACGCTTACCCTGGGTCACTTCGTGAAACCCTTCTTCGACTACACGGAAATCACCGTGACTGGGGGCGGCACCCTGCGCCAGGGAGGCAGCCCCTTCAGCTTTGACCGGGCCGTGGACCTGGGCACCATCGGCATCGGCCTGAGCCAGCAGATTGCAGGACCACTGGTATTCAGCGGCGGGATTGGATATAATGTTGATCCCAATTCACCGAATTACGGCGAAATTACCAATTCCTACCTGGAATTCCGCTGGCAAAGGCGCTCTTACGAAATCGGTATCTTCTACAGTCCCTACGACGGACTTGGCGGCCTACGCGTTAAGCTCAATGACTTCAATTTCGGCGGCACTGGCTTGCCATTCGTGCCCTATTCCAGACAGCCTGGTGAGCTTCGGCCCAATCCATCATTCGGACCCGACCCGGCGATAGGGCCAGCACAGGGCCCTATCAACCGACCATTCTGAAGTCAGCATCCACCCATCCTTTCAGTCCCCAAAGCCCGCCAGATAGGGCAAGCAGGAAGCCGTAGCCCGCAGTTCGGCGTCGTGGGCCACCAGCTGGGAGGTGCCATCCCACCGGCCACTCACCAGCATGCGATGGGGGCCCTCGGCCAGCTGGAGGGGTAGGTCAAGGGGACCGCTGGCGGGTGTGCCATCGCTCGGTTGGGGGTCGAGCTGCACCTTCAGGGCCTCCAGATCCAACCGGAGCAGAGCGGCCGGGGTGGCAGCGATCGCCCGCTGCAGGGCCGCCGCATCGGCGGGGCTGGCGGTGAGGCAGGGGATGCCGAGGGCCAGGCAGTTGCCGAAGAAGATCTCGGCGAAACTCTCGCCAATCACCGCCCGGATGCCCCAGCGCATCAGGGCCTGGGGGGCGTGCTCGCGGCTGGATCCGCAGCCGAAGTTGTCATTCACCACCAGGATCGTGGCGCCCTGGTGTTCGGGCCGATCGAAGGGATGGGCGCCGGCCAGCTCAGTGCGGTCATCGGCGAAGGCGCCCTCGGCCAGGCCCTCGAAGGTCACGCATTTGAGGTAGCGAGCCGGGATGATCCGATCGGTGTCGATGTCGTTGCCGACCACCGCCACGCCGCGGCCCAGCAGCAGCCGCACCGGACCGGCGGGGAACGGGGCCGGCAGCAAGGCGGTGCCGCTCGGCTCGACGGATTCAGCGCTAGCGGCGACGGGTGAGGGGGCGTTCATCGAAGCGTGGGAAGGGAAGGGGCCGAAAAGTGACGACGGGCGGCCAGAAGCGGGGAGGGCTTGTGGAAGGGAAGAGCGGGGATGAACCGGAGCCCGGGCACTCCGGGCAGGCCGAGGACTGCCCGCAGCCGGCCCAACTCACGTTCAGGGCGGGCTCACAGCCGCGGCAGCGCCCACCAGCTCCCGCACATCGGCCACATGGCCGGCGATCGCGGCGGCGGCCACCATCGCTGGGCTCATCAGCAGGGTGCGGCCGCTGGCGGAGCCCTGACGGCCCTTGAAGTTGCGGTTGGAGGAGCTGGCGCTGATCTGACGGCCCTCAAGGCGATCGGGGTTCATCGCCAGGCACATCGAGCAACCGGGTTCGCGCCACTCGAAGCCCGCCGCGCGGAACACCGCATCGAGGCCCTCAGCCTCGGCGGCGGCGGCCACCTGCTCACTGCCGGGAACCACAAAGGCCTTGATGCCCGGGGCCACGTGGCGGCCTCGGGCCACGGCGGCGGCGGCCTGCAGGTCGCTGAGGCGGCCGTTGGTGCAGCTGCCGATGAAGCACACATCCACCGGCAGGCCGGCGATCGGAGCGCCGGGCACCAGATCCATGTAGCGGTAGGCCTCCTGGGCCAGGGGACGCTCCTCGGCGGGGGTCTGCTCCAGGGTGGGCACGCGCTCATCCACACCGATGCCCTGGCCCGGCGTGATCCCCCAGGTGACGGTGGGAGCGATGGCGGCGGCATCGAAGCGCACCTCATCGTCGAACACGGCATCGGGGCCGCTGGCCAGGCTGCTCCACCAGGCCACGGCCCGATTCCAGGCCTCGCCTGCCGGGGCGTGGGGGCGGCCCTGGAGGTAGGCGAAGGTGGTGGCGTCGGGGTTGCAGTAGCCCACCCGGGCGCCGCCCTCGATCGCCATGTTGCAGAGGGTCATGCGCTCCTCCATCGAGAGGGCATCGATGGTGGGGCCGGCGAATTCATAGGCGTGGCCCACGCCGCCCTTCACTCCGAGCGTGCGGATCACGTGCAGCACCAGGTCCTTGGCGTAGACCCCCGGCTGCAGGGTGCCCTCCACCCAGATGCGGCGCACCTTGAGCTTGTTCATGGCCAGGCTCTGGCTGGCCAGCACATCGCGCACCTGGCTGGTGCCGATGCCAAAGGCGATCGCACCGAAGGCGCCGTGGGTGGAGGTGTGGGAATCGCCGCAGGCCACGGTCATGCCGGGCTGGGTGAGGCCCAATTCGGGCGCAATCACGTGCACGATCCCCTGGCGGCCGCTGCCGAGGCCGTGCAGGGTGATGGCGTGGTCGGCGCAGTTGACCTCCAAGGTGGCCAGCATCGCCTCGGCCAGGGGATCGGCGAAGGGCCGAGCCTGGGAGGTCGTGGGCACGATGTGGTCCACCGTGGCCACGGTGCGCTCCGGGTGCCGCACCGTGAGCCCCAGATCCCGCAGGGCCGCGAAGGCCTGGGGGCTGGTGACCTCATGGATCAGGTGGAGTCCAATGAACAGTTGGGTGGAGCCACCCGGCAGATCCGCCACCCGGTGCAGCTCCCAGACCTTGTCGTAGAGGGTGCCGGCGCTCACGCGGAAGCTTAAAGAGAGAAGAAATCAGCCTAGGAGCCCACGGAAACCCCAAGAGCCGCCAAGGCAACGGCCCCGGCTGGAGACAAGGGGCTCGATCGAGGAGCCCGCACGGTGGGTCGGGCTTGGTCTGCGGCGCGCCAGCCGCCGACCACCGACCTCGGTGAGCTGGAGCACCGAACCCACCCATGGATGCGTGCTAATAACACAACACAGGGCTTCGAGCCCAATCGATTCAATTAATCTCAATACATTCTTCCATTTGTCCCCCGAGCCAGATCCATGACTGTTCAACCTGGATGCGTAGTGCGGATTCACGGCCGTGCCGATGCCCCCGCATCCGATGCCCTGTATGAGGTGGTGAGCGTGGAGGAGGACGATCTCCGCTGCTGGGTGCGCCGCTGGCCCCATCCCCGGAAGGCCAGCGCTCCCTTCGCCGTGCCGCTCAGCCAACTCGAAGGGCCCCTGCGGCAGGAGGCAAGGACATGATCCCGGTTGGATCGGCCGTGGCCACCCGCCTGCTGCTCTGCGGCGCCCGCAGCGCCCTGGCGGCGGGCCTGATCGCCCTGGGCCTGGAAGGCCTCCACCTGCTGCTCCTGGATCTGGACCTGGATGGGGTGCCCCTGGCCTGAGCGGGCCCGACGGACGCCGCATGGGACCGCGCTTCTTTTCGCCGCGCTGCCGGGGCAGGCCTGATCAAAGGGTTGCGAGGCCCACGGGTGGCGGGACGTCAGCGAAGGGCGCCGGCTGCCCCCTCAAACCCCATTCACCACGTTCTGCGGAGCACCGGCGAGGATCGCTGCGGCATTGGCGGCGGCGGCCTCGATCAGCCGTTCGCGGGCCGAGCGGGTGGCCCAGGCGATGTGGGGGGTGATCACGCAGTTCGGGGCGTGGAGCAGCGGGTTGGAGGGTTCGGGGGGCTCGAGGCTCAGCACATCCAGGCCCGCACCACCGAGGCGGCCGCTGTGTAGGGCTGCGGCCAGGTCGGCCTCGTTCACCAGGGGGCCCCGGCCGGTGTTGATCAGCAGGGCGCCGGGCTTCATCCGGGCGATCCGCTCCGCATTGATCAGACCGCGAGTTTCGGGGGTGAGCGGGCAATGGAGGCTCACCACATCGGAGCGCTGCAGCAGGGTGGGGAGATCCACGCCGCTCACCCCCTCAGCGCTGATGGGCTGGCGCCGGTGGGCGAGCACCTCCATGCCGAAGGCCCGGGCGATCGCCGCCACCGCCAGGCCGATGCGGCCGAGACCCACCACCCCGAAGCTGAGGCCAGCCAGCTCGGTGAGGTTCCCTTCCCAGAACGAGAAATCCGGCCCCGCACTCCAGCGGCCAGCGCGCACCAGGGCGTCATGGTGGCCGGTGCGGTTGGTGAGCTCCAGCAGCAAGGCGAACACGGCCTGGGCCACCGAGGCGGTGCTGTACTCGGGAACGTTGCAGAGGGGCACACCCCGGGCCGCCGCGGCAGCCCCATCCACCACATCGTGACCGGTGGCGAGCATGCCGATGCCCCGCAGCTGCGGAGCGGCGGCCAGATCAGCCGCCGTGAGGCGGGTCTTGTTGGTGAACGCCACATCCGCCCCGGCCAGGCGCTCGGCCACCAGCTCCGGTGGCGTGCGGTCGTGCAGGCTGAGCTGCCCAAGCCGCTCGAGGGGCTCCCAGGAGAGATCGCCGGGGTTGGTGGTGAAGCCATCGAGCACCACCAGCCGGGGTCTGGCGGCCTTTGGAGCCGTCGTGTGCGGGGATGGCTCCGGGGCAGCGTTGGCAGGGTCGGACGACGGCGGCCTGGCGGGCCTGGCGGAGAGGGAGGAAGGCGGCATGGCAGGCCTGGCAGGGGCGGATGGGGACTCCAAGGCAGGCACGGCCAAGGGCGGCTGCGGGGCTCAGGCCCGGGGTCCCGGCAGGGAAGCCCCCCCACGCTGGAACAGACCGTTGAGATAGTGCTGGGCCACGGAGCGGTCCTGGCAGCCGTGCTGGAAGAGGAAGCCGGCGAGGGCGGCCTGCATCAGGCGGTACTGATCCCACTGGGGATGGCTGCCCACGAAGGCGACCATCGCGTCGAAGAGGTCTTCGGGGAACTGGTTCTCCACGCTCACGCTGCGGGGGGCATGGTCGGGCACGGCTGCGCTGCTGGGGGTGGTGGGGGTGGTGGGGGTGAATTCCTGCCGATCTTTCATGCCTACGTCTTCCGCTGCGGTGTCCGCCCCATCAGGCCACGCCATGCCCCCTCGCGTCAAAGCGACCCGCTCGGGCCACTCCCGTGCTGGGATCAGCGCGACCCAGGGCGGGATGCCCGTGACAACTGGGCCGGATGAGCCAACGCGCCTCGGGGGGCCGAGTCGGCGGGGCGGGAGCCAAAACCGTCAAGGGGAGGGGATGTTTCCCCCACGCATTGGCTACACCCCAGACGGCACGGCAGCCCGGGCAGCCGCATTCTGTGGAAAACCCCCCGGCCCTTCGCGGAAAACCCGGGGGGACGGGGGAAAACTCCATGCCACAGGATTCGTGATCGTTCTGCTCCCGGCCGTGAGGGATCCCTATGGAGCACATCTGCCGGATGGTCCAGACGGCTTCAGCTCGCTGCTTCCAGCTCCAGCCGCAGGCGGTTGAGCGACTCCCCCACGCTGAGGGTCTGGATCCAGGCGCGACCCCGGCTCTCCCCGAACCGCACCGCCGCGCTGCCGCTGCCGCCCGGACCGGCCAGGCCCAGATGCACCAACCCCACCGGCTTGGCGGCGCTGCCGCCCCCGGGCCCGGCGATGCCCGTCACCGAGAGGGCCCAGTCGCTGCCGGTGCGGCGGCGCACCCCATCCGCCATGGCGATCGCCACCGGATCGCTCACGGCGCCGTGCTCCGCGAGCAGCTCCGCCGGCACCCCCAGCAACCCTTCCTTCAGGGAATTGGCATAGGCGATCACCCCCCCGAGGAACACATCGGAGGCGCCCGGCACGGCGGCCAGGGCCGCCCCGAGGCCGCCGCCGCTGCAGGATTCGGCCACCGCCAGGGTTTCGCCCCGCCGCCTGAGCCGCTCGAGCACCACCGAAGCGAGGCTGTCGTTGTCTGTGCCGAAACACAGCGAGCCGGTGCGGGAGCGCAGTTCAAGCTCCACCGGCTCCAGCAGGGCTTCGGCGGCGGCCGGGTCGTCGGCGCGGGCGGTGAGGCGCAGCTTCACCTCGCCGGCGCCGGCGTAGGGGGCAACGGTGGGGTTCTCCAGATCCAGCAGATCGGCCACCTGCTCGGCAAGGGTGGATTCAGCCACGCCCCAGAAGCGCAGCAGCCGGCTGGCGAACACCCCCTGGGCCAGGCCGGCCTTGCGCAGCCAGGGCTCGGCGGTGGCCTCCCACATCGCATGGAGCTCGCTCGGCACCCCGGGGAAGGTGAGCACGGTGAAGCCGCTCTGGATCGGGAAACCGGGGTCGGGCGGCACGGGGGTCCAGATCATCCCCGGCGCGGTGCCGGTGGGGTTGGGCAGCACGGCAGCGCCCTCTGGAAGGAAGGCCTGGCGACGGTTGCTGGGGGCCACCACGCGGCCGCGGGCCTCGATGCGGGCCCGGATTCGCTCCCAGATGGCGGGATGCTCCACCAGGGGGGTCCCGAAGGCGGCGGCGATCGCCTCGGTGGTGAGGTCATCGGGGGTGGGACCGAGGCCGCCGGTGGTGATCAGCACCCGACAGCGGCCGGCGGCGGCGCGCACCGCGGCGATCAGGCGCTCGCGGTTGTCACCCACCACCTCCTGGCGGTAATGGGGCAGACCGAGGCCGGCGAGCCGCTCAGCGATCCAGCGGGCGTTGCCATTGAGGATGTTGCCCAGCAGCAGCTCGGTACCCACGCAGAGCACCTCCACGGAGCGCTCATCAGGGGTGGGGGGAGCGGGTAGGGGTGATGGGGCCATGGCCGGGGCGGAAGGTCTCGATGGAGGCGAAAGGGGATCAGGTGTCCGTCCGCCTCAGCGCAGCTCCTGCTGCACCGAGCGGCGGCTCATCACCACCGCCGCGATCAGCACGGCGGTGGCCAGGGCCAGCCAGAGGAAGCGGTTCTCGGCGTTGGCCAGCACCAGGGCCAGAGCCCCCAGCCACTGGGTGAAGGCATAGATCAGCACCACGGTGCGGCGGTGGCTGAGGCCGGAGCGCAGCAGGCGGTGATGGAGGTGGCGGCGATCGGGATAGAAGGGGGAGCGGCCCTCGCTGAGCCGGCCCATGATCACCGCCGACATGTCGGCCAGGGGCAGCGAGAGGATCAGCAACGGCAGCAACAAGCTCACGCCAGTGAGCCCCTTGGCGGGGCCCACGATGCTGATCGCGGCCAGGGCGAAGCCGAGGAAATAGGAGCCCCCGTCGCCCATGAAGATGCGGGCGGGGTTGAAGTTGTGGCGCAAGAAGCCGAGGCAGGCGCCGGCAAGAGCTGCGGCCAGCAGTCCGGCGGCGGGCTGGGCGAGGCTGAAGCTCACCGAGAGCAAACCGATCGCGGCGATGCCGCTCACCCCAGCCGCCAGGCCATCGAGGCCGTCGAGCCAGTTGATTGCGTTGGTGATGCCCACAAGCCACACCACGGTTGCCAGCAGGCTCAGGCCGGGCGGCAGGGTCAACAGCGGCGGCAGGGCCTGGTGCAGGCCATGGAGCGATTCGAAGGGCAGCTCGATGCTGCCGATCCTCACCCCCTGATCCCACACGGCCATCGCCACCGCCACCTGGCCCACCAGGCGGGGCAGGGGCGGCAGGGCGAAGAGGTCGTCGGCCAGGCCGATCAAGAAGAAGCAGAGGGAACCGGCCAGGGTGGTCCAGATCAGCCGGTCCTTGTCGGGGGGCAGGTCGGCGAAGCCGCCGGCCAGCCAGGTGAGGGTGAGGGCCAGGCTGAAGCCGGCCACGATGCCGACCCCGCCGAGTCGCACCATGGGCGCGGTGTGCTGCTTGCGGGGATCGGGGGGATCCACCAGGTCGTAACGCAGGCCCAGGGCCCGCACCAGGGGAACCACGAGTGCGGTCACCAGTCCAGCCACCACGAAGGTAACCAAGGCCGCCGCGTTGGGGCTGTAGGCGAGGGTCACAACGGCGGACCTGGATGCAGCGGACCTTTGGGGCTCACCTTACGGATCGGGGCAAGGATCAGGCGTGCTGGAGCTGACGTTCCAGGGCATAGAGCGGGAAGCGGCGGCAGAGGTCGGCCACCCGTTCGCGGCAGCGGAGTTCGATGGCGCTGTCCTCAGGATTGAGCAGGCGATCGGCGATCACATCGGCCACCTCACGGAAGGCAGCGGCGTCGAAGCCGCGGGTGGTGCAGGCGGCGGTGCCGAGCCGCAGACCGCTGGTCACAAACGGCGGCTGGGGGTCGAAGGGCACCGTGTTCTTGTTGGCGGTGATGTTCACATCACTCACCAGCAGGTCGGCCACCTTGCCGGTCATGGTGATGCTGCGCAGATCGAGCAGCACCAAGTGGTTGTCGGTGCCGCCGCTCACCACATCGATGCCCCGCTCCTGGATCCGGGCCGCCAGGGCCTGGGCATTGGTGATCACCTGCTGGCTGTAGGTGCGGAAGGAGGGCTGCAGGGCCTCTCCGAAGGCCACGGCCTTGGCGGCGATCACATGCTCCAGCGGACCGCCCTGGCTGCCGGGGAAGACGGCCTTGTCGAACTGCTTGCCGAAGTCGGCGTCATTGCAGAGGATCAGGCCGCCGCGGGGACCCCGCAGGGTCTTGTGGGTGGTGGTGGTGACCACATGGCAGTGGGGCAGGGGGCTGGGGTGCACTCCGGCAGCCACCAGGCCGGCGATGTGGGCCATGTCCGCCAGGAGGAAGGCCCCCACCTCATCGGCGATGGCGCGGAAGGCGGCGAAGTCGATGGTGCGGGGGTAGGCCGAGTAGCCGCACACGATCAGCTTCGGGCGGTGCTGCAGGGCCAGCTCGCGGATCGTGGCGTAGTTGAGCTGCTGGGTGTCGGGGTCGACGCCGTAGTGGAAGGCCTGAAACCACTTGCCGCTCACATTCACCGGCGAACCGTGGGTGAGATGGCCGCCGTGGGAGAGGTCCATGCCCAGGATCGTGTCGCCGGGCTTGAGCAGGGCCAGGAACACGGCGAAGTTGGCCTGGGCGCCGCTGTGGGGCTGCACGTTGGCCCAGGCGGCGCCGAAGAGCTGCTTGGCCCGCTCGATCGCCAGTTCCTCGATGCCATCCACGAACTCACAGCCGCCGTAATAGCGCTTGGCGGGGAGCCCCTCGGCGTATTTGTTGGTGAGCACCGAGCCCTGGGCCTCCATCACGGCGCGGGAGGCGAAGTTTTCGGAGGCGATCAGCTCCAGGTGGGTCTGCTGGCGGTTCAGCTCCCGATCGATCAGGGCGGCGATGGCGGGATCGGCCGCGGCCAGGGGCGTGTCGATCGCTGCCGGGGAGGAGGGGGAGGAGAAGACCATGAGATCGGTAGCGGAGCGGCTGGGCAAGAAACCCACGGTTGAATCGATGTTAAGGAAATGCCCGCGTCGATCCGTCGGCGGGGCCGGATCGGTGCGGGTCCGCCCACGGCCTGCGCCTAGGTGCGCCGCGGCGGGGATCGGCCCGGTCCGGCCGGTAAGCCCCGGCAGCAGCCCCCAGCAGGCGGTGCCAGGGAGTGTGCCCAAAAAAAAGGCCACCCCTTGGGGTGACCTGAAGAACGCGCCTGGAGAGATTCGAACTCCCGACCCTCTGATCCGTAGTCAGATGCTCTAATCCGCTGAGCTACAAGCGCGTGCTGAGTCATTCTCACCGCATGGGGGGGCCATCCGTCAACTGAGGGGCGCCGGGCAGCCTGCCGAAGCCAGCGGGGTTCACCCCGGAATCGGGCCGGGCCTGGTGCCACCAGCCGGGCCCCCGGGGGGTCCGCGCCGATCCAGCTAGCTTCAGCTCAACGCCCCGCGCCCGCTCGCGCCCATGCCGATCCGCTGGTACGGCCCCGCCGACCCCGCCGACCCCATCTACCGCCATTTCGCGCGGATCGTGAATCTCACCCTGCACGCCATGGTGTTCGCGGCGGTGAACAGCGCCCTGTGGTTCGTGCAGGGGATGCGCCATCCCTGGCCCCACCTGGAGTGGCTCACCCTGCCCTGGGCTGCACTGCTGCTGGTTCATGTCAGCGTGGTGGTGATGCAGCGGCCCGCCCCCGAGCCATGACCCTCTCCGCCCAGGACCTCGCTGAACTCACCGGCGCCCTAGCCGACCGGCTTTACCTGCAGGTGGCCAACTGGAACCTCTACCTGGGCGATGCCGGCCTGGCTGCCACTCTGGCCAGCGAATGTGCCGCCCGGCTCGACCAGGGGGCCGCGGTGTGCGCCCGCCAGGCCCTGGAGGCGGTGCAGGTGGGCATCGGCGGCGGCGCCACCCGCCTGCCCCTGGCGCGGCTGGTGCCGCCCGGGCAGCTGCGGGATCTGGAGGAGCTGCTGCAGCCTTACTGCTAGGCCCAGGACCCACCTCTGCTCTGGATTCGAAGACCGCGGCCGGCGGGGGAGGCAACCGGCCGAGAAAGGACACCGAGCGACACGGGACACGGGGCGCAGCAACTTCAGTGCAGCCCCTCCGGCAGCCCGAGCATTCCGTTTAGCTGCATTCCGGCCGAGAGATCGGGCCGTTGCCGATAAGGTGGCGATCACCGCCGTGGCTCCGTGCTGGTCATCGAGGTCACCAACGCCCGCGAGGTGGTGCGCCAACGGATGGGCCCTCTGGGGGGGCGCCTGCTGGGCAAGGTGGTGGATGCGGAGGCCCAGGTGGAGAAGGCTCTGATTCAGGAACTGGAAAAATCCTTCAGGGAATTCGGGATCGAGGCCCGCATCTTCTCGGTGGATGGCCCCCAGATGATCGGCCGCTCCCACCTGGAGATTCCGCTGCAGGTGCGCGAAGAGCGGCAGGTGCGGCTGGGGTGAGCTGACCGTGCGCGATGGCAAAGGCGGTAAGGATCGGCGCACCATGCTTCCCGAGGGAGGAAGAGAGCGGCTACGAGAGCAACTGCAGGCGGTGCGACGCCTCGATGAGAAAGAACGGGGGAACAGGGGCGCCACCATCTGGATCCGAGCCTGGTTCAGCAAGCAACTCGCCGTGCCATGAGGGCGATAGAGATCAACAAATCGGCCACGTCTCACTGATTCCGCCATTCCTAGCGGCTCCGCCACGCTGGGCCTGCGGCTTCGCGAAGGCCAGGAAATCTGAAGCTCACTCGCGCTAAGGAGTTAAAGCACTATTAGGCATGCTTGATGATTTCGGAACATGTTTGCATAGGGACGATGATCGATGCGCGCGTCCTCTTTCATGGGCCAATGGATGTCACCAGTCAGCCAGATTTCCTGTAAAGAAGTCGAAAAGAGCCTCCGGCGATACCGGGTCCGCATAAAATCCCCACTTCTCCACCGTACAATCCCCCACTCCCATTGCACCGCATGCCCTTTGGAGCAAGTCGCCGGCTTCCCATCGGCTGCATAGGCCGACAACGGCACCCACCGCAGAGCGGATACCGGACCCGCCCATACAGCGTTGGCCGGTCCCAGTGAGGGGGGCTTCGCGGGGCAGATTGGAGCTATTGTTTAGTGGTACAGGATTTTTCCATGGCAAGACAGTTTGATGTCGT
>Ga0208360_1000013_pt1 | contig 101661 bp, 115 predicted proteins | sample LakMenE27Jul10ns_FD_150739 | JGI IMG/M metagenome (GOLD analysis project Ga0208360, IMG submission 150739) | Freshwater microbial communities from Lake Mendota, WI - 27JUL2010 deep hole epilimnion ns (SPAdes) | ecosystem: Environmental > Aquatic > Freshwater > Lake > Epilimnion/Euphotic zone ...
GGGCGGCTCGCTTCGGGGGGAGGCGATGGCACCATCAAGCTCTGGGATCCGGCCAGCGGCCAGCTCCAAGCCACCCTGGAAGGCCATTCCGGCTGGGTGATGGCCCTGGCGGTGCTCCCAGGCGGGCGGCTCGCTTCGGGGGGAGGCGATCGCACCATCAAGCTCTGGGATCCGGCTAGCGGCGAACCTGAATCCAGCCAGCTGCTTTTCGTTGCAGATGGCGCCATCACCGCCCTGGCCTTCCTGCCTGGTGGCTCGATCCTGGTAGCCGGCGATGCCAGCGGCCGATTGCACTGGTTGCGCCTGCCCGGGCCCTGAGCCAGCCGCCCAGGCATGTTTCGCTTTGCACGGACCCCCTGCAGCCCCCGGTCGCTTGCCCTTAGATGGAAGGATCGCCGTTGCTGCGGCCCGCCTTACCCCATGACCACCACACTCACCCCGCCCGCCACCACCGGTAGCGTCTCGCGCCGCGAAGACGGAGAAGGCAGCCTGCAGGTGCATCAGGACGCGGCCATGGCCATCGAGGAGGGGGCGCTGGTGATCGCCGTCTACGGCAAGGGCGGCATCGGCAAGTCCACCACCTCCTCCAACCTCTCGGCTGCCTTCTCGAAGCTGGGCAAACGGGTGCTGCAGATCGGCTGCGATCCCAAGCACGATTCCACCTTCACCCTCACCAAGAAGATGGTGCCCACGGTGATCGACATCCTCGAAACCGTGGACTTCCACACCGAAGAGCTGCGCCCCGAAGATTTTGTGTTCGAGGGCTACAACGGGGTGATGTGCGTGGAATCAGGCGGCCCGCCGGCCGGCACTGGCTGCGGCGGCTATGTGACCGGCCAAACGGTGAAACTGCTCAAGGAGCACCACCTGCTCGAAGACACCGACGTGGTGATCTTCGATGTGCTGGGTGATGTGGTGTGCGGCGGCTTCGCTGCTCCCCTGCAGCACGCCCATTACTGCCTGATCGTGACCGCCAACGATTTCGATTCGATCTTCGCCATGAATCGGATCATGCAGGCGATCAACGCCAAGGCCAAGAACTACAAGGTGCGGCTCGGCGGCGTGATCGCCAACCGCTCCAAGGACACCGACCAGATCGACAAGTTCAACGAGCGCACCGGCCTGCGCACCATGGCCCACTTTCGCGACGTCGACGCCATCCGCCGCTCCCGCCTCAAGAAGTGCACCATCTTCGAAATGGAAGCCAGCCCTGAGGTGGAGCAGGTGCAGCAAGAATATCTCCATCTGGCCCGCACCATGCTCGAAGATGTGAAGCCCTTGGAGGCCGAATCGCTCAAGGATCGCGATATCTTCGACCTGCTCGGTTTCGATTGATCGATTGGGCGGATCGGCCCATCCATGACATCGGCATCCTCACACCTGATTGGTGTTGAAGGTGTCGCACTGGTTCATGTCACCACTTTGCAGGCCCTTGGTGAACCAGCGCTGCCGCTGGGCCGAGCTGCCGTGGGTGAAGCTATCTGGCCGCACCCGGCCGGTGCTCTGGCGCTGTAGGGTGTCGTCGCCGATGCGCCCAGCCGCGTTGATGGCCTCCTCGATGTCTCCCTCCTCCAAGGTCTGGCGCTGGGTGGCGGTGCGGTTGGCCCACACGCCGGCGAAACAATCGGCTTGGAGTTCAAGCCGAACGGAGAGCTGGTTGGCCTGAGCCTGAGGCAGGCGCCGCTGCATCTTCTGCACCTGCTGATCGATCCCGAGTTGGTGCTGCACGTGGTGCCCGATCTCATGGGCGATCACGTAGGCCTGGGCGAAATCACCCGGGGCTCCCATCTGCTGGCGCAACTGGCGATAGAACGCCAGGTCGATATACACCTTTTCATCGTTGGGGCAATAGAAGGGGCCCGTCGCGCCGGCAGCCTGGCCACAGGCCGAGGCCACCACCCCATCGAAAATCACCAGCTTGGGCGAGCGATAGGTGCCGCCATTATCGCGGAATTCTTTCTTCCAGGTGTCCTCGGTGTCGGCCAGCACCACCGAAACGAAATCGGCCATCTTGTCATCGGCTGGAGCCTTCTGGCGCTGCCGGCTCACCTGGGCAGTCGCAGGTCCGAACGGATTGCCGCCACCGGAGAACTGCTGCAGCACCACAAAGGGGTCGCCGCCCAGCAAGGCCACGGCGATCGCCAGAAGAATGCCCACCAGGCCCACGCCACCGGCCACGGCGGGGGCTCCCATCCCGCGGCGGTCCTCCACGTTGTCACTCCGGCGTCCGTCAGACCAGCGCATGTTGGTTGTCTGCAGCAATTCGGGGAGTCTGGCTGGCGGCGGGCCTTCCCGCATCGAATTCGGCGCCGACCGGTGTCAGGACAGGGACCACAGGCCCCGACCCCAGGCCGGAGCCAGGCCCGGGACTGCATGTCGAGCCGCGATCAGATCTCCGCCGCCGCCCTCTCCACCAGGCGCCGGGCCACCGCCTGCACGCCGGTATGGGAATAGGTGTCGGTGAAGGCATCCAGGAAGGTGGCCAACTGCTCCATGCCCCCGTGCCAAGGGCCGATCGTGGTTTCCAGGGCTCGCACGGCCCGCTGGCCGCTCAGCCCCAGATCACCCACGAAGCCATCGGCCCAGCCAAGCCATTGATCCACCCCGCGACGCACAAAGCTGAGGTGGGCCGCGTCGCCCCGACCCGGCAGCAGGGAGGCCATACCGGCGTAGGAGGGCAGTTGATGCAGTTCGCGGCTTCCAACCTGGCCCAGCAGGCCATCGAGACGGTGCAGAGCGTTGTCGCCCAGGGGCAACAGGGCATCGAAGCAGACCAGAGCCGCCATCCGCACCCGCGCCTCGCCCGTGTACTCCCTCAGGGAATCACCGAAGGCGGCGAAGCTGTCGCCGGGAAGGCCATTCACCTGGGTGAAGGCGAGCATCTCGGCGGCCACCTTGAGGCTCAGATCCACCGCCTGGAGGGTCTGGCTGGCGGGGGTGAGCACCGCCACACGCTTCACCAGCGGCAGGGCTCCCGCCACATTGGCCAGCACCCGCAGGCCGCCGGCGGCCTTCTGGGAGCGGTTCACGGCGTCGTAAAGACTCAGGGCGCGGCGGTACCCCTCATGGCGGGCCCGGCTGAGTTCATCGGCGCGGGCCCGCACCTGCTGCACCAGTTCAGGGTCATCGCTGCCCAGCACATCGCTGATCAGCTCCTCGGGATTGGTCTGGTTCTGCCAGCCCCCGGGCACGAGGGTGCTGACACCCTTCAGGGCCAGCACGGTGAGATTGCGGCGGGGGAGACGCTCAAGGCGTTCGAGAACGGTGGCGCTCATGCGGCGGGCTCCAGGGCGGCGTTGGCGCGATTGAAGATGGAGGGCTTGCGATTGGCGGCGGGCTGGGGAATCCGGGCCTGGGAAGGCTGGGCCTGGGGTGCCTGCCGCTTCAGGCCGGGAAATGGAAACCGCAGCGGGGACTGCCGGCCGGGCGGCAATGCCTGACGACCCGGCGCGATCGCCGGGGCCTGGATCGCCTCCGGGCTCAGGGCCGCCAGGGCCGCCAGATCGAAGGCCCCGAGCAACTCATGGCGCTGCTGCGCATCCAGTCCACTCCCCTGGCCGATCACCTTCACCTGAAAGCGATCGGCCACGAGCAAGGCACTGGCCTGGCTGCCCTGGTCCACCAGCGGCCAGGATTGGATTCGCTCCTCGGTGTGGATGAACTTGTTGCGGCTCGCTGGTGAGCTGGCCACATCCGAAATCGAGAGCAGGGCACGCACTTCGGCTCCCTGCTTCAGGCGGGCCTGGCTGAAGCCCCGCTTCTCCTGGGTGAAGACGAGTTGCTCTCCGGTCTGGGGCTTGGGGAACAGGCGATTGAAGAGCGTGCCGTTCACCACCTCTCGCGTGGCGATGTCGCCCACGGTGCCCCCGGGCAGCCAGGAGCGGAAGGGCAGAAAGAAGAATGCGCCAAGGAGCAGACCCGCAACGAGCAGCAGGCCGATCCCCCAGCGCAGGGAGCGGGACATCGGTTCGTAGAAACGACTACCAACTTGATAGCAGCCAGGCCGGCTTGTGGTGTGCCGGATCCACAGGCTGAACAGCAGTCTTAACGCTTCCTGGGAACCAGGAGCACAAGCCTGGTCAGACCAAACCCACCAGCTGCAGCGAAAGATCCCACATCCGCCGGGCGGTCTCCGGATTGCTGGCCTTGTCGGAGAGCTCCTGGCTGAACTGCTTGCCCCCCTTGCTCTGGCGGTTCCCCCAGCTCCAGTGGACTCCAGAGACGGCGAAGGCTGGATCAGCTACCACCTCCGCCACTCGCTCGCCGGCTAGGGCCTGGCTCACGTAACCGCCGGTGATGTTCTTCTGGAACCAGGGAAAGATCGTGCGGAAGGCCGCCGGGGTGTTGCGGAACAGGGGCGAATCAGCCACACAGCCTGGATAGAGCGAGGTAAATACGATGCCTGTGTCGCCATGGAGGCGGCGATGCAGCTCCTGGGTGGTGATCATGTTGCAGAGCTTGCTGTCCTTGTAGGCCTTGCCGGGCTTGAAGCCCTTGGCATCGGCCATGGCGATCGGCGCCTTGAAGCCGGCGGCGAAGCCCGCCAGATCACCCAGGTCAGCGGGGGCGGGGATGGGGATCTTGCCGCCCAGCTCCTTGGAGTTGGCCGTCACCGTGCCGAGGATCACCAGCCGGCGGGAGGGATGGCTGGAGCGCTTGAGATCGTCGAGCAGGAGATGAATCATCAGGAAATGGCCGAGGTGGTTCGTGGCCATCGAGATCTCGTAGCCCTGGGGCGAGCGCTCGGGCTGCTTCAGCCGTGGCAGGTAGACCGCCGCGTTCACCACCAGGGCATCCAGGGGTCGGCCGGTGGCATGAAAAGCATCCACCAACTGGCGGACGCTGCCAAGATCACCCAGATCCACCTGCAGATGGGTCACTCTCTCAGCGGCGATGGCGAGGGCCGCCTGGGCCCTGCGAGCCTTGTCGGTGTCGCGGCAGGCCATCACCACATGCCAGCCGCGGTCCACCAGGGCCTTGGCAGCGAACAGTCCTACCCCGGAGGAGGCGCCGGTGATCAGCACCGTGCCGGGGGTGCCGGTGGCCCCTGAGGAGGCCCCGATGGACAGGGCAGCGGAAGCGGGAACCATGGCGTTAGGCAAGCAAGGTCACCTAGGGATGGGAGGGGGATGGGGATGGATGGTGAGGCGTGGGGGGCGTCTGCCAGACGACCCGCAAGCGGTTCGGGGCGATCCACTGGCTCTGCTCACGGATCAGCCGTTGCTCCCCCGCCACCATGAACAGCTGGTCAAAGCGTTCGCGGGCGCGGGCCAGGCGGGCTTGCTCAAGCTCGAGCACGGCCACGATCTCACCATTGCGTTCCATGCGCTGCTGGTACGCCCCAGCCAGGCGAACCAGGCTCACACCGGCCACCGCCACCAGTCCGAGCTTGACCATCAGACCGATCACGCTGCAGACCAGCTCACGCCGTTCCTGGGTGATCGCCAGCAGGTGGCCATCGGTTCCGAACACGGCAACACCAGCGGGAGCAGCCGCCTGTGGGCGGGAAAGGGGATCCGGAGCTCCGGTGGCTGAAGCGCTGAAGAGGTCGGGCGCCGCCCAAGCACCGGAATGGCCGACTCTCTCGGCTCCGACCGAGGCGGCGGCGACCCCAGCGGCACGACGGAAATCCGGGCCATGGTCCCTGCTCCGGCGAGCACGGCCGGCCTGCTCGGGTGCACCAAAAGCGGGTGCAGGATCCGCCCGACGTTCCCGCTCCTGAGGACCGGTGTCGGTGGGCCGGGATCGGCCGGAGACTCCGATGTTTGCTGAGCGGGAACCCGTTGCCGAGCGGGAGCCCGACGCACCGGCCTGCCGACGCTGGCTGCGTTCAGGCTGGCCCCCCGAGGAGGCGGTGGAACGGCTGGGCAAACGGAAAGGAAGCACCGGCTTGGAACTCAGTGGCGATCACCGCTTGTAGCAGTCCGACCAGGGGTTGCCAAGGCGGCGGCTGGATCTTCAGGCCTTGTAGAGGCTAAAAGCCAGGCGTACGGCCAGAACGCCCGCATGGGCGGCCACCACCAGAGCGATGAGCACTTCGGTCTGGTTGATCATGGTCCGGCTGGGCAAATGCAACGGCACCATTCTTCCCGCTGGGCTCGCTACGGTCCACGTCCTGCCCGTGCCCTGTCACAGCTCTTGATGGCCCCCAACGCTGCGGAGCCGCCTTCGGTGGCGCTTTCCATCACCACCCGGCAGATCCGGGAGCTTGATCTCTCCTCCCTGGCCTCCCTGCAGGCCGCCAGCGTGGAGTCCCTGGTGGCGATGGCGGGCCAGTTGGAGCTTGAGCTGATCTGGCCTCGGGCCGACGACGATCCCCGCGAACTCTCGGAAGTGCCCGAGGTGCGCCTCTGGAGTCTGCGCGCCGATGCCCTGAACCCCTGGCTGCCCCTGGTGCTCGAACGCAGTCGGGGAACCCTCACCCGCCATGTGGCGATGCTGCTGCCCCACGGATTCAGCCGCAGCGAGGGCATCCGCTTCGCCCCGGAGAGCCTGGATCTGTGGATCACCCACCGGCTCTTCTGGCTTGATGGCTGGTCGGCGGAGGCGGGGGTTCCCTGCCGCCAGGGCCTCGCCCAGATGGCGGCGGTGTTGGGATTTGAGCTGGATCCCCTCTTCTGGTCGGCCGCCGCACCTCCGCCGGCCGAAGGCTGATCCCCCGTGCTGCAGCCCCTCAGGCCAAGCCATCAGCCCCATCGGCCAGACGCGGCGGTGCGCTGGATCCCCACCCACTCCCTGCCGGGCGCCTGGCAGATGGCAATCGATGGGCAGCTCCACGCTCAGGCCTGCGCCGATCCAGGTGCTGGTGCGGTGCTCCGCCTCTATCGCTGGTCCCGGCCCACCCTCTCACTGGGTTTCCACCAAAAGACCCTGCCCAGCCACTGGCAGGAGCTGGCCAGAAGTGGGGCTTTCGATCTGGTGCGACGACCAACTGGCGGGCGTGCCGTGCTCCATGGGGGCGACCTCTCCTATGCCCTGATCTGGCCGGCGGCCCCAGGCCCAAGGGCAACCGTCTACGGGCGCTGCTGCGGCTGGCTCTGCCGGGCCTTCAGCGACCTCGGCCTGCCGCTGCAGCCCGGGCGAAGCGCCCCCAGCCGGGACCGGAGCAGTTGCTTCGCCACGAGCACCAGCGCCGATCTCATCCATGCCGACGGCAGCAAGCGGATCGGCAGCGCCCAGCTCTGGCGGGGCGGCTGCCTGCTCCAGCACGGAAGCATCCTGATCACCCCCCAGGCAGAGCTCTGGGAGCGGATCTTTGGAGAGGAGCCTCCGCTGCTGCCCGCCCTGCCGCTGGGATTCGATGACCTGGAGTCCCTGCTGCTCCGTTCGGCTGCCCGGTGCCTGCCCCTCGGCCGCGGTGGGGTGAGCCTGGTTCTCAGGGATCTCACCCCGGAGGAGTGGACCGGGGTGGCGGCCAAGGCCCAAGGGGAGAGCTCCCCTTGCGACGGATAGGGATCCAGACTCAAGGTCCCGTGGCTGAGGGCGGGGGAGTTGCTTCGGCGGCAAGGCCCTCAGGCAACTGCACCTCACCGGCAGCCAGCATCGAACGGACCACTTGGGCCAAGGCCAGTCCCAGTGGGTAACCATTTTGCTCCCTGGCCGTGGCCAGCAGCTGGCTGGGGAGGCGGAGGCCGATCTTCTTGAGCACGGCCTCAGCGACCTCGGGGCGTTCCAGAGTTCCGGAGGGCAGACCGGCAGGGCCGAGCACGAGGAGGCGGGGCCGCTCGGGCTGGTCCATCTGCAGCACCGCCTGCCAAAGGGGGGCCGATTCGGCGATCGTAGGTAATGAGGCTAGGGGATGGATGTGATCCCCCACCGCTTCGCTGTCCCAGCGCTGCACGGGCAACTCCTGGAGGATGGAGGGATCAATGACCCCCCGCCAGCGACCTCGATCACACACGAGCAGCCAGTCCGCAAGAGGATCGACCATGGCGGAAGCCGGCCTGGAGGCGGGACCGGTCTCGGGGGGGCGGACCGGATCGAGGCTGGTAGCGGCGAGGCCTCCGGGGGTGATCGGTTCGAGCCGGCTCAGCTGACGCAGGGTGGTCGAGGCCTCCAGCACCCGGAAGCGGCCGCGGCAAACATCCTTCACCCGGATTTCACGGAGCGCCTGCTGAACCTGCAGAACCTGGCTCTGGTTGCGCGCGGCCCCAAGGCCAAACCAACCGAGCAACATCAGCCAGGCTCCGCTCAGGCCTCCGCCGAAGACAAGAATCGCCCATGGCCAAATATTTACAAGTAATTGTGGCCGCAGCAACAGCACGGATCCCAGACCAAGCGCGAAGAAGGAAAGGAAGCGGCCGCAGCCATTGGCCACCACGAGGCCCCGCCGCCGGCTGCCGGTGACCTGCCAGACGAGGGCCTTCACCACCAGGCCGCCGTCGAGGGGCAGGCCGGGCAGAAGATTGAAGAGGGCAAGCACCAGGTTGAGCAACCCCAGCTGGGTGACCATCTCGCCCAGCACCGCGGATTGGTGGGCGGCTGGATGCACAGCGGCCAAGAGTGCAACAGCCAGCGCCAGGCTCACCAGCGGACCGGCCAAGGCGACAGCGAGAGCGCCGAGGGCCGTGGGACATTCGCGTTCGACGCTGGCGACGCCTCCCAGCAGGAACAGGGTGATGCTGCGGACCCTCACGCCCTGGCTGAGGGCCACTAGGGCGTGGCCCAGTTCGTGGAGCACCACTGAAACAAACAGCAGCAGGGCCGTGGCCAGGGCCACCAGCCAGAGGCCGCTCTCTGGAAGGGTGGTGGCCAGGATCAGGCGGTACTGCCGCTCGAAGACCAGGGTGGCCGCGAACAGGATGAGAAACCAGGTTGGATGGATGCGCAGGGGGATGCCGCGGACCCGCAAAAGCTGCCAGCCCTCACCCACGGTTCTGCCTCTCACGCTGTTTAGCCATGGGATCTGTGCTGGCTGGGAGCCTGGAATGTCAGAGAACCGGGAGACCCGTTGGTGCTGCCGTAATAGGCCGCAAAGGGCCTCATGAGGGCGTGGGGTTGCTCGGTCGGTACCCGCGTGTGGTGATCTTAGAAAGGCAGCCATCCGGTCGGTCGCCATGGCGCCTCCCCTCCTGAAAATCTGTGGCCTGAGGCAGCCCGACCAGGCGGCAGCCGTGGCCGCGCTGGCGGTGGATGCGGTGGGGGTGATCGGGGTACCGAGCTCTCCCCGCTGGCTGGAGCCTGCACGCCGAGCGACCCTCTTTGGTGCCGTGGCCTCGACGAAGCGGGATTGCCTCAGGGTGCTGGTGGTGGCGGATCCCACCGAGGAGGAGATCCCCCAGCTGGAACCGGGCCCGGGAGGGCACAACGTGGTTCAGCTCCATGGCAATGAAACCGTGGAGCGCTGCCTGGAGCTGCGGCGAAGGCTGCCCAAAGGACTCCAGCTCTGGAAGGCGCTGCGCATCCGGGAGCCCGGAGATCTGCTGCAGGTATCCCACTTCGCCCCCGTGGTGGATGCCCTGCTGCTGGATGCCTGGGTGGGCAGTCAACTGGGCGGCACCGGTCACCGGATCCCGCTGGAATGGCTGCGGGATTTCCGCTGTGAGCAACCCTGGTGGTTGGCGGGCGGGATTACCCCGGAGCGGATGGCTTCCTTATCTGGTGCTGTGAACCCTGATGGATTCGACGCCTCCAGCGGGGTGGAGGATGCCCCAGGCGTGAAGAATCTTGCCCGAGTGGAAGACCTGGTGCGGGCGGTCCGTAACCACCAGCCTCGTCTTGCTGAAGCTGGTGGTGAGGATGCTCAGTAGCCGAGCACCGATTCCTGCTGCTTAACCAACTCAAAGAACTCGGCCTTGAGGTTTGGATCACTGCGGAAATCACCCCGAACCACCGAATTGACCATGGTGGTCTGGGGTTCTTTCACGCCCCGCCACTTCATGCAGTAATGCTGAGCCTTCACAAGGATGGCCAGGCCCTCCGGCTCACAAAGACGCTCAATCTCATCGGCCAAGATCAAAACGGCCTCTTCCTGGATATGGGGTCTCGAGAAGACCCATTCGGCTACCCGGGAAAACTTGGAGAGGCCGATCACCCTCACGCCCGGCTTGATGCCGATCCAGCAACTGCCGAGGATGGGAACAAGATGGTGCGAACAAGCAGAACGCACAGTGATCGGTCCTACGGTGTAAATTTCGTCAAGCTTCTTCACATTAGGGAAGGAAGCGATTTTCGGCTGCTCCTGGTAGCGACCTTTGAACACCTCGTGCAGATACATCCGCGCCACACGCTCAGCGGTTTCAGCGGTGTTGTGGTCGTTTTCAATATCGATCACAAGGCTGCGCAGAAGCTCACGAACCTTGTCGGTAACTTCGGATTCGAGTTGGTCCATCTCACCTTCCCGCAGATGGGCCGAGATGTTGTCGTTCGCCAGAAACGGAGCCTTCGCCTCCTGGAGGCGCTGCCTCAGGCGGGCACTAATGGGCAGTTGGGTGGCCGAACCGCCAGCGGCCCCAAGGCCGTTCGGGGGAGGCGCTGCCGGAACGGTCAGGGCAGTGATCTGTGTCGGGAACGTGGAGGTCATGGGGTGTCCAAGGGGGCCGGCTATCGGCTTCAGGGGGAACCTCCACGAAAGGAATGGAGGGCTGCTGCGCAAGGAACAGCAGGACAACGGCAGCCTGCTCCGATTGAGCATGGCACGCCGATCACAGCAACTGTTTACAGGTTCATGACGCCGAAGTGGTGTGGTCTCCGCACACTGGGTATGGATCCCTCCCTACAGCCCAATGAGCGGCCGTTGGCTGCGGGCGGCTGGGAAGTCGGATTGATCGGGCCATGCTTCGGGCCATTCTTCCCGCCATGGTTTGGGGTCTGATCAGGGGAGGCGCAGAAGAGCATCCCACTCGGTGGTCCGGAAAGCACGATGGCGGCCACGTCGAAACGGGGCATGGGTTTTAAAACCTTAAGCAATTCGGGCGGGCTCCGTGGCGGCTGCTTCAAGGAAGCGGCCCATCTGCCGGAATTTGGAGTAGCGGCTCTCGATCCTCTGGGTTTCGCTGAGGGCGCCAAGCTCGGCAAGATTCGCCTGGATCGCCTCCTTCAGGGTTTCCGCCGCCTGGAGGGGGGCCCAGTGGTTGCCCCCGGAGGGCTCGGGGAGCACGGCATCGATCACCCCGAGCTGGAGCAGGTCGGGGCCGGTGATCTTGAGGGCTTCGGCGGCGACCGATGCCTTGGCGGCATCCCGCCAGAGGATCGAGGCACAGGCCTCGGGACTGGCCACGGTGTAGACGCTGTGCTCGAACATCAAGAGCCGGTCGGCGACACCGATGCCGAGGGCCCCTCCGGAGCCCCCTTCCCCGATCACCGTGGCGATGATCGGCACCCGCAGCCGAAACATTTCCCGCAGATTCACGGCGATCGCCTCGCCCTGACCCTGCTCCTCGGCCAGAAGCCCCGCATAGGCACCGGGCGTGTCGATGAAGCTGATGATCGGAAGCCGGAAACGATCAGCGTGCTCCATCAGGCGCAGCGCCTTGCGATACCCCCCCGGTGAGGCCATGCCGAAATTGCGGGCCACGTTCTCTTTGGTGTCGCGGCCCTTCTGGTGGCCCAGCAGCACCACGGACTGATCGCCGATGCGACCGACCCCCCCCACGAGAGCCTTGTCATCAGAACCGCGTCGGTCGCCATGCAACTCAACCCAGGCTTCGGTGATCAACTGGATGTAATCGAGGCAGCTCGGGCGTTGGGGGTGGCGCGCTACCTGGATCTTCTGGGCCGGCGTGAGCGAGCGGAAGATCTCATCACGGCGCCGGGTGGCCAGGGTTTCGAGCTGGAGCAGCTGCTGGCTCACATCGACCTCGGAATCCCGGGCCAGTTGCCGGATCTGCTCGATCTGCTCCTCGAGTTCCACCAGCGGCTTCTCGAAATCCAGGAGGGCGCGGCGGACCATGGGCGTAGACAAGGTGATGTTCAGGATCGCAGGTAGCGGATCCGGTGCGGTAGTGGTTGGGGTTGGGATTCAGGCGGGCACGAGGCTGGCCGCCTGAATCGGTTCCAGGGCTAGGGCCCGGAAACCATGGCGCAGGGAGGCTTCACCGATGCGATCCATGTTGGCCAGGGTGATGTTGTTGCGGCCCCAGCTGAAATTGGTGTGGATTCCTTCAAATTCCAGCAGCATGGCTTCCGCAAAACAGGCGAACAATTGGCGCCTGGGATTGGCCATGTCGGCCATCTCCATCATCTGCCATCCGAGATCCTGCCAGAACTCCACGATGCCGCCCTTGATCACATGCACTCCGTCGCCGGCAAAACGGGAATCGAGATTCTTGGGGTAACCCCCGTCGATCATCAGACAAGGCCTGGGCAGCAGGTCGGCATCGATGCTGAGACCCTGGGGAAGACTGGCCACCCAAATCACTACATCGGCTTCGGCTAGTGCCTCATTGAGCTCCAGCACCCGGCCGGAACCCAGCTCCGCCTGGAGATCCAGCAGCGGCTGGGGCCGTCTGGCCACCAGCAACAGTTCCCCCACCCCCTGACGCTGCAGCCAGCGGCACACCGCGCTGCCGATATCGCCGCTGGCTCCCACCACCGCGACCTTGCCGCGGGCCAGATTGATACCAAGCCGCGGCGCGTTGTGCACAACTTGCTGGGCGATCACCCAGGCGGTGTGGGTGTTGCCCGTGGTGAACCGCTCCCACTGCAGCTTGGTGTTTCGAATCTGCTGCTCCTTGAGCAGGTTGAGGTTCTCGAAAATAATCGAGGTGAAGCCACCTAGGGCCGTGATCGCGATGTCGTTCTTCTGAGCGAGCTCCATGGCGCTAAGCACCTTGCGCTTGGCCGTCTTGAAGCGGCTCAACATCTCCGGCACAAATACCGAATCGATGTAGGCACCCTCAATGACCTGGCCGGTGGGGCTGGTCACCGTGACCGTTTCAACCAACTGGGGCGGGGCGACACACCACATCTCGAAATCGCCCTCGGCGTATTCCGGATAACCGAGGCTGGTGGCCATGCATCGAGCGGCATCAAGGCTGGTGGAGTGACCGATCAAGCCAAACATGACGATCAAACCTTAAGGGATGGGAACCGCCGGACCAGGCAGGAAGCTCATCTTGCCATGGGTGAGGGCCACTCAACCCAGCAGAGCTGCTGTGGCCATCCGGGCGATCTCCCTGGAGCTGAAACCAATCTCGGTAAGAACCTCTTGATAAGAGGTCATGAAGTCGGCCATCAGGTCCTCCTTGTCCATGTGAAGCACGCCGGCGTCCTCGGCCACCTGCTCCAGCATCCTCCGCACGTGGGGAAGGTTGGCCCGGTTAGCCGCCTCCAGCTCCTGGCGGGCAACCTCGAGGTTGGCCTTGAGCCACTGCTGTCCGTAGTTGAGGTGAGTGTACTCATCCTGCACCACGCCTTCAGTGATCTTGCGGGCGAAGGGATCGGCCACGGGGATGTAGATGTGATAGGCCGCGATGGCAAAAGCTTCGATCAAAATCGATTGAATCAACAGGCAGGTGACCAGGTTGCCCTCGGCTAGGGCCTGCTGGAAATTGTCACGAAGTGGCGTGAAAAAGACGCGGGCGAACGGCATATCGGCGTCGACGCCAAGATTGACAGCACAAGCGGTGAAGCCCTTTTTGTGCTTCATTTCCATCCGGGCCAGCCGAGCCAGTTCGTCGGCCTGATCGGGCAGCAGGGTGGCCAGGGAAAGGTAGTTGTCGTGGGCTTCCTGTTCGCCCTCGATCACGATGGCATTGATGCGGCTGTAGGCGTCCTTGTAGCTCTCGCTGGTGAAATCGGGCAGGACGGCTTCGGCCGGTGCGTCGACCCCGCTGCCTGGCCCGGACGAGGCCGAGTAATTTGGAGACAGATCCGACAGGGAAACCGCCATGGAGAGCCTTGGGCGCACTTAATCGGAGACTGTAATCAACCCCGCAGGCTTCCCGGCGGCCAGTCGCTGTTCAGCAGGGATTGCAACCGGCACCGCCATCCCTCCACCAACGCCTCAAAGAGCGCCTGGCCCAGCTCGGCGGAGGCGCCGGCAGGATCACCGATCACGCCAGAGCTGCTGAGCTCGCGGGTCAGCCAGGCACAGGGGGCCTGGCCCTCAAGGCTCCAGCCCTTCGGTGGCTCCCGGAGGGGACCATCCGCCTGACGCTCAGGACCGACCAGATCCTCCGCCAGATGAAGCATCAGGCTGGTCTCAGCCAGACCCGCATGCAACCCCCGCTGACGTTCCGGTTCGGGAATCCGCTGGGCGATCCCTTCCGGCCCACGCCACAGGAAACAGGGCAGCACCGCCAGGTCCGGCCGTGCCGCATGGAGCTGGCGGGCCGCCACTTCCAGTAGGGCGATCTGGCCGCCATGGGCATTGAGGAGCACCAGCCGCTGGAAGCCCGCCGCCGCCAAGTCGCTGCCCACCGCGACCACCAGGCCCAGGAGCAGCTCCGGCGGCAGGCTGAGGGTGCCGGCAAAGCCGCGGTGCTCGTGGGAGAAGCCAAGGCTCTGGGTGGGCAGCTGCCAGATGGGCAGATCGTGGGGAAGCCTCTCCAGCACGGCCGTGCAGACCCGCTCGGCGAAGAGGGCATCGGTGCTGAGGGGCAGATGGGGGCCGTGTTGCTCGATCGCCCCGAAGGGCCACACCACCGTGCTGCCGGTCCTGGCCGCCCCCTGCGCCACCTCGGGCCAGCTGAGCTCACTGAACAGGCGCCGCCGCAGCGGGCCCGAGGGAATCGAAGGGGCTGATGCCATGACAGAGATTTGGATGGTGGCCTGGCATGCAACCGGACGGGGTGCACCCGACCATGGCTCCAGGGGGGAGTCCCTACAGTGTGGGATCGCAGAACGCTGAGGTTCATGGCCGGATCCGGCACCCCCCCGCCGCGTCAACCCCGGCCCCCTGCCCAACGGCCCGGCGGGCAGGCGGCCAACCCACCCCGCAAACCGCCCCAGGTGATGTTGATCCGTAAGGAGGAGACGGCGCCGCCACCCGAGGCATCACCGCCTGAACTGGCTGTTCCCGCCGCCTCCGCCCCCGGCTCGGCTCGGCCGCAGGCGCCCAGCCGGCCGGCGCCCCCGACGACGGCCTCGGCCGACCAAACGGCCCCGCGCCGCTCCGATGACGAGCTCTTCGATCTCGGAGCGCTCGAGGGCATGACGATGGCCGACTTGCTCGGGCCGGAACCAGGCCGGGGCCGCCCCGGCGGCGAGCGCAAGGCGGTGCCGGTCGCCGCCCAGACCGCGGCGAGCCGCACCGTGGACGATTTCGACTTCGATGAGGAAGCCTTCCTCGCCGCCCTCGACGAAAACGAGATCGTTGGCACTACTGGTGAGGTGGTGAGCGGCACCGTGGTGGGCGTGGAGAGCGATGGTGTGTATGTGGATATCGGCGGCAAGGCTCCCGGCTTCATGCCTAAGCAGGAGGCTGGCCTGGGGGTGATCACGAACCTCAAGGAGCGCTTCCCGAAGGGTCTGCGGGTCGAAGTGCTCGTGACCCGCGAGCAGAACGCCGACGGCATGGTGACCATCAGCGCCCGAGCCCTGGCCCTGCGCCAGAGCTGGGAGAAAGTGCGCCAGCTCGAAAAGGACGGCAAGGTGGCGCAGGTTGTTATCACCGGCTTCAACCGCGGCGGTGTGACATGTGATCTTGAAGGTCTGCGGGGCTTCATCCCCCGCTCCCAGTTACAGGATGGCGAGAACCACGAAGCCTTGGTGGGCAAGACCCTTGGCGTGAGCTTCCTGGAGGTCAACCCAGAAACCCGCAAGCTGGTGCTCTCCGAACGCAAGGCGGCCACGGCGGCCCGCTTCGGGGAACTGGAGGTGGGCCAACTCGTAGAGGGTCAGGTGGCTGCGATCAAGCCCTATGGCTTTTTCGTGGACCTGGGCGGCGTCAGTGGCCTCCTCCACCACAGCTCGATCACAGGCGGCGCCCTGCGAGATTTGCGCGAGGCCTTCGAACCCGGTGAGCGGCTCAAGGCCCTGATCACCCAACTGGATCCGGGCCGGGGGCGCATCGCCCTCAACACGGCCCTGCTGGAGGGACAACCCGGAGAGCTGTTGATCGCCAAGGCCACCGTGATGGCCGAAGCCACCGACCGGGCCAACAGGGCCCGCTCGCTGTTGCGCCAAAAAGAACAGGAGGCGGGATGAAACGAGAGGGCAACAACCCTGGGATGAATGCCGTGCCGGGAACCGCAGCAGCATGAATTCCCAAGAGCCGGACGCCCCCGATCCCGGATTAGCCGGCACTGGCGCGGCCAGCGTGGCTGATGCCCCAGGTGGGCAGCCCGACTGGGAGCTCGATTTCTATTCCAGGCCGGTGCTGGAGGCCGATGGTCGTAAGCGGTGGGAGCTGCTGATCTGCTCCACCCCGCCCCCAGCCGCCAACGGCACAACCCCGGCCCCTTTCCGCTGGGTGAGGGTCTGTCCGGCCACCAGTGTCAATTCCCTCTGGCTCCGGGAGGCGATCGAAGCGGCCTTGGCCGAAGCCAGGAGCCAGGGTTTCAGCCGGCCGCGACGCCTGCGCTGCTGGAGGGGGTCGATGCGCACGATGGTGCAGCGGGCTGCCGAAGCGCTCCAGCTGGAACTGGTGCCCAGCCGCCGCTGCTACGCCCTCGTGGAATGGCTGCGCCAACGGGAGGCGGAGGTCTATCCCGCCGAGCCCGGTGCCTTGTTGGGTCCCCTGGCACCGGTACCGGCTGCGATCCGGGGCGTGCCGGTGCCCCTACCCGAGGTCGCCCGTGGCGATCGCTGGGCTTGGGCCACCCTTCCCGCAGAAGCCCTGAGGGATGCGGCCGAATGGGGCGCTGGATTCGCTGGCCTGATCCAGCTGCCCCCCGAGCTGGAGTCGGGAGCGGCAATTCCCGGCATCCGCCTGTTCAGCCGCCACCGGGCCCTGGCCATTGCGGGGTGGTTGGCGGGCCTGGAGCCCGTGCGCCTTGAGGTGGAGGGAAACCAGTTGGTGCTGGAGGCTGGTCTGGAGGATCGTTGGCTGCTCACCACCCTGCCCGGGGAGGAAGCCCGGCTGGCCTCGGAGGCCTTCGACACGGCCCGGGCCCGGGCGGGTGGACTGCAGTTTCTGGCGGTGCAGGCCGAGGAACAGGAGCAACGGCTGGAGGGCTTCTGGCTGCTGCGGGATCTTCCCGATGCCTGAAGAGCCGCCCTTCGGATCCCATGGCTGAAGCTCTCGACCCACCCTTCGATCGCCCCGACCGGGGCTTCAACGACCTGCCGGGCTGGACCTGGGTGGGGACCTACGGGGGGTACTACCTCCAAGCGGATCGGCTGGCGGAGTTCGATCACGGCTTCTTCACCAGACAGTGGCAGGGCCGCGGGCCTGAGGAGCTGGCCTGCGCCCTCAGTGCCGGCATCACGGTGCACCGGCCCCGCCAGATTCACAGCGCCGATGTGCTTCCGGCCAGCGAGGCCCGGGAGGAGCCCTGGCCCGAGGCCGATGGGCTCGTGAGCGATCGGGCCGGCCAGAGCCTGTGGGTCTGTGGAGCGGACTGCACGCCGGTGTTGATCGCCGATCCGGCGACCGGCCGGGTCGGGGCCTGCCATGCGGGCTGGCGGGGGGTGGCAGGAAGGATCCTGCCGGCGGCCCTCACCCTGATGGAGAAGGCAGGATCCCGGCGAGCCGATCTGCTGGTTGCCCTGGGACCGGCGGTAAGCGGAGCCAGCTATCAGGTGCAACGCCCGGTGAGTTTGGAGGTGGCGCAATCGCTCCGTCCGGACGGAGGAGGCGATGCCGATGCTGCCCTGGAGGAGCTGCGGGCCTGCGGGGCTCTGCTGGAGGATCCCGACCCCGCCCACGACCGGCTGGACATCCGGGCGGCCGCGAGGGCTCAGCTGATCCACGCGGGGGTGGATCCGACTCGCATCGAGGTCTGCCCGCTCTGTACCGTTACATATTTTTCATTGTTCCATTCCTGGCGACGCGACCGGATCAAGGCGGTTCAGTGGAGTGCAATCGTTGCCCAGGGTTGAAGAGAACGCCGGAGCACGCCCTGAGCGAAGCCAACAGATCTGGTGAACGCGTTCCGGAAACAACCGAGTTGAAAGCCGAGCTTGCCTAATGCAGCCGCGGTTAAGGATCAGGATCAAACCTCGCATTCGCTGTGGAGCTGAGCTCGCGCTTGACCCTGCGGGAATTAAGGCAGGCTTGGAGTTTCATTCATCGAACAATTCGGTCACCACAGGACTTGCCGGATCGCCCCTTTGTGCGTGATTATGCAGGAGTTGCATTTTTGACACCATGCTCACTGGAGCTGAACTCCTCGCCAAGGTCAAGGAGCTGGGTGATGTCAGCAAGTCCGAGCTTGTGCGGGCTTGTGGTTACGTCTCCACCAAGAAGGACGGCACCGAACGCCTCAACTTCACGGCCTTCTACGAATCGCTGCTGAACGCCAAGGGGGTTGACTTTGGCGCCGCGCCGAAAGCCGGCAAAGCTGGCCGCAAGCTGAGCTTCAACACGAAGGTTCAGTTCAACGGCAACCTGATGGTGGGCAAGGCCTACACCGCCATGTTGGACCTCAAGCCCGGCGATGAGTTTGAAATCAAGCTCGGTCGCAAGCAGATTCGTCTGGTGCCCCTGGGCGCTGAAGACGAAGACGTGTGAGAGCGATCGACTCGGCTACCCGGATCCCATCGATCGCAGCCGAGAGGATGCCGCCGGCGTGGCCACCCCCCTCGCCTGCGGGGTAGAGCCCGGGTGTGTTCGGGCTCTGCAGGGTTGTGCCATCCCTCTCGATCCTGACAGGCGAAGATGTACGGGTTTCAACGCCCGTGAGCAAAGCGCCGCTTGAGGAAAATCCGGGGATGCGGCGCTCAAACGCCGGCAGCGCCTCCCGGATCGTCTCCAAGACCCAACTCGGAAGACAGGTGTTAAGGCTGCCCAACCGCACGCCGGGCTGAAAGGACGCCGGCACCCCTGCCGCTCCACGGTCCTCGCTCGGACGCCCCGCCAGGAAATCATCCACCCACTGGGCGGGTGCCCGGCCATCCGCGCCACCGGCCTGAAACGCCTGCTGCTCCCAATAGCGCTGAAAGGCCACGCCGGCCAGGGGATCACCGGCGTGGCTACCCCACGGCTCCAGATCCTTCCGTTCCACGTTCACCACTAGGGCGCTGTTGGCATTGCGCTCGTTGCGCGAATGCTGGCTCATGCCATTGGTCACCACCGAGCCGGGCTCGGAGGTGGCCCCCACCACCAGTCCTCCCGGGCACATGCAGAAACTCCAGGCGCTGCGGCTCGTGGCCCCGGGGGTCGTGGTGCTGTGGTGAACGAGTTTGTACTCCGCAGCCCCCAGCTGGGGATGGCCGGCGGACGGCCCCCAGCGGGCCCGATCGATCAGGGGCTGGGGATGTTCGACCCGGAGCCCCACGGCGAAGGGCTTGCAATCCATCGCCACGCCGAGGCCATGGAGCATGGCGAAGGTGTCGCGGGCGCTGTGGCCCACCGCCAACACCACCCGATCAGCGGCAACCCGGTGACCATCCGCCAGGATCAACCCCTCCACGGCCCGGGTAGTGGGATGGAGCTCCAGGCTCTCCACCCGAGCACCGAAGCGCACCTGCCCACCCAGCGCCTCGATCCTGCGGCGCAGTCCGCGCACCACCGTGGCGAGCTTAAAGGTGCCGATATGGGGCCGGTGCAGGGTGAGAATCTCGGCAGGGGCGCCGGCGGCCACAAGTTCCTCGAGAACCTTGCGGATGAGTGTCTCCGACTCACTCACCTGGCTGTATAGCTTGCCATCGGAGAAGGTGCCGGCCCCTCCTTCCCCGAACTGGACATTCGACTCCGGATCGAGGGCACGTTGGCCCCGCCAGAAGCCGAAGGTGTCGGCCGTGCGCTCCTTCACAGGCTTGCCCCGTTCGAGCAGGAGGGGCCGCAGCCCCATCTCGGCCAGCAGGAGAGCGGCGAAGTAGCCGCAGGGTCCAGCCCCCACCACCACGGGACGGGGGCCGGCCGGGGGCTCCTCCAGCCGGGCCACGAGGCGATAACGATCGTCAGGAACTGGACGCAGGTGGGGGTCCCCCTGGAAGCGGCGCAGCAGACGCCGCTGCGAGGCCTGATCGAGATCTAGTTCTAGATCCACGCTGTAGACCAGCGCGATGGCGTTGCGGCGCCGGGCATCGACGCTGCGCCTGACTAGGCGATGGGAGAGCAGCACCTCCCTGGGCACCCGGAGTCGGCGGCAGATCGCCGCCGCCAGATCATCTTCCCCATGGTCGAGGGGCAGCTTGAGTTCGCTGAGACGCAGCACGCAGGCCATAGTCCGGATCGTCTGATGTTTAGGGCAGCACGCAGACCCACAGCCCTCACGAAAGGTGCCAAGGTGGCCTTAAGCACATCTCTGGCAGCCTCCGATGGGCCTCACCCACTGTCCACTTTGCATGGGTCTGGCCGTTCTCTGCATCATTCGCAGCGGCGCCCACGCCGTTCTCCTCTGGCGTCTGACCTGAACCCGCAGCCGTCGCCCTGATCAAGCCCGAGCCCGTCTGCCCGACCAGGGGGCCAGGAGCGATTCCCGGAGGTCCCAGATGCAGCGTGAAATCATGCGCGCCGGAGCGAAGGCCCAACAGGTGGCCTACGCCAAGCTCCGTGTTCAGGTGCGCATGGAACTGGGGGCCCCCAGCGAGCCGAGCTGCGGCACGGGCGATTGTCTGGCTCTGGTGCTGGTGCCCCTCGGGCTGGTCCTGATGCTGGTCCATCCCGCCCCCGCCATCGCCATGTGGGCGTTGGCGGGTTGCCTGGTCCTGGCGGGATCGAACCAGCTGAAGCGCGACCGTGCGGAGATCCAGGCCGCCGATGGCGAAGCCAAGCGCCGCTGGCGCCGCCCATAGCTCCTGGCCGCGAGGATCGAAGAGGAGAAAGGGCCCATTACTGCGCCGCGGCGGCCTCCAGTGCCGCCACAGCCAGCCGGGTCCGCACCACAGCATCCGGGTTGAGGCTGATCGAATCGATGCCCTCCTCCACCAGGAAGCGAGCGAAATCGTGATGGTCACTCGGGGCCTGACCACAGAGACCGATCTTGCGGCCACACCGCTTCGCCGTACGGATCGCCAGAGCGATCATCGCCTTCACACTGGCGTGGCGTTCATCGAAGAGATCGGCCACGAGGGCGGAATCGCGATCGAGGCCCAGGGTGAGCTGGGTGAGGTCATTGGAGCCGATCGAGAAGCCATCGAAGCGTTCAGCGAAGGCCTCGGCGGCGATCACATTGCTGGGCAGTTCGCACATCACGAACACCTCCAGGCCGTTCTCACCGCGCACCAGACCCTCTTCCGCCATCAGGGCCAGCACCTTGTCCCCCTCCTCGGGGGTGCGGCAGAAGGGCACCATCGGGATCGTGTTGGTCAGCCCCATCCCCTCCCGCACCCGTTTAAGGGCCTGACATTCCAGGGCGAAAGCCGGGGCGAAGGCAGCGGCGGTGTAACGGGAGGCGCCGCGCCAGCCCAGCATCGGATTCTCCTCAATCGGCTCAAAGGCTGCTCCGCCCAGAAGCCGGGCGTATTCGTTGCTCTTGAAATCGGAGAAACGCAGAACCACCGGTCGGGGATGGAACGCCGCCGCGATGCGGGCCATCCCCTGGGCCAGCTTGTCGATGTAGTACTCGCCAGGATCCTCGTAGCCCCTGATCAAAGCGGCGATCTGCTGCCGCTCCTGCTCCGAACGGAGCTGCTCGGGATGGAGCAGCGCCAGGGGATGGACGCGGATGTGGTTGGCGATGATGAACTCCAGCCGCGCCAGCCCGACGCCGTCGCAGGGGATGGCGGCCAGGTTGAAGGCTTTCTCCGGATTGCCCACATTCATCAGGATGCGGGTGCTGGTGGCGGGCAGATCGCTGAGGGGTTGCTCATCGAGCCGGAAGGGCAGCCTTCCGGGGTAGACATGACCCACCTCCCCCTCACAGCAGGAGAGCGTCACGGCGGCACCGTCATCAAGCAGGCGGGTGCCATCACCACTGCCCACGATGGCCGTGATGCCCATCTCGCGGGCGATAATCGCCGCATGGCAGGTGCGGCCGCCCTGGTCGGTCACCACGCCGCTGGCCATGCGGAGAATCGGCTCCCAATCCGGATCGGTGCGCTCAGTGACCAGCACATCACCCTGCTGGAAATGCTCCATGGCGGCGGGATCGCGAATCAGCCGCACCACTCCGCTGCTCACGGAGGCGCCGATCGCCTGGCCGCTCACGATCGGACTCACCTGATGGGGCTCCAGATGCCAACTGCGCAGCACCGCGCCACTGCGGCGGGATTCCACCGTCTCCGGGCGGGCCTGGAGGATGTAGAGCTCGCCATCGGGGCCATCCTTGGCCCACTCGATGTCCATCGGGGTCGGCGTGCCACGAAGCGCGGAGTAGTGGGCCTCGATCGTCACCGCCCAGCGGGCCAGGGTGAGCACCTCCTCGTCGCTGAGGGCGAAGCGCTGGCAATCGGCAGGCTCCACCGCCTCGATGCGTACCGGCCGTCCTGCTTCCGGGGGATCGGCACGCACCAGGCGGATCGCCTTGCTGCCCAGCCGGCGACTGAGAATCGGACGGAAACCCTGGGCCAGGGTGGGCTTGAAGATCAGCCATTCATCCGGATTCACCGAACCCTGCACCACCGTCTCGCCCAGCCCGTAGGCGGCGGTGAGGAGCACCGCATCGCGAAAGCCGGTCTCGGTATCGATGCTGAACATCACCCCGGAGCAGGCCCGATCGGCCACCACCATGCGCTGCACCCCGATCGAGAGGGCCACCGCGAGATCGTCGAAGCCCTTGAGTTGGCGGTAGGAGAGGGCACGGTCGGTAAACAGGGAGGCATAGCAGCGGCGGCAGGCCTCAAGCAAGTCCGCTTCCCCCTCGATATGCAGAAAGGTTTCCTGCTGACCTGCGAAGCTGGCATCCGGCAGATCCTCAGCGGTGGCGCTGGAGCGCACGGCCACGGCGGGAGCCCCCAGGGTGCGGTAAGCGATGCGGATCTCCTGCTCCAGCCTCTCGGGCAGGGGGGCTGCCAGCAACAGAGACCGAGCCGCCTGGCCCGCGGCCTGGAGGGCCGCCAGATCGGCCGTGTCGAGGCCTTCCAGGATCGCGCGCAGGGAAGGCTCAAGGCCGTTGCTGGCGAGGAACAGCCGGTAGGCGGCGGCGGTGGTGGCGAACCCTTCCGGCACGCGCACCTCCGAGGCGGCCAGGCTGCGGATCATCTCGCCGAGGGAGGCATTCTTGCCGCCCACGCTGGCGATCGCCTCCAGCCCCACGGCGGCCAGTGGCAGCACCAGGGGCTCTTCCGCTGGCGCGGGGCGCACGGATCCTGAATCAGCGAAGGCCATGGGGGAGCATCAAGCTCCTGCAACCATGGTCGCGGAATGGACGGCTGGACGACGGGTGCTGCTCCGATCCGGATGAGGATCGCCCACCGGCAGGGGCGCTGCCGGGTTCAGGCGCCAGCGCCGGGACGCCTGCGGGATGGCGCCTCTCCCTTGGCAGGCGGGGAATCGGGCTTCGCTCCATCCGGCAGCACCAGGGCGAGCAGGCCTGCCGCTACCAGCACCCCGCCCAGGCCCAGGGCCAGGGGACGGTTGGCGGCTGCGGGGCCGTCGATCCAGGCCGCTGTGGCCAGAAAGGCACCACCCAGCAACAGACTGGGTACGAACACGATTCCCCTGGCGGTGCGGTTGAGGCCCATGGGAATCAGCCGCAGGGCAGGGGGCTGGCCAGCCCCGCAGCCACCAAACCGTCCGCCAAGTCACCGGTGTCGCGCTCAAGACTGCTCACCCGAGCCACAAGCACCCCCTCCTCGCTCTCCGTCAGGGGACGCAGGTTCACCCGTGTGCGCCTCGGCAGGCGCAACCTCAGCCAGGCCTGGGCAGCGGCCTCGGAGCCTGGGGTCACAGCCATGCAGCCGAGCCGCACCATGGACGTGCGATTGCGATCGCCGATCAGCAGGCGATCGGGTCCGCTCACCTGCAGCACTTCGGCTGCACTGACGGGTGCCACCCCGCTGAAAAAGAACGCCGGCAGCAGCAGCAGGGCCGCCAGAGCGGTCGAAAGGAGTGAGGGAATCAGAGTTTGGCGCCGCAGCTTGGACAGAACAGGTGGGCACTGGCGGTGGTTTCGCCACAGGCACCGCACTGGCGAATGGTGTCGATCGCCAGTTCCGGATGGCTGGGCAATCCCACCATCTGGGCATTGCTGGCACCGGGGGGCACCATCGGGTAGCAGTTCTCGTTGCGCCGCACTGTCACATCCACAAACACCGGACCGGGATGGGCCAATGCCTCAGCAAGCAGGCGATGCAGATCGGCGCGATCGCGAATGGCCACCCCCCTCACGCCAAACGCCTCGGCGAGGGCGGGGAAATCGGGCATGCCGCCGGTCATCTCGGAGGCGGAATAACGCTGATCGTAGAAACTTTCCTGCCACTGGCGCACCATGCCCTGCCAGCCGTTGTTGAGCACCACCACCTTCACCGGCAGCTTGTACTGGCTCAGGGTGCCCAATTCCTGGATGTTCATCAGGATGCTGGCATCGCCGGCCACACAGATCACCTGGGCATCGGGGAAGGCGGTCTGCACCCCCATCGCCGCGGGCATGCCAAAGCCCATCGTGCCGAGGCCAGCACTGCTGATCCAGTGGCGCGGCAGGGTGGGAAGGAACTGAGCGGCCCACATCTGGTGCTGGCCCACGTCGGTGGTGATGTAGGCCTTGGGAGCTAGCTCCCGCAGGGCAAGCACCACCTCCTGGGGGGCGATCTCTCCGGTGGGCGTAGGCACCACCAAGGGGTAGTGCTGCTTCCAAGTGTCGATCCGCTGGAGCCAGGCTTCGGTGCGGCCATGGGACTGCTCACCCACCGAGGCGGCAAGCATCTGGCGGAGGGCCTGGTTGACATCCGCCACCACCGGCACCTCGGGGATGCGGTTCTTGCCCACCTCGGCGGCGTCGATGTCGATGTGGATCACCCGGGCTCGCGGCGCGAAGCTGTCGAGACGGCCGGTGACCCGGTCATCGAAGCGGGCACCGGTGGCGATCAGCAGATCGCATTCGGTGACGGCGAAGTTGGCGTAGGCGGTGCCATGCATGCCCAGCATCCCCACAGCGAGGGGATGGCGCTCATCAAAAGCGCCTTTGCCCATCAGCGTGGTGGTGACCGGCAGGCGGAAGCGCTCGGCCAACTCAAGAACGGCCTGATGGGCGCCGGAACTGATCGCTCCACCGCCCACGTAAAGAAGGGGGCGCTGAGCCTGGCGGATCAGCTCGAGGGCAGCGGCGATGGCGGCGGGATCGGGGGGCTGGGTGCTCCTGAAGCCGGCGGGGACCGCTGTACCCGGCTCCACGGGGACATAGTCGAACAATTCGGCGCCCACATCCTTGGGCACATCGATCAACACGGGGCCGGGCCTGCCGCTGGCAGCGATCAGGAAGGCCTCGGCAACAATCCGGCCGATGTCGGCGGGATCTCGCACCACCCAGGAGTGTTTCACGATCGGCAAGGTGATGCCGAAGATGTCGGTTTCCTGGAAGGCATCGGTGCCGATCGCCGCCCGGGGCACCTGACCGGTGATCACCACCATCGGCACCGAATCCATCTGGGCTGTGGCGATGCCGGTGACGAGATTGGTGGCACCGGGACCGGAGGTACCAAAGCACACACCCACTTTGCCGGTGGCCCTGGCGTAGGCATCGGCCGCGTGGGTGCCACCCTGCTCGTGGCGCACCAAAATGTGCTTGAGCCAGCCGCGGCTCTCAGCTTTGTGCAGCTCGTCGTAAATCGGCAGGATCGCGCCCCCGGGGTAGCCGAAGATGTGGCTTACCCCGTGCCGGTGCAACGCATCCATCAGGGCATAGCCGCCGCTCACCCGCAGGCCCCGGCCGGAATCGGGAGCCGGCACAGGAGCTGAGCCGAGGACGTCAGATGGGGACGGAGCGGTCGTTGCCGCAGGGTTCAAGGGCGTGAGGGTCACGGCGGCAGGAGGCGGAATAGGGCGGAACGAAAAAAGTTGTTCTAGCGGAACATCCCAACACTAGGTCGGCGACCCTGGGAGGTCCGGGGATCGCTGCGGCTCGCGGCCATCGCCCGGAGCACCCGGGCCGGATCGAGCCAGGTGCCCCGGTAGCGAAGCCCCCAGTGGAGATGAGGGCCGGTAGTGGATCCGGTCATGCCCACATGGCCGATGACCTGGCCGGAACGAAGTCGTTGGCCCTCCAGCAGCTGCACCGGACCACTGCTGTAACGGGGTCCGTCAACGACGCCGCCCAGGTGGCAGTAGACGTGCTCATAGTGCCCAGAGCGGATCACCAAGCCGTTGCCACAGCCACCGTCCTGGATCACCTCCACCAGCCGGCCGCTCCACCAATTGCGAACCGGAGCCCCGAGGGGGGCGGCGATGTCGATGCCGTCGTGGGAGCGCAGCGAGCCGGAGAGGGGATGGACCCGCATGCCGAAGGAGCTGGTGTAGCCCGCAAAGCCCACCACCGGAAACACCGCCTGGATCCAACCCAGCTCCCCCGCCGCCCGAGCGTCGACAGGGAAGGCGAAGGCGGCCCCGAGGCCCAGGAGCAGCGGGCCCAGGGAAACGCCAACAAAAGGTGGGAGGCGACGCCGGCCCCGCTCACCCCGGCGGGGCCGGGCCTCAAAGCAGTCCAAGGGCATGCAGGGGACCATGGCCGCTGATCAGCTCCAACAGAAAAGCGGAGAATCCCACCATCGCCAACCTTCCATTCCAGACCTCGGAACTATTGTTCCAGCCCCAAGCCCACTTGTCCTGAGGATAGAGCTTGACCCGGGTTGGCAACTCGGCGGCCTGGTCGAGATTCACCTCGGGGCCAGCCATCGCCTCCTGAACCAGGTCGGCGAGGCCGGCGATGAAGGTCGGATCGATGTCGAGGGCCGGCACCCGCAGGAAGTTGCTCACCCCGGCCTCGGTGGCGATCTCGCGATATTCGATGTCGATCTCCTCAAGGGTCTCGATGTGTTCGCTCACGAAGCTGATCGGCACCACCACCAGATCCTTCACCCCAGCCTCGCCCAGTTCGTGGAGCGCGACCTCGGTGTAGGGCTTAAGCCACTCCACCGGGCCAACGCGGCTCTGATAGGCGAGCGTGTGGGGATTGGTGTGGCCCAGTTCGCGCTCCAGGCGCTGCATGATCAGGAGGGTGCAGGCCTCAATCTCCCGCTGGTAGGGGTCGCCGGCTTCCTCCACATAGCTCTTGGGCACACCGTGGGCGCTGAAGAAAACATGGGCCCCGGCCGGATCGCCGGCGGCGCGGATCTGGCGGGCGATCAGGCCGCCCATGGCCTCGATATAGCCGTGGTGGTCATACCAGCTGCGGATGCAGCGGATCGGCAGCCGGCTGAAGGCAGGATCGGCCTGGCGCAGCCGCTGCAGCTCCCGGAAGCTCGAGCCGCTGGTGCTGATCGAGAACTGGGGATAGAGCGGCAGCACAACCACCTCCTCCACGCCGTCGGCCTTGATGTCGGCCACGGCCGATTCGGTGAAGGGATGCCAGTAGCGCATCGCCACATAGGTGGTGGCGTCCACGCCCCGCTGGCGCAGGGTGCTCTGCAGTTCACGGGCCTGCTGCTCAGTGATCCGTCGCAGCGGGGAACCGCCGCCGATGGAGCGGTAGGCCGCCTGGGACTTGCCGCTTCGCAGGGTGCTGATCAACCAGGCCAGGGGCTTCTGAAAGGCGGGGATTGGCAACCGGATGATCTCCGGGTCGGCAAACAGGTTGTACAGGAAGGGCCCCACGTCCTGGATCCGTTCCGGCCCGCCGAGGTTCAGCAGCACCACCCCGACCCTGGCCATGTCCCGTTCGCCCAGCACTAAAGGCTGAGCGTAACGCCGGACCCTGAAGAGCGCTGTTCAAGGCTGGCGACCCGGGTGCCGGCTCGATAGGGTCCGAGGCAGAGGTTCGCGATCCCCCTGAGCGACACCGCCCACGCCCTGGACGAGGCCCTCCGGGGCCAGAACGCGCTGCTGGCCTCCCGGGGCAGCCGCTGGATGCTGCAGATCCGCGGCGGGCGTCTCTGTCTGCGGGGCCCCCTGCCCCGCAAGGATGGCCAACCGGGATTGCTGCGGCAGCGCCTCAGCCTCGGCCTGCCGGCCGATGAGCGGGGACTGGGGCGGGCCCTCGCGCAGCTGGCGGGGCTGGAGCACCAACTGGAGGAGCACCGCTTCCGCTGGGAAGACTGGGGGCGTGCGCATCGCGACGGCGGTGGGGACACGCCGCCGCAAGGGGCACGGGAACCCCACGGCATCTCCAGATCCGACGCCGGCCGACCACCACTCCCTCGCGCCACCGCGACCCCCACTAAGGAGGCCTCTCCCGATCCGCCCCTGGAACAGCGCCTGACCAGCTTCGAACAGGCCTTCTTCGCCGATCCAAAACGCCGCCGCCGCTCCGGCACTCGCACCACCTGGAGCGCCGCCTATCTGCCCTATCTGCGCCGCCTGACAGCCCACGCCGGCAGCTGCCAGCCGCGACCCTTCGGAGCGGCGCTGCTGGAGGAGGTGGTGGAGAGCTACGGGCTAGCCAGCCGCAGCCGGCAGCAATGCGCCATCGCCCTGGCCGCCCTGGCCCGGCATCAGGGCCTTGATCTTCCCACCGACTGGTCGGAGAGGGCGGCGGGCTACGGGCTCCATGCCGCCCGCTTCCGCCTGCTCCCGAGCGATGCCGAGATCCTTACACTTGTGGATCGCATCCCCAACGAAGGATGGCGCCTGGCCTACGGCCTGATGGCCACCTATGGCTTGCGAAATCATGAGGTGTTCTTCTGCGACTGCTCCGCCCTCGCGCCGGGCGGCGATCGGGTGATCCGGGTGCTGCCCACCAGCAAGACCGGTGAACACCAGGTGTGGCCGTTCCAACCCGCCTGGGTCGAGCACTTCAAGCTGGAGCGACTGGGCCGGGATCGCCACGCCCTGCCGCCGGTGCGCACCGACCTGGGGCGCACCACCCTCCAGCAGGTGGGGCGCCGGGTAGCGGAGCAGTTCCGGCGCTACGAGCTGCCGATCACCCCCTACGACCTGCGTCACGCCTGGGCCGTGCGCACCATCCACGTGGGCCTCCCCGACACGGTGGCGGCGCGGATGATGGGGCACTCGGTGGGCATCCATACCCGCACCTATCACCACTGGATCACCCGCCGCGACCAGCAGCAGGCGGTGGACGCCGCCCTGCTGCGGCTGCGGGCGGCCTGATCAACCTGGAGGGGCGGGAGGCTTACTGCTGCCGCAACGGGCCCGCGGCCGACCGGGGCCCGCCAGAATCACCGGGCTTCCGCCTCCGGATCTCCCGCGTGCCGCCTCTCCAGCCCGACCCGACCGGCGTCGAACCTCCCGCCTCCCTGGAGAGCCCCCTCGACCGAGCCGCGGCCGAGCTCGGTCCCGGCGGCAATCTGGCTCCCGAGAAGGAGGCGGAGGCCTACCGACGCCGCATGGAGCGCCGCCAGGAGGTGCAGCGCCAGCGGGTGGGGGAACGCAACCTGGAGAAGGGCCTGGTGCTGGTCTTCACCGGCGATGGCAAAGGCAAGACCACCGCAGCCCTGGGCCTGGTGCTGCGGACCCTGGGCCACGGCGAGCAGGTGGCGGTGGTGCAGTTCATCAAGGGGGGCTGGCAGCCTGGCGAAGCCAAGGCCCTCGCCCTATTCGGCGAATCGCTTCACTGGCATGCCCTGGGAGAGGGATTCACCTGGGAAACCAAGGACCGGGATCGTGATCGCGAGCTGGTGCAGCGGGCCTGGGAGCGCTCTTGCAGCTATCTCGCTGATGCTGAGCGCCGGCTCGTGGTGCTCGATGAGGTGAATGTGGCCCTGAAGCTGGGCTATCTGGAGCTCGACCAGGTGCTGGAAGGGTTGCGGCTGCGCCCACCCCTCACCCACGTGGCTCTGACGGGCCGTGGGGCACCGCCAGGCCTGCTGGAGCAGGCCGATCTAGTCACCGAGATGCGGCTGGTGCGCCACCCCTTCCGGGAGCAAGGCGTGAAGGCCCAGGCGGGAATCGAGTTCTGAGCAGCTCAGCACTCGATAACCATGGCGCTCTGGAGAGGAGAGTGTTTGCGCAGAAGAGCGATGGGCGGGGGGTGGTGAACTGAGGGCTGGTGGCGGTCAGTCGACTGAACCCTGGCCCGGCAGATCCGCCCGCAGCCGGACCAGGGAGCCCATGAGCACCGAAAGGCCGCTCACCAGAACGGCCCGCTGCACCACTGGCTCGCGCCAAACGGCCGGATCGGCGCTGGCCCTCTCCAGGGCCGAGAGGGTGAGGCGGGCCATGAGCTCGCTGGCGGAACTCGCAGCACCGTCGCTCGAGCGGTCCGGCAGCGATTCAGGCATGGCGACGCATCGTTTATCCAGCCAAGCGCGGCCTGGCCCAGCTAGCAAGGCGCCCAGCAGCTGGAGCGAGCGCTGCGGGTTGGGCGCTCCCAGGGGGGACGGCCTTGAGGTGCGCTGGGGGAGGGGTTGCTACTGTTCGCAGGATTGAAGGGCTCGATGGCTTACCGGCGCGTTCTTCTCAAACTGAGTGGCGAGGCCCTGATGGGCGCCCAGGGTTACGGCATCGATCCGGCGATCGTGCAGTCGATCGCCAGTGATGTTGCCGCCGTGGTGGCCTCGGGAACCCAGCTCGCCATTGTGGTGGGCGGGGGCAATATCTTCCGGGGGCTGAAGGGCTCCGCCGCAGGGATGGATCGCGCCACCGCCGACTACGTGGGCATGCTTGCCACCGTGATGAATGCCATCACCCTGCAGGATGGCCTGGAGCGGGCCGGGGTACCCACCCGAGTGCAGAGCGCTATCTCGATGCAGGAAGTGGCCGAGCCTTATATTCGCCGCAAGGCCATCCGCCATATGGAGAAGGGGCGTGTGGTGATCTTTGCAGCCGGCACGGGCAATCCCTTCTTCACCACCGACACCACCGCCGCCCTGCGGGCCGCTGAGATCGGGGCCGATGTGGTGTTCAAGGCCACCAAGGTGGATGGTGTCTACGACCGGGATCCGGCTCGCCATCCGGATGCGGTGCGCTATGAGAGCCTTACCTTCCTTGATGTGCTCAGTGGCGAGTTGGAGGTGATGGATGGCACCGCTATCGCCCTCTGCAAGGACAACGCCATCCCGATCGTGGTGTTCGATCTGTTCGGCACGGGCAACATCGGGAGGGCCGTGGCCGGTGAGGCGATCGGCACCCGCATCGTGCCGGCCCACTGAGCCCCGGCAGGCCGCCGCCGCTTCCCCCCTCCAGCCCCCGTCTGAGCAACCACGCCATGGACCTTGAAGCCAGCATGCGTAAATCGGTGGAAGCCACCCAGCGCACCTTCAACACCATCCGCACCGGCCGGGCCAATCCCTCCCTGCTCGACAAGATCGTGGTCGAGTACTACGGCGCTGAAACGGCGCTGAAATCGCTGGCCACCATCAGCACTCCCGATTCCCAGACCATCCAGATTCAACCGTTTGATGCCAGCTCCATCAATCTGATCGAGAAGGCAATCGGCATGAGTGATCTGGGTCTGACCCCCAACAACGACGGCAGGGCGATTCGGATCAACATCCCACCGCTCACGGAAGATCGTCGCAAGGAGCTCTGCAAACTGGCAGCGAAGTATGCCGAGGAGGGCAAAGTTGCGCTCCGCAACATCCGCCGGGATGGCATCGATAAGATCAAGAAACTGGAAAAGGAAGGTGACTATTCTGAAGACCAGAGTCGCGACGCCCAGGAGAAGGTGCAGAAACTCACCGACCGCTTCATCAGCGAGCTTGAGAAACACCTGGCCGATAAGGAAACCGACATCCTCAAGGTTTGAGCAGCACTCCCTCTGCCGACGCCATCGTGGTGGGGGCCGGACCGGCAGGAGCGGCTGCAGCGTTTCACCTGGCTAGCGCCGGTCGGCGCGTGATCCTGCTGGAGCAGCAACAGAGTCCAGGCCAGGCCAATCCCTGTGGTGGGGGCATGGCCGCCTCGGTGCAGCGCTGGTTTCCCTTCGACCTCTCCCCGGCCGTGGATCAGGTGATCCGGCGGGTGCGTTTCACCTGGGCCCTGGAGGATCCTGTGACCGCCGAGCTTCCCGGTGATGCGCCCTTCTGGATCGTGCGCCGCCGGGTGCTCGATGCGTTCCTCAGCCGTCAGGCCCAAGAGGCGGGCGCCGAACTGCGTTGTTCCAGCCCGGCGGAGGCGATCGGCCGGGAGGATGGGCTCTGGCAGGTGCGGCTGGCGGGGGGTGAGACCCTCAGGGCCCCGGGCCTGGTGGTGTCTGATGGATCCGGCTCGCACCACGCCGGGGCGCTGGGCCTCGGCCCTGCGCGTCCTCGCTTTGCCAACACGGTGTCGGTGGAAGTGGATGGCCCGCTCCTTGAAGCCGATACGGCCCGCTTTGACTTCGGCCTGGTGCACCACGGATTCTGCTGGGCCTTCCCCCGCCAGGGGGGCACCAGCATCGGGGTGGGCACCTTCATCGGCCAACAGAGCGCCGACGCCAACGCCGTGCTCGCCGCCCTGCTGCCCAACCTCGGACTGCCGCCCGACGCTGGGCAGCGCCGCTCCGGGCGGCTCCGGATCTGGGATGGCCACCACCCACTTCACCGCGACGGTGTGGTGGTGGCGGGGGATGCCGCCTCCCTTTGCGATCCCTTCCTGGCTGAAGGGCTGCGCCCCTCCTTGATGAGCGGCAGCCGCGCAGGCCAGGCCCTGGCAGGCTGGCTGGGGGGCGATAGCCAGGCATTGGCAGGCTATAGCGCCGCCATGCGACACGACTGGGGTGACTCGATGGCCTGGGGAAAACGGATCGCCCAAGTGTTCTATCGGGTGCCGAAGGTGGGCTACCAGCTCGGCATCAAACGCCCCACGGCACCCCAGCGGATTGCCCAGATCCTCTCGGGGGAGATGGGCTACGGCGACATCGCCCAGCGGGTGATCCGGCGGCTTCTCTTCCAGAGGGGCTGATCAATTGCGGATGCAGTCCTTGAGATCGCGCAGACGCTGATCGATCGAGCCGAGCAGTTCGATGGCGAACATCGGCGATTCCTGAACAGCGAAAAGAAACTTCTCGCGATTCATCACCAGTAGCCGGCAGGGGGTCACCGCCCGAGCATTGCCGTAACGGCAGTGATCATGGGTCACCAAAGCCCCAGCACCGAAGACATCGCCCGCGTGGATGGTTTCGAGGCCGCTCTCGCCGTTCCAGGTGAGCTCCACGGTGCCATCGAGGAGCCCGAACATGCAGTCTCCGGACTCACCGGAGCGAAAGATCGTATCGCCGGGTTCAACGTGGATCACCTCGCCGGTGCTGGCAAGGGCGCGCATGGTGTCGAGGGCGTGCACAGTAGGGAGTCTCCAACGCCAATCAGTCTGACGCAGGCAAGGCCTACGGAGTTCAGTGCGTCAGGGCCAAAGGGGCCCCCAGGCCGCCGCGGACATCCTCCGGAACCAAGCGGCCATCGTTATCGGTGTCGAGGGCGTCAAACACCGCATCGCTGCCCAGCCACTCCTCGCGGGTGATGCAGCCATCGCCGTCGAGGTCATTGAGCAGAAAGATCTCATGAACGGCATGGGTGAAGGCCTTGCCTCCCTCCAATTCCACCAGCCGGTGGGCCAACTGGGCTTCAAGAGTCTCGATGGCCTTGCTGAACCCGCGAATGCCTTCATCGAGCTTATCCGTCGCCATCGGATCGGCCGCCATCCGATCGAAGAAGCTGGCCTGGTCGATGCTGATGCGCGCTTCAGTGCCGCCTGGTGCGGTGGCAACCAGCTTGCGGGTTAGCTCGCCTTCGGTGCTGCGCAGTTGGTCCATCAGGGCCGGCGCAATGGTGAGCAGGTCGCAACCCGCCAATTCGATGATCTCGTCGATGTTGCGGAAGCTGGCGCCCATCACCTCGGTGCGATAGCCATAGGTCTTGAAGTAATTGAAGATCTGGGTCACGGAGATCACGCCAGGATCCTCCGGGCCGGGATAGCTCTCACGGCCCGTGCTCTTCTTGTACCAATCAAGGATGCGCCCCACGAAAGGGGAAATCAGCGTGATACCGGCCTCAGCACAGGCCACCGCCTGGGCGAAACCGAACAGCAGGGTGAGATTGCAATGAATGCCATCCTTCTCGAGACGCTCGGCGGCGCGGATCCCCTCCCAGGTGGAGGCGATCTTGATCAACACGCGCTCACGCCCGATGCCGGCCTGTTCATAAAGACCGATCAACTTATGGGCCTTAGCCACCGTGGCCTCGGTGTCGTAGCTCAGGCGCGCGTCCACCTCGGTGGACACACGGCCGGGCACGATCTTGAGGATCTCCTTGCCGAAGGTCACGCTGATCTCATCGAGAGCCTCACTCACCACTGCATCGGCCCCAGCCCCGCTGCCGATCGCCGCTCGCGATTCGCGCAGGGAACGATCGATCAGATCCTGATAAGCCGGGATCTGGGCGGCCGCCAGGATCAATGATGGATTGGTAGTGGCGTCCCGGGGGGTGAACTGCCGGATGGCCTCAAGGTCACCGGTGTCGGCAACCACCACGGTCATGGCGGCCAGTTGGTCGAGCAGGTTGGCCATCGAATCGGTAGTCCCGTTGAAGGCGGATTGCTGGCAAGCTAGCCAGCGTCGGCGCTGCTGGGGATAGGAATCAGCGGGCGGGTGCGGGTTTCGCCATGGCCGCGACCGGTGCGCTCGGGGCGATCTGCTCAAGAACCAGCAGCGCCTCCACGATCTGACGGGCCACCGGCACCGCCACGGTGGAGCCATAGGCATTACCGCCCTTGGGTTCATCCACCACCACCAGCACCACATAACGGGGGTTCTCCACCGGCAGCACGGCAACAAAACTGCAGATGCGCGCACCGGGGATGTACACACCATTGTGGGCCTTCTGAGCCGTGCCGGTCTTTCCGCCGATTCGGTATCCGGGGATCTGAAGGCCCTTGCCGCTGCCCTTCTGAACCACTGTCTCCATCCAATTGATCACCGTGCGGGTCACCTTCGGATCGAGGAGCTGCACGCCGGTCGGTGTGCCGTTGCTGGCCAGGGCATCACCAGATCGCAGGCCACGGGTGATATGCGGACTCACCAGGCGTCCGCCGTTGGCGAGCATGCCGTGCAGCTGAATCAACTTGAGGGGGGTGAGCGAGAAACCCTGGCCGAAGGCCGCGGTGGCAGGCTCGATCGCACCGCCGATGAAGTCAGCACGGCTCTTCAGCTGACCCGCCACGGCCCCTGGCAGGTCGGTGTCGGGCACCACATCGATCCCAAGCCTGTGCAGCCACTCCCAATAACGCTTGCGGTTGAGCTGCGCCATCGCCTGCACCATGCCCACATTGCTCGACACCTGCAGCACGGTGGGGAAATCAATCTGCCCATGGCCGCTGTGGTCGGCATTAAAGATCGGCCAACCGCCGATTGTGAGCTGGCCCCCGTCGTAGACGCTGCCGTTGGGATCGATCGCCTTCTCCTGCAGGGCTAGGGCGAGGTTGATCGGCTTGAAGGTCGAGCCCGGTTCGTAGAGGTCTTGCACCGACCATTCCCGGAACAGACCGGGATCAAATGTCCAGTAGGCGTTGGGGTCGTAGGTGGGGGTGGAGGCCAGGGCCAGCAGTTCACCGTTACTGGCATCCATCACCAGCGCTGCGCCCCGCTTAGCGCCCCACTGCTTGACCTGGCGCGCCAGGGCCTGCTGGGCCACCTGCTGGAGGCGGGCATCGAGGGTGAGCTGAAGGCGGAGATCATCGCCGTAGAGGGAACCGGCCGACAGACCATCGGGCAGGGGCGTGCCATCGGCGCCCCGCCTCAGGCTGAAGCGGGATTCCTGACGCTGCAGATCGCGGTCACGACTGAGCTCCAGACCCGCCTGAGGCTTGCGCTCGAGATTGAGGAAACCCACAACATTGGCGAACAGACCGGCCTGGGGATACACCCGCTGGGGATAGGGCTCCAGATCGAGGCCGCTGATGCCGAGCTTGCGAACCTGGGCGGCGGTTTCTGGGTCGAGATTCGTGGCCAGCTTCACACCGGTGGATCGGGAGCCCATGAGCTCGAGCAGATCACCGCTGGGCCTGGCCAGCACAACGGCCAGCCGCTGGGCCACATCGGCCGGGTTGCGTACGAGCTGGGGGGGATCTCCAGGGACATTGAAATAGCGGGGATGGGCCCAGAGGGTGAAGCGCTCCTCATCGATGGCCACCAGCCGTCCCATCCGGTCGACCACGGTGCGCCGTTCGCCGATCGGATCGATGGACTGGGTCTGGATCGAACGGGCGCGGGCCAGCAGGCGGTTTCCATCCACTAGTTGCAGCCAGGCAAGCCGTCCTGCCAGCCCGGTGAGGGCTGTCGTGAGCAGCAGGAACACAGCCAGCAGCCGCTGGGGGGAACAGGGTTGGAACGCCACAACACGATGACCGCCGGGTCGCGGCCCCCGATCGTGACGACGGCGCAGGTCGGTGACAGGGCCCCCGGGGGGGTGGCGTCGGGTGGAGGCCCTTGCCATCAGTAGCCGGCCGGAATGGGCTGGCGCGGCAGGGTGGCCAGGAGAGGGAGACCCCGGGAGGAGGCGGTGACGGGAGGAGGAACCAGATGGAGCAGCTGCTGGCTACTGGTGGGCACCAGCTGACCGGGGCGACGGACAGCGGAGAGATGGTGCTGCTCGAGCAGGGCGGCCGATTCCTGCAGCTTCTGCTCCAGGGTGCGGGAGGCCTGCAGATGGTTGTAGTTCGCCGCCCAGACGCTCTGCCAGTGGAAGCTGAGGGCACTCAGGCCAACCACTGAAACACCGAGACCGGTGAGCACCCCCGTGGTGATGCGGTGCAGCCCGGCCATTAGGGGGGACTGGCGCTCAACCCGCCGGGCGGAGAGGGAACCCTGGAGCACCTGCAGGGACCCCGAGCGGCGCGAACGACGCCCGGCCCGATCGGCAGGGGAAGGGAGGCGGAGACCGGCCCGGTCCGTTGATGGGTCGGAGGTGAAGAGGGCGACCAAGAACGGATGGAGAGGCTGCGCAAGTGAACCACCCAACGACCCCGCCGGCAAGCCGGCGCAGCGGCTCGTCAGCTCCCCAGCAAAAGCAGATTCGCAAAAGTAAGAGCGTTCCAGAGGGCGTGCAGCAGCACACAGGAAGCCAGGCGCCCCGAGCGCAGGCGCAACACCCCCAGACCGATGCCCAGCAGGAACAGGGGGATCCACTCCGCCAGACTGAGGTGGGCCGCAGCAAACAGGGCCGCGCTGAGCAGCACCGCGCCGGTGGGCCCGAGCCAGGTGCCGAGCACCGGCAGCAGCACCCCCCGGAAGAGGATCTCCTCAAAGAGGGGCGCCACCACCACTGCGGTGACGGCAAAGCAGGCCAGGGCCCAGGGGTCGGAGCCTTGGAGCACCAGTTCGAGCATCGGATTGCTACCGCCAGGGTCACTCCAAAGGATCTCCACGAGCCAGCCCCCCAGGGCCACCACCGGAAGGATGAGCAGGAGCATCTGCAAGGCCTGACGGAGGGCCGTTGCCGGGGGACGCCAGCCCCACTGAAGCCAGCCGCCGGCTGGAGCCCCGTCGGCACCGCTGAGCAGGCGCCAAAGCAGCAGCAGGGGCACCACCGTGAGGGAGAGGTAGAGAAGGAGCACCTCGAGACCCTGGGCCAGGGCGGCCGATCTGGTCATGCTGAGCAGAGTCGTCTGGAGGGTCCGCTGAAGCAGCTGAGGCAGCAGAACCTCACCGATCAGCACGAAGCCGCCGGCGATCAGGAGTGTGGTGTCCACCAGGCCGAGGGGCGGCCCCACCAGGGCTGGGGGCGAGGCCAGCCGGCCGCGGGCCAGCAGCCAGAACTCCCGGCCCAACAGCAGCACCCCCGTCACGAGGAGAAGAGCGGGCATCAGGGTGACCGCCAAAAGCCGCAGCAGGAGCGGCTGGCGCCCGCGGAAGGCGGGACATTGGCGCTGCCTGCCGCCGAGCTGCTCGCAGCTGAGCTGGCTCACCAGCAAGGGAGCCGCCCAAGGCTCCAAAACCCCTTTCAGGTTCGCTGGCGGCAGGCTGTCGTCCCCCCGCAGCAGGGCTTCCAGGAGCGGGCGGCGGGTTGCCTCCACCATGGGAAGCAGCTCCCGCAGCCGGGCCTCGGCGCGGGCCGGATCCGAAGGGCGTTCCAGCAGGGCCAGCTTCAACCTCTGCAGCGCCGGAGCCGGTGAATCCCCTCCATCCACCTGGAGGGCGAGCTGCTCCACCAGCCTGGAGCGGGGGGCTTCGCCTGCCACCAGGGTGGTGAGCCTCGAAGGAGCCACATCGGCCACCAGTGTGGCCAGTTCCAGCTGGTGCAAATCGAGATCCCCGCCCACCGAGGGACGCGTGAGGCTGCTGGCCAGGCCCTCAAACCAGAGAAGGGCGCTCAGGGAGAGGCTGAGCAGGGCCAGCAACACCTTCCAGCTGGGCGCTGGCGCCGCGGCCGGGGGGGAATGGGGCAGGCCCGGTCGGGGTTGCTTCAACCGCAGCCTCATGGCGGAAGGTGGGGCGATTCTCCCCTGTTCCCTGCCTGGACGGATGATCCCAGCGTCGATGGCCTTCCCTCCCGGCCCGGTGCGGCCTTCCCGGCATGAAAGGGGCGGACCCGGGCAGCGGGCTACACGAAACCGCTCCCATACGATGGGATACCCGCGGCGCAAGACCCGTGCCCCTCCGGATCCTGCTCGTTCGCCATGGCCTGAGCAGTTTCAACAAGGAACGCCGGATCCAGGGCCGCGACGACCTCTCCACGCTGTCTGAGGAAGGCGTCCAGCAAGCCCGCCGCACCGGCAATGCCCTCTCGGATGTGCCCCTCAAGGCGATCTACAGCTCCCCCCTGCAACGCGCCCGCGAGACGGCCGCCCTGCTGCTCGAGGCCCATGGTTCCCCCCAGGACCCGCTCCACGTGGAGGAACTCCTGGAGATCGACCTCGCTCCATGGAGCGGCCTCCGGCGTGAGGATTTGTTGCTCCACGCTCCTGAACAGGAGCGCCGCTGGCGGGAAGCTCCAGAAACGTTGGAGCTTGAGCATCCCGACGGCAGGCGCTACCACCCCCTGCTGGAGCTGATGGACCAGGCCGGATGCTTCGCCGATCGCCTCCTGGCCGACCATCTGGACAGTCTCGAAGCTGCCGGCACCGAGACGGTCCTGGTGGTGGCTCACAACGCCATCCTCCGTTGCCTGATGCTGCAGCTGCTGGGGCTGCCGGTGGCGCGCTTCCGCCGGCTCCGCCTCGACAATGCCGCCCTCTCGGTGCTCAACATCAGTCGGACTGCCGATGGGGAGCTGGATGTGCAGATCGAGTCCCACAACGGCACGGCCCATCTCGAAGAGGCCCTGCCGCCGAAGGGCGCCGGCCCCCGCCTGCTGCTGGTGCGTCACGGCGAGACCGACTGGAACCGCCAGGGCCGCTTCCAAGGGCAGATCGACATCCCCCTCAACGCCAACGGCCTGGCCCAGGCGGAAGCGGCCCGGAACTTTCTCGCGGATGTGCCGATCCAGCGGGCCTACACGAGCACGATGGCCCGCCCCCGCCAGACGGCCGAAGTGATCCTGCGCTCCCACCCCAGCGTGCCTCTCACCAGCAGCCGCGGCCTGATGGAGATCGGCCATGGCCTCTGGGAGGGCTGCCTCGAGCAGGACATCGCCGAAGGCTGGCCCCAGCTCCTGCGCGACTGGAAACGGGCCCCCGAAACGGTGCAGATGCCGGAGGGGGAAACGATCCAGCAGGTGTGGAACCGTTCCCTGGCCACCTGGAACCACATTGTGGCGGGCCTCGATTCCGGCGAAACGGCTCTGGTGGTGGCCCACGATGCGGTGAACAAGACCATCCTCTGCGCCCTCCTCGGCCTCACGCCGGCCGACATCTGGGCGGTGAAACAGGGCAATGGGGGCGTGACGGTGATCGATTACCCCACCGGGGCAGCCGGCCCTCCCGTGGTGGCCTGCCTCAACCTCACCGGCCACCTTGGGGGAGTTCTCGACCGCACCGCAGTCGGCGCCCTCTGAACCTTCCCCGATGCCCGCCCCCCTTCTGCTGCGGCAAGTGAACCTGCTGGAGGGCCCTGACAGTCTCGAACGACGGGCCGATGTGCTGCTAGATGGCTCGCGCCTGGCCACGATCCTGGGCAACCCCGTGGCCGGGGACCCGTACAGATTGGAGGTGATGGCGGGGTTGGGGAGCCCGGTTGAGATCGAGGCGTCCAACCTCTGGCTGGGCCCGGCCCTCGTTGATCCCCACAGCGTTCTGGAGGATCCCCGGCTCGGCAGGGCCGAAACCCTCGCCTCCCTGGCCGATGCGGCCCGCTTCGGTGGCTACGGCACCGTGGCCCTGCTTCCCTGGGCCCGACCCTGGCGAGACCGGCCGGAGAGCCTGGATCTGGCCTGGCCCGAACCCCTCAGGCTCCTGCTCTGGGGCTCCTTCAGCCAGGGAGGTGAAGACCGGGAGCTGGCCCCCCATGCCGACCAACTCGCTGCCGGGGCTTGCGGATTGGCGGGATCCACCACCCTGCCACCCCTGGCCCTGCTGGAGCGGGGCCTGCGCTTGGGGGAGACCGGGCCCCATCCGGTGCTGGTGGCCCCGCGCGATCTTTCCCTCACCCAGCAGGGTTTTGTGCGCGAACGGGTGGAAGCGCTGCGGGGCGGCTGGCCGGTGGACCCGGTCCTCAGTGAGCTTCTACCGCTCCAAAGCCTGCTCACCCTTGCCGATGCCCTGCCGGATGCCTGCCTGCGGCTGATGAACCTCTCCACGGCCGAAGGGGTGGAGCAGCTGCGTCAGAGGCGGGGCCAGCCCCAGGCCAGCGTGGGCTGGTGGCACCTTCTGGCCGACAGCGGCAGCCTGGATCCCTCCGCCGAGGGCTGGCGAATGGTGCCCTCCCTCGGGGGTCCCGCTGACCGGGAAGCCCTGATCGCCGGCCTGGCGGATGGCACCCTCAGCGCCGTGGCGGTGCAGCACGAGGCCCTCGACGCGGAGGAGCGCCTGCTGCCCCTCGACCAGCGCCGACCCGGGCTGGCCGGCCACGGACTGGTGCTACCCCTGCTCTGGGATGCCCTGGTGGCCGGGGGAACCTGGAGTGCCCGGCAGTTGTGGCAGGTCTTGTGCTGGGGTCCCTGTGGCTTTCTGGATCTGCCTCCCTCCCGGCTTGAGGCCGGAAGCAGCGACTGGATCCTGTTCGACCCGAAAGCGCCGGCAGGATTCGCCCCCATCCTTGATCCTTCCCTGGCGGCCAACCGTCCCGAAGCAACGCAGGGGTCATTCCGGGGCCGGGTGGTGGCCTCGGGCCTCAGCGAGCCGAAGGACTGGCTGGTCCCAGTGCCCCCATCGTGGTGAAGGGATAGAAGCGGTAGAAGGCCCGGCCGATGATCTCGTTGCCGGGCAGGAAGGGGCCCCCCGGCCAAAAGCGTGCATCCCAGCTGTTGGCGCGGTTATCGCCGAGCACCACGATGTGGCCCTGTGGAACGACCACATTGAGGGTGCGACAAGGACCCAGGCCGCGGGAATCGACCGGACAGGTGTTGCTGACGTATGGCTCCATCAGGGGCTTGCCATCAATGCTGACTCTGCCGCGTGGATCCACCGCCACCCGTTCCCCAGGCAGTCCCACCACCCGCTTGATGTAGGCGTCACAGGCCGGCTGCTCGAGCCCCGGGATCGAACCGATCAGGGGGAGGTTCACGAGCAGGCACTGCAGGGGCCCGGCGCCGCTGCCCTGGGAGAGCAACACCGGGTCAAAGTGCTGAGGGGCGTGAAACACCACGATCTCGCCGCGGCGGGGCAAGCGGTTGCGGAAGCTGAGCTTCTCCACCAGCAGCCGATCCTGGAGCTGCAGCCCCGGCAGCATCGAACCGGAGGGGATGTAACGGGCCTCAACCAGAAACTGACGGATCCCCAGGGCGATCGCCAGGGTGATCAGAACGCTGCGCCAGAACTCCCAGGCGCTCTCTTCAGAAGCCGGCGGAGCCGAGTGCTCCCCGGAGGGGGTATCGCCAGGCCCGGAATTCGCCGAGGCGGGATCCGGTACCAGGGGATCCATGGGCGTCTTGGTTGGCGTCAAGGCACTCCTGAAGCGGCGATCGGTGTAGCCAGGCAGATTAGACGCACCTTGGGGGGATCCCTTCGATGGCACGACCCCGCTGGCACCGGATCCATTCGCCCCAGGGCAGCCGTATCGGCCGGCTCTGGGACCGATCGGTGGCGCTCTGGGCGACCCTGAATCTGGTGCTGGTGGGATTCGATCTCACCTATGTACCTCTCCGCACCTTTTGGCTGCAGCGGAACCTCTATCCGATCCCCTCCGTGCCGCTGGTGGTGCCACTCACCATCCTGCCGGACATCACCCCTTGGGTGGACCCAATCAAGGGGATCGAACCGCACCGGGAGACCAGCGCCTATCTACGCCAGTTCCGGGCCCTGGATGCGGCAATGACCCCGGGCCCCGGCCAGGGGCTCGCTACCAGTACGCCGACCCCGACGCAACGGGCCCTGCTGCAGGAGCAGCTGGAGGCCACCCTCCAGATGATCGACACCAATCCTTTCCAATCCTCAGGAGCAAGCGGCACTCTGGAGAAGATCAAAGGCCGGCTGCGCCAGCGGGCCAACATCGACTCCGCAAAACAATCCGCCTCCACACTGTTGAGCCCCGCCTGGATGGCCAGCCATCCCTGGAGCCAGGAACGGCGCTTCTGGAACGAGCAGGTGCTCCCCTTGGTGGCCACGAACTACTGGCGATCAATCGATGAGAACGGTCGTCCCACCGACCACTTCTGGCGCATCGACCTGCTGCTGTTCCAAAGCGTCTTCGCTGTGGACATTCTCTTGCGGGCCGTGCGGCTGCGGCGTCGACTGCCCGGGCTGAGCTGGCGCGATGCCTTCCTCAGGCGCTGGATTGATCTGCCCCTGCTGCTCCCCTTCTGGCGCTGGCTGCGGCTGGCGCCCGTGCTCGAACGTCTGCAGACCAGCGGCCTGATCAGCATCGAACCACTGAGAGCAGTGGTGAGCAGGGGCGTGGTGGCGCTGCTGGCGGTGGAGTTATTTGAGGTACTCGCTCTCCAACTTCTGGATGGCTTGCAGCAGCTGATCCGCTCCCCGCGCTGGCCGGCCAGGATCCGATCGCTGCGGTCCCACCAGACGGTGATGAACCATGAGCAGCGGGAGCTGGTGGAACTGATCAGGATCTGGGCACCCCTGCTGCTGGTGCAGGTGGCGCCCCGACTGGCGCCGGAACTGGAGGGGGTGCTCGGTCACGCCCTGCAGCAGAGTCTCCAGAGTGCGATCGTTCCACCTCCCCTGCGCCAGCTGCAGCCGGTGCTGGAGGTGGAGAAGGGCTTCAGCCGCCAACTGGCAGGGGGAGTGGTGGACAGCCTGCTCGACCTGACCCGAAGCACCGGCACCCGCCTGGGGCGTCGGGATGATGAACAACTGGCCCTGCTGCAACGGTTCGTGGACCGATTCTGGGAGGAGCTGGCCATGGCGCTGGAGAGCGGCCCGGCTCTGGAGCGCTCCCAGACGCTGCTCTGCGCCCTGATTGAGGAAGTGAAGCGCACTTACCTACGCCAGATCAGTCGTGCCGGGGTGGGCGTGCTAATCGAGGAACTCGATCAGATCATCGTGCAGGCCGAAAAGTCGACAAGCGCCATCACTCCGCCTCCGGGGGCCACAGCAGGCTCTGCCACTCCAGTGGACGGAAACCGGTGACAATCCTTCCTTGGGCCGTGATCAGAAAGGGACGTTTGATCAGCATCCCATCAGCCGCCAGGGCATCAAGGGCAGCGCCGTCGTCCATGGCGGCGACCCGGGCTGCGCCCAGAGCCCTGTAACGCTGGCCGCTGGTGTTGAACAGGCGAGCCCTCGATCCAAGCTGTTTCAGAGCCTCCTCAAGCTCGTGCCTGGAGGGGGGAGTGCGGGTGATGTCAAGCACCTCAGCGCTGATGCCCTGCTCTCCAAGCCAGGCAAGGGCCTTGCGGCAGGTTCCGCAGGGCCCGTAAGAGTAGAGGCGAACGCTGCCGGCCAAAGGGGGGTGGAGGTATCGGTGGTGGGTCAGGCGGATGAACCTGGTGGGACTCAGCCGCGACCCACCAGCGCTTTGAGGGCACCCACGAGGCTGTTCGAGCCCTTGCCCACCCCTTCGGAGGGACGGGTGCGGACCGTGACATCACCATTCACGGTGGTGCGGCAACTGAGGCGGTAGCTGGCGGGACGATCTGCAAGGTAAACCTCCTCCACATCGCTGCGGGGAGAAAGATTGCGGGCCCCCTCGAGAACTTCCACCACACAGGTGCCGCACTGGCCGAGGCCACCGCAGTTATTGAAGTTGTTGAGGCCCTTGTATGGGTTGATTCCCGCATCAAGGGCAGCCTTGCGGAGGTTGGCGCCCTCAATGCAACCCACCTGCTGGCCTTCCTGGTCAAAACGGATGGTGGGCACGGTTGTCGGGGGATACGGCGCCGCCCAACTTAAGGCACGCCCAGCCCGCCGCCCCACCGGATGGCCCAGCTCTGCAATCGAGTGTTGGCGATCGGGCCCCTGGGCCATCCCCCAGGGTGTGGTCGCGCGGACGGGATTCCGGTTGATGGATCCATGCCTACGATGAGCTGGTGAGGCTGGAGGCCGGTGGCTGGGGAAGAGTCTGGTGTAGAGGCAGGACTGGAAGCAGGACTGGAATCCAGTTTGCGTACAACGGTGGAGTCTGGCTATGAACAGCTCGTCACCCAGCTGATTCCGGGCTATGCCAGCCTCGCCAGGCTGGGCGTGGCCCTGCTTGCGGCCTCACCCCTTGCTTCCGCTCAGGGCGCCTCCGTGCTGGTTGCGGGCTGCGGCAGCGGAGCCGAGTTGCTGGAGGCCCGCGCCCAGCGTCCCGACTGGCAGCTCACCGCTCTGGATCCCTCCGCCGCCATGCTCGCCCTGGCCCGCGCACGGTTGGCGGGGCAAGCCAGCATCGACTGGCAGCAAGCCAGCGTGGAAAGCCTTGAGGCCCAGGCCCGCTTCGATGGCGCCCTGGCCGTGCTGGTGCTTCAGGCCCTTCCCGACGATGGCAGCAAGCTGGCCTTTCTCACCGCCCTGGCCCGCAGCCTTCGGCCAGGCGGCCAGGTGGTGCTGGTGGATCTGATGCAGCCGGAACGCTCGCCGATCCAGCAGCAGCTTCGGGAAGCCCGTCTCGGCTTCCAGCAGGCCAGTGGCCTCGCCGCCAACGCCACTGTGGTGGATCGGGGGACCCTGCCGATCCCAGGAGTCGATCCGGCCGCCAAAGTTGCGCTGATAGCGGACCTCAGCACAGGTCTGCACCCGATCGGCCTCTCCAGGCTCACTGCCTTGGTGGAAGCCGCCGGTTTCGGTGATCCCGCTCCGGTGTACCAGGCGCTTGATGTGGAGGGGTTCCTGCTGCAGCGCCGCGACTAAAGCCCAGCGGCGGCGGCTGCCCGGCACCGCGCCAGCAACTCTGGCACCGCCCCGTGATCAAGCCAGCCGAGGATGGTGATCGTGCGGCCCTCCAGGCTCCGGTACGTGCGGAAAAACTCCGTCACGTCCGCCAGCTGGGTGGGGGCAATCTGGTCGATGCTCGTGATCCCATCTTTGCGGGAATCGGCTACGGGCACGCAGAGCAACTTGCCGTCACGATGGCCGCTATCGATCAGGTCCAGACAACCGATCGGCCGGGCACGGATCAGGCATCCCGCGAAGGTGGGTTCATCCATGATCACCATGCCGTCGAGGGGGGCTCCATCCTCTGACAGGGTGCCAGGCACGAAGCCGTAGTCGAAGGGATAACGCACCGAAGAGTGCAGCACCCGATCGAGAACCATCACCCCGGTAGCAGGATCGAACTGATACTTATTACGGCTTCCTGCCGGTATCTCCACCAGGAGATTCACCAACCCCGGCGCTGGACAGGCCGGAAGGGTTGTGAGATCCATGCATCTGAGCGCTACTCGACACCCTAGGCAGGAGCGAGCCGGTCGGTTGATCCTCGCGGTCCAGAACCACGCTGGTTAGAGGAACGAGCAACGTGAGCAGAGCGATGGCTATCCCACCGAGCCAGTGGAGTCCCTGGCCGAGCCCTTGGCCGAGATCTTCGCTGGGGTCGGGCGGGCTCACCGGAAAACGATCGGTGTGCGCCACCTGGTTTATGGCCGCGGCTGGCGCGTCGCCGCGGGTCGGGGTTGGGGCCGCAGCAGCGGACAGCTCCCTGGAACGTCGGGAGGCGCCCCGACTGGGAGGATCCTCATCACCCTCTCCGGCGGCATCCGAGGGTGTTGGTGGCTCGGAGGAGACGGAGATTCGGCAATCGGGCAGGAGGGCAAGGCGCGCGCTGCGCCGGCTGGGGACAGAATCCATGGATTGGTGGCACGCAGGACCCGCGGACCACTGGAGCGGCAAGGAGATGCCGTGATAAGGAGAAATTTATTCTGACACCACCGACCCGATCATGCAGCCGGTCGGGACTGGTTGTGAAGTTGGCGGGGGGTGGCGTGGGTGGTGGGCAGCCCATCGAGCTCATCCAACCGCTGTCGAATCGCCCGCAGCTCCTCAAGGATGGAACCGAGAAGATGCTGGGTGGCCGTGGAAGGGGAGTTGAGCACCTCCACCGTCACTTCCTTGATCCGCAGCACATCCCGGGCGAACCGCGCCACCTCATTGGGATGAAAGAGAAGTGGATCCTTCTGATCGCTGCGGTATTCGGGATTGAGTTTACGGGGGTTAAAAGGCGGGTTGAGGTTGCGGGGGTCGGTGTTGGTGTAGCGATACACCGAGGCCCGCGATCGGTTAAGGCACTTCTGAACTTCGTCGATCATGATCAAAGAGTCATCAAGGGCCGCGCCGCCGGCTTCGGCGAAGGCTCCGGCCATGACCTCGTTGACCGATGGTGATCCGTATCCCTGCCCAACCGGCTGCCCGTGGGACCCTTGGGGACCAGTTTGGGCAGCACCGGGCTGGGACAACATGAGCTGTTACTGGCTTAGCCATCGTGGTTTGCGACCCTAGCAGAGGTTTTTGCTGGATTCGGTTATCGGCAAAACCTTCGCGTCGGGCCCGTCTGGTGGGGTGGTAATCTCCGCCCGCCGGTTGGTGATTCCTGGGTCATGCGCGTCTCCCGCCTGATGCTGGTGACGTTGCGCGATGATCCGGCCGAAGCCGAAATCCCCTCCCACAAGCTGCTGTTGAGGGCCGGTTACATCCGCAGACTGGGGTCTGGGATCTACGCCTACCTGCCTCTGCTTTGGCGTGTGTTGCAGAAGATCTCCGCCATTGTGCGCCATGAGATGGATGCCACGGGCGCCCTGGAAACCCTGTTGCCGCAGCTGCAGCCGGCCGATCTCTGGCAACGCAGCGGCCGCTGGGCCGGCTACACGGCCGGTGAAGGCATTATGTTCCACCTGGAGGATCGACAAGGTAGGGAACTGGGCCTCGGCCCCACCCATGAGGAGGTGATCACGGCCCTAGCGGCGGACCTGCTGCGTTCCTACCGGCAATTGCCGGTGAATCTTTATCAGATTCAGACCAAGTTTCGCGATGAGATTCGCCCCCGCTTCGGTCTGATGCGGGGGCGTGAATTCATCATGAAGGACGCCTACTCCTTCCACGCCGACGAATCCTCACTGCGCCAAACCTACGCAGCCATGGATGGGGCCTACCGGCGCATCTTCCGCCGCTGCGGACTGAAAGCCGTGGCCGTGGAAGCCGACAGCGGTGCGATCGGCGGCTCCGCCAGCCAAGAGTTCATGGTCACCGCCGACACGGGTGAGGACCTCATCCTCACCAGTACCGACGGACGCTATGCCGCCAACCAGGAGCGGGCGATGTCCCTGCCTGCCGCGCCTGTGGCGCTGCAGGGGGGGCTGCGGAGCGGGGGCAGCGGCGATCTTCTCCCCACCCCGGGCCAGACCACGATCGAGCAGCTGGTGGCCGCCCATGGATTCGATGCCAGCCAGCTGGTCAAGGTGCTGCTGCTGCTGGCCCGCTTCGAGGATGGCCACCGCCAGCCGTTGCTGATCAGCCTGCGAGGTGACCAGCAGCTCAACGAGGTGAAGCTGGCCAACGCGGTCTCGGCCCGACTGGCTGGCAGCCATGGTGTCTTGCTGGGAATCGATCCATTGAGCGGCGAGCTGGTCGCTGAGCTGAACCGCAGCGAAGGTCTGGCCATTGATCTTTCCGCCGTCCCCCTGGGCTATCTGGGACCGGATCTGGAGGATGGAGTGCTGACGGCAGCACGCCCTTCCCTGGTCCTTGACAGACAGGAATCCAGCTCGGGATTCGCCGGTGCTGCGGCCCTGCCGCAACCGCAGCGCCCACGCCTGTCAACACGCTTCCTGCGCCTCACCGACCCCACCGCCGCTGACCTGACGGCCTTCGTGTGCGGCGCCAACCAGGTGGATCAGCATCGAATCGGGGCCGGCTGGGCCGGCCTGGGATTGCGCCCTGAGGTGGTGGACCTGCGGGCGGCCCAACCGGGAGATCGCTGCCTGCACGATCCGAGCCAGACCCTGGCGGCGGCCCGCGGCATCGAGGTGGGCCACATCTTCCAGCTGGGCCGGAAATACTCCGATGCGATGGAGGCCCGGTTCACCAACGAGAAAGGTGCCGAGGAGAGCCTCTGGATGGGCTGCTACGGCATCGGGGTGTCACGGCTGGCCCAGGCGGCGGTTGAGCAGAACCACGATGCCAATGGCATCCGTTGGCCGCTGGCGATCGCCCCCTTCGAGGTGATCGTGGTGAGCGCCAGCGCCCAGGATTCCCAGCAGGTGAGCCTCGCCGAGGAGATCTACAACCGTCTGAGCAGCGCCGGAGTCGATGCCCTTCTCGACGACCGCGATGAGCGTGCCGGCGTGAAATTCAAGGATGCCGATCTGATCGGCATCCCCTGGCGGGTTGTGGTGGGTCGCGGCGCCGCCGCTGGCCAGGTTGAACTGGTGTGCCGTGACGACGGCCAACGGCGAGATCTGGCAGTCGAAGCGGCCCTCGAAACCCTGCTGGAGGTGATCCCGGCGGGCCGCTCCGGACTGGAGAGGGGCCTGGAGGCCTGACATCCGGCCCATCAGCCAAGCCCCACGCGCTCGCCCGTAGGATCACCCTCATCCGCACACGCATCCATGGCCGCCCTCCTGCCCCGGATTAGCCGCTGGGCCCGGCGCCTGATGGACGCCCTGACGGCAACAGCCCTGCGCCCCCTGCTGGCCCTCGGGCTCTGCTTGTGTCTGAGCCTCACCGCTTGCTCCGGCGCCGCAGACGGCCTCACTGGCAACTACGTGGACGACACCGTGAGCGTGGCCCAAACCCTGCTGACCACCATCGCCCTTCCCCAGGATGATCCGGGCCATGCCCAGGCCGAGGCGGACGTCCGACGCCTGATCAACGACTACATGGCGCGCTACCGGCCTCGCCGTGACGTCAATGGCCTTGGGTCCTTCACCACCATGCAGACCGCCCTGAACTCCCTGGCGGGCCACTACGCGAATTACGCGAACCGTCCACTGCCGGATGCCCTGCGCAGCCGCCTCGAGAAGGAACTCCAGCGGGCTACCACCAGCGTGGTGCGCGGCGCCTGAGGCCTAGCGCCGCCTTGGGGGGCAAGCAACGGATTGCCCAGTTTTTTGACGAAGGGGCCGTTGATCTGAGAACCTTTGTCGTTGTGCTTCCAAGCGGCTTCGGGCCGCTGTGTCCTTGGCCAACGTTGTCGTCATCGGTGCGCAGTGGGGCGACGAAGGGAAGGGCAAGATCACCGATCTGCTGAGCCGTTCCGCCGACGTGGTGGTGCGTTATCAGGGCGGAGTGAATGCCGGCCACACGATCGTCGTTGATGACCGTGTCCTCAAGCTCCACCTGATTCCCTCAGGAATTCTCTATCCGGACACCACCTGTCTGATCGGATCGGGCACGGTGGTGGATCCCAAAGTGATGCTGGGCGAACTCGACATGCTCCGCAGCTACGGGATTGAGGTGAAGGGCCTGAAGCTCGCCGGCACCGCCCATGTGACCATGCCTTATCACCGCCTGCTGGATCAGGCGATGGAAGAGCGCCGCGGCGACCGCCGCATCGGCACCACCGGCCGCGGCATCGGCCCCACCTATGCGGACAAATCGGAGCGCAACGGCATCCGCGTGATCGACCTGCTCGATACCGAACGGCTGCGGGACCGGCTGCTGGGCCCCCTGGCCGAGAAGAACGACCTCCTGCAGAAGGTCTACGGCCTCGATCCCCTCGATCCCGAGGCGGTGATCGCCGAGTACGCCAGCTATGGCCAGCGACTCGCCCCCCATGTGGTGGATTGCACGCGCACGATCCACGAGGCAGCCCGAGCCCGCAAAAACATTCTCTTTGAGGGGGCCCAGGGCACCCTGCTCGATCTCGACCACGGCACCTACCCCTACGTGACCTCCTCCAACCCGGTGTCGGGGGGGGCCTGCATCGGTGCCGGCGTGGGCCCCACCCTTATCGACCGGGTGATCGGCGTGGCGAAGGCCTACACCACCCGGGTGGGCGAGGGTCCGTTTCCCACCGAACTGGAGGGCAGCCTCAACGACCACCTCTGTGACCGCGGCGGCGAATACGGCACCACCACCGGCCGACGCCGGCGCTGCGGCTGGTTCGACGGCGTGATCGGCCGCTACGCGGTGCAGGTCAATGGCCTCGACTGCCTGGCGATCACCAAGCTCGATGTGCTCGATGAGCTCGATGAGATCCAGGTGTGCGTGGCCTACGAACTCGACGGCCAGCGGATCGAGTACTTCCCTTCCAGCGCCGATGATTTCGCACGCTGCCGTCCGATCTTCGAAACCCACCCCGGCTGGATGTGCTCCACCGCCGACTGCCGCAAGCTGGAAGACCTTCCCGCCACCGCCCGCGCCTACCTCCGCTTCCTGGCCGAACTCATGGAGGTGCCGATCGCCATTGTGTCGCTGGGAGCCCAGCGCGATCAGACGATCGTGGTGGAGGATCCGATCCACGGACCCAAGCGCGCCCTCCTGAGTGTCTGAGCGCCCCCCCGGACCATGCCCCTGCTTCCCTCACAACTCCTCCCAACCCCCGTGACAGCCTCCCCCAAGACCCTGGATGTGGTTGGCATCGGCAACGCCATCGTGGACGTGCTGGTGCAAGCCGACGATGCCTTCCTGGCCAGCCATGGCCTCAGCAAGGGCAGCATGGCCCTAGTGGACGAGCAGCAGGCTGAACGGCTCTACGCCAGCGTTGGGCCGGGCCTGGAGACATCAGGTGGATCGGCGGCCAACACCCTGGCCGGCATCGCCCAACTGGGGGGGCGGGCCGGCTTCATTGGCCGGGTTCGCAACGACCAACTCGGTGCGATCTTCGCCCACGACATCCGGTCGGTTGGAGCTCGCTTCGAAACCCCCGCGGCCGAGAGCGGCCCCTCCACGGCCCGCTGCCTGATCCTGGTCACCCCCGATGCCCAACGCACCATGTGCACCTACCTGGGCGCCTCGGTGGGCCTGGATCCGGCCGACCTCGACCTGGACCTGGTGCGCCAGGCCGAGGTGCTCTACCTGGAGGGTTACCTGTGGGACAGCGAGGAGGCCAAACGGGCCTTTCTTGCCGCAGCCGAGGTGGTGCGCGGCAGCGGCGGCCAGGTGGCCCTCTCCCTCTCGGATGGCTTCTGCGTGGATCGCCATCGCGCCAGCTTCCAGGAGTTGGTGGATGGCCATGTGGATGTGCTCTTCGCCAATGAGGCGGAGATCCGCTCCCTTTATGAAGCGGACTCCTTCGAAGCCGCCGCCGACCAGGTGCGGGGCCGATGCAGGGTGGCGGCCCTCACCCGCAGTGAACAGGGCTCGGTGGTACTCAGCGGCCAGGACACACTCGTGATTCCTCCCTACCGGCTCGGCGATCTGGTGGACACCACCGGTGCCGGCGACCTCTACGCAGCAGGCTTCCTTTATGGCTATACCCGCGGCGAAAGCCTGGAGCGCTGCGGTCAGCTGGGATCCCTCTGCGCCGGGCAAGTGGTGACCCAGCTGGGCCCCAGGCCCCACGCCTCCCTTCCTGATCTGGTGGCCACCCACCTGGGCTAAAAGGAAGTTGTATGGCTCCTAACCCAACTGCTCCTCCAGCCAGAGGCCGTAGTCACCACGGCTGATGCCTCCGAGCACGATCCATTCAGGGGTCTGGTAGCCGTGCAGAGCGTGGAGAGCTTGATAGAGGTCGCTGAGCTGCTCAGGGGTGGTCTTGAGAAGCAGTTTCACCTCGTCAGCCGTTTCCAGCGCCCCTTGCCATCGGTAGTGGGATCGTACGGGCAGCACGCTCACACACGCCACCAGGCGCTGCTCCAGCAGGGAACGGGCCAGGGCGTCGGCCCGCTCCGGGGTGGCCTCGGAGGTCAAAACCACGCAGACCATGCGATCGGGCCCACCGCCAGGGCTGCCGATTGCCGGCTCGACCGCCGTGACCTCGAATCCCGGCACCCCAACAAAGCCCGGGGGATCCGATGGCGATGGGTACGCAGCCGCCGCGCCGTCCGCTGGTTCCATGGGCAAGACCGATCGTTGATCACAACTCTGGCGTCCCCAGGCGATCGAGCAGGCTCACCAGGCCGTGGCACTCCAGGCCGGCAGGTTCTGGGGGGCGCTCCAGGAGCAGCAGGGGCAGACCGCATTCGGCGCTGAGCGTATGCCAGAGGGACTCCGTGACCCCGCCGGAGCGGCGACAGAGCACCGCCTCGATTCCCCAGCGCCGGCAGAGGGCCCGCTCGATCGCCCCCCCCTTGGAAGGGTGCAGGCAGGCCACCCGGTCGGCCGCCAACCCGGCCGCCATCGCCTGGGCCAGGGCCGAGGAGCTGGGCAGGATGCGGGCATGGTGGCGGGAACCGGAGCTGTGGACCATGGCTGTGGCCAGGTGGCGGGCGCCGATCGCCAGCAGCAGGGAGCGGCCGGCCAGGGGAATGGTGCTCAAGGCATGCAGGTCCTCCAGCAGGGTGGCCCCGCCGCAGGGGAGCAGGGGCCGCAGAAGGCGCAGCAGCGGCTGGCCCCGCAGTCGGCAGGCCGCCGCGAGGTCGGTACTGATGCGGCGGGCGAAGGGATGGGTGGCATCCACCACCCACGCCGGCCGCTCCCCTGCCACCTCGGCCTGCACCAAGGCCGCGGCCACGGCCTGCGGGCCGCCGATCGGGCCCACCGCCAACTCAAGGGTCGGGGCCACCGGATAGGAACGAGCCGCCGCACCGCTTACCACCCACACCCGCAGCCGCCAGCCCCGCGCCAGCAGGGCCTTGGCCAAGAGGGGACCTTCCCCGGTTCCGCTCAACAGCCAGAGCCGGTTCCCCGGATGGTGTGCTGGTCGGGCGTGCATCAAGATGGGTGCTCCATTCCGTGGGTCCGGGCGTGAATCACTGTTTGCTGGAGGTGGAGGTGCTGGAGGCACCCCAGATTCGCTACACCCAGGACAACCAGACCCCGGTGGCGGAGATGGCCGCCCGGTTCGATGGGCTGCGTCCGGACGACCCCCCGGGCCAGATCCGGGTGGTGGGCTGGGGCAGCCTGGCCCAGGATCTGCAGAATCGGGTCCAGGTGGGCCAGCGCCTGGTGCTGGAGGGGCGGCTTCGGATGAACACCGTGAGCCGCCCCGATGGCGTGAAGGAGAAGCGGGCCGAATTCACCCTCTCCCGCCTCCACCCCTCGGGGGCAGGCCCCAGCGGAACGCCCATGGCCGCGGAATCTCGGGGAATGGCGCCGCCTGCCCCCGCGCCCGTTGTGCGGCGCGCCAGTTCCACCGGTAGCGTCAGCCGGCCGGAGGCGGCGGCACCCACCCCGGCCTCGCCCGCCGGCAAGCCGGCCGAGGCAGCGGCTCCGGTATGGAACACCTCGCCGCTGGTGGCGGATCCAGAGGGATTGGACGAAGAGGACGACATCCCCTTCTGAATCCGGATCGTTCACCATCGCCGTCGCCCCCGGACTTAGACCGTGCCCGCGCGTTCGGCTGCCTGATCGAGCAGTAGCCCGAGTTCCCTCTCCAGGGCGGCAAGATCGAGCCTCCATTGGGGCCAGCGGCCTGCATCGATCTGACGGAGCAGCCAGAGTCTGTCCTGACGAAGCTGCAGCAGCAGCTCGTCGGTGCTGAGAGTGGCGGGATCGGCCGCGACTTCCAGCGGCGCGGCGTCTTGAGGCGGCTGGTAATCAGAGGAGTGCATGGCGGTTGGCGGGTAGGCAGCCGATGTTCACCATCCTGGACCGCCCTGCAGGATCATGGTGCGATGCAAGCACTCTTCTCTTCGCGCCTGATCTCACCAGGCAGCCTGGTCACCGTGGTGGGGGCCCTGCTCACCGTGGTGGGCTCGGTGGCTTATCTCAACGACAACGCCAACCTCAGCCTGCCCACGATTTTCTACGGCATTCCGATCCTGCTGGGGGGCCTGGCCCTGAAATCCTCGGAGCTCCCCCCTCCCCTGCGGCTCACCCCCCCCCAGGCCATGCGGGAGTTGCGGCAACAGCCAGAGAACCTTGTCCTGAGCCGTTTGCTCGCCGATGTGAGCCGCTGGCGCTACGGCCAGAAAGCCCACCTGGAGAGCTCCCTGGAGGCCCTCAAGCTCTGGGATGAGGACAATCCCCCCCAGCTGGCGAGCGTGGAGGAACGGAACGAAGCCAATCGCTATGGCCTGTTGCTCCGCTTCGACTGCCAGGGGGTGGCCTACCAGCGTTGGCAGGCCCTCGAGGACAGGCTGGGGCGTTTCTTTGGTCCCGGCCTTCGCTGCAGCGTCAGTCAGCCAGCGCCAGGCCAGGTGGATGTGATGCTCAGCGCCGCCGATGAAGATGGTTGAAGGTGATGGCTTCAAAGCATCTGGCCTCCCCCAGGCGATGCCAACCCCGGTTGATGCCCAAGGCTGGCTGGCGGCGGACCAGTCCGGCCATCAGGCCTTAGCCAGCGACCGGACCAGCCGAACGCAGCGTTGCCCCGAATGAGGCTGCCCGTCCCGATTCCCAGCTCCTTCCCTCTCTTCCAGCCTTGAGCTCCGATTTCCACGTCAGTCCCGAAGACACCCTGCGGGTGTCCGTCTTGAGTGAGGCCCTTCCCTATATCCAGCGCTTCTCCGGGGAACGGGTGGTGGTGAAGTATGGCGGCGCCGCCATGGTGCGGAAGGACCTGCGGGAGGCCGTGTTCCGTGACCTCGCCTTGCTGGCCTGCGTTGGCGTCCAGCCGGTGGTGGTCCACGGCGGAGGACCCGAGATCAACCAGTGGCTCAAGCGGTTGGCGATCGAGCCCCGCTTCAGCAAAGGCCTGCGCGTCACCGATGCCGAAACCATGGATGTGGTCGAGATGGTGCTGGTGGGGCGGGTCAACAAACAGATCGTGAACGGTCTGAACCAGGTGGGAGGCCGGGCAGTGGGGCTTTCCGGCAGCGACGGCAAGCTGGTGCGGGCCCGCCCCTGGCAGGAGGGGGCCAATGGCCTGGTGGGTGAGGTGGAATCGGTGGACCCGAGCGTGCTGGCCCCCCTGCTCAGCCAGGGGTACATTCCAGTGATCTCCAGTGTTGCCCCCGATGCCCAGGGGCAGGCCCACAACATCAACGCTGACACCGTGGCCGGCGAACTGGCGGCCTCCCTCCAGGCGGTGAAGCTGATCCTGCTCACCGACACCCCCGGTATCCTCCGGGACCGCGATGATCCAGGCTCCCTGATTCGCCAGCTGACCCTCTCGGAAGCCCGCGAGCTGATCGCCCAGGGGGTTGTGGACGGAGGCATGACCCCGAAGACCGAATGCTGCATCCGGGCCCTGGCCCAGGGGGTGGCGGCCGCCCACATCGTGGATGGGCGCCACCCCCATTCGCTTCTGCTCGAGGTGTTCACCGATGCGGGAATCGGCACCATGGTGGTGGGCCGCACGGCCCGCCCCACGCGTTGAACCGCGGGGAGCACGGGATAGGCCGGCATGAACGACCCGAACAACAAGCCGGTGGAAGACCAGCTCACCCCATCCCTGGCGGCCGCCCACCAGGCGATTGAGCGGGGCGACTACGGCAGGGTCGTGCGGCTGCTGGAACCTCTGGCCGAGGAGCACCCGGCCCAAACGGCGGCGGGGGCCGAACTGCGGCTGTTGCTCGCCACGGCCCTGATGGGCCAGGGGCAAAACGAGGCAGCCTCCGCGTGGTGCCGCAGCCTGAGGGCCTGCCAGGATCCCGACCTGCGTGCTCGGGGCAAGGCCTTGCAGATGGTGCTGGAGGCCCCCGCCCTGCAAAGGCCCCGCGACTGGTCGATCACGCTGCCGGATCTGCCCGTCTCCGGTTCGCTGGAGTCGCTGGGAGCGACGACCCGCAACCTGCGCCGCAGCAGGAAGGCAGATCCGCCGCCGCCGCCGCCGGTCGGACCGACCCGGGCCCCCCTCGGATTTGCCGCCCTGGTTGTTGTGGCACTGTCGTTGTTTTTGCTGGCCTCCCTGCTGGGGGGATGCGTGGAGATGCGCACCGATCTCCGCTTCGCCGGCCCGGGCCGCCTCCAGATCACCCATCAGCTGCGGAACGGCACGGGTCCCGTCATGCCCTGGCAGCGAAGGGTGGGTGCCAGCCTCGAGCGCGAGGGATTCCGCAGCCGCGAAGCCAGCGGCGCCACGCTCCTGCAGAGCCCGGTGTTGCCTCTGGATCAGGCCCGGGCGGCCCTGGCGGCCAGTGTGCAGGCGGCGGGCGAAGCGGGGGGGGAATCCGTGCCTGCACCCAGGCTTGAGGTGAGGGAGCGCAACTGGCTGGTGGGCGTGGATCAGAGGGTCTGGCTGGATCTCGACCTACGGAAGCTTCCACCCTTGCCGGCCGTGGACCTCTCGATCGGCCTTGAGTCGGTGCGGGCAGCCGCCGTGCGCCATGCCGAGCCTGAGACCGTGCAGGCCGCCAAAGGGAGCAGGCTGATCTGGCCTCTCCGGCTCGGCTCCCTCAACCGGCTGGAACTCCGCTGCTGGCGCTGGAGCCCCCTCGGACTCGGAGGTTGCGCCATCGCGCTGCTCCTGCCGCTGGTGCTGGGCCTCCAGCGGCTTAGGCGCCAGCTGGGCTTCGGCCTTCCCGAGCTTCCGGCGTGAGCTGAGCCCCTCAGAGCTCCAAAGGGTCGGGATCGATCGCCAGGCTTACCCCCTTGGGCAGGGCACCCTGAAGGTCGGCGCCGGAGGGAATGGGAAGGGCGGAGCCCGCCGGGCCATGCAACAACAACTGCCAACGACTGCGACCAGCCACCCGGGCCACCGGAGCGGGGGCGGGGCCCACCAGGGCCCATCCCGCCTCCCGCAGGGGGGCAGCCAGCAGGCTGGCGAGGGTAGCGGCGGCGGTGGCCGTGGCGGCGGCGGAGGGTCCCGCCAGGCGCAGCAGACAGGCCCGGCTGAAGGGCACCAGAGCGCCCCGTCGGCGCAACTCCGCCTCCGCCTCCAGGAAGGCTCCGTAGCGACCATCCACCAGATGGCGGATCACCGGATGGTCGGGGCTGTAGGTCTGAACCAGCACCTCACCGGGGCGTTCACCTCGGCCCGCCCGCCCGGCCAGTTGGAGCAGCAACTGCAGACAGGTCTCCGAAGAGCGCAGGTCGGGGCGATGCAGGAGGCCATCGGCGGCCAGCACCGCCGCGAGGGTCACCCGCGGCAGGTCCATCCCCTTAGCCAGCATCTGGGTTCCGACCAGCACATCGGCCTCACCGGCGGCGAAGCGTTCCAGCAGACGCCGGTGGCCATCCCGACCGCGGGTGGTATCAGCATCGAAGCGAAGCAGGCGCAGATCCCCGAGCTCGTCCGCCAGCTGCTCAACAACCCGCTGGGTCCCGGCACCGAAGGCCTTAAAGGCCGTGGAGCCGCAGTGGCTGCAGCGCTGAGCCGCCTCCTCGCGATGGTCACACCAGTGGCAGCGCAGCCACTCCCTGCCGCTGGCCTGACGATGCACCGTGAGCGCCACATCGCAGTGGGGACACAGCACCGCCTCGCCGCAACTCCGGCAGCTCAGGAAGGTTCGGTAGCCCCGCCGGGGGACCAGCACCACCCCCTGTTCTCCCCGTTCCGGCAACTGGCGCAGGCGCTCCATCAGGGCGCGGCTGATCAGGCGACGGTGGCCCTCGGCCAGTTCGTGGCGCATGTCCACCACGCGCACCGGCGGCAGGGGGCGCCTGGCGATCCGCTCCGGCAGCTCCAGCAGGAGCGTGTCTGCCGAGGGGCCCCGGCAGCGGAGCCAGGTCTCCAGGGAGGGGGTGGCGCTGCCGAGCACCAGCCGGGCTCCCTCCAGCCTGGACCGATGACGGGCCACCTCACGGGCGTGATAGCAGGGCATCGGCCGGTCCTGCTTGTATGACCCATCGTGCTCCTCATCCAGCACGATCAGTCCGAGCTTCGCGAGCGGCAGAAACACCGCCGAACGGGTTCCCACCGCCACCAGTGGCGGCCCGTCCGCGGCCTCCAGGCAGCGGCGCCATGCCCGCACCCGCTCGGCTTCCCCCATGCCGCTGTGGTATTCCAAAACACTTTGGCCGAAGCGGGCCCGGCAGCGATCAAGCAGCTGGGGGATGAGGCCGATCTCCGGAGCCAGCAGCAGGGCACTGCGGCCCGCAGCCCGTTCCCGGCTCACCGCCTGCAGGTAGACCTCGGTCTTGCCTGCACCGGTCACGCCCCAGAGCAGCAGGGCTGAGCCGCCGGGAGCAGCGGTGATGGCCTCGATGGCAGCGTTCTGGGCCGCGGTGCCCGGGCGGGAGATCTCGAGCGCCACCGCCCCGGAAGGGTCGGCCCCGGCGGTGAGCCCGGCAGCAAGCTCGGGGGGAGCCACCGAGCGTCGCCGGATCCAGCCCCGCCGCTCCAATGAGGCCACCAGGGAGCGGCTGAAGCCATCGCGGATCAGATCCCGCAACAGCCGACCCTGGCCATGGGCAGCCAGGTGGGTGAGCAGCTGCCGTTGGCGAGCCGTGGGGCCGGGGCTGGGATCCGCTAAGGGCTCTGGGGGCGATTCGCCGAGCTCGACCAGAATGATCTGACCGCTCCCGGGCAGAGGCGCTCGCTTGGGACGCTGGCCGAGCCAACCGGGGGGCAGGGCGCTTTTCAGGCAGCGGAACAGGCTCGTGTGGGTGTCGCAGGCCACTGCCTCGATCAGGGAGCGCCAATGGGCATCCACGGCGGCGCTTTGGAACACAGCCTCGACCGGCTGGGCAAGCTTGCCATGGAGTTCCGGGGGCATCCCGCGGCCCAGGCCCACCACCAGCCCTGTGTGGGGTCGGCCCTGGAGCCGCACCCGGACCAGATCCCCCAGCCCCGCGCTCAGGCCGGCGGGATTGGAGTAGGTAAAGATGCGCCCATCATGGCCCGCCTCAAGCCACACCTCCAGCCATGGGGCCGGGCCCGCCTCCGGCGGGCCCGTGGTGATGGCGACCTTGGGCCCCAATCTTGCCGATGTCTCAAGCAATTCCTAGGATGCAAATGTTGGGCAGTCCACCGGGCTGCTGTCGGAACCAGACAGAGTTCCGTCCAGAGGGAAGACCCTTGATTGTGACGCCGGCCCCCCCGGTTCCTCAGGTCCGCGACCACCCCTGACCGCACTGTCTCGGCGCCGGCCCTTTCTCCGGCAGCGCCTGCCCACCACGGTTACCGCCACTGCTCTCAGGCTCAGGCTCCCATCCTCCCCCTCGGCAACCCAGCAGCGGCTGCCCCTCGGCCGGTGAGTCCTCTCCGGAGAACATCCTCCCGCTGGCTCCAGTCCCCTCGGACATCTTTCTTTACAGCCAGCTCCCCGCACCTTTCCCGGCCACCCGGGTCCGCCCGCCACCCGGTCCTGCGCCGATCCGGCCGCTTCCCCGCTCCCTCCCCGTTCGTCCACAGCCATGAGTCCAGCAGCCACTAAGCGCGTCATCTCCAAGGTTGAGCCCGAGATCATCGCCACGGTTTCCAGCAACGGTGAAATCAAGCCCATGGAGGCGGCCGCCAGCAAGGGCAGCAGTAAGGCTGCGGCAGCCACGAAGTCCAGCACCACCAAAGCCGCGAAATCCGCAGCTGCCAAGGGAGCCCCGAAGAGCAAGGCGGCCCCGGGCGCCGAAGAAGCGGCCAAGTTCGAGGATGCCGCCGATGCGCTATTGGCCGGGAGTGAGGTCGACACCGACTTTGATGACAGCGACGCCCTGCTGCTCGAGGCGGACGACAAGCTGGTCAAAGACGACAAAAAGGACGCCAAAGCCAAAGCGCTTGCCAGCATCAAGGTGGGCCCCAAGGGGGTCTACACCGAGGATTCGATCCGGGTCTATCTGCAGGAAATCGGCCGCATCCGGCTGCTGCGACCGGATGAGGAGATCGAACTGGCCCGCAAGATCGCCGATCTGCTGCAGCTTGAGGAGCTGGCCACCCAGTTTGAATCCGATAAGGGCCACTACCCCGACACCAAGGAATGGGCGGCCCTGGTGGAAATGCCGCTGATTAAATTCCGGCGTCGGCTGATGCTGGGGCGACGCGCCAAGGAAAAAATGGTGCAATCGAACCTCCGGCTCGTGGTTTCGATCGCAAAGAAATACATGAACCGCGGCCTCTCCTTCCAGGATCTGATCCAGGAGGGCAGTCTGGGACTTATTCGTGCGGCTGAAAAGTTTGATCACGAGAAGGGTTACAAGTTCTCCACCTATGCCACTTGGTGGATCCGCCAGGCCATCACCCGAGCCATCGCCGATCAGAGCCGCACCATCCGTCTGCCGGTGCACCTTTACGAAACCATCTCTCGCATCAAGAAGACCACCAAGACCCTCTCCCAGGAGTTCGGGCGCAAGCCCACGGAAGAGGAGATCGCCGAGAGCATGGAGATGACCATCGAAAAGCTTCGCTTCATTGCCAAATCGGCCCAGTTGCCGATTTCACTGGAAACCCCGATCGGCAAGGAAGAAGACTCTCGTCTTGGCGATTTCATCGAAGCCGACATTGAAAACCCCGAACAGGATGTTGCCAAAAATCTCCTACGCGAAGACCTCGAAGGAGTCCTAGCGACCCTTAGTCCCAGGGAGCGCGATGTGCTGCGACTGCGCTATGGCCTCGACGATGGGCGCATGAAAACTCTCGAAGAAATCGGCCAAATTTTTGATGTCACCCGCGAGCGCATCCGCCAGATCGAAGCCAAAGCTCTTCGCAAACTACGGCATCCCAATCGCAATGGCGTTCTAAAGGAATATATTAAGTAAACTCGTCTCACGTATGACACCCAGAGCCATCCACACTCTGGGTGCAGTCTACTTGCTGGCTGGGCGGTACACCTAAACTATGCATACAACTCATCGCCGACTGAGCATCGTCCTTCCGACGTTCAACGAGCGATCCAATATCAACGCCATTACCCATCAGCTCTTACACCTTCAGAAATTTGATCAGCAGCTTGAAATTCTCTTCGTTGACGATGACTCTGCCGATGGCACCGCCGATGCCATTGTTGAACTATCCCAACAGCATCCCTGCATCAGGCTGATCCGCCGAGTGGGCCGCTACGGCCTTTCCAGTGCGATCAAAGAGGGCATCCTTAATGCCACGGGCGATGTGGTGGTGGTGATGGACAGTGATGGCCAACACGAATCAAACGCCGTGGACAGCGCCGTTGAGACCCTGCTCAGCAAGGAGCTTGATCTGGTGGTGGGCAGCCGATTTCATGCCGCTGCCGAAATCAATGGGCTCAGCACTCAGCGGGAACGCAATTCCACCTGGGCCAACGCACTGGCTCGCTTCAGTTTGCCCCACTATCGCCAGCTCACCGACTACATGAGCGGCTTCTTTGCCCTGCGGCCTGCCATCTGTTTGCCGTTCGTGCGCCAGGTGGATGTGGGGGGATTCAAGTTTCTTTATGAGCTCCTCGCCCTCAGCCAAGGCCAGCTCAGGGTGGCCGAGGTCCCGCTTCAGTTCCAACCAAGGATCAGTGGCGAATCGAAGCTCGATCTGGCGGTGGTGTGGGATCTCGGTGTTTCGATTCTCCACACCCTGCTGCTGCGGAGTGTGCCCCGCCGGGCGATCAGTTTTGGCCTGGTGGGCGCCACCGGCATTTTGGTTCAGTTGGCGGTGAATCAGGGGCTGATGGCGCTCGGCCTGGGGTTTGAGCAGGCCCTGCCGCCGGCGGTGATCGCGGCCGCCAGCTCCAACTACCTGATCAATAACGTGCTCACCTTCCGTTTTCAGCGCCTGAAGGGTCTGGCACTGGTGCGGGGGCTGCTGAAGTTTTTGGTGGTCGCCTCCCTTCCGGTGCTGGCGAATGTGGGGGTGACTTCCGCCTTCTATTCCCTCGTTACCCGCAACACGTTCCTGGCCCAACTGGTGGGTATTGTGGTGGTCTTTGTCTGGAACTACGCGGCCTCTTCACGGTTTGTCTGGAACAGCCCCTAACAATCAAGCTCAACAATGCTGAAGCAATCTCACGATTTCGAATTCTGAAGGAAACCCTGCATCAGTTCTGCAGACTGGTCTCTGCCATTCTGGTTCAGCAAGGTCTCTTTCTCGATGGATCAGTTTCGCCAACTGCAACCGATCAGGAGACTCACCGCCCTCGCCGGTTCCGAAGCGGCGGCCCGCCTTCTGGCCTTAGTGCTGCTGCTGGCACTCGTGAGGCTGCTCACGCTGGGTTCCTATCCCCTCATGGACACAACCGAGGCTCGCTACGCCGAGATCTCCAGAGTCATGGTGGAGCGGAACGACTGGATCACACCCTGGAACGACGCGACGACACCGTTCTGGGGGAAACCGCCGCTGGCCTTCTGGGTTACGGCACTCAGTTTGCGGCTGTTCGGGATCAACGAGTTCGCAGCCCGCCTCCCTCACTGGTTCATGGGCCTTGCGATCGCCTGGCTGATCTGGTCGCTTGGGGTTCGCCGCTCACGTCGGGAAGGCGTGATCGCCCTTGCCCTGCTTTGGGGTTCGCTGATGTTCCTGGCATCGGCGGGGTCGGTCATGACCGACATGGCCCTCAGCTTGGCCATCACGATCTCCATGCGAGCCTTCTGGCTGACGGCCTATGGAGAAGAGAAGGAAAGGAGACGTGAACGATGGCTATTCTTTGTCGGTCTGGCCCTGGGCCTGCTGGCCAAGGGACCGATTGCATTGGTTCTCGTCTTGCTGCCCACGGGGCTCTGGACGATTCAGTCGGGTCAGACCGGATTGATACTCCCACGTTTTCCATGGCTCAGGGGACTCCTGCTCACCCTGCTGATCGCCCTGCCCTGGTATCTGCTCGCGGAGCAGAGAACACCCGGCTTCCTGGATTATTTTCTGCTTGGCGAGCATTGGCATCGCTTCGTAACTCCCGGTTGGGATGGCGACCTCTACGGTGTGGCGCACAAGTATCCGCGCGGAACCATCTGGTTGTTCCTTCTTGTCGATGTCCTGCCTTGGTCGCTGCTGTTGCCTCCCATGGTGTTGCTGACGCGCAGGGGAAAGCGAGCGATGAAAGAAAGCTGCGCATTTGATCCTCCATGGCGCTCCTACCTTCTGTTCTGGGGACTAGCGCCTGCCGTGTTCTTCAGCTTCGCGGGGAATATCCTCTGGCCCTATGTCCTACCAGGAATTCCAGGGCTCGCCCTTCTCGGTGCCTCCTGGCTCGATCGCTGGCCTGCGCGGGAGCGCATCGATCGCCTGCTCATGGGCGCCATCGCGTTCATGCTCCTGCTCACCTTGGCCTTTCCATTCGTCTGCCACAGAGCGGCCATCGCCACGAACAATTCGGCCAAGGCAGCAGTGGAAACCTATCTTTCTTTACGGCGGCAGGGCGAGGCTATTCTGTTCATCAAACGGCCCTATTCTGCATTGTTCTACAGCCTGGGATCAGCCGAGCAGGTGGGCGACGCCGAAGAACTACAGCGGCGGCTCGATGGGTCTTCCCACGATTTTATCGTGCTGCAAAGGCGGCAGATCGACGCTCTTCCGCCTGCTCTTTCTGGCAGGATTGAGATGATTCGTTCGTTCGGGCGTTATACTCTATTTGCGGAGAAGGGGCGTTCCAAGCACGCACTCCCCTGATCGCCTTTGCCGCCTCTTGACCCATCCATCCCTGCCTTTGTCAGGCCGCTGCATGGTTGGTTGCTTCATGGCAGGCCGCTGGGCACCGTCTCTTCGGACCTTCGCTCCCGATGGCGTCGGGAGATCTGAGGGATGCTCCGGCACAGTGTCCAGTGGCCTTCGGCCTGCCAGCCACCGCCATCATTCAGCTGGCAAGCCAGGATCAACGGGTGCCCTGGCTTGTGTCGCTGGCTTCCCTCCCCATCCATGAACCTTCCCCTGCGCCCCCGCGATTGGACCGTTGTGGCCCTGGCCATCGCGGTGCTCCTGCTGCTGGGGCGACTGGCGGCAGGTGAGGATCCGCCGCCCTTCGATGCCGCCCTGCTCGAGGAGCTAGGTCATCTGCCGCGCCCCCTGCAGTTGCCCCTACTGCAGATCTACCGGATGAGCGGGGTCGGGTTCACCGGCGCCCTGGTGCTGGCGGCCCTGATCTACCTGATCCGCAAGCGCTGGTGGTTGGATCTTCGCCTGCTGGTGGTGGCCACCGGTGGCATCCTCGGGATTGTGGACATCTGGCTCAAACCCCTCTTCGACCGCGCCCGTCCCCATGAAAAGTTGCTGGTGGTGGATGGCCACAGCTTTCCCAGTGGCCATGCAGCCGGATCGGTGGCCTTCTATTTCGCGATGGTGGCAATCCTTTCGCTCCACTACCCCCGCCTGCGCCGGCCGCTCACGCTTGGTGCACTCACCTGGACCGCCCTGGTCTGGCTGAGCACCCTGGTGGCCCGGGCCCACTGGCCCACCGATCTGTTGGCCGGCGGCGCGGTGGGCCTCGCCTGGCTCACGATCTGCCTGGCCTTCTGGCGCGGCGCCCAGTCCCCGGCCAATCGGCAGCCCCCTTAAGCCCTCCGCAAGCACTTCTCGCCCACCCGGTCTGGGGGGGCGGCGGCACAGTGGAGGCTCCCGCCCGCCCATCGTTGAGCCAAACCGCGTCCTCCCTCCCCGTGGAGATACAACCAATGGAGAAAGAAGCCACCTCCGTCTCTCTGCCCCAGCCCCCGGCTCCGGCCGCGACGCCTCGGCTGAACGCGCTGCGGGGCGCACGAACAGCACCGGAGCTCACGGAGAGCGAACGCCAGGAACTGCGGGCTGAACTTCATGGGGCCCTGCAGCGCTGCCCCTGGTTCACCATCGGAGTGATGGCCCCCACGGCCACGGCCGCTATCGAGGCCCTGCGCCGCTGTGAACAAGCCCTGGGCTGGCCGGCACTGGCAGCCGACGGCCCAAGCGGGGCCGCGATCGAGGGGGCCGTTTTCCTCAAGGGGAATCAACGCTCCGGCACCTTTTTGATCCGGCAGGAGGACGGCCTGGGGGTCGGGGTGCTGATCAGTGGCCAGAACTCCGAGCAGCCGGAGCTGGCCGACACCTGGGGCCCCCTTCCCCTGGATCTTCTCTGAGCCAGCGGTGGCTACCCACAAGCTGAATCACCGTCACGGGCCCTGGGAGCAAGCCAACACGACGGGTCCGTAGGCTGAACGAGTTCTCCGGCGGCTGCGGTCGCCTCTTCCGGGTCCCGATGACCAGCCCCACAGGCGTTGTTTCCCCTCCCGGTCCGCGCAGCCTGCGGATCGCCTCCCGACGCAGCCAGTTGGCCATGGTCCAGACCCACTGGGTGCGCGACGAACTGCGGGGAGCCCATCCCGACCTCAGCATCAGCATCGAGGCCATGGCCACCCAGGGCGACAAGATCTTGGATGTGGCCCTGGCCAAGATCGGCGACAAGGGCCTGTTCACCAAAGAACTCGAGGCCCAGATGTTGGTGGACAGGGCCGACATCGCCGTCCACAGCCTCAAGGACCTCCCCACGAACCTGCCGGAGGGCCTGATGCTGGGCTGCATCACGGAGCGAGAGGATCCCGCTGATGCCCTGGTGGTGCACGCCAAACACCTGGACAAAACCCTGGCCACCCTGCCGGAGGGGGCGGTGGTGGGCACCAGTTCCCTGCGCCGCCTAGCCCAGTTGCGCCATCACTACCCCCACCTGGAATTCAAGGATGTGCGCGGCAATGTGATCACCAGGCTTGAGAAGCTCGACAGCGGCGACTATGACTGCCTGATCCTGGCGGCCGCCGGCCTGGGCCGCCTGGGCCTTGCCGATCGCATCCACGAACTGATCGACCCCTCCATCTCCCTCCATGCGGTGGGTCAGGGGGCCCTCGGCATCGAATGCCGCGAGGGGGATGCCTTGGTGCTGGAGCTGATCCAGGTGCTGGAGCATCGCCCCACGGCCCTGCGCTGCAGGGCTGAACGGGCCTTCCTGCGGGAGCTGGAGGGGGGCTGCCAGGTGCCAATCGGCGTGAACACCCGCTTCAGCGCCCCGGAAGCTGGAGGCGATCTGGTGCTCACCGGCATGGTGGCCAGCCTCGATGGCCAGCGCCTGATCCGCGATCAGGTGAGCGGTCCCCAGGAGGATCCAGAAGCCCTCGGCATCACGCTGGCGCGCAGGCTGCGGGAGCAGGGTGCGGGCCCGATCCTGGAGGAAATCTTTGCCACCGTCCGCCCCGAAGCCTGAATCCGCCGTGGTGGAGGGCGCCCCAAGGCCCCCGACGAGCAGGGCCCGACCCTTTCAGTGGAATCTGCTGGCTTGGGCGGCCCTCGTGGGCACCCTCACGGGGTTCACGATCGTGGGCTTCCACCTGTTGCTGGGCTTCATCAACAATTTTCTCTACGGACCGTTCGTGGAGGAGCTGCTAGAGATCGCCAGGTCACCGATCGCCACGGCAGCCACCACCACCGCCATCCCCGTTCCCCCACTCGAAGTGGACAGCGGCACCCCGCTGAAGTCGCTGCTGCAGCTCGGACTCGATGGCATCGGCTTCTTGGCTCAGCGGGAAGCGGCCCCGGCACCGGCGAGCCCGACCCTGCCCAGCCCTCCCGATTGGCTGGCTCTCTGGCCCGTGGTGGTGGTGCCCACCCTGGGCGGGCTGGCGGTGGGGCTGCTGCGCTGGCTGAGCGGCAATTTAGGCCCGGGCCTGCCCAGCCTGATGGCCATGGCCGATGGGGCCGTGGCCTCCACGCCCAGGCTGCCCCACCTGCGGCTTCTGGCGGCCTCTCTTAGCCTGGGAAGTGGCGCCTCGCTAGGGCCTGAGGGGCCGAGCGTCGAGAGCGGCGGCAATCTGGGGCTTTGGGTGGCCGAGCGGGGAGGCCTCGTCCCGGAGGCGCGCCGAGCCCTGGTGGCGGCCGGTGTGGCGGCAGGCCTGGCGGCAGGTTTCAAGGCCCCGATCGCCGGCGTGTTCTTCGCCTTCGAGGGCAACTTCAGTGGCACGCTCGGGCGTCCCAGCCTGCGGGCGGTGCTGGTGGCGGCGGTGGCCTCCGCCCTGGTCACCCAGCTCTGCCTCGGCGACGATCCAATCCTGCGACTGCCGGCCTACGAGGTGCGCTCCCCCTGGGAACTACCGCTGTATCTGGGTCTGGGCCTACTGGCGAGCCTGATGTCGTGGGCCCTGGTCCGCCTGATGGCCCTCGGCCGCGACCACCGGCTTCAGAAGCTGCTCGGAACCCTGCCACCCGGCCTGGTCACGGCCGCCGGTGGTGCCGCTGTCGGCGGCATGGCCCTGGTGTTTCCGCAAGTGCTGGGGGTCGGCTACGACACGATCGAGGCCCTGTTGGGCAGTGACGGTGGCATCCCCCTGGTCACCCTGTTGCTGCTGATTGGGGTGAAGCTGGTAGCCACGGCACTCAGCAATGCCACCGGTTTCGTGGGCGGTGGCTTCGCCCCGGCCCTGGTGCTGGGTGCGGTGCTGGGCAACGCCTATGGCCAGCTCCTGGGGGAAGGTGGCTTTCATCTTCCGGTGGCCGAACCCCCCGCTTACGCCATGGTGGGCATGGCAGCGGTGCTCGCCGGCAGCGCCCGCGCTCCGCTCACCGCCCTGCTGCTGCTATTTGAACTCACCCGCGACATCCGCATCGTGCTGCCGCTGATGGCGGCGGCCGGTCTGAGTGCCGCCCTAGTGGAGCGTTGGCAGGGTTTCGACAACGCCGGACTGGTGGGCGCCGATCCGATCGAGGAACGACGCAGGGCCAGCCTGGCAGCCCTTTCGGTGCGCGAAGCCTTCGAACCCACGTTCCCGCTGGTGCTACCTGCCGACACCCCCGCCACCGATGCCCTGGCCCAGTTGGTACGAGCCCACGGCCACGCCCTGCTGGTGATCGAGAACGAGAAGGTGATCGGCTTGATCAGCCTGCAGGACCTGCAACGGGGCCTCTCCGCGGCCGAGGGCCGGATGGAAGGCCTCTCGCTCGGAGCCTGTCGCCGAGGAGAACTGCTCTGGCTGCCGGAGAGCGCACAGCTGGACCGACTCGAAGACCAGCTAGTGCCGGGGGGCCTGCGTCAGATCCCGGTGTTTGCGGTGGAAGAAAGCATCGGTGGCTATCTGCCCCACGGACTGCCGAATGGTGGCCTACCGCTTTCCGCCCTCCAGGGGTTAGCGAGCCGGGATGGGCTGGCCTGGGCACTAGCCCGCCAGCTTCAGCAGCGTCCTTTTGAAAAATCAGCCACCAAGGCTTCAGCCACCGGATCAGACTGAACCAGAAGCTTGAGGATCCGATCCAGATCAAGCTTGGACAGCTCCCCGTCCTGGCACCACTTCAGCGATGTGCTGTTGAGAGGATCTGTGGTGCGTTGAGAACAAGAATGGGACATGGGGAAGGAGCTGTTGTAGGCCAGCGTCCATCAAGCGATCGGGAAACAGTAAGGGCAGGGGAGGCGAACCAAGCTCGCCTCAGGGCTGATCTGCAGATTGTTTTCAACCTTCGCTGCAGAAGGGCTGCTCCGCTGCCATCAGGGCTTCACCTCCACCGGCGTGCCCACATCCACTTGGTCGAACAGAGCCCGCACGTGGGTCCCCAGCATGCGCACACATCCACGGGTCACCGCCGCTCCCTGCTGCACCGACCATGCCCAGGCCGAGGGGGTGCCGTGGATCCCGAACTGATCCTTGCTGGTGGCATGGAATCCGATCCAGCGATCACCCAAGGGCCCATTGGGTCCGATGGTGGGGTTGTTCTTGCCGGTCTTGGTGCTCTGGTACTGGGGATTGATCACCTTATTGCGGATGCTGAACACGCCCTTGGGGGTGGGAGTCGCGGGATCACCGATCGCCACGGGCCACTTGCCGAGAACCTTGCTTCCCTCCCAGAGGCTGATCGTGCGCTTGCCGAGCTCCAGCACGATCTTTCGATTGCTGGTGGCCGTGGCCGCAGCAGTGGTGGCGGCGGGAAGCGGAACCACCGGGGGACGACCGGGCTGCTGCGGAACCGGGGCGGCGGCAGCGCGGCGGGTGGGGGTGGCCTCAATCGGTGGAAGGCTCGGCAGAGGCGGCAGCGGTTCAATCGCCTGAGCCCCGGTAGTCAGGCCCGCCAGGGAAACGGTGCTGAGGGCCAGGAGAGCGGCAATGGTGCGGGTCTTCATGGCTGAACGGTGTCGGGCAGGGAGTGGAGAAGCCCAGGGACCTGGTTTGGGATCGACCAGGCCCCGGCTCCGAAGGAGCGGCTAGGGGCCTGATGATGACTGATCAGCCGACCAGCCTGGGATCGATGGTGTTGGTATAGCGCGCCTCACACTCCTTGATAATGCGGACAGCTTCGGAACTGCCTTCAAAACCGTTCACGCGGCAGCTGCCGGGCTTCTTGAGGTCCTTGTAGTGCTCCCAGTAGTACTGGGTTTCCTTGAGCCAGTGGGCACCGAGTTGCTCGTAGGAAGTGATGTGATCCATGCGCTTGTCATCCGCAAGCACCGCGATCACCTTGTCGTCGACCTCACCGCCGTCATCGAATTTCATGATGCCGATGATGCGGGCCTCCACCAGGGAGCCGGGCACCAGCGGTTCGGTCACGCCCACGATCTCGATGTCGAGGGGATCGCCGTCCTCGTCCCAGGTGCGGGGGATGCAGCCGTAGGCGAAGGGATAGGCGAGCGAGGAGTAGCCGACCCGATCGAGCTTGAGGTGGCCGGTTTCGGTGATCAGCTCGTACTTGTTGATCGTGTTGGAGTTGAGCTCCACGATGGCGTTGAGCCGCAGCTCGGCCTCATCGGCGAAGGCCGGCAGCACGTGAAGCAGGTTCAGCATCGTGCGGCTGGGAGCGTGGTCGATGTTCGCCATGGAAGAGCGTTGCGCGGCGGCATCCTAAGGACACCCCCATCGACGGTTCCATGGCTTGGACCGAAGCGGGAGGCCCCGTGCGGAGCTCAGGCCTCAGCGAGCAATCGGTTCACCTTCTCCTCGAGGTAGCGGAGGAAGGGCTCGGCGCTGAGCGGTGCGCCGCTGACCCGCTCCACCAGCTGATCCCCGGTCACCGACCGGCCTAGGGGCCAGACCTGCTCGTCCAGCCAGCCCCGCAGCCTGGCTGCCTCACCGGATGCCACCAGGTTTTCAATCGGCCCCATCTGGGCCTCCATGGTCTCGGACACCTGGGCACTGATCAGATGCCCCAAGGCATAGGAAGGAAAGTAGCCGAACAGCCCTTCGGCCCAGTGGATGTCCTGGAGGCAGCCCTCGCGATCATTCGGCGGCGTGAGTCCCAGCAACTCCACCATGCGGCGATTCCACGCTGCCGGCAGCTCCAGCACCGGCAATCCTTCCTCCAGCAGAGCCTGTTCCAACTCGAAGCGCAGCACGATGTGCAGGGTGTAGCTGAGTTCATCAGCCTCCACCCGGATCAGGCCCGGCCGCAGAGGGTTGAGACCTCGCCAGAACCCATGGGCGCCCCCCCAGGGATCAGTCCCGAGGGCCTGCACGAAGCGGGGTTGCCAGCGGGCCGCGAAGGCCTGGCCTCGCGCCACGCGACACTCCCAGAACAGGGACTGGCTCTCGTGCACCCCCATGGAAGTGGCCTCACCGAGGGGCCAGGGGAAATAGTGATCGCCGTGGCGGGGCAGCCCCTGTTCATAGAGGGAGTGCCCCCATTCGTGGGCCGTGGCCAGGAAGGCGGAGAAGGGTTGCCCCTCCACCACGCGGGTGGTGATGCGGAAGTCGTCCGGGCCCACCGTGCAGGAAAAGGGGTGGGGCGAGCGGGAACGCTGACAGCGGGCCGGGTCATAGCCCCAGCTGTCCAGAAGTTGGCTGCAGAGGTCCTCCTGAATCGATTCCGGCAGTGTCACCGCCTCCGGGGGAGACGGCGGGGCGCCATTCACCCGCTCGAGCAGGGCTGGAATGCGCTGCTGGAGGGGTTGAAACAGCTCCCGCAGGCGGGCCTTGCTGATCTCCGGCTCGAAGGGCTGGGCCAGGGTCTCCCAGGGGCTGCGGGGAATCGGTTCGGCCGTGGCCAGCTGGGAGGCCTGCTCCCGGCGGAGAGCGATCAGCTCCGCGAGGGCGGGGGCGAAAGAAGGGAAGTCGTCGCGGCGGCGAGCCTCCTGCCAGAGGGCATTCCCGCGCGACTGCGCCTTGGCCAGCTGGGCCACCAGGGTGGGATCCAGGCAGCGCTGACGTTCCAGCTCCAGCCGCAGCAGGGCCAGATTGCGGCGGCTCGCCTCGGAGGACTCCGGATCGATCTCCGCTTCCGCCGCCGCCAGCAGGTGGGTGTAGGCGTCACTGCTCTGGCGCTGGTGGAGCTGGGTGGCGAGAAGCGCGAGCTGCTCGCCGCGCCAGGCGGCCCCCGCGGCCGGCATCATAGTGTTCTGGTCGTAATAGAGAGCACTGCTGATCGAACCCAGCAGCCGGGTCTGGTGCAGATGGTCCCTCAAGCGCTGGTGGGCGGATCCGACCTCGGCCATGGGACACAACGGCAGCGACCGCCAGCTTGGCGCCCCGGCTCGACCGCTTGCGGTGGGATTGGGCAGCAGTGCGCGCGACTCGGGGGTGATGGATGCGGACTGGGTCAAGGCCAATCCCTCCATCGCGGCGCAATTCGGCATCGGGAGCCAGGCTGGAGACGGGCCCTCCGCGGGATACCTCCATGTCACAACGCCGCTACCGACGAGTGGTCGGTCCCAGGGCCCTCGGGCGGCGCCGATGCAGCCAACGGGCAACGGGCCGAAGGGCTGGGGTGCCCCTGTCGCTTGGCCTGATCCTGGCGCTGAGCGGTCTGCTGGGAGGAGCCAAGCTCTCCAAAGCCGCCAGCCTGGAGGACATCCGCCAGCTCGAGGATCTGATCAACGCCGCCGGCGTGGTGACCCTAGTGTCCGACCGGTGTCCCGCCAACCACGCCGGCTACTACGAACGGGACAACGCCGGCCGCCATCGTCTGGTGCTTTGCCACAACGTGGTGAACCTGGCGGATGTGGAGGCGGTGTGGGAGGTGATGGCCCATGAGTCCACCCACATCATGCAGGCCTGCACCGGCACGACCGCCATCGCCGATGAATACATGCCCCGCACCTTCCGGGAACTGCGCACGATGGCACCCCACTACGCCAAATTGATCGCCCTCGGCTACCCCAGCGGCGACCAGCGGCTAGAAGCGGAAGCCTTCTGGATGGAGCTCCAGGCCCCGGCCACGGTGATCAGCCTGTTCCGCAGCCTTTGTGGCAGCGGTTTGCGGCGACCCTGAATCCCAAAGCGCCCTGCGCTGGCGATGCTCACTGCCAGTGCAGCTGCATCGGCACGGCTCCCTCCAGGCTCTTTTTGACGGGGCAGCCCTCACCGGCGCGTTTCATGAGTTCCCGCTGAGAGTGCTGCAGGCCAGCCGGCAGGGTGATCCACACCGTGAGCAGCTCAATGCGCCGCACCCCCGAGCTGGTCATGGTCTTCTCCACCCGGGCCTCACTCCCTTCAATGGCGAAGCCGTGGCGCTCGGCCGTGATGCCCATGATCGTGAGGATGCAGGTGGCCAGGGCGGTGGCCACCAGATCCGTGGGCGAGAAGGCCTCACCGCGGCCCTGGTTGTCGAGCGGCGCATCGGTGAGCAGCTCGGCAGCGGAGGCGACATGAACCGCCTGGCAGCGCAGCTGGCCTTCGTAGCGGCAGGTCATGGTGGTCATGGCGGAAACGGCGGCGGATCCCCATCCTGTTCATCCATCCCAACGCGACAAGCTGGCAGCGGGTGGCCGTGGCTGCCGCGGCCCCCATCGCGGGCTTGGCTCCCGCAGCCCTCAGCCTCCCACCAGCTCCAACTCCTGCAGCAGGCGGCGCTGGGCCCGGGCGGAAACAAAACGATGGGCCGCCTGGGCGCCGCTGATCGCCACCGGCGGCACGCCGATGCCAGGGAAGACCCCCGCACCACACAGCACCAAACCCTCGATCGGTGTGGAACCACCCGGAAAGGGCCCACGATCGGCCGGCCAGGCCGGGCCATAGCTGCCCTGATGCACCCTCAGCCAGTGCCGGTGGCTCAGGGGGGTGCCCTGAAGTTCCAGTACAACCCGCTCGCGCCAGTCGGGGAGCAACTGCTCGAAGACGTGATGGAACACCGAACAACGCTCCCGCTTCAGTGCCTCGTAGGCGGGGGTACCTCGCTCCAGATCCTTCCAGATCTGCCAGGGTTCATTGGCCGGGGTGTAGCCATGCAGCAGCTGGTGTCCGGCCGGCGCCAGGGAAGGATCGAGGCGCGACGGCATCGAAAGAACCACCATGTTGCGCTCGGCCCCGATGCCCCGCTGCCAGTCGCCCACCCAGACGCTGTGAACCGGCAGATCGGCGAGCTCCTCGCCGCCTCGCAGGCCCAGGTGCCAATGCAGGAAGCTGGCGCAGGCGGGCGTGGCGGCCTGGCCTGCGCGCCAGCGATCGGGCACCAGCTCCGGGGACAGCAAATCAAGGGTGTCCCAGGGGCTGGCGCTGCAGATCACGCCGCGACGGGCGCGAAGGATCGCGCCACCGGCTTCGGGGGTCAGGAGCACCCCGACGGCCCGGCCGCCCTCCACAAGGATCCGCTTTACCGGTGCCTTGGTCCGCACCGTGCCGCCATGGCGTTCGATGCCCCGCACCAGGGCCGCCGCCACCGCGGCACTGCCGCCGAGGGGGTAATCGAGGCAGGCATCGGGTTCAAACCATTCGCCGAACAATGTGGCCATCGCGGCGGCGCTGGTGTGGTCGATCTCCAGGCCGGAGATCAGGAAGCAGAGGAGCTCCACCCAGTGCAGCAGGAAGGGATCGCGCAGGTGGCGACGGGCCAGCGGGCCGAAGGCACCCCCCAGGGCCGCCAGCTGGGGTGCCCGGCCCAACAGTGCCAGGCCGGCGCCACCCCCGAGGGTGAGGACGCTGCCGAGGCCGGGCCGCAGGGCCAGAAGTGGCAGGGAACGAGCGGCGCGGCAGAGGGGCTCGATCGCGATCAGGAAACCATGCCATTCGTCCGCCACGGCAGGCCCCCGCAGCTCCCGCAGCACCGCCAGGAAGGGATCCATCCCCACCCCCACCCGCAGCCGACCCTCCGGCAGCAGCAGATCCCAGTGGTGGTAGGGCACCACGGGCACCGATTCCCCCACCGCCCGCAGCACCTGGGTGAGGGGATTGCTGGAGGGCCAGCGCCCCAAGCCACTCCACAGGGAGGGCCCTGACTCGAACTGAAAGCCGCGCCGACTGAAGCCGTGCGCGGCGCCGCCGGCAACGCTGTGGGCCTCCACCACCAGCACCACAAGGCCATGGCGGGCGGCGATGGCGGCGGCGCAGAGGCCCCCGAGACCGGCACCGATCACGATCAGGTCGTGTTCGCCGGGGCGACCGCCAGGAGTCGCTTCAGCGCTCATCGTGGCTCCCCGATCAGCCCCTGCTCAGCGACAGGTTGAACCGTCACGGCTACCGAGGAGGGGGGCTCCAACAAACATGGCGAAATCGAGCCGGGTTCTCGGAGCCCTGCCTTACGGATCACAACCCTCCGGCAGAGACGGCATCCTCAGTTCGCTCCAGATCGGCGGGACCGGCCGGTGGCACGACCCGAACAGCAACCCGATCGCCGGCGGAGGGAGCACCCCCACAACGCCCACCGCGAATCGCGCAGAGCTGCTCAAGGCTGGGTCGGCCGGTGATCCGGAGCCGCGCCGAGGCCCAGACGGCATACAGGGCGTTCACCAGAGACGCCAGTAGGGGCCAGCCGGTGGGGACATAGAGCCAACCCAAGCCGATCAGCTGATAGGCGCGGCGGAAGACCTCCACATCCTTCACCACCTCGCCGGTGGCTGCAAGGGCATGGATGCGGCCCATCGCCTCGCGATAGCTGATGCCGCCATGGGTCGCCGGTTCGTAGTGGCCGGCATCGATGTCCACGAAGGCGAGCCGAGGCGCACTCGGATGCAGACGCCGGTCACGCTGCTCGAGAAAGCGCACCTCCCGCACGCAGAGGGGGCAGCCGCCGTCGTAGAGGATCGTGAGCTCAGCCATGATTCGACGTTAGGCAAACGAGCGGCCCCGCTGAGGGACCCGAACCGTGCCACAAAACAGCTTCTGCAGCTCCTCCAATGGCACCGGCTTCTCCGGCCCAGCCCTCAACAGGCCAACGGCATGCGCATCGAGCGGGATCCCGGAAGCCGCACTGCCATTCAGGCGTGTCATTCAGGCGTGTCATCCAGGCGTTGGCGGCGGCCAACCCCGCAACGGGTTGCCAGCCTTCACTCAGGATCCGTTCTTCCAATGCTGCGCCAGAGCCTCCATTCCCTCAGCCTCCAGACCAGCGGTGAGGGCTTCACCGACCTCACCGGGGCCCTCAACCGGGAGATCAGCGCCAGCGGGCTGAAGAACGGCCTGGCCACCCTCGCTTCGTTGCACACCAGCTGCAGCCTCACCATCAATGAGAACGCTGATCCCCGCGTGCTGGAGGATCTAGCCACCTTCCTGCGGGCCCTGGTGCCGGCGGAGGGGCTGCGGCCCCTGAGCGGCCGGGGTGAGCTGCGACCCTGGCGCCACGACGACGAAGGCCCCGACGACATGCCGGCCCACATCCGCACCGCCCTCACGGCCACCAGCCTGAGCCTCTGCTTTCAGGGCGGAGGTCTGCTGCTCGGCACCTGGCAGGCGGTGTACCTCTGGGAGCATCGGGCCCGGCCACACCGGCGCCAGCTCAGCCTGCAACTGATCGGCGAGTGAGGCGGGCGCCGAAACCTGCTCGATCCTTGAAGGGTTCAGGCATGGTTGAGGACCAACCCTGCACTCCCCCATGGCCGCCCAGCCCCTCAGCCCCGATGCGATCGCCCAGCTACCCAAGCAGCTCCCCGCCTGGACCCTGAAGGAGGGCAAACTCCACCGCGAGCTGCGCTTCGCCGATTTCTCCGAGGCCTTCGGCTTCATGGCCCGGGTGGCCTTGGCCGCGGAACAGCTGAACCATCACCCCGAATGGAGCAACGTCTGGAACCGGGTAGTGATCAACCTCACCACCCACGACTGTGGCAGCCTCTCCAACCTCGATCTGGCACTGGCCCAGCGGATCGATGCGCTAGCAGGTCAACTGGGGGCCTGAAGGGATCCGATCGTTCCTTCCGCTCAGACCGGTTCCGATCAGGCCACTGCCATCGCGACAACAGCAGCCTCCCAGCGGCAACTCCTGGCAATCACCCCCTCTTCATCGGCCGGGAGCACCACCAGCTCCCCCAGGTGGCAACGGATCCCCCGCAGCGCAAGGGAGGCGGGAGCGCAGCGATCTTGGCTTAGGTCAGCAGTTCCACAACAATCAGGCATGAATGCCTATGGCTTCACCCTGCGGATGGGGCAACAGTGATGGCATCGAACCGGAGGCACCAGCGATGGACGACACGCCACCCAATCAGGTTCCAGGAGTGCGCTGACCGCAGGCCCCTGCTCCAACAGTCTTGTTCCGATCTGAGGTTTTCAGGTCCCCAGCGGATCACCCGATGCACCGCCCTAGGTGCCCCCGGGTCAAGGAAACCGATCCCATGGATGCCATGGCCCCAGGTGCCGCCTTCCGCAGCTCCGTCCCCAACCCATCGTTTTTGATCATCAAATGATCACCAAAAGCTGACGCTTCTTGATGGATGTCGCATGGTGTCGGCTTGGAACCTCGTGCCAGTTCGACCCCATCACCCATCCCGGCCCGACGGGCCCTCGTCGCATCAGCCCTGATCAACCCAAGAACCACTCGGATCACGACCCACCCATCCACGAACGCCAGCCAGCACGGCCGGCGGCCATCGGGAGGGCACCGTGCCGCTGAAGCCCGATCCATCAAGGATCGGGCTTTTTCATGGCGAATTTCTGCCGTTCGATGCCGTGCCGGCCTCGGGCCGGGGAACCACTACGGCGCGTGAACCGGCGCTTCGTGGCGGCACGGGAGCAATACCATCCCTGGAGCACGAAGCAACTTCCATGCTCGTTGGCGAAGTGTTCCTGGAAACCATGGCCACCGGGATCATCACCCAGCAGGAAATCGACTGGCTCACCACCCATCAGGCTGGCTTCAGCCGAGAGGAGGAGGCGATGGCCCTCAAGATCGGCCGGCTGCTTGATGAGGGCCAGCTGCAGATCGGATGCCGGCTGCTGGGCAAGGACGCCCCCAGGGCCCACCTTGCCTCCTGAGATGAGAATCTCTCTGCCGGTTGATTCCCGGTCCGCCCTCAGGCAAGGGATCCGCCGCAACTGGATCCCGCCCCGGCGGTGCAGCCGAAGCAGTGTCCCCCAACCCAGATCGGCCCGCCGCAGGGGTCCCAGTCCAGCAGATCCCTCAGATGGCGCGGCTCTGGCAGGCCCAGCCCCAGTTGCTGGTTGAAGTCGCAGTCGTGGAGGCGGCCCTGCCAGTCCACGCTCAGCAGGCTGCGGCACATCACGCTGGGGAGGTTCTCCGGGCGGTGGTGGAGGCGCAGCAAGTTGTTGTAGCTCTCCAGGCCCTCCGGAGGCAGGGCCTGGGCGAAGCGTTGAATCGGCATGTTTGTCAGGGCCAGCAGCCGGCTGAAAACCACGCCATGGTCCCGGGACAGGACGCGGCGATAGTCCTCCTCCAGCTGCCGCTGGGGCGGCGGCAGGGCCGCACCCTGGGGATTGAACACCAGGTCCAGCTCCAGACCGGAGCCTGGCTGGCCGTAGCCGAGGCTGTTGAGTTCCCGCAGGCCAGCGATGCTGCGCGTGAACACTCCGGCCCCCCTCTGCCGGTCCACGTTGTCCGCCTGATAGCAGGGCAACGACGCCACCACATGCACGCCCTGGTCGGCCAGAAAGGCGGCCAGGCCCTCCTGGCCGCTCTCCTGAAGGATGGTGAGGTTGCAGCGATCGATCACCTCCACACCCAGGGCCCGGACCTGGCGCACCAGGCTGCGGAACTGGGGATGGAGTTCCGGGGCTCCCCCGGTGAGATCGAGACAGGAGAGCTGGCGGGCCTGGAGCACGGCCGGGATGAGCGCCAACGTGGCGGCCTCCATGCTTTCGGTGCGGTTCGGACCGGCCCCCACGTGGCAGTGGCTGCAGGCCTGGTTGCAGCGGTAGCCCAGGTTCACCTGCAGGGTGGAGAGAACCCCGCGGCGGAGAGCGGGAAACTGCATGGTCAGCCGCGTGTGGTCCCCAGGGTCCGCAGCCCGAACGGCGCTGACAGGAGCAGGGTTAACGTTGGACATCCTGTGGCTGAACCGCTGGCCGGGGTCGAGGCTAGGGGGCCGCAACCGGGGGGCCCGGGGTCTCCCGTGGAAGCGGCTGGATGCAGCAACACGGGGCTGATCGGAGCAGGCCTGGTCCACAGGAACCTGCAGGTGCAGCGAAGGAGGAGGATGGATGGATTCCGATCGCTTCCATGGCCCGCTTCCTGCTGGTGCTGAAACCCAGATCTCCCCTGGACACAACAGCCCTGATCGCGGGACTGGATCCGATGCTCGATGAGCTCGAGGCTGAGGTCGACCACCGCACGGCGGCCCACCTCAGCGCCATGCTCAGCGGTTCCGAGAACCTGCGGCTTCAGCTGTTCGCCGATGTGCAGTCCAAGCTGGAGGGTCGGGTTCTTGAGGTGGTGCTGATGAGCCGGGAGGCCATGGGCCGCGGAGCTCCGCTGACGCGGGAGCGCTTTGAGCGACTGGTGAACCTGGCGACCGACACCATGCCCCATCTGACCCCGGTGTTCCGTTCCGATCGGGATGGCCCCATGCCCTTCGGCGTTTGATGCGATGACCTCGATCCGGACGCTCCGACCGGCCTCCGGGCCCCTTCCCCAGGCCGACCAGCTCGATCCCCCCCAGGGCTATCGGCTTCTGGCCTGGATTGGCCTGGTGGCGAACGCTCTGCTGATCCCGGCAGGCATCGTCACGATCCTGCGGGATCCGATCTGGCGAATCCCCAACATCGCCGTGGGAGCGGGGGCTGTTCTCCCCTGCGCGGTGGTGGGTCTGGTGGCCTGCATCGCCCTGCTGCGCTGGCGGCACTGGGGGGTGGTGCTGGCGATCGTGGCCCTCTCCCTGAACCTGGCGATCGCGTTGTCCTACGGCATCGTGCGGCTGGTGATGGTGGCGCAGGGCCGCCTGGCCCTGGCCCTGGCCTTGCCGCTGCTGCTCGCAGGCCAGGCGGCTGCGCTGGTCTTCTGGTGCAGGCCGGGCGTGCGCGACTACCTGCGCTGAGTCCCGCTGATCGTTTCCGAGCACAACCGGCACCCCAATCTGTGCCGACGGTGACAGTCAGCAGCTGGCACAGCCGTCAAAATAAGTAGCTGCGCCGGGATGTGTTCGATGATTCTGCCCCTTCAGCCTCAGTCCGTCACCAAGGTCGCCAGCGGTGTTGCCCGACCGAACACTGGTTCGCCTGCCAATCAACGGGTCTACCGGCTGGTGGATCACCGGGGGGATCCCCATCCCGTGCTCGACGATCTCTACGAAACCCTCGACGCTGCCTGGTCGGAAGCCCTCTCCTGGTGGCATGGCGAGCGGGGCCCTGCGGCACCGCCCGTGGGCATCGGCGTTGAGGTGAGCACCGGCAGTGGGGTGTGGCGCACCCTGCGGCACCCGGAGGGCTGAACACTTCTGCTTCCGAGTGGCTTCTGACCAGCACGATCAGCCCTCAGCAGCTTCACCACGACGAGTTCACCAGTAGGTGTTCTCGTAGATCCGCAGCGTGCCCACGCCCACAGGGCTTCCCAGGGGATCCGCACCAGCCGGAAAGGCCACCACCTGGAAGAGATAGGTGTCTGATTGGATCGGATTCGTCCAGGGCACCACCGACACGGTCACGGTGCTGCCAGGCGGAATCGGCTCTGGAAACTCCAGGGTCATGGTGCGGGTATCGTTGTTGAAGCGCGCCTTAACGGGCACTGGGCGCCCCTCGCGCCGCGGCCTGCCGAGAAAGGCGCGGGTGCGCTCCAACAGGAAGGGAAACTGTCGGTCGACCCCGCGGATCTGCTGAAACGTGAAACCGGCGAGGGACGCTCCAGCCTCGGGGTCCAGGTGCAGCGTGAAGTAATACTCCGGCAACGGCTGGCCGACCGTGGTGTTGTAGCTGACCAGGTCAACCTGCCAGGGGGCCTTCACGAACACGGTGGAACCGGCCAGCTCAAGGGCTCTGGCAGGAGCACCTGGCAGGGTCAGAAGCCATGGCTTCGGCAGGAGAGACACCGGTGGCTCAGAGGTTGTGAAGCGAGGAGATTCCGGATAACCCCAGGCCAGCAACGCCGCTGCGACAACAACTCCCATCCAACGAGGTGGCCAGCGCATCAGCGGGTTGGACCATCGACTGGTGAAAAGCTAAGCCTGCTCCCGGCTCGCCATCAGGAAGGGCTGGGGATCCTGATCGCGACGGTGCTGCAGCGGCAGGGGATGGCCGGGGGCTGCGGCGGCGACCGGATCGAGAGCAGCGGTTTCCAGCAATGCCTGCCGCAGTCTGCGGGCGGCATGGAGCGGCATGTCCCGTGGCACGCTGATGCGCTGGGCCAGGCTTCGCAGTCCTGCCGCCGTACCACCCGGAGGAGGGCATGCGGAGCCCATGCTCAGCAGGGTGAGAGCACAGCGCAAGGCCGTGTCAAACGAGTCGGCATCGCCTGAATCCCCATAGCGGGCCACCAGCGTGCGCCGGTGCCGCAACACCCGGGCCAGGGCCACGGCCACCGCATCGGGCGGTTCCGCCTGGCTGGTTTCCGGATCGTCCTCTCCAGGAGCAGCGATCGGCCAATGACCGTAATCGATCCGTTGCGCAAGCTGCCGCTGGTGAGGGGAACCATCGGCATGACAGCCCCCCATCTGGGGAGGCAGATCATGGGCATGGGTATGGAAGTCACTCTGGGTGGCCAGGTAAGCGGGACGCTCCTCAAGGGCCCGAAACCAGCGGTCGATGGCAGCGTGCCGACGCCGCAGCAGGTAGCCCTTGTAATAGGCCAGGCTCGCCCCCATCCGTTCGACATAGGGAACGAACACCAGGTCAGCCGAGCTGATCTCCCCCAGCAGGAAAGGTCCAGGGGCGGCCCCCAGGACCTCGGCCATGGCGGTGGCCATGCAATCGAAGTCTTGGGCGGCCTGGGTCTCGGAGCTGGGGCCCGGATGCGGCACACAAAGCCACTGGCACCAGGCCCGAAACAGCAGCCGCTCCAGCCGACGCAGCGGCATGACCTCCGGAGCCTCCAGCGCGAACCGCAGCGGCCCGAAGGCCGCCTCCAGGGCAAGAAGAATGCGATCGCTCTCGGTGATCAGCTGCCCGTCGAGCTCCAGCGCCGGCAACATCCCGGAGGGCACGAGCTGGCGGTACCAGCTCTCCTTCTGCCCGTAGCAGACCATCGTGACCTTGCGAACCCGATAAGGAATTCGCTTCTCCTCAAGCCACAGCCACACCTTCTGGCAATAGGGACACCAGGCGTGGTGATCGCGGTAGAGGGTCACCCGCACCGACGCCTCGCTTTGGCCGAACAAACGAAGCGTGGCCTGGGCGCTGGCGGGGCCGTTAACGCGATCCGGGAGCGGGGCCGCCCATCCCTCCAGCTGAGTCCAGGTGGCGGACAATCCAGGCGAGAGAACGCCCGGGGAAGACGATTCGGCGGGCAACGGAGCGGCCAAGGCGGCAGGGTGGAACAGGCTGATCTTGGCGGAGCCCCCGGCGGAGCGTGAGCGTTGGCCGTGGGGATCCCAAAGCAAAAAACCGGACCCGCACCCTTGTGGTGAAGGGGGGATCCGGGAGTGTGGGGCTGGATGCCGATGCCGGCTCAGCCTTTGGTGGCCTCGGACTGGTGGTGGTACTCGTGGCCGCGATAGTGGAAGACGCGGTCGGTATCGACCGCAGCGGCCTCGTGCAGGAGGGTGCGGGTGAAGTGCAGGCCGCGGTAGGCATGGTCCACCGGGGTGGCGGAGGGCAGCTGGCGCTGCACCTTGTCGTAGCGGATGCCGCGGTACTGAAGACGGGTCATGGACTCAGCCTCGAAGGGTGGGGTTGGTTTCCGCTTCGTGGAGTGGAGCAAGGAGCGTTGCTTCGCCGAGCGGATGGCTACTTCCGGTGATGCCGATCCCGGGAAACCGGGGGGCCTTGGTCCGCGGACCAATCACCCAACGTTTTGTCCTTCACCTCATTATGCAACAAATAATTGTTCGTAGTGAACATTCCACCAGTTCCTTCATCCGCCGTCACACAACAGGGCTTCAAGCCAGCGGCGCGACCTCAGCCCCGTCCACCGCCGCAACGCCAAGCCCCACGCCGATATCCCAGCCTCCGAGCCACAATCCTGCCCCAACCCGCCTGGCACCCCGCTCTGGCGAATAACGAAGCCTCCTGATTTCGTAATTGCGACTACCGACGCCTGCCGCAAGTTACTGAACGATTGATCGATAGGCAGCTCGCGGCTGCCCCATCACGATCCAATCCCTCATGACCGTTGCTCGACCCCATCCGAACAGGCCGGCGGCGCGCAGTCTCCAGCAAGCCAGCCTCTCGGATGCCCCCCGGCTTCTGCTCAGCAGGATCCGCGGCCTGTCCTCCAAGCGCACGCTGACCTGGCTCACCTGCATCCCGATCGCGCTGCTGGGCCTGGGCCTCTTCAACCTGTCGGCCCATGCGGCCCAGCTGCCCGAACTGACCCCGGCCTTCCTGGCCAACAACATGTTCGTGCTGATCTGCGCCGCCCTGGTGATCTTCATGAACGCCGGTTTCGCCATGGTCGAGGCCGGGCTCTGCCGCCAGAAGAACGCCGTCAACATCCTGGCCAAGAACCTGATTGTGTTTTGCTTGGCGGCGACGGCCTACTGGTTCATCGGTTACAAGATCATGTACAACGCCAGCTGGGTGATCCCGGGCTGGTTCAAGTTCGGAGGTCTGTTCTTCGATCCGACCGTGACTCCGGAGATGGTCACCGGCGGCAAGCTGGTGCCCAGTGTTGACTTTCTCTTCCAGCTCGCCTTCGCCGGCACCGCCGCCACAATCGTGTCGGGCCTGGTAGCCGAAAGGATCAAGTTCGGTGAGTTCATCATCTTCTCGCTCATTCTCACCGGCATCCTCTATCCCATTTCCGGCTCTTGGCAGTGGAATGTGGGTGAGGGCTGGCTCAACAAACTGGGATTCATCGACTTCGCCGGATCCTCCGTCGTGCACTCCTTTGGTGCCTGGGCGGGTCTGATGGGAGCCATCCTGCTCGGCCCCCGCATCGGCAAATTCGTCGACGGCACCCCCCAGGCCATGCCCGGTCACAACCAGGCGATTGCCACCCTCGGCTGCCTGATCCTCTGGCTCGGCTGGTTCGGCTTCAACCCCGGCTCAGTGTTGGCCATGAACGAGCAGGTTCCCTACATCGCTGTCACCACCACCCTCGGTGGTGCCGCCGGCGGCATCGCCGCCACCCTGTTCAGCCAATTCACGGGCGGCAAACCCGATCTCTCGATGACCATCAACGGCATCCTGGCCGGTCTGGTGGGTGTCACCGCAGGCTGCGACGGCTATTCCATGCCCGCCGCTTGGGTGATCGGGTTCATCGCGGGCATCCTTGTGGTGTATTCGGTGGCCCTGATCGACAAGATCGGCATCGATGATCCGGTCGGTGCTTGGTCTGTGCACGGCACCTGCGGCATCTGGGGCACCCTGGCCGTGGGCCTGTTCAACATGGACAAGGGTCTGTTCACCGGGAACGGCTTCGGCCAACTCGGTGTGCAAATCGTGGGCGTGCTGGCCTTTGCGATCTTTTCGGCGGTCACGTCCTGGATTGTCTGGTCGGTGATCGGGACCATCTTCGGCGGCATTCGCGTTACCCCAGCCGAAGAAACCGAAGGTCTCGACATCGGCGAACATGGCATGGAGGCCTATCCGGACTTCGCTTCCACGAAATGAACGGGAAGGGTGGGGATCTGCGATCTCCACCCCACGATCCACACCATCCTTGCCGCTTCTGTTACCGCATCAATCCCTGCCGAGGCGATGCTCGCCTTCAATCTGCAGCATTATTTTCTCAAGTGGTAACGATGACTACCGGCTCGACACCCGCTCACGATGGATGGTGGGGATGAACGCTGAGGTCTCCCTCTTTCATGGCTTTTGTCCCCCTGGTCAGCGGTGGTTTCACACCGCTCACTGTCTTTGACCGATGGCGCAGGCGCTTCCTGGCGGGGGTCCAGGATCCGCAATTGCGCCGCTCCGCATTCGTGATGATCGGCATCGCCGCAGGTCTGGCCCCGCTGATGGCTGGAGCTGCCCACGCAGCCCTTCCTAAAGCTGTCAACGACGGTGCCGACACCCTCCTGATGCTGATCGGCTCGGCCCTGGTGCTGCTGATGACTCCAGGCCTGGCCTTCTTCTATGGCGGCTTCACCCGCTCGAAGAACGTGCTCAACACGATGATGATGAGCTTCTTCCTGATGGGGCTCATCGGGGTGCTCTGGGTGGTGATCGGCTACAGCCTCGCCTTCGACACCGGCTTCAAGAGCCCCTTCATCGGTGGTCTCGGAGCGATGTGGATGAACGGAGTCGGCGGCGAATTCGGCGATGCTCCCCTGGCCGACGGCTTCAACCTGAGCGCCTCCTCCTTCGCCCTCTTCCAGGGCATGTTCGCGATCATCACCCCGGCCCTGATCTCGGGCGCCATCGTTGAACGGGTGAGCTTCAAGGCTTGGTTCTGGTTCTGCCTGATCTGGAGCCTCCTGATCTACTCGCCGATGGCCAAGATGGTGTGGGGCGGTGGTTTCCTCGGCCCCTTCGGGAGCGTTGGAGCGATTGACTTCGCTGGTGGCACCGTGGTGCACATCGCCTCGGGAGTGGCGGCCCTCGTCGCTGCCGCGATCATCGGCGAACGCAGCACCTGGCCGAACAGCAAGCGTCCTCCCCACAACGTTCCCTTCATCCTGCTGGGTGCGGGTCTGCTCTGGTTCGGCTGGTTCGGCTTCAACGGCGCCAGTATGTTCGCCGCCAAGACCGCTGGCTATCCCTTCCTCACCACCACCACCTCGGCTTCTGCCGGTCTGCTGGCTTGGTGCTTGATTGAATGGTTCAAGGATGGCAAACCTACAGCCGTTGGGGCTGCCACCGGTGCTGTGGCCGGACTGGTGGGGATCACTCCTGGCGCAGGTTTCGTCTACATACCCCAATCAATCCTGATCGGTGCCCTCACCGCCCTCGCCTGCTTCATCGCCGTTCAGATCAAGGCCGCAATCAAGTTCGACGATTCCCTTGACACCTTCATGGTGCACGGAGTCGGCGGCACGGTTGGGGCCTTGCTCACCGGCGTTCTTGCGGCCAAGTCGTTGGTTTCCGCCGACTACTTCCCCCTCTCGGCAAAGATAATGGAAGAGGGTGGCAATGCCGGCCTGTTCGTCGCACAATTCAAGGCCGTTCTGTTCACCTACGGTTTCGTGGGTCTCGGCACGGCCCTGATCCTCTGGTTCCTCAAGCTGTTCATGCCTCTGCGCGTGAACGAAAACGATGAGGAACGGGGCCTCGATTTTGTGGCCCATGGGGAAGAAGCCTACGATCCGATGACCAACTGAGGCCGAGAACCCCATGAAAATGATTACAGCCCTCGTACGTCCCTCCAAGGTTGACCCCGTGAAGACCGCTCTGGTCGCCCTCGACATCGTGGGCATGACCGTGAGTGATGTGCGCGGTTTCGGTCGCCAGAAGGGCCAAGTTGAGCGTTATCGCGGCAATGAATTCACAGTGGAATTTCTCCAGAAATGCAAGATCGTTGTGGTGGTCGATGACGCCAAGGTCGAGACCGCCATCGAAGCCATCACCGAAGCCGCCCGAACAGGCGAGATCGGTGATGGCAAGATCTTCGTGAATTCTGTGGAAACGGCCATCCGAATCCGCACAGGAGATCGCGGCGCTTCAGCACTCTGAATCCAGTTCAGCAAACCACTAGGCCCCAACATCTAGGGGGCCTTTTTTTTTGAGTGATTCACTCTAAGCCGTCCTGGAAGGCACGGGAATTCAAAGTGAACCTACCAAGAAACGTGGAAGAATCAACTGGAATCGGCTCATCAAAACTCATGCCCACATAATGAGCCCGCATCACATCATCTCTCCATAGCAACCGCGCACGACGTGAAATAACCTGCGAACCAGCGTGCTGGTGGAGTCGCAGGGTGCAGGAGATGCCGGAGGGGATCGGCTCGTAAGACTGAACACAAGCCGCGCGAGTGCTGATATCCCACAACATGCCATGGTAAGTACGTGTCGATGTGATCAACTCGGCCATGATGCGCACCTTGAGCACTGAAACCGAATAACGAGGTTCCCGGCGTTTAGACAGTAATTTGAATGCCTCGGGCTTCGACTTCGGACGAAACCAGGGATTCATGAAGTCCTCTCAGGAATCCACCACATAAAGCCACGTCCCGCAGAATGCGATCACAGGGGCACATCACGTCCCATTCCCCCAGACCTCCGTGCCGACTCCCGCAGCACCTGACGACTTCGATCTGCTCGTGATCGGGGCTGGATCCGGCGGCCTCGCTGCCGCCAAACGGGCCGCTTCTTATGGCGCCAAGGTGGCCATCGTGGAAGGCGATCGGGTCGGGGGCACCTGCGTGATCCGCGGCTGTGTGCCCAAGAAGCTGCTGGTCTATGGAGCCGCCTATCGCCAGTGGCTCGCGGACGCCCCCAGCCATGGCTGGTTACCCCTGCAGGCGGAGGGCCTGCGCTGCGACCCCCCCCGGTTATTCGCGGCGGTGCGGGCTGAGGTGGATCGCCTCCACGACCTCCACCTCGGCTTCCTCGAGAAGGCGGGGGTGGAGCTGGTGCCGGGCTGGGGACGATTTGTTGACGAGCACACCGTGGCGGTGAGCGACTCCCGGGGAGAGGGGCGCCGGCTGCGTGGGGAGCGGATCCTGATCGCGGTGGGCGGGCGCCCTGTCCGGCCACCACTAGCAGGTGCCGATCTCGGCTGGGTCAGCGACGACCTGTTCGAACTCCGAGAACTGCCGCTGCGGGTGGTGGTGGTGGGAGGAGGATTCATCGCCTGCGAATTCGCCGGCATCCTCCACGGCCTCGGTGTGGAGGTGATCCAGATCGTGCGGGGCGAGCGGATCCTGCGGGGCTTTGATGCTGAGGCTGCGGCCCACGTGCAGGAGGCGATGGTGGCCGGCGGCATCGATGTGCGAACCAGCACGGTGCCGGGCGCCATCGAACGGGATGGTGAGGGCCTGAGCCTGCGCACCGCCACCGGAGAGACGATCGGCTGCGGCGGCGTGTTGCTGGCCACGGGCCGCAGGCCCTTCCTGGAAGGACTGCACCTTGAGGCGGCCGGTGTGCAGGTGGTCGACCGGCGGATTCCCGTGGACCCGGATCAGGCCACGAATGTGTCCCACATCTTTGCGGTGGGCGATGTGACCGACCGCATCAACCTCACCCCCGTAGCCATCGATGAGGGCCGCGCCTTCGCCGACAGCACCTATGGCAACCTGCCCCGGCGAGTGAACCACGATCTGGTGGCCAGTGCCGTGTTCAGCCAACCGGAGCTGGCCACCGTGGGGCTTAGCGAGGAGGAGGCTCTCCGCCGCCACGGCAGTGAGGGGGTGCGGGTCCACCGGGCGCGCTTCCGTCCGATGACCCAAGCCCTGGCGAAGCGGGGACCGGCTGTGCTGCTCAAACTCGTGGTGGAGGTGGCCAGCGACCGAGTGCTCGGCTGCCACATGGTGGGCGACCATGCCGCCGAGATCATCCAGATGGCGGCGATCGCCGTGGGGATGGGGGCCACCAAGTCCGACTTCGATCGCACGATGGCCCTGCACCCCACGGTGGCCGAGGAGTTCGTGACGATGGCGAACTGATTGCGCTCGACTCGCCCAGATCAGACGGCCGCGAGCCCCTTCTCGTTGAACACCCCTTCGAACAGCACCGAACTGAGGTAGCGCTCGCCGGAATCGGGCAGCACCACCACGATGGTCCGGCCTGCGAACGCCTCCTCCCTGGCCAGCCGCAGGGCCGCCGCGGTGGCGGCACCACAGGAGATACCTGCCAGGATGCCCTCCTCCTTCATCAGCCGCCGGGCCATCGTTACGGCCTCTTCATCACTCACCGTCTCGACTCGATCGATCAGGCTGAGATCCAGATTCTCCGGCACGAAGCCCGCTCCGATGCCCTGGATCTTGTGGGGCCCGGGACGAAGGGGCGCCCCCGAGAGGGTCTGGCCGATCACCGGGCTGTTGAGCGGTTCGACCGCCACCGACACGATCGAGCGTCCACGCGTCTGCTTGAAATAACGACTCACGCCGGTGATCGTGCCCCCGGTGCCCACACCGGACACGAAGACGTCCACCTCTCCAGCGGTGTCCTCCCAGATTTCCGGGGCGGTGGTGTCGTGGTGGATGCGGGGATTGGCCGGATTGCTGAACTGCTGCAGCATCAGGTAGCGGTCGGGATGGTTCTCGACCATCTCCCGGGCCGCCGCGATGGCGCCACCCATGCCCAGCCGTCCCTCGGTGAGCACCAAGCGAGCTCCGTAGGCGGTGAGCAGCTTGCGCCGCTCCATGCTCATCGTTTCCGGCATCGTGAGGGTGAGGGGGATCCCCCGGGACGCAGTGACAAAGGCCAGGGCGATGCCCGTGTTGCCGCTGGTGGGTTCGATCAGCTCCCGGCCAGATCCCAGCAGTCCATCCTTTTCGGCCTGCCAGATCATGGCGGCTCCGATCCGGCATTTCACCGAATAGGCCGGATTGCGACCCTCAATCTTGGCCAGCACTTTGGCGCGGCAACCTTCCGTCACCCGGTTCAACTGCACCAGGGGTGTGTGGCCGATGCTCAAGCTGTTGTCAGCAAGGATGGGGCTCATGCGGGGATCTGGGGCCGCTGCTTTAAGCAACCCTAATCAGAGGCGGTGATCCTGCCCTGTCAAGAACACGTGACACCTTGCGGCCCCGCCCCCGCTCCATAGGATTCGGCCAGCTGGCCATCCCTTGATCCCTGGTGTCGCGACCCTTCCCGCTGCTGCCGAGCCTGAGCGGCTTGCTGTTGCTGCTGCTCTCCGTGGCCGTGCTCACCCTGGTGATTGAGCGGACCCGCTTCTGGATCCATTGGTGGCGGCGGCGGCAGGCCCGATCGAGGACCTGGCGCCAACGGATCACCGCAGGGGCCGAAGCCGGGCGTTTGGAGGAGAGCCTTGAAGACTGGGATCTGGCGATGAGCTACGGCGAACCCCTCCTTCAGGGAGCCGCGCTGCTGGCCCCCCTGCTGGGGCTGATCGGTACCGTGACCGGCCTGATGGGGGTGCTGGCCCAGCTGGGACCGCGCCTGGAACTTCCCCCCGGGGCGAGCCTGGCGACCTACGGACAGGTGCTGCTCAGCACAGCCGCAGGACTGGTGGTGAGCCTGGTGGCCAGCGCCGGCCTGCTCACCAACCAGGGCCTGCGGCACTGGCAGATCAACCAATTGCGGCGTGAAGGGCGTCGTCCGGTGGAGACACTCGAATGAGCCTGATGCTGCAGAGCCTGGTGGCCGTCACCCTGCTCACCTGCGCTGCCGTGGCGGCTGTGCCGGTGGTGGTGGACCGGCCGGAACCGGTTGCCGCTGACGCGGATGCCCCCCTGGCGGTGGCCGGGGAGAGCCTGCGGGTGGTGGAAGCGCCCGGTGGACGATGGTTTCTCAACGGGGATCCGATCGGCCGAGGCGCGCTCGCCGACCTACTGCGCCAGCAGGGTGCAACCCAACCGGTGCGTTACCTGCCCTCCGCGGCCCTGGGTGTGGGGCAAGTGGCCCAGTCGCTGGCCTGGCTACGCCGCAGCGGTGCGGCCGCAGCGGTGCTCGCCATCCCTGAGCGAGAGCCATGAACAGGCGCAGCCAGCTGGACGCCATGGGACTCGCTGTGGTGAGCACTGGACTGGCCGTGATCACCACGGCGCTGGTGGTGGTACCGCAGCGGATCGCCCAGCGCCCCGCCCAACGGGGCGTGCTGGCCCTGAACCTGGATCCCACTGGTCAGCTGCGCCTCTGGAATCGGCGGGTGCGGGCCCAGGAGGTGGCGGAACTGCTGGCCGATTCGAAGGATCAGCCCCAGAAGGGCCAGGCGGTGCTGCGACTGATCCCCGATCCAGCCGTGCCCTGGGGGGTGGTGCGCCAGGCAGCGGCGGCCCTGGAGACCTCGGGCGTGCCGCTGGAGTTGCAACTGCCATGAAGGCCACCGCGAAGGCATGGCGGCTGAGTCTGCTGGCGGCGGTGCTGGTGCACCTGCTCGCTTTGGCCGGCTGGCAGATCGTGCGCCGTCGCCAGCCGCCGCCCGAGGTGCTCAGGGCCGCGGATGACACCCCGCTGCTGCTGCAATTCAGCCGGGAGGAAACCCTGGCCCAGGAGACAGGGAGCATTCCCCTGCCCCCCGCCGCGCCCCTCCCCCCTCCGATCGGAGACCAGGCCCCTAACCCGACTTCCCTCCCAGGAAGAGACAGCGGGTCTGGAAAGCCCGATACCGTGCCCAATCGGCAGGCGACGGCAGCGCGGACAACCCAGGGGAAGGCCGGAACCAGGCCCGGCGCAGCCAGGGCCTCATCCAGGCAGGTGCGGCCGAAGGCGAGCGGAACCCAAGCTGCTCAGACCCAGGTGGCCCCGCTCCCCCTGGCCCTCGAAGCCGGATCGCCAGCCCGTCTCGCCTTGGAGAAAGCCCTGAATGACGCCGGAGGCGCCAGCGCCCAAGAGGCCCCGGAGCCGGGACGGGACGAGAAGGCCGATCCGCGAAACGGTGGCGGGACCCCGGGCCCCGAGTTGGCAGGCAAGCCTTCCGGCGGGGATCTGGCGCGGACCCCTGGGGGCGGGCCGGCCCCAAGAGCCAGCGCGACCGACCTGCGCCTCTGGACCCTGGCAAAAACGAGCCGGCCCGCCCCAGGCTCACTCCGGGGCTTGCCGGCGGAGCTGGCGGTTCGGGAGGTGCCCCTCAGCCAGGCCCGCCGCAGCGGGGCCGACATCCGACACCGGAGGCTGGTGCGCCTCGACGATGGTCTGCTGCTCCTCTGGGTGGAGGATTCCACGCTCTGGCTGGTCCGCTCCCCCCTCCCGTGAAAGGGCCCCAGGACAAACCGGGATCACCTTGGGGGGCCGCCCCGGCCAGCGGCCGTGGAAACTCGGCGAATTCATGGATAGCGTTATTTTTGGATAGGGTTATTTTTGGATAGGGTTATTCGAGCAGCTGCCGCAGGCCTATCAACAGGCGATCCAGGGCTTCCGCCAGCAGCGGTGGCTCGAGCATTCCGTAGCTGAGTCGCAGCAGGGATGGACCCTCCCCACCCCCGATGCCGAAGGCCTCCCCCGGCAGGGCCGCCACGCCATGATCGAGCACAAGGCGTTCGACCAGGGCCTCGCCAGCGAGGGGCGTGTCACAGCTCAGCAAGGCATAAAAGGCACCATCGGGAACAACTGGCAGCGTGATCGGCAGACCCTGGCTGCGGGCCGAGGCCACCGCCTCCAGCACCAGACGACGACGCTCCTTGAGGCTGGCCACGCGGGTGGCGATCCAGTCGGGACCAGCCGCCAGGGCCGCCAGGGCCGCCCGCTGGGTGATTCGGGGCGGACAGATCATCACGGTGTCCTGCACTTGGGCCAGGCTGGCCAGCAGCTGGCGCGGCACCGCCGCGTAGCCCAGTCGCCAGCCGGCCATGCCGTAGGCCTTGGAGAACGAATGAAGGGTGATGGTGTGGCGGCCACTGCCGCGGATCCGCCCGGGGGGCTCATGGGGCACCGAGCCATGCACGAAGGCGGCATAGGCCTCATCGCTGATATGGAAAAGGCCGCGCTCAGCACAGAGCCGGTTGATGGCCGCCAGCACGTGACCCGGAATCACCACCCCGCTCGGATTGGCTGGCGACACGGTCACGATGGCCCGGGTGCGGGGCGTGATCGCGGCGGCCAACCGCTGCGGATCGGGCATGAGGCCCGCAGTCACTCCCACGGGCACCCCAGCGGCCAGCTGAATCGCCATGACATGGTTGAAATACCACGGCATGGGCAGGATCACCTCATCGCCGGGATCGAGGATCACCTGGGCGATGGCGTTAAAGGCCATGTTGCTTCCGGCCGTCACCAGCAGGGCGGCGCCGTCGAGGTCTAGGTGCTGTCGGCCGGCCAGCTCCTGACGCACCGCAGCAAGCAGCTCGGGATCGCCTTCCATTGGGCCATAGCGATCCAGGCTGGCCGGAGTGGATTCGGCGATGAGCGCCGCCCTTAGAGCCTCGCGAACCGCTTCAGGCGGCCCCCAGCTCACCATCCCCTGGGCGAGCGAGAGGCAATCGGCACGGCGGCGCATCAGCTCGCCGACCCGTGGAATCACCGGGGTGAGCACAGTGGCGAGGCGAGAGGCAGGCAGAAAGCTCTCGGGAGTGGAACAGAGAGCCAAAAGAAGAACCGGGCCCGGGATCAGGTGTTCAGAAACAAGCTTATCCGGACCAGTCAGGACATAGAGCACGCCCGGACTTGGGCTGTCGCCACAATCACGGTCGTGTCTTCCGCCTTATCCGTTGGCCTTGATCCTTATGCTTCCTTGTTTATTAGCAGGAAATCTGTTTGCGATTGAGTTGGCCGCCCTAGAACAACCTTGGCTCTTTTCTTAATTGGCATTTTTGTTTACTTCAGCGTTGCATCAACTCACGGTTACCTGGCATGAAAGCGAGCCGGATGGCAAGCCTAAAACAGGCTAACTTCAATACAGAAAAAACGATTGCAGGGACCCTGAGTAAGAGCAAGAAGTCCTTCCAAAATCAGTTCGTCTCTCATTTAGCCAGCGGCAACAGCACTTCCAGCAGGGCACCGCCGGCGGGGTGGTTGCTCGCCTCGACCCGGCCACTATGGGTGAGCGCGATCTGGCGCACGATCGCCAAGCCGAGCCCAGTGCCGCCCCTGCGGCTGCGGGCACGGCTCGGATCGCCGCGGTAGAAGCGTTCGAACATTCGCTCCTGGTCTTCCTCGCTGAGGCCTGGTCCGCGGTCGCGGACCGTGACCCGACACCAACCGCCCCCGCAGCGCAGATCCACCGCCACGGGCTCGCCATCGGGGCTGTAGCGCAAAGCGTTATCGAGCAGGTTGTAGAAGAGTCGATGCAGGCGTGAGCTATCCCCCCGCACCACCGCAGCCCCGTCGTCGGCGGGACCTTCCGCCAGTTGCAGGCTCACCCCCCGGGCCTCAGCGAGGGGGCGCAGACCAGTCCAGACCTGTTCCAGCAGGGGCAGCAGCGCCACCGGCGGACGGGGAGCCGGAGCAGCGGGCATGGCATTCTCCAGCCGGGAGAGTTCGAGCAGGTCGCTCACCAGGTCCTGGAGACGCAGCAACTCCCGCTGCAGGCGCTCCACCAGCACCGCGTTGCTGCTGTTGACCTGGGCGGCCAGGCTGTCGCCCACTAGCAGCAGGGCGGTGAGAGGCGTGCGCAGTTCGTGGGCGACATCACTCACCCAGCGCTCCTGCTGATCGAGCTGGGCTTCGAGCGAGCGGCGACTCTGGATCACCACACTCACCCAGCGGTCCCGTCCCGGCAAGGTGAGCAGCTCCAGCTCCTGATCGCCCCGGGGCAGGGCCAGTCGCTGGGGACGGTTGCGCCAGCGGGTGTCCTCGATCAACCCGACCAGTGCCAGGTCAGGGCAGAGACGCTCGAGCGGCTGCCCGGCCGAGAGGGTGGCCGCCGAGGTGCCAAGCAACTGCTCGGCCCGGGTGTTGATCACCACGACCCGATCGAGGGGATCGAGGATCAGCCAGCCCACGGGAGCGGCATCGATCCAGCCCAGCAGCCGGCTTTGTTCGATGGCGCTGGCCCGGGCCTGCTTCCGGCCGCGGGTGTGGGCGATCCAGCTGCCCAAGGCCAAGCCGATCAGCAGGGCCAGCAGGGCAACCACTAGCCGAAGCGATACCCGAAGCCCCGCACCGTGACCAGATGCTCGGGTGCGGATGGATTGAGCTCCAGTTTCTCCCGTAGCCAGCGGATGTGCACGTCCACGGTCTTGCTGTCGCCGAAGTAATCATGCCCCCACACCTGCTCCAGCAATTTGTCGCGGCTCCAGACCCGCCGGGGATGCTGCATGAAAAGCTCCAGCAGGCGGTACTCCTTAGGAGAGAGATTCACATCCAGGCCATCGCGGGTGACGCGGCATTCCTCGGGATAGAGGCAGAGGTTGCCATGCACCACCTGCCTGGAGGGTGAGGCACCAGTGCTGCTGCGCCGCAGCAGGGCACGGCAGCGGGCCACCAGTTCGCGCATACCGAACGGTTTGATCAGGTAGTCGTCGGCGCCCACCTCCAGACCCAACACCCGATCCGCTTCGCTATCGCGGGCGCTCACCACCAGGATCGGGGTGGCGTCACCCGCCTTGCGCAACTGGCGGCAGAGTTCAAGCCCGCCAAGCCCGGGCAACATCAGATCAAGCACCACAAGGTCAAAGGAATCTTCGGTGCCGCTGGCCCGCTGGAGGCTCTGCAGGGCATCGCGGCCGTTGCCGCAGGCGGTGACCTCGAAGCCCTCAAGACTCAGGGCATCGCGGATGGTTTCGCGGATGGTGTCGTCGTCTTCGACAACGAGCAAGGAGGAAGGCATCAGCCCATTCTCAGGGCTGATGGGCTCTTGCCAGAAATCTGAGATCAACGGCGGGGCAGATGGCTGATCACCAAGCGGCGCTGGGCATCGGTGCGGAGCCAACCCTCATCGCGAAGATTGCCGATCACCCGGGTCACGGTGACGCGGGTGGTGGCCAGGGCGCTGGCCACCTCCTGGTGGGTGAGGCGGAGGTTAAGGCGCAGCCCCTCGTCACAGGGTTGGCCGTAGTCGCTGGCGATCAGCTCCAGGAAGCCCCGCACCCGTTCTTCCACCCGACGCAGGGCCATCAGACCCAGCAGGGCCTGGCTCTGGCGGTAGCGCTGGGTGAGGGCCTGCAACATGCCAGCGGAGAGGGCCGGGTCGGCCTGAATGTCCTGGAGGGTGAGGCAAAGCAGGTCGGTGTCACAGAGGGTGCGGGCCTCAAAGGCCTCGACACCACTGAGGGGCTCACCGAAGGGTTCACTGGGTCCCGCCAGGCCGAGCAGAAGATCGTCGCCATGGATGGTGATGGCACCGAGTTTCACCATGCCACGGACGACCAGCCAAACGTTGTTGCGCAGCAACGGCACCTGGCTGCCGCCGGCAAGGTGGATGAGGCTGCGTTTGTGATAGCTGTCTTCCAGCAGATTGCGGAAGGCATCGCTGCTGCTGCTGCCGGCTTCACGGGAAGGCGTGAACACCATGGTCTGTGCTGCCGATGTCTTATGAATTGTATGGAGGGAAACCAACCGTCAAACCAAGATCCGGTAGTCGTTGGGTTAAGGGAGCAATAAGACAAAAAACCCGGTGGGAAACCCACCGGGTTGGAAGAGGAAATCCTGACTGAACGCTGTGACAGGGTTCGGGGATTCAGGCTATTGATCAGATCGGCGAGACCCGATCAGACCGATCAGTCTGAGATGCGTGCCACGGCCTTGCGGCTGGCAGCCAGGATCGAATTGCTCAGGGGAACGTATCCCAGATCGTCGGCACGATTTTGGGCGGCGGGGCTCAAGAGATAGAGAAGAGCCTTGCGAATGGCACCGGCCTTAGCACCATTGCCATTGTCGTAGGCCAGGATCCAGGTGAGGGTGGCGATGGGGTAGCTGCCCGCACCGGCGGGGTTGGGATCCTCGCCGGCGAGATTGCCATCGAGCTTGGTATTCGCCAGGGCGGCGATACCCGACTTCAGATTCGGCTTCACGAAGGCGCCGGAGCGGTTCTGGATGGCAGCGGCCTTGAGGTTGCCCTTCACAAAGGCCTGGTTGACATAACCGATTGAGCCGGGGGTGTTGGTGAGAATACCGGCCACACCTTCATTGCCCTTGCCGCCCACGCCCACGGGCCACTTCACGCTCTTCTCGGCGCCAAGATTCCAGGCAGGAGAGAAAGAGGAGAGGGAGTTTGTGAAAGCGAAAGTGGTGCCGGAACCATCCGAGCGGTGGACGATGGTGATCGGCCCCTTGCCGCACTTGAGGGCATCCCAGGTTTTAATCTTGCCAAGGAAGACATCCACAACCTGCTTCTGAGTGAGCTTCAAATCGGCGCAATCGGCTTTGTTGAAAGCGACCGCGATCGTGCCACCCACCGAAGGGAACTGAATCACGCCCCTTTTCACCTTGGCGGCATCGGAAGCCTTGATCGGCTCATCGGTGGCGCCGAAATCCACGGTGCCCTTGAGGAACTGCCTAACACCAGCGCCAGAACCCACCGACTGGTAGTTCACCTTGGTGCCCTGGCCGGCCAGGGAGGCAAAGGCGCTCTGGTAAAAGGGCGCCGGGAAGGAGGCACCCGCTCCGTTGAGGGTGGCTTGAGCGGAAGCGGCCAGGCCGGCGGCCATGGAGCCGAGGATGCCGAAGCAAAGGGCCTTCTTGGCGAAGGTCATCGAGGAGCCGGGGTTTGGGTCTGCCCTTGAATAGCGGACAGCCCTGAGCCAGGTCGTTAGGAAAGGGTTAAGAGCTGATCAAGAATCGCTTCCGGGTGCCGGGCTAGGCCAGGCCCGCTTAACGACGCTGGGTCCAGTCTTCGAACCAGCCGCGCCGCCAGAGCCAGAAGGTTTGCCCTGCTGCCACGACCACCATCAGGCCAAGGGCCACGAAGTAGCCATAACGCAGGCGCAGCTCCGGCATCACCTCGAAGTTCATGCCATAAATGCCGGCAATCAGGGTGAGCGGTGCGAAGATGCTCGTGAGGATAGTGAGGGTTTTCATCACCTGGTTCATGCGATTGCCCACGCTGGCGGCATAAGCCTGCGAGATCGCATCGCACTGGTTGCGCAGCAACTCGCAGTTGCCGTGGAGCAGCTCCACCAATTCGGCCATTTCCTGAAAGCCCGCCGTGGCCTCTGGGCCGAGCAGGGGCTGGCGCTCACGCACCAGCATGCGGATCTGGTGGCGCAGCGGCCACACCTGGGTGCGGATCGTGCGCAGGCAGCCTCGGAACTTGAAGGTGCGGGCCAGCTGGCCGGGGTTGGGGCGGCCGAGCACCTTCTCCTCCAGCTGATCGAGGCTGTAGGAGATCCGCTCCAGCATCGGGAAGAGATCATCGAGGAGGTCGTCGATCAGGAAGTGGAGGATGTCATCGAGATCCCGGTCTTCGACCGCCGCGTGTCTGGAGATCAGCCAGCGGGTGAGATCGGGAAAGGCTTCCCCCTGGCACGACTCCTCCACGCTGATCAACAGGCCCGGCATCAGCATCACGCCCACCTGGTCACTCACCAGGGAGGTGGCCTGGGCACCGAAGCGAAGGCGGTGGATCACCACCATCAGCACCTCATCAAGGCAGTCCACCTGGGGCCGCTGGGGTGGCTGCAGCAGGGGCTCCGCCAGGGTGGGGGGCACCCCGAGATCATCGAGCAAGGATTGGATACCCCGTGTATCGGCCAGGCCTCGGATCCTCACCCACACGGGCACGCGGAGCTGATGGATGGCCTCGAGCAGGTCGCGGGAGGTGAAGGCCTGACGCCTGGGACCTTCCGACCCGAAGATGATCAGATCGATGTGGGTGGGCGCAACGCCACCGTGCACAAAGAGATCAGCGGGAAGATCAGCAGGCCGCTGCTCGAGCAGATTCGAGGTCAGAGCGCCAGGGGTGAGTCGCAGCACGGGGGATGGGGCTCGATGCAGCGGTGGAGCACAAGGCCCGTCCCGATGATCGCAGCCTGAAGCAGCAAGCAGCAGCCAACGGGCGGAAACCAGACGCGGAGCTTCTCGACCATGACCCCTTAAGTCGTTGGCGGTATTCCAGGCAAGCCGCTCCGGAACCGCTGTCGCCCTCGTCACGTGGGGATGATCGCGTCAACCCTGCCGCAGCATGAACCGGGCCATACCTCGCTAACTTGCCCTCACCCGATCTTGTGCGGTGGCAAACGACAACGAAGGCGTCCTGCCCTCCAGCCTCGATGGCGACCAGAGAAGCGGGTCGGGCGTGGCCTCCCCCATGGAGGCCCATGGCAGCTACCGGGGATCCGACTGGTCGCCGGAGCGACTGGCCTTCCACCAGAACCTGGAAAGCTTCGCCGAACGGGTGGGGCTGATCGTGGGCCTGCAGAGCAACGGCAAGCTGAGCCAGGAAGGGGCCTACGCCGAAATCCGCAAACTCTGGAAATCGCTGCGCTCCAGCAAGGACAACCTGCTCAGTGGGGACGGCTCCTCAGGCGAGACCGCGAACCGCTGAGATCTCAGGGTTTTAGTGAACACCAACCCGGCGGCGCCAGCCCACCGCCAACCCAACTCTTACCGAAGGCAGCGGTAGAGGTGGAACTCACCGGCTGGCTCGATCGGCACGCAGCGCAGATCGCCGCCAGCAGGTCGTGCGCGGCTGAGCAGCAGGCGCTCGCCTTGGGCCGAAGGCGGCAGATCCTCTAGCCCTGCGCTGCCGCGCACCCGACGGCCGGCGTACCAATTCAGGCTGGGTCTTTCGGCCTCGCGCCAGAACAGCAGGGGGGGGGCGGTGGCCCCGACCGGCTGTCGCCGCGCCAGGGCGGCAATGGGCCCTACCGGCCAGGATTCGTTCAACTCCCACAGCCAGAGGGGCCCGCTCAGCAGCAGGGCCAGGGTGAGCCACACCCCCCCCACCAGGACCAGCCCCCCCGCCCTGCGGCCGGCCGGCCCATGACCGAGCAGCAGGCCGCCGCCGGCCAGCAAGGCAACGCCGAGGCTGAGCAGCAGCGGCCGGGTGGCCGGAGGCAGGGGCAGGATTCCCAATGCCGCCACGGGATAGGCCAGCAGCAGCAGCAGGCCCAGAGCACACCAGAACCAGGGAATGGCGGCGGCCAGAGCCGCGGCGGGGGGCCGGCCTTCGGGGCCGGAGCGGATCAGCCAGGCCAGCACCGGAGCGCAGACCAGACAAAAAGGGGGCCACAGCAACAGGCTGTACCACGGCAGCTGGGTGCGCAACGGCAACACCAGCAGGGCTGTGAGCACCGTGAGGCCCAGGCTCCAGTAACCAGCGCGCTGGCGGCGCTGGCGCCAGGCCAGAGCCAGACCAAACGGCCAGAGGGGAAGCCAGGGCCAGCCTCCCTTGAGCAGCTCCAGCAAGGGCGGCCCCGGCCCGCCGCTATGGCCCTCGAGCGAACCACCCACCCGTGCAAACCCCTGGCTGGTCCACATCGCCAGGGCATCGGGCCCCCGTGCCATCCAGTGGAGGCCATGCCAGCCCAAACCCGGCAACAACCCCAGGGCCAAGCCCAGCAGCAGCGGCCAGCAAGGGAGCTGGGGCTGATCCGGTTCGAACCAGCGCAGGGCCAGGACCGCCAGCAGCAACGGCAGGGCGGCGGGGGCCTTGAGCAGCAGCAGCAGGCTGGTGGCCAGGCCAGCCACCAAAGCGAGCCCCAGGTATCGGCTAGGGCGTGGTTTGAGGAGTTGATTGAAGCGTTGATCGAGGCCCAGCACGGCCCACCACTGCAGGGCCATGGCCACCAGCAGGGCGCCATCCAGCATGGCCAGGCGCCCATGGCGCGCCAGGGGCATCAGGGTGAGGGCGAGGGCGGCGGTGGCCAGGGCCGTGCCCCGCTTGGCTGGGCGCAGCCGCAGCTGCACCAGGGCCAGCAGGGGCGGCAGGCAGGTCGTGAGGAGGGCCGGGCCCAGCCGCACCACCCACTCCGGCGGTAAGGCCTCCGCTGGTGCCTGCACCAGGGCGCGCCAGAGACCGATCACGGCGGCGATCAGCAGATGGATCGCCGGCGGCTTGTTGAGGTAGGGATCGCCCCAGAAGGTGGGCAGGAGCTTCTCGCTCCAGGGGGCCTGGCTGAGTTCCAAGGCCACCCGGGCCACGATTCCCTCATCCCAGTCGCGCAGGGGCTGGTCCCCCAGACCCACCAGGGCGAGCACGAGGGCCAGCAACCAGATCAGCAGCAGGGCTGGGGCCAGCCGAAGCGGCCGGGGACTGGAACCGGCGCGCATGGAGAGGAGGGCAGATCTAGGGAGTCTGCCCTGGTGCATTGCGGCCCCGAACCTGAAGGAAACCTCCTGTTCCTCTCCATCCGCCGAGGGCAGCGGCAGCCTATGGGAACGCTGTCGCTAGCGTGAAGAAGAGGACTGGAGGATGGGTTTGATTCGCGGCAGCGTCATCCTCGCCAACCCCACCCGGCCGGAGCTGGTGCCCCTGCCGGTGTCGGCCCTGGCGGACAGCGGCGCGGTGCATCTCTGCATCCCGGAGCACCTGGCGATCCAGCTGGAGCTGAAGGAACTGGAGCGGCGCGAGGTGGTGCTGGCCGACGGCCGCCGGTGCACGGTGCCCTATGTGGGTCCGGTGGAGGTGCGCTTCGGCAACCGCCGCTGCTTCACCGGCGCCATGGTGCTGGGCACCGAGGTGCTGCTCGGCGCCATCCCAATGGAGGACATGGATCTGGTGCTGCGGCCCCAGCTGCAGAGCCTGGAGGTGAATCCCGAAAGCCCGAACCTGCCGACGAGCGTGGCGATGCGGGTGGAAGACGCAAGGCATCGGGCTGCCATTGATGCAGGATCTGCATAAACCTCACGGGAAAAGTTGAAGGCCATTCCCGCAGCGGTTCTTGCCTGGCAGACCTAGTGGACGCAGAGGCGGACCTGCCTCACTCTGGTCCTCAGACCTATAGTATATCAGGCATTCAGGCAGGGCAAAGCTTACTGAAATTTGATGCCAATGCCCGCCATGATTCAAGCGATGCCCATGTATCAGACCATGGGGCTTTCCCGCCCTGCGCTGAGCGAGCTGAGCAATCTGGAAATCGGTTGCGGCGCAGGGGATGTGACATGGCGCGGAAGCCCTGATCAGCGATCATCCAGAATCACTGTCAAGAAACGTGTGCATTCGCCCTTGAGCATGGGTTTGACGGCTTGGAGAGAGCGAAAGAGCGCTGTAAAGTAAATATGCGTAGACTTATCTCATGACCCCTTCGCCTTCCCAATCCCTCCACATCGTCAATGGCTATTTGTGCAGATGAGTAAATTTAAACTCTTTCTGATCCTTGGCCTTGTCGGGGGCGGAGCCATTGCTTTGACGGTTTTACTGCTGACGGTCGGTCGCAATATTGGTCAATTCTTTTTTGGCAGAAGCTTTGCCGAAGGCCAGCTCAATAGCTATGTCGCCAATGTCATGAAGGAAGACATCAACGGATCTCAATGTCAGGCCTGGGATACGGACGGCAATGGTTACGTTTCGTGCACCTATACCTTGGCTTCCCAGCCGGGTAGACCCTATGCGATTGAATGCGCGGCTTGGGGTTTGGATGGCTTTCTCAATCGAGGTTGTAGGCAATCCCCACTGTCTCGTCCGTAAGGGCACCTACCTCAAGGTGCCCAACCACGGCTGCCTCTTGAATGCCCTGATGCGCGCCCACCTCGGCGACTGGGAGGGCCTCAGCCGAGCATCTGCAGCAGGCCGCCACCAGCTGCCCGGGCCCGCCGCGGGCCGTCGCGGGCCGTCGCGGCCGCGCTGAGGTAACCACGGATACAAGGGGGGCTGGCTGAAACCACACCAACCCCCAGGGCTTGGCGCAAGGGTGGGGCTACTTCTTTTCCCCTCCTCCATGACCCTGCAACTCGGCGACACCGTTCCCGATTTCACCCAGGATTCCCAGCTCGGCCCCATCAATCTCTACGACTTCGGGGCCGATCACTGGGTGGTGCTCTTCTCGCACCCCGCCGACTACACG